>Ga0307375_10002906_pt1 | contig 17214 bp, 28 predicted proteins | sample TR1MG_FD_202531 | JGI IMG/M metagenome (GOLD analysis project Ga0307375, IMG submission 202531) | Soil microbial communities from Risofladan, Vaasa, Finland - TR-1 | ecosystem: Environmental > Terrestrial > Soil > Coastal area > Acid sulfate soil | place: Finland: Risofladan, Vaasa | collected... | reverse complement strand
AGTAGAGAGTGTTCTTAAACATATCAAGCAGGAATGCAAAAAAAGAAATATTATAGGGCAAGATTTAGAATATCAATTAACCGACGGCATTACTATTTATGAGCAAAAAAGCAAAGTAATTGCAAGAAGTGATTTGATAAAAGATATTGAAACCTGCGAAAACAAACTTGCCGATGCAAAGAGACGCTTGGCAGAATTTGAAGACAATGGGTGGGTGGAAAATACCCGAACACCAACAATAACTTTTAAAATATCAAAAGAAGATAAAATGGTTATTGATGCACAAAGCGGGTTTGTTCTTACGGAATTAATGAAGAAAAGCCCAGCAATAAACCACATTGAAAACATAACATTACAAACCGCAGAATAATTATTTGAAACTATATGACTGAAAAAACAATACAAGAAAAATCAATTTTTGGCAAATTAAACGAAATAAATGTAAATGACTACACTTCTAAAAAAAGCAGATTTACTTATTTAAGTTGGTGTTATGCTTGGGGTGAGTTACAAAAACATTACCCAGAAGCAACTTATGAAGTAATTAAATTCAATGGCGTTCCATATTTATACGATGAAAAAACAGGGTATATGGTATTTACAAAGTTGACTATTAACAATATTACTCACGAAATGTGGTTGCCAATTATGGACTTGCAAAACAAAGCTAAAAAAAATGCAGATATGATGGATATTAACAAAGCAATAATGCGTTGTTTAGTAAAAAATATTGCAATGTTTGGACTTGGTTTATATATTTATGCAGGGGAAGATTTGCCAGAAGCAGATAGTGAAGATAAACCACAAACACCAGCTGAAAAAAAGCCAGAACCACAAAAGCAAGGTAATGTATCTGTTTCATTTGAGACAATAAAAGACTACTTACTTGAAAGCCCCTCAAAAGAGAGACTTGAAGCAATATGGAAGCGTGGAGAATCACACATCGTAAAGTATACAAAAGAACAACAAACTGAAATTACAAACATTTATAACAATAAATTAGCTGAATTATGCACAAAATAACCCAAGAATTTATTGACAACATTGAGCAAGAACAAGAACAAGGGCGTGAATTTTTTGAGTATGAACTTATTGAGGAATACCGCAAATTCTATGCAAAATGGCAGGGGCGTAGGCTTGAATATGAATACAAGCGGAAACCTTTGCGAGCAACTATTTATGAAGAGTTACGAAAAACGGTAAAAACTCAAAAAGATGCTGAGATGCAAGCTGAATGCGACCCACGATATAAAAAGCATATTGAAGGCTTGACGGAATCAGTTAATGTGAGTTTAGAAGCTTATGCTTTGTTATCAGGCTTAGAATACAAAATAGAGTATATTAAGCGTTGTGAAATTGCAAATCATACAGCAAGAAAATATGCAAATAATGATGGATACGGAAGTTAATTAATTTATACACTATGAAAAAAGAATGCTTATTTACACCAAAACAAAAACAAGTTGTCGTTGACAAATCGTATGAGTTTGGAAAGTTTTTTGACAATAAAGATTTTATTGACAGCTGGGAAAAGCCCTCGCAAACAGAATTTGAAAATAGGTTAAAAAACCGCCCTGTAAAAAGTCAATCAAAACAGCTTGGTATTTTGTTTGCATACAATATCATAAAAAAAGATTTTGATTATTTCATTAAAAACCGTAAATTTGATTTTGACAAATATTTTTCAACTAAAACACAAAAAGGGTGGAGCGGTTTTGCATATTATATTTTTCAAACATTAAAAGAATTACAGTCTGATGAAGAAGTGCAATATTTTTTTGAAGAATTATATAACACTATTTTAGATTAAAATAAAATAAAAAATTGCTTGACATTTAGAAAAGTGTATTACTATATTGAGTATAACTAACAAAAAACAATATGAACCAATTTGACAAACTTGACACAGGTCTTGATATTTACTACTCAACAAGCCGTGAGGAATATGAAGAAGAGCAAGAAGAACACTACGAAAGAGAACTTGCAAGGCAAGAGCAAGATGAAAACGATGCTCACGATAACAGAAAATAACCCTCGCCCTTTGGGGCATTAACCTTTTTAAAAACTATATGGATATAACAACAAAAATTGCATTACTAAGAAGCAACGATTTATACAATGCACTTGATATATTGGAAGAATTAGACTTTCTTGATAAATTAGCATTTTCAGAAAGCCCAATAGAAGACTGCCCTTTTGTAAAAGATGCTTATTATTTTAAAGTTTCCAGCGTAAGTTTTGATATGTTAAAATATTGTGATACGCATATTTATAACCTGCTTGAAAATACAACTGCAACAAATGATATACAAAGCAAAATGGTGCAAGCGGTTGCAAACTTCAAAAAAGTATGTGAGGAAAACAATACAATAGAATATTTTGTAATCAATAAATAACTTGTATGAAAAACATAATCTTAACCACACTTTTTCTTGCCAGCCCAGTTCTTGCAAGTGAGAAAATCTTTGTTGGTATTCAAGCAGGTAGAATGCAAACCGACCGTGCAATAACAATAAAAGGCGGTATTGCGGGAATAACCGCATCAACGGAAAACGGTGCAACATTTTTTACACGCCCTGTAAAAACCAATATTTCGGTTTCATATATGGCAGGTGAGTTTACCACCGCAGACTTCAAAACCCCTGTTATTTCAATGCAAAAGGAAATATCACTAACAAACCAATTCAAGGGCTTCTACCCCTCTGCATTCGGCGGTGTAGCTTATAAATGGATTGACACGGTTATGCCAACCTCAACACAAAAAGACCCTATGATAAACAGTAGACTTCATTTTGACTTGGGGCTTGGAATAAACTACGCAAGCAACAAATGGAGACTTGGAATAAAATACCTTCATAAAAGCAACGGTGAAATAGCCTTGCCAAACCGTGGGTATAATTTTGTTATAACTGAATTAACTTTTAAAATATAATATGCAACAAGCACTAAACAATTCCCACTATCAAAAGATTTGGGAAAAAGTAATAATAAATAGACACCCTTTATGTGAGCGTAAAAGTGACACAAGTCAAGCTATTATGTTATCTTTGGCAGACGCATTAAAGCAAGAAATGTATATTGATGGTTGTTATTATTATGTTGGGGAAAACTTAAATATGGTCTCAATATCAATACCAACTGCAAAGTCCATACGATATGATAAAGAAAATGGTTTGCGTGGTTTAAAAATTTTAGGTCGCTCAATAACACTTGAGGATATTCTTATTTTATGCAAAGGTTATTTTGCAGGAATAAATATTGATGTTCATGGTATTTTTAAATTTAATGCAATCGGCACACCTGAGGATTGGTCTATTATAGCTTGGAAGTTCACAAAACCTTTAGACGAACAAACCCCTGAAACTTGGGAGAAAATAGCTAATTTAATTGATTGATTTATGAAAATACAACAGATACACCACAAAAAAAACGAACTCTTTGAAGTTGAGTTTTACCAAGACAAGGAATGCACTAAATTAATAAAAGACTGCTTACCATACGCAGAAAATGCTAAAATATCAGAAATGAGTAATTTTTATATTGAGATTGAAAAAGGGGATATTACACCACTAACAGCCCTTCTTCGTTTATCTCACAATGTAAATGATTATTTTTATATTCCGTATATACCAAAGTATCAATTATTTAATTTACTTAATTGCACAGGTAAAATCAAAACCCTTGACGATATAACACCTAACCTCTCAAAATACATACCCGAAGACAATGCGGTTTTGTTTTTGAGTGAGGAGGATTGTAATAAATATTATTTTACAGGTTTGTTAAATTTAGTTTTAAACGACACTCGTTTTGATGTAAAGATTTTAAAACAAGATTTTGATGACTATATTCAACAAAAATTTGGCACTACAATGGAAGAGTTGGATGCCGATGAAATGGAAAGTGGTGCAACGATAGAAGATGCGGAACTTAAAAAAACGATGAAACTCACCATATTTCTCCCACACGGTACACAATCCGAACTTCAAAAAGCAGAAGAAGTAGCAAAAGAACTTAAAGAGAAATACGGACTCGAGGAAGTGAATGTGTTTGTGTTGCATTGGTTTGGAAGTGAATATCAAGTGAATGTGTTTGTGTTGCATTGGTTTGGAAGTAAATATCAAGAAAATGGGTTTGAAATTAAATATTTATGTAAGGATTCTGGAGTTTTAAGCAATTTCAACAAACTAATAACAACAAACTCCACAGGTATTTTACCAGTTCAAAATGAAGAACGCTTGCAAGTTATAGACTGCAAGGAGATATTTGAGGAGTATTTGAAAGAAAATAATTAATTTGAAATAATATGAAAAAAGCAGTAATATTTGACATTGACGGAGTTCTTGCAGAAAAAAGTCCAAAGCGTGGTTATGAAGAATATGATAAAGTTAATTTGGATCAACCTATTATTCATTCATTTAACATAATAGAGTATTATATGGAGTGCCAAGGTTATGAAGTGATTTTAATAACAGGAAGAAAAGAGTTTTGTCGCAAATTAACTGAAAAATGGATTGTTAAATTTTTCAATAAAAATGCAGATTTACGCAAAATAGAGAATTTTGATGAGAATTTTACTGTTTTTATGCGTGCAGATAACGACCACCGAAAGGCAGTTGTATTAAAAAAAGAAATATATGAGAACCACATCAAGGGCAAATACGATGTAGTTGCTTGTTTTGATGATGACCCTGAAATTATAAAAATGTATCAAGAGTATGGACTTTGGACATATCAAGCTGGAACAAGGAAATAATTAGTAATTAATATATGATATACTGGCGTGTTACATTTTCAGATGATGAAACTAGTATAAGTATTTTACAAGGTATATCTTTTTCACGCAAAAAAGCCATACAAAACGCAAAAAACTCACTTGGTCATACAATTAATAATTTGAATAAAATATCTTGCCGTTTTACATTCAGAATAGAATTTAACTTTTAATCTAAAACAATATGTTCACAAATAAATCTACAATAGAAAGAATAAACTTAGACGGAGAGCTTGGCATCGTTAATTCCGCCCGAATTTCATTTGATAACTGGAAAAGCGAGCTTGATGCAAAAGATGTGAAGCTCATTAAATATCTCAAAGACCATAACCATAAGTCACCCTTCTTCCACCCTCAAATAATATGTTTATTTGCAGATATTGAAGATGTTAATGAACTTCTTTTAAACGAATACGATAAAGATTTATTTGCAGGAATTGAAATATGCGGTGAGTATATGCGTTTTAGTATGTATTCTTATGAATTGGTAAAAGATAAACTTCCAAACCACGCAACACCTTCAAACCCAAACAACGCAGAACTGAATGAACTAATTGCAGAATATGGATTGAAAAAAGCAACAACTATTCCATACCTTTCTTTTAGAATATCTTGCCCAATTTTTGTAAGAAACCAGCTTGACCGCCACAGAATAGGGCTTGCTTTTAACGAAGTTAGCAGAAGATATGTAGACACGCCACCTCAATTTTGGAAGCCTGAGCGATGGAGAAAGCAAAGTGCAAGTAATAAGCAAGCAAGTATTGAAAATGAGTTTGTTGAGGAAGTTTTAACTGAATACGAATGCGATGATGCTAGCACTGGCTTTAGTCATGATGTCGAATTTTCATTTAAAACACTATCATTATTTAATGTAGACTGGTATCAACAGAGCCTTGAAAATGAAATGTGCAAAGAACAAGCCCGTGCAATTCTTCCACTTTCAACATTTACTTCTTTTGTATGGACTGGAAGCCTTGAAGATTATGCACGAATTTACAAGGAAAGAACAAGCCCACTTGCACAAATTGAAACCAAAGAAGTGGCTATTGAAATTGGTAAAATTTGTGAGCAAGAATACCCAGATGCTTGGAAACAATTAACATTCAATCAAGATTAATTTTTTAGTAATAATATGCAAACCCTCACAAACATAAACGAAATACCGCAAAACGGCTTAGTTATAATAGACTTCTGGGCAGAATGGTGTGTTGCCTGTAAAAGACTGGAACCGCAAATAGAAGCTATTGCAAGCGAACTGGGAAGCGTTGCTTTTTTCAAGGCAGACTGTGATGCACAACCACAGCTTTGTAGTGATTTTAATATCCGCAACCTACCAACCATTATTCTTTTAAAAGACGGCGTGGAACTGGAACGGAAAATCGGCAGTGAGCAGTGCAGGCATCTAAAACAGTGGATTGAAAGTTTTGTTGAATAGAATGCAGGATAAACTCAATAAAATAATTCAAGCCGATTGTCTTGAATATTTAGAACATATACCAAAACAATCAATAAATATGATTTTATTAGACCCGCCTTACAACATTTCACACGCAAAATGGGATAAGTGGAAAATACAAAATGAATATATTGAGTGGCTAGGTAGTGTCTTTTTAGAATGTCAAAGGGTTTTAAAAGACAATGGAAGCTTTTACTTCTGGCACAATGATTTTCAACAAATGGCACAACTTCAACAGTGGATTTCACAAAATACAAAGTTCATTTTTAATTCTATGATTTCTTGGATAAAGCCTAATTTTAGACCAATTGCTTGGAAAAATAAAAAAGAAGATAGTAGTTTAAGAAGTTGGTTCAATATTCAAGAATACTGTTTATATTATACTTTTAAGGATAGTGGGAGTGGGTTAAATGTAATTCAACCGTTATATTTTAAAAAATATCTAACTTATATGACGGAGCAAAAAAATCAAATAAACTGGGCTTGCCAAGATTTTAATATTTTTCTGGGATATAAATCAATAGCATCTCATTGGTTCTACAATGCAGACAATATACAGTTGCAACCTCGCTTTATTACAAAAAAAGACTATGAAAAGCTACAAACAACAGGCTTTTTTCAAAAAACATACGAAGAATTGCGTGCAGAATACGAAGAATTGCGTGCAGAATACGAAGAATTGCGTGCAGAATACGAAGAATTGCGACCTCGCTTTAATATACAAAACGGACAAGATTGTAATAATGTTTGGTATTCAAAAACACACGATGCTTTTGGCAAAGGCAAGCTCCACACTTGCGAAAAACCACAAGACTTGTTACAAAAAATAATATTGACAAGCACCAACGAAAACGACATCGTCCTTGATTGTTTTGCAGGAGGTGGAAGCACTGCAATTGCAAGTCTTGAAACTAAAAGAAATTTCCTTTGTTGTGAAAAAGAAGAAAAATATGTCAAAATTGCGAATGAACGGATTGAAAAACACAATAACCAACTATTATAATTTTTTATCAACATATGAAACACGAATTAAACAAGCATTACAAAGCTGGTAAGATTAAAACAGATGTGATTACATTCACTCAGGAACATAATCTTGATTTTATTCAAGGGAATGTTATGAAGTATATATATCGTTATAAATTAAAAGGAAGTCCGGTAGAAGACTTGATAAAGGTAATTGATTACACAACAAGAGCTTTATCAAAACAAGAATATACTACTATTGACATTGCAAAAATAGTAGAAATCATACAGCACAATTTGTCAAAAAAAGATGCAGGATAACATAAATGAGCAAATACAAGAGCGTTTCCGTACATTAGAAGAGGGTTGGATTGAAAATATCGTTAAAGATTTTCAGGAAATAGAAAGTTCTTTGTTGATGCACGATATAATCAAGCAACTTGAAACCGCAAATATTTTATGGCAATGTGAAAATATAGACAATGCAATTTCTCAGTTATATGGAATTTTCAGGCAAAGGCACCACGAAAAAGGAGAGAAAAAACTCACAAAGTTAATCTTCCCCGTAGAAAGCTACGCAGAAATTCACAAAGACCAGTTAGAAATTAACAAAAAGGCACGCATCAAATTTCAATCGGTTTAGATATTTGCGAAGTGAGATAACTTTCAACAATTTCAGTGTCAACTTTTGATTGCATTAACTGTATTTTTTCAAGCCTTTCTGCATCAAGAACTCTTGAAAAGTGATTAAAGCCTGTAATTACTGCAAAGGCAAACACAACTAACAAAAGTATAAGATGTTTAGTTTTCATAAATTCAATTACAGTTTACATTCTTTTCGTGTTTCAGTCTCAAAGCAATCTTCTTCAAATGGTGAAAATGTATAGCAAGCACACTCACCAGCATTCGCAGGCTTTGGAAGTAAAACAAGCACCAGTAAACAAAATGGCAATAAGCATATAATAATTTTCAACTGCTCTTGATAGTAGTTAAGAAAAGCTTTTAGTAGGTTTTTTGTATTCATAAAAGAATATTAGTTATATAACTGTATAAAATGGAAAATGGAAAAGTCAAGTAAAAAGTGTAAAAATATATTTTTATAAAAATGTAAAAAAACACTTGACATTTGGAAAAGTGTATGTTTAGAATGATGTATAACTAATTTTGATTTATGCCAACATTTAAAATAACAATAAAACGCACAACTACTGAATATCATTACGCATATATTGACATACAAGCTGAAACCGAATCAGAAGCAGATGATATTGCACGGGAACAATGCACAGGTTGTAAATGCAATGAATTAGAATGGAAAGATGAAGACAGTGAGGCAAGCCATGAGGTTGAAAGCGTTGAAGAAATTGAAGATTAATAATAAATAATATGAAACAAAAAACTGAAAAACATAATATTCCAGTAAGCTCTGAATATCACAACTACATAAAAACCTCTGCTATACCTCAAAAAATTACAATGATAGAGTTTGTAGAAAGTGCTATTGATGTCCGGAAACATATCACAGAACAAGCAGAAATTGGCGGCGTTACAAAAGAACAAATGCAAGAGTTTATTGACTGGCTTTTAGATAGTGAAAGCTTCCAAGACCAGATTATAGAACATGCAGGGGTTTTTGTTGAAAGCCAAAAAGCAATTGAGGAAGCGTTACACAAATTATAACTTTTAGAAACTATATGAAAATCAAAACAATAGACAATGTAATTTACGCCGATATTCCACAGTGGAAACCCAAACAAAAAGAAGAAAGTTTTTCATTGGAGTGGGAGAATTTTTTAAGCAAATGTGATGAAATTTGCGAGGAAGTAAGAATGGAAGAAGCTATGATTGAGTGGAATAAGAAGAAGTAATTTTTTAAAGAAATAGCATAATAACATCAGGGTCTGCTACTATTTCTTGCATAGCTTTTGTGTCTTTATATAAAAAATATACATTGGAATGATAATAAACCGTGCGGGAGCGTGAGTATTTCTACTCAATAAACCAAATGGGCTACTAACACACTATAAAAGATTTTATCTTTTATTGATTAACGCTACCGTCTTATAGAGAAGAATAAGCATTATTATACAATTTGTCAAGCAAAATTTTTAGATTTTTAGGGTATTAATATACTTATTCCCCCTCGTTATCTTTGATTTTAGATATTTCTTGATTAAATTTTTTGACATCGTGCCAATAACAACCAACGCAAGTGCCACGATATTTGCCATTTCCTGCCCACGCTCCTTTTGAAAAGCCAAGCACTGTTGCATCAAATCTTTGTTTTGTATCACGGCAAACTTTACAATGTTGCCTTTTTGCTTTATTAGCCGCTGATGAAAGTGGCTGGAAGTCATCTAATTTTTGGTTTTCAGGTTTTAAATTTTCATAGTCATCACGGTGTCCGTCTTTGTGGTCAACTTCCACATTACTAATATTCAAAACCGCACACTTTTGAGAGCTTATTTCTTTTGCAATATCATTTCTTATTTGCTTTTGAATTTGTTTTTTAGTATTAAATCCAAACAACTGAACTGCTATAATGGAATTTCCTTGTTTATGCCTTTCAACTATAAACTTTTTTGCAAGGTTGCCGTCCGTTCTGCACCAATCACCACCGTTGCCGAATTGTAAGCGTTCGTATTTACCAATAAATTCACTTACTAAAACTTTTCTTGAATTGCCAGTCTCATCGGGTTTGGCAAGTTCAAGGAATAGTTCAACTTTACTAATTTTGCTCATAACTTTTTAAAATAGCTAAGCCAACAGCTTTTGAAAGGTTTGGCGGAACTGCATTGCCAATTTGCACCAATTGTTTTGATTTTGTGCCTTGAAAAATGAAGTCATCTGGAAATGATTGTATTCTTGCACACTCACGAACTGTTAACACTCTTGGAAGTTTTGGATGTATATTTACGCCTCCGTGATTTTCTTTTATAGTGCAAGACGGTTCGTTCCAAGGGCATTTTTTCCAAGAATCAGAATAGTTCGCATAAAGCCCCTTTCCTTCTTCTACTTGCATTAATCGTTCTTGAATTTCCTTTGTGTGTTTTGTCATAATATGGTTGAATGCAATGTCTTCTTGCTTATCTAACAAGTCTTCTATTGCATCTTTTGTGGTTTTATATTTACCATTTTTTATAATAGATTGCGGATATAAAATCTTTTTACCAATTCTATTGCCAATGAAAACAACCCTTTCACGCTTTTGTGGGGTATTGAAATCAACGGAGTTTAGTAAATGTGCTTGAATATCATAACCAATATTTTTAAAGTCTTCTAAAATTCGTTTTTTTACTTTTCCACCGTCCATTGAAAGCAACCCTTTCACATTTTCTAAAAATATAAATTCAGGGTTTAGTGTTTTTACAATATCAAGAACTTCTAAATAAAGTTTATTGCGTGGGTCATTCATATCTCTTTTACCTGACATTGAGAACCCTTGGCAAGGAAACCCACCTGCAACAATATTAAGTTGCCTGCCCTTCAATTCCTTTGTAATAGTGTTATACAATTCTTGTTTTGTATCGCTCTGTGTTATGTCGCCATAAACAAACTTATGGTCAAAATTGTGCTTATATGTTTCCCCTGCTTCTTTGAAAAAATCCAAACCTGCCAAGACATTAATTCCTGCCATTTCAAGACCTTTTGAAATACCACCACAACCACAAAATAAATCAACTGCTGTAATGTCAGTTTTCTTTGGCTTATTCCAAACACTTGAAATATCCGTAAAAGAAAAATCATTTTTAATGTTTCCACGGCACAGTCTTTGTAATGAATTCATAAAACTATAATCATAGTTATGCAAATTTGGTATATGTACTAATTCCTTTTTCATATTATGCTGAAATGAGTTGTTTATATGTTAATTTGCCGAATGATTGACCTAAAAATTGTATAAATCTTTGGTTATCTGCTAATTCTTTTGTATTGTAGCGGTATTCCATTTCTTTCAAATAACGGTTTGTATGCTTCTTTGAAATCCAGTGATGCGTGCCGTTAATCGTTCTTTTAACTAAACTCCAAAAACCTTCAATTGTGTTAGTGTGAATTTTAAAAGCAACCTTTGAGCTTTCTTTTACATATTCGCCAACGCAGTGTTTTACTGTTTCGTGTTTGTAGTTCCAGTTAAGAACATCATAACCTGCATAACTATCCGTTACTATTGCAGAGCCTTCTTTTACTGTTTCATAAATTGTTGGCTGTAAATCATAAGTTTTGTTGCTTTTAACAACTGTTGCTTTTACTTGTTTTGAATTTCTTTCAACCAAACCAAGAACAACAGTTTTTTCACTTTTACCTTTTTTATTTGTGTGCTTGTTGCTTTCGCTACCGCCAAGGTAAGCCTCATCAATTTCAGTTATACCGTCAAAAGGATTGTGAAAGCCGTCTCTATCACTTACATTCCTTATGCGGTGTAGCATAAACCAAGCCGTTTTTTGTGTAACACCCACTTGGCGAGCAATAAAATAAGAAGACACACCTTTCTTATGTGAATTTGCAAGGAATATAACCATAAACCATTTTTTTAATGAAATCTTACTGTCATCAAAAAGAGTATTTTTACGGATTGAAAAATCACATTTACAATCATAGCAACGATTTTTTTTGAAGTTAGAAGGGTATTCATTTACATTGCAAGAACCACAAGAAGGGCAAGATTTGTTTTCACGATTTTTGCCCCAAAACATATCTTTTAAGAAATTATGGCAGAACTCTTCATCTTTGAAAAAATCCATTATATCAATGAGGTTTTTAAAAGTTTTCATACCATATTTTATTAGCTATACATATTTATATAGGAAGATTTTGTAAAGTCAAGTCTTTTTCTTGTTTTAGGGGAAATAAAATTAAGTTTTATGATTTTACTTGATTTTTATGCAATTAACAATAATTACTATTATAAATAATTTTTTTATAAAAATGGAGATTGAAAAATTAATCACAGATAAAAAAATACTTTCAATATATCAGAAATACCAAAATACAATGCCATTTCAAGTAGTAGAATTTGCAAACGAAATTGGGGTTGATGTTTATACAGACACCTTGCCAAGCAATATATCTGGTAAAATAGAAAAAAAAGACGACAAGTTTATTTGTTATGTGAATAAAAAAAATGCAGTTAATAGGCAAGTTTTTACTATTGCACATGAACTTGGGCATTATTTTAGACATCAAAAATATTTTGAAACAAATAATATTATAGAAGAAAAAGAAGAAAAAACTTTATATAACACTTTTCAAAAAGACCAACCACAAGACTATTCGGCAGAACAAAAAAAAATGGAAAAAGAGGCAAATGAGTTTGCGGCTGAATTATTAATGCCAGAAAGAATAGTGAAAGAAAAATGGCAAGAATATAAATCTGTCAATAAAATGGCACGGTATTTCGGTGTTTCTGAAATAGCTATGTCAATTAGAGCTGGTAATGTAATAGAGGATATCAGGTTTATGGTTTAAATGGCTCAAAAACTAAAAGATACACCAAAGGAAAGTAAATTTATACCAATTTGGAACTTCATTAAATCGAATAAATCTTTTGCTTGTGTCATTATATTGTTAATAATAGCATTATTAATTTTAGCCATTTATTTTCAGTGTAAGGCAAACACAGGTAGATCTGCATCAGCTACTTTATGGCACGATTTTAAAATGATTGGTTTGTATTTTTTTGGCTTATTTTCTTCTACAATTAGTATATTGATCGCAAAATTTAATAAATGGATTAACGAATAATTCTAAACAGGGGAAATAAGTATATTAATACCGATAAGGAATGTAAAAAAGGCTTGACAGTTAAGGAAATTCCATTTACAAAAATTCAAGAATTAAATGGCAAGATGTATAAAGGCAAACCATTAAAATAATTCTTTCTTATGCGGGCAAAAAAATGACCTCTTTACAATGTCGGCAGTGTGACTCTGACCTGCCCGCTCCATTTTAAAATAATATTATTTTTAAAATAATACTTGACTTTTGAAAAGCAATGTTGTTATAATAGTATATAAATATAAAAAACAAAAAAAGCTTTTGAAGAAAATAGAAGCAAACTTTCATTTGTAAAAGAATTTATTGATAGCAATAACTGCAAAAAAGCAATTTCAATTGTTGCGACATTTCCACGCCGTGCAAAAAACCTTTCAATTGTAAAAGACACACACGAGGTTATTAACAACCCTTCTTGGGCAAAACTTTACCTTGGTAATAAAACAATCGAACAAGCAATAGAAGAAAGTATTGAAGCAATTAAAATGGAATATAAATTTTAATGTATGAAAGAAAACAAAAAAGGACTGCACATAACATTAACAGATGAACAAAAACGCTTATGGGACTTTATGCTTGCACAAGAACAAATGGAGTTAGAAAAAGCATTAACAACGCAAGATTTCCTGCTTCTTCTTATGGAAGAACATAAAAATAACAAAGGGTAATAAACACTTGACTTTTTAAGTTTATTACCGATTTTATTACCGAAATAATAATTTATTACCGAATGAATGCCAAAGGCAAGTAAGGAGGAGACATTAAAAAAGAAAATACAAGCAAGGGCGTTATATGAATTGGGAAATTGCACACAGGAAGAAATTGCACAAAAGGTTGGTATTACCGATAAAACATTAAGAGGGTGGGTAAAGGAAAGCCCTAATGATGTTTGGAAAGTAAGAGACCTTGCAGAAAATAGAATTTACGATGCTCAAAAAATAGTCCATAAAGAAAAAATATTGACACAGTTCAAAAAACAAGAGGAGCAAATAAAAGATGATATCATTACAAAGCAAGCAACGGCAGACGCAACGCAGGAAGCAATAGTCTTAGTAAATCTTGAAAAGGAACGCAACAAACTCACAAAAGAAACGCTTGAAAATGCTTATATTGTAAACCAATACATTCTTGACCTTGTTAAAAAGGGGCGGACGGCAAAAATGGTTGAAGAAGATATTGTGTCTTTTGGTGGAGTGAAAACAGGCGAGAAAAAACAAACTAAAACAGTTGAAGAACATAAAATTCCCGAAGTAGTTCGTGCAAGTGAAATGATAATCAAAACACTTTATGGGCTTGGCGTTTTACAAACTACACCCACAGTAGCTATTCAAAACAACAACACAAACGCACAGCAGAATAACAACACCGACATAAAAGTTGAAACACAGTTTTCTAAAATATCCGAGCAAGAAGCATTCCAAGAGTTTTGTAAGAAAATAGCAAAATGAATCCACTTCAAGAAATATCAAACACAAAAACAACACTTTCAGCGGAGCAAGAATACCAATATAAGCTTGCCTTAATGCGAGAGTTTTACAAAGACGACTTCCACTCATTCGTAAAAGATGTATTTCAAGAAGCTTTTGGCGTTCCATACAAGCCACACTATACCACACAGCTTGCTTGCGAACATATTGAGTATAACATAAGAGGATACTACCAATGGGGAATTTATAACTTTCCAAGGGGTTGGGGGAAGTCTGTTTTTATTTCAGTTCTTGCAAGTGCTTGGGCGTTGTTAAGAGACCCTACAGAGCGTATAGGTTGCTATTCACGAGCCTTAACCGAAGACGCTAAACTATGGCATAACCAAGCACACGATATTTTGAACTCAGATTTCACAAAAACATTCATTAACGACATCAAGACGGAATACAATGCTTATATTTTCAAAACCCCACAAAAGGGTTATAGGCGTGTTGGCTCTTGTCTCTCATCTTCCGTTGGTTCGGATTTGACACTTGCCATAATTGACGACCCACAAACGCAAGACCATTACCGAAGTGAGGCAAAAAGAAGAACACTTGAAAACTTCTTTACAAATGGGCTATTGAGGGCAATACGAACAGTTGACTACTCTTATTCAAACGGTGATTTTGAGGGTGAATATTTCCAGCAACTTACAAAGTCTCAAAAAAATGATGCTATGAAGCAAGCAAGGCTTACGGAGGAGCTACAAAAAGAAGGCGTTGTAAAAACAAAAGAACCAAGACTTATGATTGCTATGCAAAGGCTGTTCCCAAAAGATTTTTGTTATATCGTTGGTGACATCATCGAAAAAATGGAAGAAGCAGGCGTTAAAATGAATACAACTTGGATAAATATTCCATCAATTCAAGAAAAAGCAACAACTTATGTATTCCCAAAGACTGGAATAGTCTATAATTCGCCACAGGGAGCTTATACAGAGGCAGGAACGCTAACGCAAAGGAAAATACTACAAGCACGCTCTCAAATGTCTTTAAAAGACTTTAATGCACAGATGCAGGGAAAACCAATGCTTTCTGATAGTGTGCTTATGTCAAGAAGTATGTTCAATAGGTATTCACAGGAAGATTTAGACCAGCCGTTTATTGATGTATTCATTACAGTTGACCTTGCGTATACAGACAACAAGAAGAGTGATTATAGTGTAATTGCAGTGTGGGCAATTAATAAACTCAATAATTTATACTTATTGGATTTGCACCGTTTCAAGGGGCGTGGAACAGCATACTTTAAGAAGCTGGAAGCAGTCCATCAAATTTGGAATAATGTAATACCAAACACAACTATTTCAGGTATCTATCTTGAAAAAAGTGGAAACGCACAAACACTTGATATTATGGAACATTCAAACAGTCCATTTTCTTATTTGATAAAACCAATTCCAAGAACTAAAAGTAAGATATTGAGATTTTATGAAGTGCAGTTTGTTATTTGTAATGCAGATGGCAAGGGGCGTGTATATTTACCGAATAATGATGTAATAATTAGGAACGGTGGGCTTGCAAAAGCATTTGTAGAACCTTTTTTAGATGAGTGTGAGGCGTTTACGGAAGAACCAAGTGATTATGAAAATGACGATTGTGTAGATTGCCTTATTGATGGGTGCTACATACTATCAACAAAGCCTCAATTCAATATGAACTTCTCAAATATTTTTGGTTAGATTACATAAATATGCTTGACTTTTGAGAAGTTTATGTGTCTATTTTGAATGTCTTATGTCCAAAATATAGAATAAAATCTTATTTTGTCTCGCATTTAACCCTACGAGTCGGTTTTGACCTCGTAGGGCATCTGCCTTTCACTTTTCAATAATTAAACAATATATTCAACTTCACACCTACACCGCACACTTTCCTCTGCTGGAAGTGATGAGTCTCTTGGTTGTGGCACTGAATAACCACTAACATTAAAATTTCCTTGTGGATTTGCCTCCGTGCCACTTAATGCAAGATGATTTACTCTTGGATTTGCACCAGTAATAAACTGCGAACGCTCCCACCAAACCTTTTTTATGAGACTGGCGACCAATACCCCCGAGCTTATTTTTGCATTACTTTCTTTTATGGATTGGTATTCAGTCTCCCTTATCTCACTTGAAGCCTGCCCTGTGCCGTACTCTGCGTTGCCTTGTGAACGAACTGGTATTTTTTCTTGCAGGTTATCTTTAAAGTAGTTAAGAACCGTTTTATTGCGTTTTTGAGTGAGGTTGTTTATATTTTGTTTTAGTGCTTCGGTTCGCCTTTGTAAATACCGTATGCGTTGTTTTTCTTGTTTACTTGGGTTTATTATGAAAAGAAGCATCAAGAGTTCAGTTCTAAGTGTTGCTTCTTCTTTTCTTTGCTCATCAATAAAGTCTTCGTAATTTCCTATTGACTTTGTGTATAAGTTCTCAAAATACTTTGCTTCGGAATTTGTAAAGTCGTTATTTGCAAGCTCCTCTGTTCTATTGTTAAGAAGTAGTGTATATTTTTCATCAAATATATCATTTACTTTTTCTTGCTCCGATTCATCAACGACAACACTCTTTAAAAGCACTTGGTTTGAAAGATTAAAATTGAGTTTATTCCTTATTCCATAACCAAGCTCTTTTTTAGTATCATTAAAAATATTCCTGAAAATGTATATGTAGTCGCCTTGGTAGTTTTTAAAAGTCTCTTGGAAGTTTATGGATTGGTTTTTCTGCAATAGATTAATCAAGTCGTTTCCAAGTCGTTTGTATAACCTTGTAAACTCCCTTGTATATCTTAGCTCAATC
>Ga0307375_10002905_pt1 | contig 17215 bp, 11 predicted proteins | sample TR1MG_FD_202531 | JGI IMG/M metagenome (GOLD analysis project Ga0307375, IMG submission 202531) | Soil microbial communities from Risofladan, Vaasa, Finland - TR-1 | ecosystem: Environmental > Terrestrial > Soil > Coastal area > Acid sulfate soil | place: Finland: Risofladan, Vaasa | collected... | reverse complement strand
TTCTGTCGCCGTGGCCGTCGCCTTAAAACAGCCCGTTCTGCCGCCCCGGCATCGCCAGCCCAAAGTGCTCATAGGCCAGCCGCGTCGCCACGCGCCCGCGCGGCGTCCGGTCCAGGAATCCAATCTGAATCAGGAACGGCTCGTACACTTCCTCCAGCGCGTCCTCTTCCTCGGCCAGCGTCGCCGCCAGCGTGCTCAGCCCCACCGGCCCGCCGTCGTACTTCTGCATAATCGTCAGCAGCAGCCGCCGGTCAATCTCGTCAAACCCGTGCGCGTCCACTTCCAGCATGGTCAGCGCGGCGTTGGCCGTCGGCCGGTCAATCGTGCCCGTCCCGCGCACCTGCGCGTAATCCCGCACCCGCCGCAGCAGCCGGTTGGCAATGCGAGGCGTGCCCCGCGAGCGCAGCGCAATCTCTGCCGCTCCGTCGGCATCAATCGGCACCTGCAGCACCTCCGCGGAGCGCTCCACAATCACGCGCAGCTCCTCCTCGGTGTAGAACTCCAGCCGCAGCAGAATCCCAAACCGCGACCGCAGCGGCGAGCTCAACAGCCCCGGCCGCGTCGTCGCACCCACAAAGGTGAACGGCCGCAGCTCCATCACGTGCGTGCGCGCCGCCGGGCCCTGCCCGATGATGATGTCCAGCTTGTAGTCCTCCAGCGCCGTGTACAGCTTCTCTTCCAACACCGGTTGCATGCGGTGAATCTCGTCCAGAAACAGCACCTGCCGCTCCCGCAAATTCGTCAGGATCGCCGTCAGGTCGCCCTGAATCTGCAGCGCCGGCCCGGATGTCTGTTGAAAGCCCACGTCCAGCTCGTTGGCAATAATCGTCGCCAGCGTCGTCTTGCCCAGCCCCGGTGGCCCAAACAGCAGCACGTGGTCCAGCGCCTCGCCGCGCGTCTTCGCCGCCTCCAGCGCAATCGCCAGTTGCTCCTTGGCCTTCGATTGCCCAATGAACTCGCCCAGCCACCGCGGCCGCAGCTTCAGCTCAAAGCTCTGCTCCTCGTCCGCGCGCGAGGCACTCACCAGCCGTTCTCCGGAGTTGTCGCGAGCCATCGTCATGCTGTGGGAAGTGTAGCGGCTGCCGGTGGCTGCGGCAAAGTGTCGTTCCCCTCGCGGCGGATTCGCCGCCCCCGCAGGCCGTCTAACTCATTTGCACGTAAGTAACCTAACTTGCCCACAGACTCAAAGAAGTTATTGATTCCGCATCTTTGTCCGTCGTATGATTGCGCTACCTTACGGGAGTCGGCGTTGCGGGCAGGGCTTTTTCGTGCCCGTCATTTTGATACGGAATCGGACCCAAAGTCGCATCTCCCGCGCGAGGAGTCGCACGCTGCCTGTACTGCACAAGCGCTTGTGGGGAACTTCACAAGGAAGGCAACGGCCGGGCAAAGAATGGGTTGCACCGGCTTCCCGGAACAGCATTCAACTCGCGGCTGGGCAAAACTGCGATGAGCCGGCCGGGCTGAAAAGCCAGGAGATTTCCATGCGTCACCGTTCTTTGCTTGGCGTATTACTTCTAGTCGGCCTTACGTTGCCCCTCACCAGCTGCAGCGTGGACCCCGCTCTCACCTCCATCAACATCATTCCTGCCACCGTCAACTTCGGTGGCCCCGGGCTCACCACGCAGCTCACCGCCGTCGGTTACTACTCCCGTCCCGACCACGCGGACGTAACCAAGGACATCACCGACACGGTCACCTGGCAGAGCTCGGCCCCCAGCTGCGTCTCCGTCTCCACCACTGGATTGATTATCTCCGGCAATGACATCTGCTCAGGCATCGTGGTCACCGCGGCCGCGCCCGGCTTCCACGGCGACATCATCGGCCAGATGACCGTCAACGTTACCGCGCCTCCCACGACCGCGGTCGTCACCAGTCTCCGCTTCACCCAGGCTCCCCCGCTCGGCTCAGTCGGCCACACCGCGCAGTTTTCCGTCATCGGCCGCACCGCTGCCGGCGCGTCCGTCCAGCTGCAGGGCCATCCCACCTGGAAGACCACCGACAATCAGGTCGCCTCAGTCGACGCGGCCTCCGGCCTGGTCACCTTGCGCGGCGTCGGCAGCTCCACCATCGTTGCCACGTACACCAATCCGGACGGCACCACCGCTGTCGGCGTCGCACACCTGCGCGTTCCGGCAGGGTACTAGCAAGCGCAAAAGAAATCTCCGGGCAACCCAGCAAGCCGGCCGCTTTCCACGGCCGGCTTTGTTTTGTCCTTTAGACTGGTAACCGGCCCTCTACCCTAATGACTCACCCCTTCGGATTCCTTCGCCGCTTTCGTTTCCATCGCCCCCAGCGCATCGCCGCCGGGCTGCTGCTCGTCTTTTTGCTTCAGGGCCTCTGGGTCACCGGCCGCCAAACCCTCACCGATCGCGATTACCAATACGCCCGCTGCGGCCGCGAAATCTGGGAGGCGCCCTCGCCCCTCACCGGCTACTTCACCAGCTGCGGCAACATCCACGACGGCGTCCTCGCCTACCGCCTCGCCGGTCTCCCGCTCACCCTCAACCTGCTTGTTGAGCGCGGCCTGGACCACTTCCGCAAGCCCGAGGACCGCGTCCTCCAGGTCTCCGGCCCCGTCAGCATGTGGGAGCTCCGCCACCAGGTTACCCACGTCCTCCTCCTCCTCCGCCTGCCCTTCCTGCTCGCTGGCTGCATCCTCGGCGGCGGCCTTTGGTGGGTCACGCGCCGGCTTTACGGCAACCTTGGCGGATACACCGCGCTCGCCCTTTACTGCTTCTCGCCCGCCATTCTCAAGGCCTGCCTCTCGCCCAACCCGGAGGTGCTGGCCGCCGTTGGCGTCTATGGCGCCGTTTACACCTGCATCGGCGTCGCCCATGCCATGCAGGGTCCGCGCCGTCGCTGGCGTCCGCGCATCCTGCTGCTCACCGCCCTGCTCGCCGTTGCCGCCTGCTCGCACATCGTCGCCCTGCCCATCGCCGCCCTGCTCGGCCTCGTCCTCATGCTCTGGGTGGCAGAGGGCCGCCGCACCAGCACCCTTCCCATCCTCCTCATGGCCTCCGCCGGAGCCATCCTCGCCCTCTTCGCCTGTTACAACTTCTCGCCGGACGCCTTCAGTTACGTCTTCCGCTCCGCCGACGCCTTTCTCCGCTTCTCGCTGGACCCCTCGCGCCGCTTCTTCACCACCCTCACCAACGCCGGCATCACCATCGCCGCCGGCGCCGCCGTCCTGCTTTACTTCGGCCTCGGCCGCTCGCGCTACTTCGGCAACACCGCCCCACTTCTCTGCACCCTCGTCCTGTTTTCTCTCGTAATGACCGGCACTCCCGGCACCCCCTGGCTCTGGGCCCAGCCCTTCCTGCTCACCTTCATCGCCGGCGTCTTTGCAGACGCGTATGAGACCCACCGAGGCCGCCTCGCCATCGCCGCTGCCGGGGCCGTCCTCCTCCTCCAGGCCGTCTTCTGCCTGCTCAGTCTGCCGGGCTTGATTTAGCTTTTGCGCGCCAAATCGTTTGCGGGAAAATGAAGAAGATGGGCACCCGGCCTAGACAAAGTTTATTAAGAAGTTAGTCAACGGGTAACATCCACATAGGATGATTCAATGAAAGTTAGAGATAATTTACTTGACAGGAAAAACTAATGTGCTTCAATGGGCATGTTTAAGAAGTGCCCCCGTGCACGTCCAGCCGACCATTCAAAGTTTAGGAGACACTGATAAGCACACTTGAAAGGAGCACATGGTGAAATCGATCCGATTCGGTTTGTCGCCGCGCAGACTTGAGAAATCCACACTCTACCCCCCCCCGCGGCCCTCGGAGTTGCCTTCGGAGTTCTACTCGCGTTAGGAATCAGTACCGCCTCCGCCCAAACGCAAATGAATCTCAGTCTCAACGGAGGCACACTTTCCTGGACAGCCACCTACTCGACCCCGACTTGCGGCCAATACCCGAATCTCTCTCAGTTCGACCAGTACAACTATACGAATTTCGTTTACACATATAACTATCCAAGCACATTCAACGCGGGCGAGGAAATCCCGGTCACGATAAATTTGATCGGGTCGACAGGCTACATCTACAACTCGCCTGGACCTCCGTATTGCCCGTCGAACGGCCCTCAGCCGGCATCAGGAACACCGCTCATGGATTCCACTAACTTCTATCGTGTTTCGTTCATGCCGACCGCGGACGGGAACGGCACCGCTTCGATGGAATCGTTTGCAGAGGGTGGGGTCGGGCCATCGTTCGTGATCTTGGCCACAATCTATGCGCCTCCAAACCCAGGAGGAACGAACGCCTTTGGACCAAGCTATGTGGACTACACAAACACGACTGAGTTGGGAACCGCAACCACGTTCGTCAACTCTTTTCAACAAGCTTACACATATACAGCCTCTGGCGGGGCATTTGGAATCGGTTCCAGCTTGAGTTCCGGGTACTCACAGAAGAACGAATCCTCGAACGCAATCTCTGTGAACCAAACAACATCCTTGTCAAACAAGTATCCTGGGCTGGAACCGGCAGAAACCGTGGGCCTGAACCATGACAACGACATCATTTTGCTGTGGATCAACCCGGCGATCAACTGCACGGACGAGCAGGCATGGACAGTGGTGCCAATTCCCGCTGCTGTACAGTGCTTGGTCTATGACCCCAAGATGGCGCCTGGAGACCCCGACGATCCCGAGATGGATATTGTCCAGCTCCCCATAGGGTGGCTCGATGGCGATTATCCGATGAATCAGGACGTCCAAAACATTCTGTCCGCACACGGCATCACCTCCGCGGACTACCCGACGCTCTTGGCGGCGGATCCGTATGAGTCCTGCCAGGACAGCATAAGTTGTGTGCAGAATACCGTGGGTCTTGATGCGCCGCGCTTTGATCTTGTTGACAAGGCTGGGATTATGGGCTTTGCGCCGCTCGGAAATTCTGTTCAGTATTCGGCAGTTTATGAAAAGACATCAACCAACGGGGAAGACGTCACGGATTCCCATACACTCAGCTACACGCTGAGCGGAGGCTCCAGCTTTGAGAACATCTGGAACATGACAATCAAGAACCAATACACGCTCACGTGGACCAACGAATGGAGTGCGACCACGACCGCAGATGTGGGGCAGACAGCGACGATCACCATCAATGAACCGAGCGGCAACTATTCCGGACCGACGCAATTTGCCGTGTACAAGGACAACGTGTACGGAACCTTTATGTCGTACCCAACCCAGTAATGCGGCGCTCTGGGGAACGAGGGTAAAGTCTGTCGTCGTGATTTATCCAGGTCGGCGCGCGAGAGGCATCGCGCGCCGGCAGTTTTACCTGCTCGGCAGCAGAACGCCAGGTCGAGCACCGCGAGGGGCGGGCCGATAGCCGGTTCACGAAGGGAGACGCGATGGTTTTAGAGGTGTTGAATGGAGCCGGAAGAGTTCGATGGCGCGCCATCGCGCTCGGCATCGTTTGCGGCTCTGTGTTGAGCGTGGCAGGCTGCGCCTCCGGCGGGAATGGGAGTTCAACGCCGCCGGTACCCAGCGGCGCGACAGCCGTCACCCTGGTCGCGGGCAGCAGCGCCAATGACCAGGTTGACGTCATGACCCTGGATTTCGTGTCGATCACGCTGACCAGCAAATCGGGGGCCACGGTAAGTCTGCTTCCTCAACAGGAGAACGTTGAGTTCATCCACCTGAATGGAACAGGGGAGCCCATCGCGACCGCAAACCTCCCATCGGACACCTATACCTCGGCGACCGTCACGGTCGGCCCCGCAAACTTTGCCTGCATCGGCGGCATTTCAAATTCAACGGAAAGCAGGTCAACGGCGTATTATGAATACGGGTGGACCCCGGAGGACCATGTAACAGTCACCCTGCCGAGCCCCATTGTTGTGACCGGTAACTCGATGCTTCTCTCCCTCAGGCTGCTCGTATCGCAATCGGCAAGTTGGGGGTCGGCAAACTGCTTTACACACGCTCAGCCTCCGTCCTTTTCCATCACGCCAACCTTCACCCTGCAGGCCGCCAGCACGGAAACACCGGAGACGGGGGCACTGGTCGGATTAAGAGGGATCGTGAAGTCGGTTTCTGCGTCCCAGGGAAGCATCGTTGTCACCTCGGACGACCGCACCAGCGGCGGCACCGCGCCGGACGGCTCCAGCCAGACATTTCCCCCGCCCACATGGACACTCGTCACAAACTCGGCAACCGTTTTTGAGGGGATACCCGGAATTTCCGCGCTGGCCGCGGGAATGCCCGTGCATATGGATGCGTCGTATCAGGCCGATGGATCGCTCCTCGCGGCGAGAGTCGCTGTTTACGACACAAACACCTCCGACCTGAGCGAGGACATCGGGCAGAACACAGTGGTGCTTTCCGCAAATCCGATCCTCGACCCGGATGCGATGGAAGGCAGCGGAATTCTGTATGAGGATATGAACATTGGAGATGCGGGAGGGGCGAGCTTCAATAACGCTCAGTTCAATGTCTCTGGCGCCATCTCGAATCTGCAGCAGCTTCCGTTTCCGGCGAAGTTTGACGCCACCAGCCTCGCCGCCGGCCAATTCATTGCAGTTACCTCCCATGCCCTGTCCGTCCAGCCCGCCCCAGTCTACATCCCGCTCAGCACCGTCACCCTCCTGCCGCAGATCGTGGATGCAACTGTGACAGCCGTGGCATCCAGCGGAGATTTCCAGGTCTATACCGTCTCTCTGGCCAGCTATGAACTCTTCCCGCAGTTGGCGAATCAAAACATCCAGACGACCGTCTTGACCGACCCGCAGACCATGACGATTTATGCGGACAAAAGCGTTCAATCGTTCACGCAAAGCCCGATTGCCGTCGGAACGACTTACCGGTTTTATGGCGCGGTCTTTAACGACAGCGGCACCCTCAGAATGGACTGTCTGCGGATATACGACGGGGTGCCCATGTGAGATTGCCGGGTGCCCCGTCATCCCTCCTTTAACCCAAAGCAAAAGAATGACTTATTCTCTTCTCCCGGCCTTGCTTTCAGGCCGCCGACAAGAGTAAACTAAAGCTTCAGCCCGCGGAGCCCGGCCCCGCTTTTTCGGGGACCCTCCCGCCGCCTTCCGCCGGCCCCTGAATCCTATGGCAGACGACAAGAATCCCCAGCTCCCTCTCGACGGCGGCACACCGCCCCCCGGCGGCCAGAACATCATCCCCATCAACATCGAAGAGGAGATGCGCCGCTCCTATCTCGACTACTCCATGTCGGTGATCATCGGCCGCGCCCTGCCCGACGCCCGCGACGGACTCAAGCCCGTCCATCGCCGCGTCCTCTACGCCATGAGCGAGATGGGCCTGGAGCACAACAAGAAGTACACCAAGTGCGCCAAAGTTGTTGGCCAGGCCATGGGTGTCTATCACCCCCACGGCGACTCGGCCATTTACGACACGCTCGTCCGCATGGCGCAGCCGTTCTCTCTGCGCTATCCCCTCGTCGACGGCCAGGGCAACTTCGGCTCCGTCGATGGCGACCCGCCCGCCGCCATGCGTTACACCGAGTGCCGCATGGAGCGGCTTGCCGGCGAGCTGATGGCAGACATCGACATGGAGACCGTCGACTTCACGCCCAACTACGACGAGTCCACCTTCGAGCCTACCGTCCTGCCCGCCCGGATTCCCAATCTCATCGTCAACGGCTCCAGTGGAATTGCCGTCGGCATGGCCACTAACATCCCGCCCCACAACCTCACTGAGGTCGTCAACGCCACCATTGAGCTGGTCAAGAATCCCCTCGCCGGCCTCGCGGAAGTCCTCAAGCACGTTCAGGGGCCCGATTTCCCCACCGGCGGCTTCCTCTATGGCAAGTCCGGCATCCCTCAGGCTTACAAGACAGGTCGCGGCCGCTTCATGATGCGCGCCAAGGTGGGAACGGAGAATCTCACCAAGGAAAAACAGGCCATTATCGTCACGGAGATCCCCTACCAGGTCAACAAGTCCAAGCTCATTGAGCGCATCGCGGATCTGGTAAACGACAAGATCATCGACGAGATCAGCGACGTCCGCGACGAGAGCGACCGCGACGGAATGCGCATCGTCATTGAGCTTAAACGCAGCGCGCAGCCGGAGATCGTCCTCAATCAGCTCTACAAGCACACGCAGATGCAGGAGAGCTTCTCCATGATCTTCCTGGCCGTGCTCAACGGCCAGCCCAGGGAGTTGCCACTCGATGAAGCCATCCGCTGCTTCATCAACCACCGCATTGACGTCGTGCAGCGCCGCACCGTCTACCTGCTGCGCAAGGCCCGCGAGCGCGAGCATGTGCTCGAAGGCTACAAGATTGCCCTCGACAATCTCGACAACGTCATCCGCATCATCCGTGCCTCCGGTTCCCGCGTGGAAGCTCGCGAAAACCTCTACGCCTGGGGCAAGGGAACGGACATTGTCATCACCCTTGACCGCGAGCGCCTGCCCAACGAGGAGCGCGGCCTCACCCTTCGCCAGGTCGACGCCATCCTCGAGTTGCAGCTCTACCGCCTCACCCAGCTCTCGGTGGACGAAATCCTCAACGAACTCCGCCAAAAGCGCGCGGAGATTGCCGAGTACCTCTCCATCCTCGCCAGCGACAAGAAGCTCCGCGCCCTCATCGTCAAGGAGCTGGAAGAAGTCCGCGACCGCTACGGCGACGCCCGCCGCACCCAGATCATCGACGAGTCCGCCGAGCTGCAGATGGAGGACCTCATCGCCGACGAGCAGGTCGCCGTCACCGTCAGCCATCAGGGGTACCTCAAGCGCACGCCCATCTCCATCTACCGCCAGCAGCGCCGCGGCGGCACCGGCCGCACCGGCATGAAGACCCGCGAGGAAGACTTCGTCTCGCAGCTCATCGTCGATTCCACCCACGCCTACCTGCTCTGCTTCACCAACACCGGCCGCGTCTACTGGCTCAAGGTTTACGAAATTCCCGACGTCAGCGCCGCCGGCAAGGGCAAGTCCATGCAGAGCCTGCTCAATCTGCAGCCCGGCGAAAACGTCCGCAACATCCTGCCCGTCCGCGACCTCGAGGAAGAAGGCAAGTTCATCTTCTTCGCCACCCGCAACGGCATCGTCAAAAAGACCCCGCTCAAGGACTTCTCCAATGTCATGTCCCGCGGCATCATCGCCATCGCCATTGATAAGAGCGATGACCTCATTGCCGCCGAGCTCACCAACGGCAAGCAGACCATCTTCCTCGCCACCCGCGAGGGCATGGCCATCCGCTTTGAGGAGGAGTACGATCCCGATCGCAGCGGCGCCGGACTTCGTCCCATGGGCCGCAACGCGGCAGGCAACAAGGGAATTTCGCTGCGCAAGGGCGACTACGTCATCGGCGCGGCCGTCACCAGCTCCGATGCCACCAGGGATCGCGAGCGGGACGAGTGCGCCGCCCAGCGCGGCCTGGCCGACAAGCTGGCCAGCCTTCGCGCCGCTTACTCGCAGGCGAAAGACACGCTCCAGCAAGCCCGCGAAGCCCGCCGAAACGGCGCCAAGGATGACCCCGCCCTGAAAGCCGCAGATAGGGATGCGGAAAAGAAACTCTCTGACGCGGAAAGAGCCCTGAAGACGCTCGACACCAAGCTGTGCGTGACCCAGTCGCTCATTCTCACCGTTACGGAGAATGGCTTCGGCAAGCGCACCGACGTGGATGAATACCGCCTCACCTCTCGCGGCGCGCAAGGGGTCAATAACCTCAAGGCGACGCCGAAAGTGGGAAAGACGGCCTCCATCCTGCTCGTCGATGACTCTTCCGAGCTCATGGTCATCAGCCAGTTCGGCAAAATCATCCGCATTGACACCACCACCATCCGCGCCGCCGGCCGCGCCACTCAGGGCGTCCGCCTGCTCAACCTCGACACCGACGACAAGGTGGCCGCAGCCGTCATCATTCCGCCCGAAGAGCTGAAAGACGACGAGCCCACGTTGCTGCAATAACTCCGCGACACCGCACACGCAAAAAGGGCGTCTCCCTTCCGAGACGCCCTTGTTCTTTCCGCCTTCACTCCGCGCCCTCTACGGCCGCGCCAGCTTCTTCTGCAGATCCGGCACGTAACTCGGCTGCGCATCAGGCTCCAGCTGTTGTGCAGCGGTCAGCGCGGCCTGCCAAGCCTTCCGCGCCTCATCCTTGTTGCCCGCCGCCGCCGCAATGTTGCCCAGCGCCGTCTGGCTCATGATCTCCGTCGGATCAATCACCGCCGCCTCCCGAGCCATCGCCAGCGCCTCGTCCTTCTTGCCTTCGCCCAACAGCTTGTAGGCATTCTGCGCACGGCTCAGCGCCGCTGCCTGGTTCACGTGGAAACTCCCGCGATACACCATCACGCCGTAGTCAATCGTCGCCGCCGGCTTGCGCGATTGGAACGTGCGATACGGATTCACCACTCCGCTCGGCCACTCACAGCCGCTCAGGTCGCCCGCGCTAATGTAGACATTCCCCGAAATCACCGGCGGAATCACATCCGCACCGCCCAGCCAGAACGTGTCGATCGTCGGCAGATGCTGGCAGTGAATCCCGTACACCGCCGGGTCTACCTCGGGATACGCAAAGTACGCAAACCAGCACTGTTCGCTCGGATGCGCATCCTGCCACGCCCTCACCTGGTAGAGCTGCTGTGCCCAGTCCACGTTCGCGTCGCTCAGCAGGTTGTGCACATTCTTTGGCCCGCCCCATGCCCGGTTCGCATAGGCCATGTAGTTGGGCGCCACGCTCAGCGCGCTTGCCACATGCGCCGCCACCAGCACCACACCCACCCACACCAAGCGCCGATTCTTTGCCGCAAGCGCCGTAATCCCGCCCGCGGCCAGAATGTACGACAACACGTAAACGGGCAGAATATGCCGCGCGCCAATGTCCATGCCCGCCGAAATCGCCACCGCAAGATAGAACGCCCATGGCAGCAGCAGAAACGCCAACTCGCGCCCCTTGCGCAGCGCGCCCGTCACAATGGCAAACCCCGCCAGCGTCACCAGCGCCAGCAGTCCCAGCGTCGTCTTCACCAGAATCACCAGAGGGAAGTACCACCACACCGCGTGCGCATACACGTGTCCCAGCGCAAACGTCGGATAAAAGTCCGCCATGCGCTTCACGTCCACCAGCCCCATCAGGTACGACTCCGGCAGCAGGTGCAGATGCGCCATCCACATCACCGCCCCCGCATCAAACGCACTCAGCGGCCTCACATAGTCCGCCAGGGACGTGCTCAGTGCCAGTCCCGCCGGACGCGCCGCGTAGCGGAAGCCGTAGAACGCCCACAGCATCACCACCCCCATCACCACAATCGCCGCAAACGCGCCCGCCAGCCGCAGTGCCACGCGCCCGCGCGTTCCCTTGGTCGCCGTCGCCACCTCCCAGCCAATCAGCAGTAGCAGCATCGGCGCCAGCAAAATCCCCGAGTGCTTGGTCGCCAGCAGCAGCCCACCCGCCAGCCCCGCCACCACCAGTCGCAACAGCGTCGGATGCTTCACGTAGCGATAAAAACTGTAAATCCCAGCCAGAAAGAACAGCGATACTCCAATGTCCGTTGTCACCAGCGCCGAGTGCGCCAGAATATTCGGCGCAAAGCTCACCAGCACCAGCGCCACCAGCCCTGCCGCATCGCCAAACCACTCCCGCGCTGCAAAGAACACCAGCAGCGACAAGGCCAGCGAAAGCAACCCCGTCACCAGCCGCATCTCAAACACAAGGTGCTGACTCGCCCCGTCATTGCGTGCCAGCCAGTCGCGCCCGTCCAGATAGGCCTCCTCCTTAAAGTCGCGTCCCTCCAGCTTCGGCACCCAAAGGTCGCGGCCCAGCAGAGGCAGTGTCGCCAGCAGTTTCACCAGCGGCGGATGCTCGGGGTTCAGTCCATAGTCTCCGGTGTGCCACATCATGTACCCGGAAAACATGTGGTTGCCCTCGTCAAATGTGAGCGACTCCCGATGCACCACAACAATCATCTGCATTGCCTGCAGCACCAGCAGCAGGGCCACCACGGTCCACATCCACTTCCTGTTCACTTGGCTTCACGCCCCCCGCTTATTCGGAATGCCGCCCATTGTAAAGGCTCTCGCGCCCGGCTGGCTCTGCCCGTTCCCGCCCGTTCCGTCTGCCCTTCCTGGCAGGTTTATCTCCGCCTCGCCCGCAAGTTATCAGACAAGGCTGAACCCGATTCGATACTCGCCATCCACTTTTCCGTACTCCAAATTTGCTCCCATGCGTCATACACTACATATGCTCTCGGTTCTCCGCAGACTCCCTATGGTGCAGGCTGCGCTTTTTATACTTCTTCTTGTTACCCTTGCCGTCTTTCCGGCAGGCGCCGCACCCACTCAGGCGCATCGCGCATCCGCGCCCGCTCAAAGCCACTCGCGCCACCATGCGCGCCGCACCACCCACCGCCGCACCACCCATCGCCGCACCGCACATGCTCGCACTCGTCATCATGCCCGCCGGTCCACTTCCCGTTCCCGCCGGCTCCGCGCCCAGCACCGCGCCCAGCTCCGTGCCCAGCTCCGTGCAAAGTCCCATTCTGCGCACCCAGCGGCCACCCAGCCCTCCCGCGAATCCACCTCTGCGCCCTCCCCTCAGCCCACCGCGGAAGCCGAGTTCCAGTTGCAGCAGCCCGAGAACGCCGGTGCCCAGCCCTCCGACGCCGAATCCGTGGAATTCCGCCGCATTCGCATCGTGGCCACGCCGCCTCTCCGCGGCTCCTTTGCTTCGCTCCAGCGCCAGAATGAGCGCACCCAGGCCGACGGACTCGAGCGCATCCTCAACAACGCGGACCTCAACGACCGCATCACACGCGGCTTCCTCGTCCCCCTCCCCACCTCCAGAGCCCTCACCGTCAACACCCGGTTACCGAAGAATCATCGCTACTGCCGCCCCTGGACCGCCGACTTCCTCTCCGACCTCGCCCGTGCCCATCAGGCCCGCTTCCACTCCTCGCTGGAGGTCAGCTCCGCCGTCCGCACCATCGACTACCAGAAGCGCCTCGAGCGGACCAACGGAAACGCCGCCAGCGCCGTCGGAGAAGTCGTCAGCCCCCACGTCACCGGTGCCACCATTGACATCACCAAGAAGGGCATGAGCACCCGCGAAATCTACTGGATGCGCATCCAGCTCCGCGCCCTCCAGGACGCCGGAAAAATCGACGTCGAAGAAGAGTTCCAGCAGGCCTGCTTCCACATCACCGTCTACAAGAGCTACATGTCCCGCCCCGAACTCCGCCAGGCCCGGCGCCGCGCCCTCACCACGCAGGCTCAGGCTCCGGATGATAGCGCCTCCTGACCTCTGCGGCCCTCGCCTCGCCGCATCCCACGCCACGCCCCTTAAAAAATTCAATCCGGTCCAGCCCAATCCGGAGGTACAATCGCTCCCGAACACTTTTCTTTGCGAACGGGCACTGTACTTGCCGAATGCGTTCGCGCGGCCCTCTGTCTTCCCGCGTCCTTCGGCAAGCCAGATTACCGTCTGCTCGTATCGAGCACGTCCTAATCCCAAACCCGCATCACTGCAAAGGCGGCACCATGAACGATCCCAATCCTTTACCCGCGGCTGAAGCGGCGCCCGGGCTTTCTCAGTGGCAGCGCGTCACCGGCATTTTTTCCGCGCCGTCCAAGGTCTTTCAGGACGTGGCCGCAGGCAACAGAAGCTGGTGGCTGCCTTTTCTGATCATGATCCTGGTCTCTTACGTCTTCTTCGCCACCATCACCATGAAGATCGGCTGGGAGCAGGTGGCGCAGAATGCCATCCATCTCAACGCCAAAACGGAGGCGAAGCTCGCAGACGCGCCCCCGGCGCAGCGGGAGATTGCCGTCAAGTTCACCCGCTACAGCATGGAGGGCGCTATGGCCGCGTCCCCCCTCCTCATTCTGGCGGTGTTGGCGCTCGGTTCGCTCGGCCTCTGGGGCACCATCAACTTCGGCTTCGGCGGCAAGGCAAAATACGGCAGCATCTTCGCCGTCTGGATGCTTGCCAGCCTGCCCTCCATCATCAAAACGCTCCTCGGTGTCATCGTCACCTTTGCCGGCATGGCGCCGGAGTCCTTCAACCTCCGAAACTTTGCACCCACCAACATCGGCGCATTCCTCAGTCCTACGGACACCAATGCAGCCCTTTACACCTTCGCCACTTCGCTGGACTTTGTCACCATCTGGACGCTCGTCCTGCTCGGCATGGGCACGGCGATTGTGGCGCGCACCAAGCGCAGCTCCGGCTACATCGCCGTCTTCGGCTGGTGGGCCATTTTCGTACTCATCGGGGTCGGCTGGGCCGCCGCCATGGGATAGCCCACCGCGTGAGCAGACCCGCTCCGCATTCCGCGTGCAAAAAAAGAACGGCGCACATCCCGCGATGCGCGCCGTTTCCTTTTGTCTCGTTTGCCTGTGTCTCTGCCCGGCTTACTCCGTCCAGCGCCGCAGAATCAGCGTCGCGTTAATCCCGCCAAACCCGAAGGAGTTCGACAGCGCCACGTCAAAGCTGTGCGGTATCGCCTTGTTCGGAACATAATCCAGCCGGCACTCCGGGTCCGCCTCGTCCAGGTTGATCGTCGGCGGAAGCATCTGGTGCTCCAGCGCCAGCACCGTAATGCCAGCCTCCAACCCGCCCGCGCCGCCCAGCAGGTGCCCGGTCATGGACTTCGTACCGCTGATCTTCAGCCGGTGGCTCATCGCGTGCTCGCCAAACACCATCTCGATCGCGCGCGATTCGTTCCCGTCGCCCGCCGGCGTGGACGTGGCGTGCGCGTTCACATACCCCACATCTTCCGGCTGGATGCCCGCGTCCTTCAGCGCCGCACGCATGCTCCGCTGCGCGCCCAGGCCCTCCGGCGCAATACCGGTCATGTGGTACGCATCGGCGCTCATTCCGTAGCCAGTCACTTCGCCCAGAATCTTCGCCCCGCGCCGCCTGGCAAACTCCAGCTCCTCCAGAATCAGGATGCCGGCGCCCTCGCCAATCACAAAACCGTCGCGGTCCTTGTCAAACGGTCGGCTGGCCCGTGTCGGCTCGTCGTTGCGCGTGGAGAGCGCCCGCATCGCGGCAAATCCGCCCACGGAAAGCGAAGTCACCGCTGCCTCGGACCCGCCCGCAATCATCGCGTCCGCGTCTCCGTGCAGAATCATGCGCACCGAGTCGCCAATCGAGTTGGCTGAGGTCGCGCAGGCCGTCGCCGTCGCGGAAATCGGACCCTTCGCCCCGTAGCGGATGCTCAGTTGCCCCGCCGCCATGTTCACAATCGTCGCCGGAATAAAGAACGGGGAAATCTTCCGCGGCCCGCCCTGCAACAGGTTCGCGTGCTCCCGCTCAATAATCTCGAAGCCGCCAATGCCCGAGCCGATAAAGACGCCCACCCGGTCTTCATTCTCCGGAGTGATCTTCAGCCCCGACTGCTCCATGGCTTCGTGCGCGGCCGCAAAAGCAAAGTGGATGAAGCGCCCCATCTTGCGCGCTTCCTTCTTCTCCACAAAGTTCAGCGGGTCAAAGTTCTTCACCTCGGCGGCAAACGTCACCGGAAATCCCGTGGTGTCAAACCCCTGGATCGGCGCCATGCCGCTGGCGCCCGCAACCAGTTGGCGCCAGATCTCAGGCGCAGTATTGCCCACGCCGCAGATCAGCCCCAGGCCCGTGATGACAACGCGACGACTCACCGGCTACTTGCCGCCTTTCGCGTTCTTCTCGATGTAGTCGATTGCGTCCTTCACCGTCTTGATCTTCTCGGCGTCTTCGTCGGGAATCTCCAGGTCAAAGGCCTCTTCAAACTGCATCACCAGCTCCACCACGTCGAGCGAATCGGCGCCCAGGTCTTCCTGGAAACTTGCACCAGGCGTAACCTCTGCCTCGTCCACCTGCAACTGCTCGACAATAATCTGCTTTACCTTCTCTTCAACTGCCATTTGTGGCTCTCCTCGTTTCTTAGTCCGGCTGCGGACTCACTTCGGGGGCTCGGGTATGTCTGCGCTCCGCCAGCCTACAATAACGGCCTGCGGCTGCCGAACACAACCTCTGCGACCAAAAAATGCAATTGGCCCCGAAACTTCAAGTCTACCGGGCGCCGGAAAGCCTGTAAAGTCGCGCCCCAGCAGCCAATTACCTGCCACTCATCCGCCACCCCAGCCCCGCCCTTTTTGCCCCCAATTCCACCGCCCGCAAGCGTACATTAGGCGAAGAGGAATCAGGGCTCATGACTCAGGCTGTAATCGCCGCCATCACCATCCTTGCCGGAATCCTGCTGGGGTACTGGATACGCGGCCACGCCGCAAAGGCGCAGGCCGCCGAACTGGCCTCAACGAAAGCCCAGCTTGAGCAGCTTCGCGCCGAGTCCGCAGCCCGCGCCGGATTTCAGTCCCTCGCCGCCGAACGCGAAAGAACCATCGCGCAATTAACCGGCGAGAAGAACCAGCTGTCTCAGGAACTCCAGGCAAAAAACGACCAGGCCAGCCAGGCCGCCGGAACCATCGCCGAACTGAATGCGAAGCTCGAAAACGAGCAGAAAAATCTGCAGGAAAAGCTGGCATTACTCGAAGCCGCCAAGCAGACCCTCGCCAACCAGTTCCAGGCCCTCGCCGCCGACATCCTCGAGCAAAAAAGCAAGTCCTTCTCTGAGGCCAGCCAGAAAGAACTGCAGCCACTCCTCAACCCGCTCCGCGTGCAAATCGAAGACTTCCGCAAAAAAGTCGAAGAGGCGCAATCCGATTCCAAAACCGGCGTCACCAAACTCGAAACCCTCATCGGATCACTCAACGGCCTCAACCAGCAACTCTCTGAGGATGCGCGCAACCTCACCACAGCCCTTCGCGGCTCAGCCAAAACTCAGGGCGACTGGGGCGAGCTCATAGCGCGCAACCTGCTGGAGAAGGCCGGCCTGCGCGAAGGCGAGCAATTCCGCGTGCAGGAGACCTTTGACAGTGCGGTCCCCGCCGATGGCCGGCAACGCAAAGCGCGTCCCGACCTCATCGTCAATCTTCCCGCCGGCCGTCATCTCATCATCGATTCCAAGGTCTCGCTCAATGCCTATGCCGACTCCGTGAATGCCGAGAATGACGACGACCTGAAGGCTGCCATCAAACGCCATCTCGCCAGCGTGCGCGCCCACATCGACGAGCTCGCCGAACGCCGCTATCACAGGCTCAACGCGCTCGACACGCCCGATTTCGTCGTCATGTTCATCCCCATCGAGCCCGCATTCCTCACCGCGCTCCACGAGGATGAATCCCTCTGGCGCTACGCCTATGAGAAGGAAGTGCTTCTCGTGGGCCCCACCACCCTGCTCTTCGTCATCCGCATCG
>Ga0307375_10002904_pt1 | contig 17221 bp, 7 predicted proteins | sample TR1MG_FD_202531 | JGI IMG/M metagenome (GOLD analysis project Ga0307375, IMG submission 202531) | Soil microbial communities from Risofladan, Vaasa, Finland - TR-1 | ecosystem: Environmental > Terrestrial > Soil > Coastal area > Acid sulfate soil | place: Finland: Risofladan, Vaasa | collected... | reverse complement strand
GCTCACTCACTTCTCCCCAAGATTTTCTGATGAATTGCTTGCATCAGAGCTAAAGGCGACCTCTGAGATCTTCCCGGGACAGATCTTCGCAGCGACAGACTTTGACGTCATCGACCTCCCGAAGCGTGCTTGTTCCGGCTCTGATCCCACTGCCCTTACCCTATTCCAATACCCCTGGGGCGCGTCTTCATCTGATGCAGAGTCCGCCCACATCCTCAGCGAGGAATTCACAACAGGCCTCTGAAAGAGCGAGTTCGAGGACGTTTCCCACCCTCGATTGTTACTATGTACTCACTGCGTATCCTACACCCTCGTTTAGGTTTGCCTTCACTTCAGACTGCGACGGGAACTGGGGCCAAGACGCATTGATCGCCTTATTTCTTGTCCAAAGAGGGAGAAGAGAACGAGACGCTTGCAATCTGACCGTTGTAGTGATCTATCTGCACATGCACCTGCTATATTCACATTACAATTAGAACAGCATCTCTACTTCCAGGGCATACTTGATGAAAGAGGCCATTTTCTGCCACTTAGACTGCGTTGAATGTCGCATGTCGTTCTCGTATGGTAGGTCCGAGAAGTCGTCTCGTTCGTTGGAGCGTATAGATTGGTCGATGAGGAACTGTGATAGGAGAAGTGCAATGGCGGGGAGGCAAATCCAAGCGGGAGCATAGGAGGGAGCGAGGTGGAAGAGGTTGGCGAGCGCCACATCGAGAAGGCAGGTGTTGATAGCTGTGAGCGCCTTGTTTGCCATTTGGACGTTCTTATTGGTTATTGCGGAGAAGGCTAAAGGGAAGAGGAATTCGGAAACGTAGGTGGACTGCCAGGCAGGCGCGTGGCGCCAGGAAGTTCCGATGAAGGGCACACCGAATGCCGACGTTATGGGGTGCATGAGAGCAGGCATACTTGAGGAAGAAAATGAGGGTCCGGCCATTCCCAACGGCAGGCGAGGTGCAGAAACCGTATTGAAGAGGTATTCACAGAGGGCACGGCGCGCAAACGTCCACACGCCCACAACTGCAGCAGGAAGCCAGAAGCGGTACCCATGTTGGTAGTCCTGATAGATCTCAGGCGTGTTGATAAGATCAGAGGCGGGTGTGGTCGAATAGTCGAGTGCCAGCTTGAGTAGGAGCGATGCGGCAGTTGGGATCGCGAAGGTGAGTCCAGCGGCCATAAAGGATATGTTGACGGGCGTTTGGAACTTGAATACAGTTATCCGTGCTATAGAGTACATGAAGGAAGCATAGGAGCTGGCCCAGAGAGTGTGGGAAGCCAAGAGGAGAGGTGGTAAGGGACTTGGTTGGTAGTCGTCGTGTGGCTTTGTGATGGATTTGGTAGCTGATTCGATGAGCTTTTCATTGAGAGTGTCTCCATCGTCGTCTTCTTGGCCCATGTTGTCGGAGCGAAGCTTCAGGAAGTTCTGCCCAAAGAGAGCCGTCGGGGAAGTGCGAGTGATTTCACTTCTGTCACTCAATTTTGGCTCCCTGAGGCGTTTGAACCTCATCCAGAATGCCGCTGTGCATTCCTCGGCATGTGCAGTTAGCAGAATGGGTGACGGTGAAACAAGATGCGCACTTCATGATCCAAAAGCACGTCGGCAAAGCAGCGCTGCAGCAAACAGCGAGTCTCCGCTTCCGCAAATCCTCGGTCGCCTCCCCCTCCAATCAGCCGGATTCTGGCTCTAAATCCTACGGCTCTTACCGCATCATCATGCGCTGCAACAAACTTTGCCTGGGAGAGTTCCAAGATCGCACAGACCTCCTCAATCAGTGGCGCTTTCTGCATCCCGCCTCCTCGGACCTCGCCTTCGACGCCACGGGCCAAGACTCCATGCAACGACTCTGGCAATCGCAAATGGAATCCTTACAGCACCATGCTGTCGATCAAACTGAGCAAGACTTTGTACGCACTCCATTTAGCAGCACCAACACCGCACACAATCTCGCCACTCTTCCACAGTGGATTCCACTCCTTTCGCTCCCTCTTGTCGCCCTCTTCCTCCCGCAACCTGTCTAACACGCTCCTTTACATGTGCTCATCCACGTGTAGCGCGATCAGTCTTCTTACTTGGCCACCGTTATGACTATCATGGAATTGACCAAAACCATCAATCCTGGAGCCATCAATGCCCCCTTAGAAGGTCCGTCAATGTGCAATTTCGCGTTTATGTGCAGGTATCTATCATCTTGCCTTTGAGACACTAAAATCTATGAGTTGTGTAATTATGTACAGATAATGCGCGGATGGTCGTGCTTCTGACGTCTCTTTCGCGGCAACTCTTGGTTACTTCGGCTCGAATGGTGGATAAGATCAAAGCGAGTGTCTTGGGGGAGGAAATGCGCGATGGAAAGAACGGAATGCCGAAGCTGGCGGACGCGATTGCGGAGATGGAGGCGCTTGGCTTGGAGGATCCTACTGTGGCCGTTGCTGCCGACTCTTCCGTGTCCAAAATCAACTCTCCACATGAGGAAGTGCCGCATTTGAGTGGCGTGGAGGCGTTAGTGTACCATATGGATCGTCTTTTTGAACTCTCTTCGCGCCATGAGAAGCGCATCAACACCGTGGTCTCACAGGTCATCTCACGCAAGTCGAATCGCCACTTCATGAAATCCGATATCTTCACGAATGCCACGTATTATCTGCCACATATGGACCGAGAATGCAAGTCGGTGGACCGAAAAGTGCTTTCCGAGCTAACCGCCGATCTCGAACGCACCACTGTTCCCCAAGCTGAAATCTATGAAAGGCTCATCTCTCACCTCAACGAACGACTCATGACATCTCAGGACGCACCAAACCCACTGGGAATCGAATTGAACAATGCAGTACAGAGCGGCAAGAAGTTCATCACCGAACACGCAACCATGATCATGGAGCATCCGACTGAACTCTCGCAGACGGACTTTAAGGCCAACAGCTCATCTAATGGAGGAAACACTCAACAACAAACACAACAACATCAACATGCCGACGACGATTTCGTGATCATGGGCCAACAGAAGTACTTCGACACTCTCAAGGCTGACATCGACCAATACGCAGACCTACTTACTGTGGGTATTCAACTCTCGTTCGAATCGGTAGTCACGCAATCCGGAGGAGAGAAACTAGGAGATTTGTCGCGAATCGGCGTGAAGGAGTTAGTCGTTGCACACTTGTATCCGGCTCTGATGAACCTGTTTAGATCGATGAACGATAGAAAGGACGCTGCCTGGACCTCTCATTGTCGGCAACTGAAGCAAGTGGCGAATGCGACGTTGATGGGACTCTCGGACGACTTTTGGCAGGTCGTTACAGCACCCAATGCGCTCAATGACTTCTTCCCCATTTGTGAGCACTTCATCAATGCGGATAGCGTTCGAATGAAGTACGAGTACCTGCAACAGATGTCGGTGTGTACGCAGACGATCGCCTCGACTGGACTCAAGCGCATCGCTGCTCAGGCTGGAAAACCCTTCGATCCCTCCAAACATGGCGACAATCTTCGTTTCGCAGTTGGAGCTGATGATTTTGTGCCCCTCTTTGCATATATGCTCCTACAATCGAACATCCCTGATATCCACGCACAATTCGCGTTCCTGAACGTCTTCACCGAGGAAAGTGCGCTGATTGGTCGTTATGGCTATCTCTTAGCATCGCTACAAACTGGAATGATGGTCGTGTCTGGAACGAGTGCGGCGCCAGTGACGGTATCATCGCCTTCAATTCCAATCGAGACTTTCACCCTGATCGAAGAGTCTCCTTCCTCTCGGTCTTCCTTCATCCGAACGAGCATCTCGACATCGAATCTTGCTGGAGCCGACCCCCTGTCGAGAGACGATTGGGATAGCGAAGGAAACACGTCAGGAGAAGAGTCGCCCAAGTCCCTCGGAACGCCTCCTCACAGTCTCAAACACATGATCTCCAAGGCCATCACTCGAATTGGTCGTTTCAAGGAGGAATTCGGAGTCTCTTCTTCCTCCTCTTCAAAGAAACGCGATCGTTCACCAGGGGGCGCAGATGTTGTGGATGGTGAGGATTCGCATTCGAGTTCCACGCCCGCCTCCGGTTTCTCCTCGCCATCCTCTGCCTCTGCAGCATCCAGCGGCAACTTCAGCAGCAATACCTACTCGGCCCTCTCGGAATCCCCCACTCTCATCAGATCTGGATCCTCAGTGCTCAGAGAACAACAGATGCCGAACATCGAGATCCTGAACAACCCCGCTCCCTTCCCTCCCCTGTCCGCTCTCCAGGGCGATCATGCCTACAGTCTCAGTCTCAAGGTCTTCACCCTCATGCTCTGCCTCTACCAACGCTACGAAAATCGTGTCCTCATTCAAGGCCACGCCATATCTTCCCCGACGGCGAACGCGAAGAACGACGAGATCATGAAGAACTACCGCGAGGAGATCTGCCACCTGCATCGCGTACGACTGAGCTCTCTGAACGATCCACAGAAGCTCGTCTTCTTCACGAACATCTACCATGCGCTGCTGATGCATGCCTTCATCGAAAAGGAGGTGCCCGACTCTCTCCGCGATCGTGTAGAGATCATGGCATCTTCTGCCTACATGATTGGTGATGTGAGCTTCTCGATCCTGGAAATCGAACATGGTATCTTACGACACTGGTCTCCGTATCCTCAAGAACTGTTGGATGGAATGTTCCACTTTCCAGCCAAGTGGAAGACTTCAGATTGGTCGAAATCTGTTCACGCACCAAAGCGCGCAGAGCCACGCCTCAACTTCATCCTATCGCAATTCACTACCTCTGGTCCACCGCTACGCATCATCACCACAGAGACGATCGAACACGTACTACAAATGGCCACAGAGGAATACCTCCGAAGGAACGTCCTCGTCAGCTCCGACCAATCCGTCATCATCTTGCCCAAACTGCTGTTCTGGTATTCACGCGAGTTTGGAAGGAGAGATAAGAACCTAATTGACTGGGTGAGCAGGTATTTGGAACCGGCTCAACAGGAGATACTCATGCGCGCAAATAGAGACTCTCTCAGGCTGAAGTACAACGAGTACGATTGGACGTTCGTCTTTTCCTTCGAAAACCTTCCGGACGCGTAACGGACATCGTCTTCTCGTTAACGTCACTATCATCACGAGAATTGGTAACCTGATCCTCTGTCACTGCGTTGATCGCATCGGATCTCTAGGTACTTTTCTACAGCACGCAGGCTCGTTTCTCTCCACTGAACCAAAGAGAGAGACTGAGCAGCTCGGGAGCTTCAACCGACCTTCTTCCTTGCATTCGGGCTCGCACCTATGGCCTCCAACACTGTCGACCCTCTCGTGTATTTTGCTGCTTGCGACTCATTTAAGAATGCTGTGGACATGTTAACGGACACACTCAACTCCATACAAGGCCAATTGGAGGCATCTTCGAAACTTCAACGAGAAACGCTTCTCGCCAAATCCTCGCTCCAAACGAAACTGTCTCAGGCCGAATCCCGACTCAAAGTGGCTTTGGACGAACTGTCCATCCAAAGAGGACAAAGACACGATGCCCTCTCCATGACAGATCGCATTACAACCCTTCAAAGTGAGGTACGCCATTTCCTGCCTCTTTTGACCTTCTATTGCCACTTTCCGCCTTTCGAGTACCAATTTCGAATTCAAAGCTAACCTTAGAACTCTACAGAATGCGCGATTGGTCGAGAGAGTGGCTGAGTTGGCAAGAAACATGCAAGAGTTTGAGGAGCGGATTGCCGCCTTGTCGACCGAACTTGCGGACGAAAGAAGCGAGAAGGAGGCGCTAAAAGAGGCTTGGAAGGTAGTAATCAACTCCTACGAAGAGAAGATCGACGAAATGAGAGCTCAATCCAAGTAAGCAACTCGTGAAAGCATCGAAAACCGTCGCCACCAGGACTTGTTCATCTGTACAGCCAGTATACACACTATTCTACTCCCATGTATCATCAACACTTCATAGATCTCCCTAGTTCCTGAATTTCTCCTTATCTACCAAACCGCTGCAATTGTCGCCCAATTTGGGTACATCAGAAGCCGGTTGTTTGGGGAGAGGCTTGTCACTCTCATCTCTGTCTGGCTTGTTACATGATATCCAACATACTCTCATAGAGGCAAAGTATTCAACATGAGTAACAAAAGAAGCGCCTCGGAAATGACCGATTACGATATTGGAGATGGTACGGCCGCTCGCAGATTTCTAGCTCTCTCGAAACGCATTCTGACCATTTCTTCCTGTCTTATCTCGCTATATGTAGGCCCCTCAGCAAAGAAATTCAAGTCTTCTAACATACAACTCGTTGCCACGAACGCTGAGGTACGTTCAAGTCTGGCATTGGCTCAAGTTTGCTTTCCCGCGCTTCCTCGCTCACCTTCTGACTTTTCTCCTCTAGATCGACCATCGTGTTGCTATGCTCGTCGAATCTAAGAAGCAAAGCTCAGGGAACACCCATTTCAGCGAGCATTTCCAGGCTGACTCGGCTCTCATAGCGGGTACGCAATGCGCAATTCCTCCGCCCCTCAACTGGAAGTTTGTGGACTTTATTGACCTTCTACTGACCATTTCGCAATTGTACTATGTAGCCGCTAAAGCTTCTTCATTGTCAACATCATCAGGTCCGGCTGGATCATCGACTCGCGCTGCTGCAGGGCAAACGCCGTTTGGAAAGGAGCAGTTCGTAAACTTCCTATCTTTCCCCTTGAGCTTCTCTGATAGTGCTCCTTTTCTCATTTCTAACATGTATTTTGATGATCTCGCAAACAGCGTCGTTGTATTGTCTGAGCGTCTTCCTCCGGGACTTCCTGATATCGTAGAAGAGCGTCTCGCCTCCCTTGAGCACCGAGTGTACTCAAACATCTCTAGTACGTCGAGATGTCATGCACATTCTCGAAGCATACTCATCTGGTTGGATTCCGGAGCCATCTTGCTGACACCTCTCAACTTTCTCTCATTTGATTGCCTGCAGTTCGATCAGTGCCTCGCGACGTGTATGGCCGTTTAAAGGCATTGGAAGAGAGAGTGTTGGCGCTGGAGAAGAAGGGTGTCCTAGCGAATAAGCATGCCGAGGTTCAACATGGAAACGTCGCTCCTCAAGCCAATCCCTCCCCTGCTGCGATTCCCGTACGTGCAGCCCACCTTTATTCTCCCGTAATGACAAACCTCTGAAGATCTAACATCTCTATGCCATGATTCCAATGTTACAGGAGGAGGTGGATGATCGAATTCGAGAGCTACAGACGAAGCTCCTCAACCAGCAGCACAACGCCCCGCATCACTGAAGCTCTCCGTCCAATACGCACCATGTACTTTAGACCCCTCGCATTCGTTGAATATAGCACGGTTCATCCCATGAATCCCAACAGAATGTTCGTGTTTGATTAGCTAAGTTTAGAATCTTGTCCACCGCCTTGGACGGGTATTTCGAAACCCCGGCCCCAGTATACTTTCTCCCGAAGTTTGTTCGTCAATAGGTAGCTTTAATGGTCGACTGAGGGTTTCCCTCATTGAACTCACAGAATTTGGAGGGCTAGAACGCTGATTATCGAATATTGGCGGGACTGGACTATTATTCTGTTAGTCATGGTGCTTTCGCATTTTGAGGCGATGTGTGGTTCTGTGAGCCATGTGAGCTTCGATCTTCCTCTTCTTGTGCTGCTTCTGCATTTCGTTCCTCGCTGCTTTCCTGAGCGCAAACTTGGCAGGGTTGACGACGGCTTCGATGGCGAGCTCAGATTTCCTCATTTGTCGGACTTCCATGACTCTAGAGCGGACCTTCTCGTGGATCTCGTAGTACGCAGTCGTTCCAACCTTCTTTCTGATCAGTTCAGCCACTTGATGCACCAACTCCGTGAACTGAATGCTCTCTGGTGATTCAGGACGGGGGCCGAATGGAGAAGCGCGATTGATGGCTTCGCGGGCGATGATGGCCTCGTTGGCTCGGAAGAGGGGGAAGAGCATGAAGACAAGGTAGCGCTTGATCTCGTCCGCGCTCATGTTCACAGTAACAGCTGCGAAGTACTTGAAAATGAAGGACTTGGCGAGGCGCGATACGGACTTGGCCAAGTAGGAAAGGCGACGGAAGATCCAGGCCACCGCAGGCACGCCTCCGTTATCGCTTGCGCGCTCATCCGCTTGTGTCTTCTTGCTCTTCTTCGTTGACTTCTTCTGAGTCTTGTGGTCCGTTTCAATCGTATCCTTTCCATTTGCGTCCTTTCCATCATCCACATCCATCTGACCGGCAGCATCAGCATCGCTTCCAGGAGCAGCTTCCTTGTCGTCGTTATCGCCGCCCTTGTCATCGTCGTCGTCACTCTCCTCGTTCGCAGAATCGATTTGTTCGTCTCCTTGAAGTGCAGAGGCCAGAATTTGGGATTGCGGAGTGAGTTCAGGGAAGGCCTGAAGTTGAAGCGTGAGCCAGAAGAGGTTCTTGACCACTTGGGTGCCCAACTCGTCAGAGAGATCGGGGGATGGGATCATATTGCAGAAGTGCTTTGCCATGCTGAAGAGGCGGCGAGGTTCGGCGAGCCAATCTGCCTCAGAGGAGGAGGAGGAGGAGGCGGCGGGAGAGACAGGCTTCAGAGGCATCTTCTCCTTTCGCGCCGCGAAGTAGAGTCCAAGGAGACGAGAGCACACCAGCTTCACCCAAGGATGAGGGAACGACAGAAGTTGTGGAGAAGATACTTCCTTCCAAATGGGTACAAAGGAGGACTTCAAGACGACAGAATTTACCAGAGAGGTGCACTTTTCGACGAGCAACAAGGTGAAGTACACGGCCTGCCATTGGTCATCCGTCACGTGTACGAGCGAATCCATATCCTCTTCTTCGTAATCCGAGGTCACATGTTGCAGACGCTTGAGCATGACGGGTGTGAGGCGCTTCACAAACGGGGCGAACGCCGCGCTTCCCAATTTGCCAGCGAAAAGCATCAGCAGCTGCGCCGCAGCTCTCTGAAGCGAAATCTTGGCGGCATTGTCTTCATACCACTGCAATGCCACTTGGAGCAGCTCACCAGAACGGTCGGTGGAGACGCGAGAGTACAAAGTTTCGATTGCTGCTGCAGATGCGGCTCTGTTCTCGGCAAAGTCATCATTGATCATCTGGGCGACGAGAGGCAGGAAGAAGTATTGCATGTGTTGGTTGAGCATTGCCTCAGGGAAGCGAGTGAACAGGGACTTGAGGAGGTTGATGATGGCAAGGCGTCCAGTCGATTCGTTGAAGGTCAAATTGGCCATGATGAACTCCAATTGCTGATCGAGACGTTTAGATTCCAAAGGATACGTCAAGACGAAGGTAGAGATGATTTGCTCGCAAGTAGTGCGCACGACTTGGATCTTGCTGTGGACCAGAAGTTCGTTCACTCGCTTCATCGTATCGTACATCTCAGCCAATAGCACTCTTTTGCTGACTATAGCTCGGAACAAGTCGAGGCCATGCTGAGGCGTATCAGTTTCGAGCACTTCCCGGATGTATCCAATGACGACCGACCAGAGCGTGTCTGAGATCTTGATTTTGGAAGAGACACTCGTGATGATGCGAGCGAGAGATTTGAAGCACATTTTCAACAGTTCAGACTGAATGTTAGCCTTCTTGAGCAGGTGGATGGTGGCTTCGGCGAGCATTCCGGAACGACCATCGATCGAAGGAAGCGGGTACTTGAGCAGGGCCGTCAAGCATCGAAGCGAGACCATCACAATGTCGTCTTTACGACTATGCAAGTTTCGCGCCAGAACATGGACGAAGGGGTCGAGCATAGCGAGATGATCGGGGACGTTCGGATTCAAACGACTCGATTTCAGCAGCGAGAAGAGGATCTGCAATGCATAGGCCACGATGATGTTGTCGTTATTGACCTCTTTACCTGTGACCTTCAAAGAGGCTCCATACGTGCCCTCCTTGTACGGGTTTTCGGGAACGATCCAAGTCTTCTCCATATCCGTCTTCTCCTCCTCTTTCTCGATGGTCTTCACTTGACTGTACTGATGAACCAATTGGTACACGAAAATGCAGAGCTTTTCTGGGGTCACCGATGAGTTGCTTCTGATACCGATCGAAACTTGATCCAACGCCAACTTCATCTTCTGAATCACCTTCGTATCCGTTGAAGCCAAAATCACGTCAAAGATAGGATCCACCAAGATTCTAACACTCTTTTGGAAGTCAATCAGCTGCGCAACGATGCCAAGCGAGTCGAAAGCATGAGTTTTGGTCGCCTCCTGAGTCGCACCTGTGATCTTCTTCACTTTCTTCTGTTCAGCGACCTGACCAAGCATTTCCTGGAAGAAGATCTTGTTGAGCATGTGAAGACCATCGTCGATCTCTCCAGGTTTGACGAGAGGCTGAAGGGCCTTGAGCAAAGTGTGCACGGTGCTGCAGAGGATGTGGAGTTGGAAACCTCTTCTCAATTGCGCAGTCAGAATGTCCAGTATGAATAGGAACTTGGAAGGACCCAAAACCTTGAGAATCTCCTGAATGGTGATGTTGGCAGCGATGCGATTGGCGAAGGCGCGACTCGCGAGCTGATGCGCTACGTCAATGATGAATCGGCTGATGTGGGCATTCGCCATGGCTTCAGGCATTCGATGGAGCAGTTTCACGGCACAGATCACAACATTGGAGCGCAGGGTGGACTTCTCGTCCTTGACCTCGGTTTTCATCAATCGGACCAGTGTTGGGATGATCGACTTCACAACAATACGTTGAATTTGGCGTTGCAGAAGATCATCGGCGTCATACTTGGGCTTCAAAACGTCAACAGCGCCGTCCTCCTCCGGAGTAGTGGTCGAAGGTTTCGAATCCACGTCCATCGCATCTCCTCTAGCCGCCTTATCATCTTCTCCTGCCTCTTCCTTTTGTTCTTCTGCATCACCCACATCTCCATCCTTACCGTTGCTGGGCTCGCCTTCGTCATCGCTGTCGTCGGATGATGCAGATTGAGTTTCGCTGTTCTCCTCCTCGTCATTGTCTCCCTTCAGCGCTGCTTGCTTCGCCATTTCCTCCATGTTCGCCTCATACACCTCCTCATCGAATTCTGAATGCTCTGAGACTACCTGGAACGACTTCTTCTTGGGCTTGTTCTCTGCCACGAGGTCGTCAAATACTCTGCTGATGTCGAAGCGGAAGGTGTCCAGCACGCTGCACAGTAGTTTGACCCATTGGTTTTGTATGGTCTTGTTGGTTTCCATGCCTCTAATGCATGTTTGCACGAGAGAGTAGAACGACTTCCAATCGAGGCGGGTGGCGATGGCAGCGGTGAGTTTGATCGCCTCGTCGACCACGGCGTGCTCCTTATGCGTGGCACTCAAAATGAGCTGCTTCACTACCGGGAAGAAGATCTGTAGGATGTTGGACTTGTTGAACGAGCCCTGCGAGATGAGTTCGGCGAGCCTGGAGAGAGCGCGGATGCGTCGATGCGTTTGGATGTGATGCACGCAGAGGAAGAAGTTGGAGTCTTCGTCGGTGCCCAGTGCGGGAACGAGGTCTTCGAAGAGCGCGGGGAGGTTGTTCACGATGGAGGACAGAAGAGTGAGGTACTCGCGACGAGCCAGCTCGGAAGAGGAGTTGAGATGCCTCTTCACTTCCGACATGATGAACTCAGTCACAAGCTGAACCGGAAGTTGATCGATCACGGCAGTTTTGCTCTTCCTCATCTTTTTCGAGGCGGGAGATGTGATGGTGGCGGAGGAGGACGCAGGCGATGCGAGTTGGGAGGCGACGCGTTTCACGATCAATGTGAGGCCGTAGGATGCGTTGTTTCGAATGGACAAGTCCTCGTGAGGAATGAAACTCAAGTAGTTGGCCACCACGAACGATAATGATCGGGTTGGAAGCGTGTGAACGAGCTTCTCGTTGAACTCAGTGTAGGCCACCATCCTGCGCTCGTAATCCGGTTCCTCGACTCTTGTCTTGCTCACCGAGTTCAGGCTTTCGATGAGAGGTGCAATTTCCATGAGTTCCGCATCCAATTTCGCCAGCTGAGTAAAGACTCTAACCAGAGCCACACGATTGGGAAGGTCATGAACGGTGAGGAAGAGACTCTTGACAAGCTCCAAGTGCTTCAATGCATTCGTCATCAGAGGCACAAGTCCCGAGAAGAGGTTCAAGATGCGAAGGCGATTCTCGGGATTGAATCCTTTCTGCGTGGTGAGTGGAAGGAGCAGAGCAGCGAGCTTGTCGGCGTGTTGCGAAGTCGTCGCAAATCTTGTCAGTTGTTCCAGGATGTGCAGCTCTCTCTTCCCAATCTTCTTCTTGAAATCGTAGTCGTTGAGCATGCGAACTTGCATAGCATCCAAAAGGTCGTTCGAGAAGGGAAGGAGGATGTCGTTCTGAGCGCGGTATTCTTGCGCGATCGCGTGCTGCGCAATGTGATCTTGGAGCTCATCGGGGCTCATCTTGCTTCTCTGCTTCGGGGTCAAACCCGCGATGATGTCGCCAGGGTTGTACTTGGATTTGGAAGGGATGGACACGTCGACAGAGGAGCCGGCGTCGGAGCGCACTTTCAACAGGTTCTCTAGAACAGAGAAGAGGACGGATCTCGTGTCGATGGAAAGGGAAGGGCGCTTGAGAAGAGAGATGATGCGGGGGATGAAAGTGGGCATGAGGGGCAGCAAACGAGGACGAGAGCTGATGGCGTCGGTCCACTGCAGGAGTGGGGAGTTCGGAGGGACGAATGTGAATTGCTGGATGTTGTCCGCCTCTATTTGAAGCATACGGACGATTTCAGATTGATAGGGAGCATACGAGTAGGCGTCGAAGAAGGACATGATGGCAGTGAGGTTACGGATGGAGAACTTGCGAAGTTGGTTCGGTTGAGGAGAATCCGGGTGTTCTCCTGATGCTTTCAGTAGGTGCTGTGCATGATCCAAGAGCCACATGGATATGACGAGAAGACGCGGAAGGAACTGTTCTGTTGCGATTCCCATAGATTTGACCATGTCGAAGATCATACGAGCCGATCCAATCAGCTGACCCAGGTGGAGATCCGAGTGCACCGCGATCGAGTCTACCTTGATAGATACAGTTCTTTTGCTTCCGATGGACTTCTTGGATGGGGTAGTTGTAGTGGGTTCCAAGGTGGATAAAATGGGTTGGACGCATTGGGTGCAAGTGCCAAGGGTGATGTCGAAGAGCGTTTGGAGTTCGATGGGGTCACATTGAGCCAGGTATGCAAGAACAGCGCCTCTTCGCCCAGCATCGAACTTGTTGAGAGTGAGTTTCGGATAGAGCAATCGTGTGATAAGCGGAATCAGAAGAGGTCGATGTTGGAGAAGGATGACCGACTTGGAAGGAAGCAGAGGGAACTCGGTGAGTGGCGTTCGCACTCTCGAGTCTCGTATCAGAGTCTCCAATTGAGATTTGTAGGGTATGATGTAATCCACGTCTTTGAAGACGCACAAACATTGAAGACATGCTAGTTGAAGGTCAGTGTTCGCAATACCGATGAGACTAGAGAGAACTCGGAAGACGGCTTCGCTCTTCTTCACACCAACTGCATTCTTGAAGGTGCCAATGAATTTGAGGAATTGAAGCAAGAACTTTCGGATTTCACCAACGGAGACCTTGGAGAGTTTGCTTGGTGCGACAGGTTCGAGTGCTGGAAGATCTTCGTCCAAGTCGTCGTTGTCGGCGTCATCCTTCTGATTTTCCTGGGAATTCTCGCCAGCAGATGATAATGGAGGAACGACGGGGGATTGAGAGAAGATGTGCATGCGAGAGGGGTCATCTAAGAAGGGGAAGTGGTCATCGATGAAGGTGAGGAACTGATCCAACATTGTGGCAGTAGTAGGGGAGCTTGGAGGAAGAGACTTGGCGGCATGGCTGAGGCAGGACCAGAGGGACTCTGAGAAGGAGGAAGCTCCAGTGAAGCGCCAAGAGTCGGCGGAGGCGTCGGAGAAAGCAGTCTCAATGGAATCATCGTGATGGTGCTCAAGATAGAGTTCATCGGCGAAGGCATCTGACGCGCCGATTGGTGATTCATGTGACTCTTCAATTCCGGTCATGGAAGGCTGTGAAGTGGATCCGTTCTTCGAAGGGAGGCCATGTTCGTGCTCGGTGCCTCTGGCTATCTCCGATTGTGTTCTGATGATGATTGGCAAGCAAACGGCCCAAAACGTTTTGGTATCGATGTCGTGAAGTCTGTTGAGCGATTTAATGGCTGGAAGCCAGAGAGGAGTGAGTTGGATGAACAGCATGCCGATAAGGAAGCGAATGGCGATGGAGCGATCGAACGCAGTCGCTGATGGGTGCATGGCTGCTTCGACCACATCGGAGAACTTGGATGAGATGTCTTTGTGTTGAAGAGGATCGAATTTAGCGTTGGAGATGTCTTCGCAAAGCTTGGCAAGGTCGATGCGGATCGGGAGTCCGGCGTCCAACAGCGCGAGCCCTCTGAGCAGTTTCCAAGCAGATCTGCGCATCATGACGTTGAAGTGACTTGTTAGTTCAGCTGCTTGCTCCAATAATGTGGAGAGACGAGGAAGATGTTCGCCCTTGAGCAGATTCTTGGCGGATTCGTATCGAGTTGCGTTTCCGTAAGGTTGAGAGATGGCCAATGCAATGAGATCTGAAAGACTTTGGATGATGAGCCAATGAGAAGACCGCAAAGAGGGCAATGAGTCCATGATCTTCAGGGCATCGTTGAGGCATGCAGTCAGAATGGAGACCGAAACATCCTCGGAGCGCGAGGCACAGATCATGGCCAGCTTACATCGGGTTGCGAGGATGGTGCCAATCATGAATTGGCGGGTGTTGATGCTGAGAGGAGAGGTTGTAGCTTCGTTGGACTTCGAGCTTTTGGAAGACTTGTTGGAGGAGTCCTTGATGCTGTTGCTGTTGTTGCTGTTGCTGTTGCTGTTGCTGTTGCTGTTGCTGTTGCTGTTGTTGTTGCTGTTGCTGTTGCTGTTGCTGTTGCTGTTGCTGTTGCTGTTGCTGTTGCTGTTGTTGTAAGAGAGAAGGAGATGCAAGAGTTCCTGCAGTACCTGATCCACTTCAGCGACTCTGTCTCCACTGTGGATGTGTATCATTCCGAGCACTGTGATTGCCATCCACACGTTTTCTACATCCAATGAAGTCGTGTTTGTTGCTTGTGACAGCTGTGATTGGAAGTGGTGCACGGCTCGTAGGCAATGAGTGGCGAGTTGTGAGGAAGGAATCTGAATGCTCTCCGTGGCGATGTTGAGGTGGGCTGCTCCGATCATATCGCCCCATTTCAGATCTACCAGTAACCTATATACAAACCACATGGCGTCTATCGCATTAGGGTGCATTTTGGATGAACCAGATGAGAAAGAGGAGGAGTTGCGACCGATGTTTGAGAGTTGCTTGTCCAAGTACTGAAGAGTGAGAGGTAGAAGGTGGTGTTTGAAGATGGATGTATCTCTAAGTGCGAGAGTGAATCGATATGCAATCTGAGGGTGCGAATCGAGCAGGGTGAAGAGGCGATCCAGGGCGCTTCGGCCGGTTTTGCGCGCCAACTCTGCTGCCGCCGGCAAGTATTCGTTCGATACGAGATCGAATAGTGTGGCAGAGTAGTCTAATGCGATTCGCTCCAGAGTCTCTTGAGTGTATTTGTGGCCATGCGGGACGGCGGGAGAAGGAGAAGAGGGGAGTGCGGGCTGAGCACCGAAGAGCAGTCCCAAGAGCTGCAAACCACTCTCAAGCAGGCTCTTCTGACTGTCTGCCGGCATATTTGGAAGGTGGCGATTATGAATCCATTGATGAGCCAAAGAGAAGGTGTAGCCGATGGCTTTGATGTGGACACGAGAGAGAGAGACGGAATTTGGCTTCAGCAGCGATTGGAGCAAACGTGTCATGGATTGCCATATTAGGGGAGCATCATTGTTGTAGAAATGATCTCGAGTGGATTTCATAAAGCGGTGAAGGATGAGGAAGCGGTTGTCGAGAGTAGCCTCAGAAGAAGTGTTGATGATATTCTCGGACTCTTTCAGATTGAGAGACGGATAAGTGGCAGCATCGCCTTCTTCTTCTTCTTCATCGCCATCAACGTCACTAGGCATAGGTTCGACAGCACAGGAGATGGACAGCTTGGAGTAGTACAGAGGGACGATGTCGATGGAGGAGGTTGTCAGCTTGTCTTTGATGCCTTGTACCACGTAGAATAGCAGGAATCCAATACCATCAGCTAATTCTCGCCTGTTTGCTTCCATTTCATCGTCTTCGTTGGGGAGGGGAACTTGGGCGATCATGAAGTCGATCATCTTGTCCAGGTTCGTGACGCTCAGTTTTCGTAGCAAGTAGGCAAAGCTTTCAGCTGCAAACTGTCGAATATGTTCTTTGCGTGTCAGGAAGAAGGTTTTGTAGAGAAGGAAGACCTTGCGTATGTCTTTGACCAAGAATTTCTCGAGATACTTGAACTGTTTGGCGATCGTCGTGAAGAGGGCTTCCAATTGCTCCGGCAGTGTGCGCCATTCGTCAATCTTCTCTATGAAGCACTGTAATACGATATCGAAGTAGAGATAGAACTCAGAGCGCAAATCGCGCGAGAGGATGCCCAAAAGCGAGAGAACAGCGGGAACTACCTCAGGCTTGGCTTGACCCATGAACCGAAGCAGAGATTTGATAATGTCTTTGATGTGCAGGATGATCATGGGGAGTGAGATGCTCCAGGGACGGATAGCATAGTACAAATGACGGAAACTTGCGTCGGCGCTCAACTTCAAAGCCTCCAATTCTCGCTGAAAGAACGTTTCGTTTCCCTCCAGTGGCGCCTGCACCTTATCCAGATGCGCAGAAGATCTAAAGATGTCCAAGTTCACCATCGAGATACGGTCCGCAAAGGAGTAAAACTAGGGAGGAAATCACCACGCACTTGTCAGCGTCCCGCTCTCATTCAATCAACACCAAACAGGTGGCTTATACTAAGATGGAATAGATGGTTGCGAAGAGAATCGGAGAATTGATTATGGATACGACCAAACGCAGACAGGGGACATAGGCAAGGAAACAAGAAGGAAGCAGCAACAGGGACGGTTTCATACCTTGAACAAGTTCGTTCCCTTCTTAAGGGCATTCAATTGCTTCGCCATGCAGAGGCTACGCGAAACGGCCTACTTGAGAACAAGCCGCTACCACCGGACCGCAGAACAGACTAAGCAAAGGGCAAGAGCGCAGCCAGCCGAAGATGGAGAGTTTCCGATTTGAGCGTGAAATCTCCACCCACTTTTAAGCTTCTTTGCTTCCCAGCCCACTTGGTCCCCAACTCCATTTCTGTCAGTGCAATGGTACTGGCATGTTCATTTCATT
>Ga0307375_10002903_pt1 | contig 17228 bp, 17 predicted proteins | sample TR1MG_FD_202531 | JGI IMG/M metagenome (GOLD analysis project Ga0307375, IMG submission 202531) | Soil microbial communities from Risofladan, Vaasa, Finland - TR-1 | ecosystem: Environmental > Terrestrial > Soil > Coastal area > Acid sulfate soil | place: Finland: Risofladan, Vaasa | collected... | reverse complement strand
CTCAAATATATCGCCTCAAAGCTGCCGCACGCGAATGCTCCCTATTGGTCGGTTCCCGACCTTATCGCCATCATATTTGCACACCGGTTCAAAGACTGCAAATGGCACGTTTCTGCCTTTTGCGCATACCCATTTTCTATCATTCCTACGTCCGCTTCCTGGCGCAAAACGGACACCTTGTTTTAACAAAAGAACAAGAGGGCGGCGCGTTTCTGGTTACTACTGGGCACGATTTCGTAGGCACGATCAATGGCAAAAAGTGAGGCAACACGTGAATTGTAACCGTGCTCACTCACCATTTCGACTCTTTTTACTAGCGGCTTGAGCGACAGCCCCGCACTGTCTCCCCACCCCTAACGACCTGATTCAAGGCCGCCATCCCGTGCAGGATCACGCAGCGGCGCGATGCAGTGGCCTTCCGGCAGCAGGTATTCCGGATGCTTTGCAGCGGAACTCGAAGCTTGCCTCTCGTCGATCTGACCCGCGACCGGCATTGCCTGTTCCTTGTCCAGCTTCTGCCCGGACTGTAACGCGGCCTTGTCGCTGTTCTGGGTGTACACGATCACGTCTTCCCTGGCGCGCGTCACATTGACGTAGGTTTCACGATCCCCATGCTTTCCGCCTTCGGTATTGTGGTGCACCATGACCTTGTCTATGGTCTGCCCTTGTGCCTTGTAGCTGGTGACGGCATACGCATGGCAAAGGTGCTTGTACTTTTCTGCATCAAATACGCGGGTCTGGCCGCTCTCCAGCTTCACCGTCAGCAAACTGCCCTCGATTTGCACGACGCGGCCGGTCTGTCCCTTCAGCACTTTAAGGAGCTTGTCATTCCGGGTGATGGCGACCTTGTCATCGACAGAAAACTCATTGCCCCTGAATACGTCGTACAGTTCCCGGCCCGGAACCCTGGCAGGATCAAACTTGATTACGCTGCCGGAATCCGTGTGAGCGGTGACGATATTGGTGCGGCTGTTGGCGCTCATGACGGTCGCGCGCTCGCCTTTATCGACTGCAAGCGTATTGTCCTTGCCGGTGAACTCGACCACCTGGCCTTTTTCGAAGGTGGTGGCGCGTTTTAATTCCTCGTAGGTAGAGCCGGTCTTTTCCAGCGTATCCATGCGCTGTCCTCCCTGCAGCTCTCCCCTGCCCTTCAATGCTTCACGCACCGCGCCGTTGATCGCGTTGCGGTCCTCGTTGGTGGCCGTAATGACCAGCGTCCTGGCGCGGCTGGCTTTGTCCATGCCGCCATAGTCCTGTGCAAGCCGCCTGATCACCTCCTGGTTGTCCGCGACCGCTGCCTCTTTGAGGTCGGCACGGTAAGCGGTTTTATCCTTGGCCGGGCGGATGGCCGCAGCTGCATGAGCCGCGCGAACCGCATCCTGCGCGATGCTGATTTCGCGGGTCAGCAACCCCCTCACGGCCTCGCCGTGTTTGCCTTCGAGGATCTTGCCCACTGCATCCTTGGCATGCTCTGTCGTTTGTCGGCGAATCGAGCCCTGCCCCAGCACGGACATCGGCATGTGGTTTTGCGCAAGCTCGAAACCCTTCCCCGCAGCCACGGACTGGTGCTGGTTTTCATCGCCGAGGAACAGGGTTTTGGCTCCGGCTCGCAGGGTGGTGTTGATGACCCGGTTTATTTCTTGCTGGCCGCTCATGCTGGCTTCATCGCAGACCTGGAGTATCCTGCGGGTTTCGCCATTCGACCGCGCAGCCTGCGCTTGAAGCGCGGCCAGCGCGGCACTGCGGTTGCGCGCTGTTTCCAGGGCGCACTGCGCGCGCACGGCGACGGCCTCCTGTTGTGTCGCCTTCTCCCAGCCCCCGGCACCGTCCTTGAATACGCCCTTGTTGGTCACGCTGTAGCGGATAGAACCGCCCGCCTCGATCCGGGTGGTCGCATCAAACAGGCATTTCGTCCAGGTATGGCCGTTCCTGTCGGTGAAATAGGCGCGTTTTTCGCCGTCGAATTCCAGCTGGACCGTGCCTTTGTCCACGCCTTTGGACAATTCCCTGAAATCCGGTATTTCGCCAAATGGGCCGCTGTTTTTATCAAGGGTGTCCAGGGCGCGCGCAGCGAGTGCTGCATCGCGAATGATCCGGTCGGCGTCGATCAGGTGGCGCGCGGTGGTGGTGGACGCGATACCCGATTCCTGCTGCAACTTGTCGGCCTGTGCGCCGCCGTTGCAAAATCCCCTGACCTCCCAGCCCCGGCTTTGTGCGGCTTCGCGCACCAGCTCAAGCATCGTGGTCTTGCCCGTACCGGCCAATCCCTGCACCCCCTGAAAACGATCTTCGCCCGTCAGGATCATGCGGGCAGCAGAGCGCTGCTCACCGGACAGCGCCCAGCCTTTGCGTTCCTCGAACAGACGCAACGCATGATCGAATTCCCGCCCGGTCATCACCGCTTCATGCGCGCCATGTCCGGAAGCCAGGCGCTCACCCATGGTCTTCTCGGACTCGACCGCGTCGCGAGTGGTGTACTTGCCGTCTTCGCGCAAGATCAGGCTGCCCTCATGGATCAGTGCGAGCATGGCCTCATCAAGCCTGTCGGTGCTGGTGCTGCCCTGGCTGAAGCGTGCGGCCTCTTTCCAGAGGTCGCGCTCGCGGAATGCCTGCTCGCGTTCGGTGAGGTGGTTGATGGCTGACAGCACTGCATCGCGGGCGGACTGCTGGAGTGCGGAGGCGCTGGGCTGCTGCGCGGTTCCGCGCCCGGTCCGGTTGATGCCGCAAGCCTCTGCCTCGGCCTGCCATCGTTCGCGGTGTGAATCGGCCGACTCCGGATGATCCTTGTCCTGCCTCGTGTCGAGCGCGGCGGTCTGGCGTGCGGCGTGGCTGGCGGTCTGCTTGTCCATGCCGCGGCTGGCCAGTGCAGCGCCAATCTCTTCGCTGCGCTTGGAGAAGGTGGCAAGGTCTTCCTTGCGGTAGCCTGCGATCTCGACGTTGCCGCTGTTGTCCCATTCCACCGCATAACCGGCTTTTCCCAGGGCATGGGCAAGCTCGTTCTTGTACACCACATCGGCGGTCGTGCGGTAGTCCAGCAGTTTTTCGTTGGACAGGCTGTAGGCTTTGCCGTCGCGGTAGGTGACATTGGCGATGATGGCATGGGTGTGGGTCTGTGGATCGCCGGCGCGGCTGGTCGCATGGGCGAAGGTCGCATAGCACAGGCTTCTGGTCTGCACAAAATGGCCGGCGATGCGCGCCTGTGCGGCCTTGTCTTCCAGAAAGCCCATGGCGCTTGCGACCGCCCTTTCATGGGCTGCGCGCACGTCTGCATTGCCAAACACCTCTGCTTCGAGGCTCACGCTCTTGGGTGCGGAGAAAGTCAAATCCCAGCCCGCGCGGTGCTGCAGCCCGCCGCCCCGCTGCACGCCCAGCTGTATTTCTTCCCATTGCCCGCCAGCCTTGCTGAATTCGATGACTTTGCCTTCGAGCTGCCGGGTGAGGTCTGCCTCGGCAACCTCGCGACCGGCAAGCCCCTGGTGTTCGGCACCCTGCCCCAGCCATTGCGAGGGCACCTGCTGCCCGGCGTAATACTCGGCAGCAGCCTGCCCGGACAGGTATTTGCTGGTGCCGCCAGCGGATTTGATCGAAGACATCGAGATCATGGGTTGCTCCTGTGGGTCGCAGTAAGAATGATCAGAATTTGCGCTTGCGCAACGCTGAATCAGCCAGGTCAGGTATTGATTCAGGCAAACGAGGTGTAGCTTCAGGCGGAACAGGCGCTGAAGCAGGCTGGATTGGAACAGGCGGAACAGGTGCCGGGTCAGCCAGGCGTGCCGTCATGCCAGGTAATCGCGCTGAAAGGCCGGACGGGACGGGTGCCAGCGGTATTGGGCGCGGTCTCGGGATAGTCTGGATACGTGCCGGCGTTGGCTGGGCAGGTGCCGGGGCTGGCGCCACCAGGTTAAGCCCTGCCCGCTCGATGTAACCCTCGACATGGGCAGGGCGGGCTTTGTACTCGAACGAGACTTTGGCGATCGGATGGGGGCCGGCGATCTTGAGATAGCCGGTCATGTCCGGCAGCACCATGATTTCGCTGGGCGTGACCAGATGTCGTTCGGCGCGTTTGCCCCCGAGGTTCGTTCCGTCCCGGCTGGCCGCCACGCCGAACGACTGGCTTTCATTGATCTCCTCGACCTCTTCCCGGCCCAGCGTGTCAGCCATGCGCCGGGCCGACGATTCTTCTTCGGTGCGCAACACCAGCTTGTTTTGCAGGTTGGCGACAAAAACCCTGGTCAGGTCTTCGCCATAGATTTCGTCCAGCTGGCTCAGGTTCTGAATGCCCACCGCCGATACGATTCCGTACTTTCTGGCTTCGGTGAAAGCGATGTCCAGCGCCTTCAACCTGGACAGGCTCGCCAGCTCGTCCAGAATGAACATGAGGCGGATCTCGGTGGAAGGCTTCATCGACATGGCTTCGGCAAGGGCCAGCTCCAGCCAGGCGCTGATGAACGGTTTGGCCACATGGTGCTGCGTGGAAGAGGACACCAGAAACAGGCAGGCATCGTCGTCGCGCCGGATAAATTCACGAATGGAAAATGAAGCGTCCGTTTTGTCGAAGAATGAGAAAAACCGGACGGCTGGCTGGGAAATCAGGGTCAGGCGTACCGATTCGCTGCCCTTGGCATTTTCCGGGTTGATCGTACCTGAGCTCGCGGCATTGTGCCGTTTCAAAAGTTTGGACAAGTCTTCGAGCGGGTACTGGGTGATGATGTGTTTTATGTCGGCCATGCTCCCCCCATCGTTGCGGACGATGGTGATCAGGTCTTCAAGCAGCATCCGGGCGGCGTTGTCCCAGATCGGGTCATTGCTGTGCTTGTTTTCCGGCACGAAGAAAGTCGACACCATGGCCGTGTCCGAGATCTTTCTGAGGTCGGTAAATAACGACCAGTCGGCGCAGCGCGCATCCATCGGACTCAATAGCACATCGATGCCGGGACGAAAAAAGCTTTGGGTGAATTCGCCGGTCTTGTCGTAAATGACCATCTTCTTTTTCCAGCGGCGGGCATCCTCGATGATCTGGTCGATCACCTGGGTTTTGCCTGTTCCCATGCTGCCGACTGCCAGAATATTGCGCGGCAACAGATCGAGCGGAATGGCAACACCGGCTATCTTGATGGGCGATGGGTTCTTGACTTGCCTTGCCAAAACCTTCGCATCCACGAGCACCTGCCCGCGCAGGAAACTGTCGGTGTGGGCATCGTGGCCGTAGCGCACGTAGAACACGATCAGGCCCAGCATTGCGACGGCGGCAATGATCAGCGCTACGCCAAAATACCAGATCACGTGATAAACATTCCCGGCAAGCTCGGGCGTTTCCAGCACGTATTTGACCAGCGCAGCACTCGTCATTTTGATCGCCTGCCCGCCTTCATGCTGGACAAAAGGCAGGGAGAATTGAGGCCAGTGAGCAAGCACCAGAAGCCGCGCAAAAACCGTTTTGCAGAAAACATACCACTCGTATTTGCTCACCCAGGCGTAAATCATCAGCCCGCTGCCCAGTGCAAATACGACTATGCCGACCAGGAAAAGGCGCATGGTATTGACGAACAACAATTGAACGCGGTGAGCGAATAAATCCCCGCCGGTCGAGAACTTGGTCAGCAATCCTTTAGCTGTTTTGCCCATGCTATTTGCCTGCTTCGCCGAAGATTGCGGCAACGTTTTCGGTGGCGCTGGCTTCTGCCTTGTCGTAGCGTTTATCATCCAAATCCGTAGCCATGGCAAGGTAAGCCAGCGCTTTGTAGTTGCTCAGTTGCATCGCCTTCAGCCAGGCTTCGATCCGGTCGAATTGCTCCTTGTGTGCGTCGGTATTGTGCAAATGCAGCATACCCAGCTTCAGCAAAAGCTCGATGGCTGCATTCCGGCTGATGCCGTTTGATTCAGCTACTTTTTCTACGGCATCGCAGGTCGATTCCTGTGCGCGGATCGAGAACTTTTTGTAAGTTGGCATGGTGAATTCCTGTAAATACTCTGGCAAAATAATGGGGGTAGAAAAGCGCTCGTTTGCACACCTCTGATTGTGTCCATTCTATACGCCTTACGGCGGTTTCTATAGCTTTGTGAGGTGCACTTTTTCGCAACTTTGTTGACGTCATGTGCACACCTCCTGAAGCCATGCCATACGGGCTATTAACACCGTCTTATCTACCGAAAGGAGATGCGTAATGTGTGCTGCTTCTTAAGGTCAGGCGGTTTGATCGCCTGACCGGCCCTCCGGTAATCGGGTTTGTTCCTGTTTTTGCTTCTGCTGCAACCATCCCAGGTGATCATAGTCGTGCGGGTTAACCTGGGTTATCCTGCTTCGCGCAGCGCAGGTAGTCAGTGTTCCCTGTCCGGTCAGGTGCCCGGCGTATTTTGCAGTTCAGCAACCAACGCTGCGCGTGAATCTGCGTGATTCGGCCTGTTGTGCCGCAGTCACCACCTCAGCAGTTCGTCAGAGCTGACGAAGAACTTCACCGCATTCATTCCACCCCTCTTGATTGATATCCGCAAGCGCTTCGACTGCCATCCCATTCGGCAAACGTTGCTTCAAACCGTTCTGGGTCGGTAGCGGCAGACTTCACTCGCCCCCAATATTCTTCCGTGTATCCTGTCATGCCAGGCACAAAAGAACGGGCTTGCTTCCTTGCTTGCAGCCGCTCTGAAAGACCTGGCTTTTTTATACGCGGCAGGGTACAGCACCGTTCAATGGGGGAGTGTCTTACGACTGTTTATTTTTCAGGCTTGATGCGATAGCAGCCAGCGATGTGTCAAGACTCTTTTCGAGGACTGCCGGGTCGCAAAGATATAAATCCGGATATTTTTGCAAAACCTTTATGGAGATGCGCTCGGTGCGGGATTTGTTTTTCTGGGCAAGCTCTGCCTGTTGGATCTGTGCCTGTATTCCCGCTGCCTTTTTCTGGAGTGCTTCAAGTTTCTTGCTCATGAAATTCCTGTAATGTGATTGATAAAAACGCCTGTTGCGTCAAGAGACAAGGTACTGGCAGCTTGTGCCAAATCAAGATCGCCCTGCTCCACCGTATGATATCCGGTTTCATCCTTTATGGACAATTTGGAGGCGCGCATTTGAGGGTCTGGGCTGTTTGGAGCAACCCCAAGTCATACGCAAAAACATTTGTTGTATGTCAAGTTTTGCGTATGATCTGGGAATGGCTTCCATTGAACAATTTGTCGATGCGATCCGCGATGCTTGTCATGGCTCGGCAAGTGAAACCGGGAGTTGACCGAGCACTCGATGCATCGGGTGTTCAAGTTCACGCCCGAGGCCGATGCGCAATCGGCGCTGAAGATCAAGATCGAGATCAACACCCTGATCGCTGAAAAATCACAAACCGGCAGCACGGTTATCAATCAACGTTTGAGGTTGAGGTAGAAGTTCTCGTGTGTTCCAACCAGGAGCAACACACGAGTTGTCGGATCGTATTCATAGGCCAGCAGGAACAGTTGGTTCACGCAATCAAACTTGTGAACATAAACGCCGGAGAGATCGCCCTTCTTCGCTTCGCCCATTCCCGGATCCCGAACAATGTCTGCAACGGCCAGATCAACTGCATCCTTCTGGTTGTTGTGAAGCTTTTTATAGGCTCGCTGAAAAGCGTTGGTTTGCTGAACGTGAATCTCAGCCACGGAATTGCCCTGGCACGTAGGTGGTAAACTGTTTACGGTCTTCCGCTCTAGCGATCAGGATGTCCCGAACAAATTCAATAGGCAGATCGGGATTGTCCAGCGCAGCTTTGCCGACCTTGGCCCAGAATTCAAGCTGGCCTGCGATGGTGCGGCACTCGCTATGTGAAGCGCTTTTCGCTTGTTCGTACAGATTGTCGTCAATCCGGACCGGCATGCTCATGATCATCTCCTATTTACTACAATTGTAGTAAATAATAACTGAAACGGATTATGAAAGCAATCTACCGTTTTAACCTTACTTTGGCCCGAGTTCGTCAATTAGCCCGCGTTTTATTTCCACGCTAACCATTTGGTAGCTATAAGTATAGAGGAAATAATCTGGAACACAACTCAGAACAATCATCACAGCCACATATCTGGGTTAGTTTCCGCAGGAAACTGTCACCGCCGAAGGCGGCCCGAAGGGCGTGACGATTTGGCATGTTGGAGAACGTATCGTGCGACAGGTCGTTGATATTGGTTAATCAGACCGGGCGCTTTTGTCCCGTGTCTCTTTTCTTAATTCCCATGGCGGAGCCAGATCGGCATCAAACCATAGTTCTAAGTTTTTGCGCCCTCGCCCGCTCCTCTGCCTGGGCATAGATTGATCGGTCATTTACCGATTGCTCACCCTGGTATTTTTTGTAGTGCCAGACCATACCCGCTTTTATTTGTTCCAGGTTGGCATCGACCCCATCGACACTGAAACAATACTACAATCTTGCCGACCGGCTCATAGATAAAGCGAGCAAAGAAGATATGCGGAATGTGCAAGACTGCTCACGCTCAACTTGGCACATTATCAATCGAAGTACGGCGAGCTTCCGCTTGAGGAGAAACTCGCCATGATCGGCATGACCAAGCCCCATGAAGAACAGATACAGCTGCTGATCGATGGGGCAGAGGTTCTGGTTGGCGTCCTAGGAAATGTCGTTGTAGGAATTGGACAGGCACGCCATTGAGCCAATGACTCACAATTACTTTGCAGACCCAATAAAATTTCTAACTAATTGATTTAATTGATTACAAAAGTTTTGTAAAGGTCAATTACCCCTGTTTGGCATGCTTTTCGATCACTTTTTGCAGTTCGCTATAGAGCGCTTCATTTACAGGCTCATTGAACGATATCCGGATGTCCTTTTCTGCCCTTCTTATTGAGCAAAACGACTTCTTGCCAGACCGAATGATCTGCGGGGAAGTCGCTTTCGGTTTGGCTTTCTCTTCACTGGTGGCATAACCAACTGCCGCCTTCTGACTTAACTTACCGTCAACAAGTTGTTGAACCGCTTCGACCACCCTGCCCTGCTTTCCGTTCTTTGCAATCAGAGCCAGCTTTGCCGCAGCACTTGCACCCAACAGTCCTTTATCGGCTGCGCCGTCAAGAATACGGATCGCATCTTTTGGTAAACCAGAAAACGAAAGCAAAAGACTAACGGATTGCTGCGTTACTCCAGCCTCTTTGGCGACCTGCTCTTGAGTCAGTTTTCCATGCTCCATACGAGCACGTAGTCCCATGAATTTTTCAAAGTCGGGCAACGATGGTGAAAGCAGATTTGAATAAAAAGCTGAACGCTCTGCTTCGTCTTCAGTCATTTCAAAAACAACAGATAGAATCTTTGTGCGTCCCAATTCACGATAAGCATTTACTCGGTTATGTCCTGCGATAATTTCATAACCTCCCCTTTCACGACGTCGGACTGCGATTGGGGTTGTTAACGGATTATTAGCAAGATTTGCTTTGAGCTCTGAAAGCTGCTCAATTGTCAGATGACGTTTGCGGCCGGGAACCTCATGGAGATCAGTAAGCGGTAATTCGCTTTCATATTTCATGAGTTCAAGCTTTGCAGTTCTAACTGCGCCAATTCGAGGAGCTTGATCCACTGAAACTTCCTCTTGTCTTACATCGGTAACCGCGCGTAACTTTGAGCTCTTGGCCATCATTTCCTGAATTCGTTTACTCATACTGCCTCCTTAGCATTGGTTACCGATTCATTCCACTTTACAACAAACTTATCATCAATCAATTTGCTCAGCCGGTCGAAAGGATCTCTAATCCGGGACAGTGTCCGGTTACTTCCCGTCCATTTACTGACGTCGTAAATAGTCGAGAACTCTAATGCCTCGGAACCAACGGCTGAGGAAATTGGAATTTCTACTGGCAGAACCCATTCGCCGTATGCGCGTTCAATCCAACTGCGTACAACAGGTGCCGAGCTCGATGAGCTGTTATCGACTTTCGATAACAGTACATTGATAAAATCAAAACGCTTGGTTGGATCCAGTCCGGTGAAGTTTAGGGCCAGCTCGGAAAAGAGATTCCAGAACTGGACCGAGCTTACAAAATCGAGTGATTCAGGCACCAAGGGCATGATCATCGCGTTTGCTGACATCAATGCATTGATCGTCATATAGCTCAGCGAAGGTGCGGTGTCGATCAGGATATAGTCATAGCGTTGACGAAGGGGCTGTAGACCTTTATTTAAGATGTCCCAGAATTCAAACTTTGGATCCTGTGTAACCGTGCTCGGGATAATAAATTCTGCACCAAAAAGCATTGTGGCTGCTGGAATGATGTCGAGGTTGGCCCAATAAGTTGAATTGATCGCGTAATCCAGGCTTGTTTCATCACCATAAATAAAAGGCATTACAGTGTCTGCTTCATTGATGTCTTCTTCAACATACAAACCACACAGCTCAGTAAGTGAGGCTTGAGGGTCAAGATCAACTAACAGTACCTTTCTGCCGCGCAAAGTAAGTCCTTGTGCCAGGCTAGCTGTTGTAGTTGTTTTAGTGCTGCCGCCTTTAAAGTTTGCGACAATTACAATCTCTCCAGGCGTTCCTTCAGGCCGGGGTGTAATGCCAGATTCTGAACGTATCCATTCCTGAACATCCGGAAGAGAGAAGGTTCGGGTACGATTGCCGCCCTTATAATTACCCTGGGGTAGGGATGCTTTCTTTGTTAATAAATAATTTACTTTAGCGCGGTCAAATCCGCATAATGAACCTAACTGGGCTGAGGTAAATTCAGGTGCTGATTTTCTTGGATGGGGTGCTAACATTTGTTCCCGTAATTCATCCATAATGACAGTTAGCCGACTGGAGAAATTACCGAGTTCTTGAAGACTGATGCTGCGATCAACAAAAGGTACTATTGGTTTTTTCATAACACTTCCTTTGGTTTTTTCTGATTAATGTGAATGTAAACGGTTTTTGTAGATATCGTCAATAACCGTATGTTAGTTCATTTACCGAAAATAATTTAGTAAAATAATTTAGTAATTATCCTTATTAGTCATTATTTTCTGTTTGAAGTCCTGCGAAATGCATATAGGTTATTGTATATGCTAAGCATGTTTTAAGGGTGAGGGGATTTGGGAGTCTTGTTTTCTTTGCCAGGCGGGTTTGGTTTTTTTCTTTTAGATCAGAAAGCTCAAACCAGAAGTCGTTGAGGGTTTTCTTAATATAAACACATTTAATATATTAAGCACTACCAAAAGCTATATGCTATAAGGCTTGCAGCAGTGCTATGGTGAGCTGATTTGGGAAGAAAAGTGAGGGTATTTGGGAGTGCTCGTCACCTTTAGGTGAGTGGTATTGGGGATCAAAGGTGAGCCTATTTGGGAGTAAACCCGGATTAAGGTGAGCCAGTTTGGGATTCCATAGCAAAATAAGCCGATTGTTAAGCGCCGAAACATAGGTGAATATTATTATCGCTTTTTTTCACCGATTGACGTAGGCTACGCGCGATGCGTACTTCAATGATCGTCAAAGACGAAAAACTTCCCAGTCTGAAAAAGGCCCAGGAGGCAATTGCGATACTGCCCAAGTCCGGCAGAGTGACATTATTGACTCGGCGTCTTTTCAATTCGCTGCTTCAACTCGCACAAGAAGATGGCGAACTAACGATGTATCGTCGTCGTTTATCAAAAATATTATTCAATGCTTCCTTTGATTCCAATAACACTGAGGTTGTAAAAGAACAGCTGCGTCGAATGGCCAGCATTCAGGTTGAATGGAATTCGACTTCGGGGGCAGGGGAGCGCAGGTGGGGTGTCAGTAATCTTCTTGCTGATGCAGAAATCATTGAGGAGAAGGGAGCCGTCTGGATCGAATGGTCATATTCAGAAAAGGTTCGCGCCAAACTTCTGGATCCTGAGGTCTACGCAAGAATTTCGTTGCAGGCATATTCACAAATGCGTTCATCTGCTTCTGCAGCGTTATACGAAATCTGTGCCCGGTATGTTACCAACCCGAGCAACCTTACTATGCGGGCGACATGGCAATGGTGGCGTCCACGGCTGACGGGAAATCCAGAGGATGCGGTCGAGGCTACGGAATACAAGTTTTTTAAGCGAGATGTATTGAAGCCTTCCATAGCGGAAGTTAATCGTCTTGCCGACATCTGTGTTGAGCTTGTAGAGCACAAGGATGGAAGGAGGGTTAATGAGATTCAATTTAGAGTGAAGAAGGTTAATCAGGGGCATTTGAATCTTCCCGATCCAAATATGGTTAATTCCGAGATCGTCAAACGGCTTGTTGATGAAATTGGCCTCTCAGCTGAAGAAGCAGCCAAGATTTATGCTGATCACGATGAAACATTCATAAAGGCTACAATCAGTTTGGTTTGTGCTCGAGAGCAAGATCGTAATCTTCCGGCGTTGAAATCAATGCCTGCGTTCTTCAAGAATGCGCTCCGTGGAAAATATGCGGCCAGCAAGAAGCCCGGTTTAGCAGCACCAAAACAGATTGAATCTGTTGTCATTCCAGCGCGTTCGCGTATTACGCAGCACCCAGAAATAACGGCTGCGCTAGAAACGTTTGATGCAATGGATAGCTTGCAGCAGGGCGCATTACTCGAAGAGTTAGCGCAGGGGAATTCGTTGATTGCAGCCAAGATTCGGAAGTCTCCACAATCGCCATTTGTTCGTAAAGCACTAGGTTCATGGCTTGCGGCGAAGGCTGATGCAGAAGTTTAAGAGGAAAAAGGTGGGTGCTTCTTTTTTCGCAGTTCATCGAGCACTTTGTCGGTTAGCTTCCAAGCATCACCCTTGATGAGTGCAATCAGCTCATTCCAGACTCGCCCAAAGGCCAGCATCGCGTCATTGTCGTTGAAGCGGACGCCGGCGGGAAGCAACGGCGCGATGTCCTCGGTCAGGCTGCGCGTGAGCTTTTCCAGCATGCGCTGCTCAGCAACGGCGCGAGTGATTGGATTGCCTTCGAGCGCGAGGTAATAATCGAAGCACGCGATGAGCTTGCCTGTATCCAGCGCGAGCTGATCAAGTCCGTGATACAGATCGAACAGATCGCGGTTCTTGCGCCGCTGCAGTAGCGCGCGCAACTTGGTGCCGAACAATTCCTCAGGCTCGAATGACGCAATCTCAGTCTTGCCCTGGTACCAATCGCTTTCCACTGTGAAGGGATACGACTTGATACCGAACAGGCTGTCGTGTTCGCGTGTGTTGATCTCGACCTTGAGCTTCAGCGTCGATTGCGCATCAGCCTCAGGCGTGAACTTGAACACCAGATGCATTGAATGCACGGTTTGAACCCGGTTGCACTTTCCGAGCCATGACAAGGCACCGCAGATCGCATCGACCGTCGTGCCGATGGATTCAGCCTGTATCTGCACGAGGTCGATGTCTTCAGAATAGCGCAGCGGCTGGTTGAATAACAGCTTGTTGATAGCGGTGCCGCCACGGAAGGCGATCTTGCCGTTCAACTCCGGAGCATTGAACAGATCGCAAAGCGCGCGGCAGATGATCAGGTCCTGTTCAACCTGCCGCGAGTCGGGCCAGGGTGCCTTCGCGCTCCAAGCTTGGATGTATGAGCTGGGAATCAAAAGTCGATCTCCACCGGTTCATTGATCACGAGCTTCCACTTGGCATCCTTCTCGTGAGGTTTGGCAAGCAACTCGATCAGAGGTTTGACTGAGGGATCCAGTGGTACCGCTGTTTTAGCTTTTTTGACGAAAGGTTCCAGCGCATTGGCCTGGCGTACGTGACCTGCTTGGTCGAGCAGATAGCCGAGCCGACGCACGGACGAATTCTCGTAGGCTGCGGCGGCTTTAGCCAGCGCGCTCGGATCGGCCTTGGCGCCGATGTCCTTGGCGATCTGCGCGACACCATTGATGCCGCCCGCCTTGTGAAAGTAGCGGGCGCAGTCCAGCAGCGTCAGCTCGACACCGGCCACCTTGGCGAAGCCGGCATCGCTCTTCATCTTGTCGAGGTAATCGGTCTGGTTGACCTGTGCGAAGGCCTTGGGTGTCTGGTAGATGAACTGGAGACGGTGCCGGCCTATTTCGAAGTCGCGCAACTGCTTGGGCACAACCACCTGAAAGACCATGGCGGCCTGGTGCGATGAGCCGTGGAAGGCCGCCGCGCGCAGCAGTGAGATGCGGTAGTCATGTCCCTGGTACTTCATCAAGGGATCGATCCAGCGTACGGGGTCGGGGGCACCGGCAATCTGGTCTTCAGGACGCAGGATGAGATAGAAGCCGTGGCGGGGGTTTGCCAGCCTGCGTTTCTTCATCAGCCGGGTAAGGGCGGCAGCCAAGGCTTCCGGCTTCAGGCCGAGCGCGTCCAGCGCCTCTTCCCGGGAGAAGTGGGCACGACCGTGGATAAGCCGGTCATCGACGAATTGCTCAAGGGAAGCCATTCCCATATCATACGCAATAATCGACATAAAACCAATGTTTTTGCATATGACTTGGGGATGTCCATGGGGGTAGACTCAACACAATATCCTCATTTGGTACGCGCAGGACATGCGTGACAAAGAAGATAAAGACGGTCGCTGGTGTGTAGCCGTGGCTAACTTGGTCAAGGACGCAAAGTTTCATAGTAAGGATTACGATTTGCTTCGTGCCAGCCTGGACGAATTGCAAGAAGTGAGAATCATTCGTCCGCGCCGTTCTGGCGGGGTGACTTCTGAAGTACTGATTCCGTCATTCACGTTGGACAACGTGTCCCATGAAGGAAATGAGGAAATGGGGAGCGGGCAAAAGAAACGTGGAGGGCATCTGATGCTGTGGTTCATGATCAGTGAAGGAAAGCTATTCCATCATGATCGCCATTCGATCATGCCTCTTTGGAGCAGGGCGCCAAGCGTCGTGCGTGCGTTTGGGGATAAGCCCAGCGGCGAAGGGGTTGGCAGATTGCCGGAACCCGGCGCAGCGGGAGTAGGGGAGCTGGCAGCCCCTTATTGAGCTTCAGGCAAGGGGTGGCCTGGAGGGTGCGGCGGCTAGTCGCGGAAGTGACCAGGCGTGAAGGCGCGCGACAGGAAAGGGCATCCCGGTTTTCGCATCGGCGAAAATGCTCCGGAGTTTGCCTTTGCTTTATTCAGTCCCAAATTCTTTCTTGATTTCTTCCGCCAGCTTGATCAAGGCTTTGTCATTTTCGCCTAGCGTGTGATAGCTAGTCATAAGCTCCAACACGATGCCGAAATGGCGCTCGTCCATTCCTGAGATGTCGGACAGATCAACAGGGTATGCGTGGCCGTTGTACAAGCTCAGCACGATCCGGCGCAACTTGGCCGCCGTTCCGTAGTCGGCCAGGATAATGTCCCGGTGTTTCACGAATGGCGAAACCCACGGGGTTGCCTTAAGCCGCTCGGCCAGCCCCATTGCCGCCGCCTTCGCTTCTTCGGGTGTGTCGAAATCATTCACAGTGAAATGGCCGTGTTGCAAGTCGTGCTGATGAACAGTAAAAACGTACGGCTCCAATTCCCCCGCGTCATTTTTCGTGTTGCCGGTCCTGATTGTGACTTTGTTCGCTTCGTCGCTCATTTAAATCTCCCTATTTCTTCATAGTTGTAAAGTGGTGGCCTGGAAGGCAGACGGTAGCTCCTTCACAAATTCACGCAAGATGTTGGTTGTTGTTATCGCTTCATGTCCCGGTAAAAATTCTCATGTGTGCCTAGCGCAATCAGCAACAATTCATCGGGGCCAACGCTATACGACAAAAGAATTTCTTGCTTGTTGATTTTGAATTTATAAACACTCACGCCCAACAAATCACCTTTCTTTGCCTCCCCGATGGTGGGCTTGGCCAGTATTTCGCGCACCGCGTCATCAACCGTCTTTTTATCCTTGTCATGTAGTTTTTTTACTACCTTGGCAAAGGTTGGGGTGGTTATTATTTTCAAAGCCATCACGCACCAAACTTGTAATCAGAAGTCTGTCCGGCTTTTGCCTCTTCAAGACCCAGCAGCGTATCCTGGATGAACTGCAAGGGGAGCTCTGGATTATCCTCGACAACCTTGCCCAGCCGCGCCCAGTATTCAATTTGCTTTGGAATTGAACGATGCATGGCAGCGGCGTGGGGTCTCGCCAGGTCAATCAACCCATCAGATAATTTCAGTGCAACGGACATGGTTTTCTCCTCAATGATTAAGGCTGCATTATACATATAATAGCAACCTTTTGCAACCATAACAGGGGACAGTTAGTCGTTCAGATTTCACTCAGCTTGCGAGGCTGCCAGTACAAGTCCAGCTCGGCACCGCACTTCAGGATTTCCACGATGCTGATATAGCCCAGCTCCCCGCCATAGCCCAGGTTGGCCTTGCCAAAAGCCTGCAGCTGCTTAGTCTCACAATCACGCTCCGTGATGTACCAGTCTGCACCAGCAGTGAAGTAATGCAGGTGCACGATAGCCTGGTCGCCTTGCCCGTCCGTTTGATAGGTGACTGGTGTCGTTTCTACAATGTTGGCCAGTTCGACGAGCTTGTCGTAAAAGAACTGCTTTTCTTCGCCGTAGCACAGCTCACCAATTACTTGACGTTGAGCCTTGCCGATGAAACCTTGCAGCTTGTGTACTGCCTCGGCTGCTTGCATCCGGGTTGCTGGTAGTGTGTTTGCGCTCATGTTTTTTCCTTTAAATGTGGTTTGGGATATGCTGTTGTGAAGCTCGCTGCCGCAGGCGGTTTTGTTTTCTGTTGTGTTGGTTTGTTGATCGCGCATCTGTCTTCTCCTGGTCGTTTTGTAGAGGGTCATGCCGTCGTATCGCTCGCCAAAGGTGGCGTTAAGGCGGGAGCGCTTTTAGGAGGCGGCATCAGGCATGACAGACGAGAGGGGCAACCGAAGCCGCAGCGCAAGCGACCGCAGGGAGTGCGAACGGGAGAAGGGGCACGCGAAGCGGCACGGCTTGTATCGTGCCCTCAATGGCTGGCGTGACTGATGATTAGCCTCCGCGACCGACCAGCCAATGGCGATGCGACGGCATGATCTACGAAAGACAGGTGAAGGCGCTCAACAAATGGCCTGTAGCAACCGATTTAAAAGCTGGTGCAGTTAGTTGTTGAGGTCTTTAGGTGTGGCCGTTCTGCACAGCAGTACGGCGGTTTAGGCGCGTTATAACGTGGTGTGACTGCACGACGTTTGTGCCGTTGTTGACCTGTGGCGTTCTGGCCGTGATGCTCGAAGAGCTACAACAAAACCGCACGACCATCGCCGGTGCACTGGTGCCTTATACAATTGATGTTGTTTCGGTTATTATCAAAATCACCGCCGACCCAACTGTCAGCGACATCAATTGCATCGCCGAAGCTGCTGTGACGATCGTTGT
>Ga0307375_10002901_pt1 | contig 17230 bp, 11 predicted proteins | sample TR1MG_FD_202531 | JGI IMG/M metagenome (GOLD analysis project Ga0307375, IMG submission 202531) | Soil microbial communities from Risofladan, Vaasa, Finland - TR-1 | ecosystem: Environmental > Terrestrial > Soil > Coastal area > Acid sulfate soil | place: Finland: Risofladan, Vaasa | collected... | reverse complement strand
TTTGCTATCCTTTATACCCTGTATGCCGTGATCTTCTGGTAAACGTACAGCACACACAACTAGTGGGCCGGCTACACTGCCCACACCAACCTCGTCAATGCCTATTATAGAGTACGTTGAATAGTAGTCTTCAACAGACCCCATACCTACGATATTGGTTCTTCGCTGGCCGTATGATATTGTGAATGATACCATGTTTACCGAAAAGGTTGTTGGGCACGTAAAAGACTATAAACGAAACGAGTGCTCAACGTCAATCTGTCATGACAAAATTCTCACGTCGGAGTGGGGCACATGCCGATCACGAATACCCAAACTGCACAAATAATAGCGCAGCAGCAGGGCGCTGCTGCTGGTATGTGGCCAAATTCTCCTCCGGCAGGATATGGAGGGCCAGCACCAGATGCATTATCAGCACCTGGTGTAGTACCTGGTCCCGGTACTGGATACGCGGCGCCACAAGAGCCGTCTATGGCCGATATTATGACTCCGACGTACGACCCACGTAACCCACCAGCTATAATGGGGCAAGGTCCCGGACCTAACGTATATGGGCAACCAGGAGGACAACCATTAAGTAATATAGCTGGTGGAGTTGCGGCACAAGGCATGGGTATGGCCATAACAGGTGTTGGATCTGGGATGGGCGCCCTGGCTTTTGGGTCCATGATGATCGGTGATGTACCACTCGGTAAAAGTCTATTGCCCCACCCAACCAATATTATGGACCCATATATGGGGGCAGCGCACGGTGCAACATTAGGGATGCGTGGGGCGCTAGCTACCGGAGGAGTAGATCTAGGTGATGTTGGTGAAGGTTTTTGGAAGACCCTAAAGGGTGTCGGGTCACAAATGACATCTGGCGCAGCCGGAAGACAAGTAGGTATGCGCGCATTAGGTGCTGGAGCTGCCGGTGCGGGTATAGCTGCGTTACCCTACATGGCTGCACAGGAAGCCTTCTCTTTTGCTGCTGAAAACCTGCTTATAGGTGGGCAACAGCAAATGGCCCAGCAGAATTTCTGGTCGCAGGTACCTAGATCAGCAATGCCCCATATGGCTGGTAAAATGGGTACAGACTGGTCTCAGGGTGTCGGCGATATGATGCGCGACATGTCTTTCAAAGACAAATCCTTAGACGTTGGAGAAATGCAAGGTCTCATGTCCAGCATGGTAGGTTCTGGTCAGATGTTCGATGTGCAGGGGTTAAGTGACTTTGAGCATAAATTCAAGCAGGGTATGGACTCCCTTAAGATTGTAGCTCGTACAATGAACACCACTCTGACCGACGCTCAGTCGTTTTTAGAGGAACAAAAGCAGATAGGGTTTTTGAGCCCTCAAGCTGGCGCCATGAACATATCCTACGGTAGAGGTGTAGCTGTTACCAGTGGTCTGCAATCTGGCACAATGCCCGTAATAGCTAGTCAAGGAGCACAAGTAGGTTGGCAGATGGGCATGACCCGCTCGCAGGGGGCGGTGATGGCTGAACAGAATGTCGCTAATATGGGCTATCAGGTAATGAGTGGTGGAGTTTCCAGGAACGAACTAATGGAAGCGACTGGTACATCTAATTACGATGAAGCTATGGCATCCTTCTCGGGTACTATGCTGCAGACTGGTGCGCAGTATACTAAAGGTAAACGCGGGCAATTGTGGACAGCGGCTTTAGCCAATGAAGATGTAACCGGCATAGATCCTGTCAAGGCTCAATTGGCAGCACAAGGTGGGTACTCCGATGACCAGTTAAAAGCTATGGCAAAGCAAACTAGAGAGCGTGGCGGTAAAACGGGTCGTATGCGTTTGAAGTACCAGCCCGAAGAATTCCAGCAAGATCTTATGCAAATGGTAGATCCCACCCAAATGATTTCACAAGATATTAAGGGGATGATTGATGAACGTTATGGCAATATGGATCCTGAACAACAAGGCATAATGGAAGAAGTCTTGATGGAGAAGTACGCGGGACTTGGTAAGAGGGACGCCGCTCTTGTACGCAAGATGGGTGAGCAGAGCCCTATTGTTAGGCAAGAGATAAAAAACAAAATTATGGCTGAGATGCAGACTTCTCAAATACCAGAAGTTAACATTGACATGATCTGGGAAGGGGTCAAACAGAAGTATGTCGGTCAATATCTAGATCCTGTTAAACAGCAGTTACAACAATATGGTTCACAAATCACAGCATTTGGTTCTGGTATAGTTGAAGATGTGATGAAGGACGTATTAGGGGTAGAGAGCGTAACAATTGGTGCCGGTGGCGATAGGGCGCGCGAGATGTCTGGTTTAGGCTATTCAAATATGGCCCACCAGTATGATCCATATGCAGCTATGCAACGTAGAGAGCAAAAGATGGGCGGCACCGGTTTTGGGGGGGCACCTTCTTTAGCATCTGTAGCAAGAGGAGCCCCATTTACGTCCACTGCTGGCTTTGGGCCTGACTACTCAGGGGGATGGGGAGCATCTGATTGGGAGCAACAGTCAGCAGGTGGTGGTTTTAGCGGTGCGTTTCCCATTACAAGTATGGGATTACAGATGGGTGCGCCGGGTGGGGCTATGATGGGCGCTGGTTGGGGAGTGACACAAGGTGGATCAGCTGTAGGTGGTGCTCTGGGTAAAATACCAACAGTAGGTAGTGCTCTAGAGGCAGGTGTTGGTGGACTGACAGGTAATATAGGTCGTGGTATGGGGAATTTGGGTAAGTTAGCGTTAGCTCCTGGTAGAGCCGCTGTTAACGCGGGGCAAGTTGGTCTAGGTGCTGCAGGGGGGGTTGGAGCAATGGAAGTCGGAGCCGCCTTTGCAGCGGCTCCAGGTACTGCTGCTTTTGCTGTGGCTGGCGCTGGACTCGGTGGTTATGAGGTTGGTAACGCTTACATGAATTTGGCTGGTTACGGTATGCCATCAGGAACAGATGATCTCTCGGACTTCCAATTGGCTGACATAGCGGCATCTGGAGGTACTAGAGGTGAATACTTCAGAACCACATACGATATAGATGAAATGAAGCTAGGTAAAGGCGAGAGAATTACGTCAACAGAATACGCAATGGGCGGCCCCGTAGACATCGGTAAGAACCTTTTAGGTAATCTTGTAGGCCCTATGGCTTATCTTGTAGGCGGTACAGAAGCCAAAAAGATGACAGATAAAATATTCCAGCCGCTTGGAATAGCTAAAGTAACTGATATGGGTTTGTACGAGACACAGTATACAGCAGCTCTGCGAGGTGGTTCTATAGAGGAAGCTTTATCGTACGGTGACGCTTATAAAAAGATGAAGCAAGCGCCTTCTGATAGTGAACTTGCTAGCGCTTTTTCAGCAGAAATGGATAAGTTGGGGGCCACTATACCTGATATGGAAGGTAAGACTCCACTGCAGAAGGCCAGGTATACACTTAAGATCGCCAAAGAATCCGGAAACCCTGTGTTAGAACAGTATGCCGACGCAGCTCTTTCTGATCCTAGAAATATACTGTCTGGTGCTACATACCTCCACGAAGCGTGGTCTAATTCTAATGACGGCGGCAAATTAGGATTTGCTCCTACACGTGATGAAGTTTCGGAAGTTGTTAAAGGGTGGGTCGATAGCAGTAAGAAGTCTGGTGGTAATATATACTCCGACGTATTTAGTTTAGTTTCAGATTCCTCCTTGCTGAAGGATTACGAAGGGGGTGCTGCGGTTTCGCGTAGTCTGCAAGGTATAAAGTCGGAAGATGATGCTAAAAGTTGGACACCGTGGACCGAATCAACAAACAAAGATTTAGAAAAGTATACTACTCCCTTTAATATTAAGAAGACTTTCGACATCGGTGCACGCTCAGTAGCAAAAGGTCTAGGGTTAGACGCCGGAGCTGCTGATTTTTTGTCAGACATAGCTGATATGTCGGGGCTTTTCAACCCAATAGTAGGGGGCGGGATCAAAGAATTTGCCTCCGAAGCCGATAAGTTATCAAAGGGTGTAGACTCCGAAACCTTCAATAAGATATTCGACGGTAACTTCGATGATGCACCTCCTGGCGCAGTGCAGATTTTCAATAAATTAGCGCTGTACGCTAATGCCGGTGCGATGGGGGAATTGACCCAATCACAGAAGGCGGATATGACTGGGTTGCTGCAACTATCAACAGAGTCCATAGCGGAGCAGTATGGCATGTCTGAGGAAGACGCTAGGGCTACAAAAGCTTATGCTAGAACACTGACAACAGCGTCTAAAGACGAACTTGAGGGTTTTGCTAAGGGACTTTCCCCCGCTGTATTTGCACAAAAACAGAATGAGCAAAAGGCGCTAGCTGGTAAATACATTACGTCATATGAGACTGGGTTCAAACGCAAGAGGGGCGAAATAGAGGGAGCTTTGCGTGGTGGTGAGCTGGGAGAAGGCGCCGGCGAGATGTTGGATATTATGGATCAAATAGTTAATCAGTATAAAACAAATGGGGAGGCAGGAGATTTACAGCTTAAGTTCAATAAATTGGCAATAGAGAACCCAGATGCAGCTGCATATATAGCGTCACAATCAGATTCTTCAGGTATATCCGGTATGATTTCTGGTGGTGGCGAAATGTCAAAATTCTGGAAGGGCAGATTACAGACTGGTAGGGGAGATGATGTTACAGGGGTCGGTTTAGAGGATGCCATTAAATCAATATACGGTGGAGTAGATCAGAAAGTACTACAAGACATACTTGTTACTGGTCGCGGCGAAGATAAGAAAATGAAAAGATTAGGTATCCGGGAGCAGGGGCGCCTTACTGATGCATTATCTGGTACGGGTATGGATAAAACCCAAGCAGGTGCTATTACAAATTTGGTGGCACGCTACTATGAAGATGGTGAATTAGATAAAGCAGATTCGGAGGAATTGGCTACTAGATTAGCGAATTCTGGATTAAGCCCACAAGTTGCCGGCGAAATAATGACGGGTAAGAAGGGCGGGTTAAGTGAGTTTGTTGAAAGTCTGGCTCCGGCTACCGAAAATCTCGAGACATTTAACAAACAAATAGCCAACTTCAACGAACGTACAGCAGGCCATCCGATGTTCCAGGATAAATAGGAGACCCTAATGGCGGCACCAAGAGAGACCCTTATAAGGCACGCAGGTGTTAGGTCCAAGGTTATTATCATGGACTACTTGATACCTGAGGAGATGGTTAAGTACCTTAGTAAGTTCTACGCATTCAAACGTTGGGCTGATGTACCGACTACATTACCAACAGTGACTCGTAACATACGTAATTACTTTATGGACATACGGAGGCACCTGTAATGCCTATAATCTCTTATCAAACAGAGCCTTTTACGGGTAATGCAAAACGGTTGGCGCAAAAACAACTGGACTCCGAAAATACGCTACGTGCGTATGAGGCTCTGGAGAATACCCCATTTTTTAAGGATAGGGGGTTGGTCTTACCCGATTCTACGGCCATAGAACGTCCGCAATTCTCCAGGCCTAATTACGGATTCAATATTAAACGCAACCGTATAGCCTTTTTATCCGTTGTGGACGCAGAAGGTAAACCCATACCTATTATGGGATCTAAGCCTCCAGCTAATACGCCGAAGGGCGAAAGGGAGATGGCGGAAGCTATAGCAGGTAAACCTGTGTATAACCGCTACTTTACAGATTTTATTGTAACCACAATATCTGAGACTAGAGCAGACAAAGTCCAAATCATAGATACCTTTGGAGAGGCTTATTATTTCACGTATGGGCAGGCTCCGAAGAATCTAAGTATATCTGGATTTCTGTTCAACACAGAAGACTTTAATTGGCGCACGCAATTCTGGCACAACTACGAAAATTACCTGCGTGGAAGTAAGCTTGCGGAGATGAATGCTAGGGCCTACTTATCTTTTGATGATGTTGTAGTAGAGGGTCTAATTCTTAACGCCACATCTACATTGCAAGGTGACTCCCCTAATCTGTGCCCTTTCTCATTCCAAATGATAGTTACACACTATGTACAGGTGCAAACAGCTCGGCCAACAGAAGATGTACCGGAAGGTAATCCATTCACAGGTAGCGTGTTTATGCTAAATCTACCATCAGCAGAATACGTTGAAGCTTGGGGACGGGCGACGCTAGGTAACTACAAAGCTGAGATCACGTCTATCGGGCAAGGAGGTTATCCGCAGGATTGGTGGACTGATGGTGCGCCGTTGCCTAGTGCAACTGATATGTTCCTGAAAGGTATGTGGGATTACATCTCAGACCCTACACGCGCAGCTAATCTATTGGCGTCTGGGTATGACGCCATCATGGGTAGGGGATCCATACGTCCTATAGGGTTACTTACGCAAGTTGTTGGTGCTGGACTGGACAATATGCTTGATTCAAGTACGTTTGAGGGAAGACTGTTGGATATTATACCGCAGTTAAGTGAAAACAAAATGGTCCAGCGCTTTGGTACAAAACTGGCGCAGGAGATAGGCGAGCATGCTGCACTCACTGGGGATGTTCTGGATACAGCTATAACAGGGGGTGATCCACACGTTATGTCTGGTAAGATAGGCAAAAATCTATTCACCATGGACATATTCTAATGCAACAAAAGCGCGTCAAACTGCGTCTATACATAGAGGGAATACGCATACCCGTAATATCGGCTGTGGTATCTGGGGGCACAAATACACCTGCTACAGCTGCTATTCAGATACTACCTGATCCAGCGGCGATGGACTTTCCTCCTCGTACGTTAATACACCTATTTTTCTATGACTTCGGACACCCAAATGAGGCACAGTATGAGGGCTTAGATCTAGACGAAGAACACGAAGCATACAAGTTACTGTTTTGGGGTGATCTTGTTATGGTACAACGACAACAGACACCTCGTGTGGACAACATAGTCATTCAATGTACAGGTGTGTCCAGTTATTGGGAGCAGGCCAAACAATACTTCAAGGACGGCAGTGCTTTAAGTAGCGCTTCCGCCAAACGCATGGCGTTCTTGGGTACCGATGTCATACAGTATGATGGAGAGTCCAAATCGCCCGCCAGTTCAGTTGTTCGTCTTCTAACTACCAAACCCGTAAGTAACCCGGGGTTACAGGGTCTACTAGGTGGGTGTGTCCATTTATTAGAGGGTATAGGGGGTATATACAAAGGACCTGGAAGATTTAAAGGCCTGAACGACTTCTTTTCTGCAGCTGAGTTACGCTTGCGTTTGTCACAAAACATCTGGGCCAGCACCAAAGATGACACCAGCACTAAGATGTTCAAGACGAATGATTTTAAGAAATGGATAGCCCAAGCTATACGGAGTAAGGGGGGTATGATCTCCTTCGGAGATATACTAAAAATAGTCTTAGGGGCTATACAGCATGAAGTACATTCCATGCCAGCCCCGTATTTCAAGCGGGCTGAAGGCAAGCCGTTATCCGCAGACACCGAGAAAAAAACGCCCAAAAGCACAGATAGTAAGTACTTCCCCCGTCTATCAATTGGCCCATATGATGTAATACACTCCGGCCAAGCAAGATTGTCTATTATAAACTCTATAAAACAACGGATAGAGACACTTGAAGAATACATACCAGCATTGAACCCAACCCGCGTCGTTAATCTAGTAGGTCAGGCAGTTTCTGGTTTTTACATGTGGGAGCCTACCCAAAAGATAGCGATAAGTGTTTCAGTAGGAATGGCATATGGTGTAGAGACCACTATACAAAACTATGAAACACAGGCGGGTAAGGTGTCTAAAGAACACTGGAAGTCTGGCGCTGATTTATTAAATCATGCGTATTTAACCGACTTATCTGGCATGAGTATGGTTGAGCAGTCTTTGAGAGTATTACACGGGCTGGAACTTATTAATCCCGACGTAGTTAGCAACATAGAGAGATACCAAATAGAGACTATTACTCCAACTATTACACCTGCTATACAGAAGTTAGAAGAGGCACTAAAGCTGTACAAGGCATTAATTAAGTATGCCGGGGGTAGCGGAAAGGGTAATCTTAACTACGATTCATTAGACAGATTAGTTTATCAAGTTATAACCCCGGAGCTATACTTCGTGGCCCCACCCGCATGTAATGTAATATTCCCGGAGCAGCGTACATCCTTCTCTTACACACGTAATTTTTTGCAGGAGATAACGCGCCTGCAAATAACCATGCATGATAAGGCACAGCAAGCCTATTCGTACGATCCGTTTGGATCTAATAAACACGTGTACTACGCACCAAATGTACAGGAACCTGAATCAAAACGACTTCTTAGTGACACTAAAAAGGGCACACGTGTGCTGATGCCGCATGAAATCTATTCCGGTATCATACCGTCTCTTCAGCAATTAGCCGGTTTAAATGTGTACGCTACAAACCCAGATTCGTCATCAGGTTACCTACAACGTGTTGCAAACTTTGTGTTCTTCAAAAATAGATTTGCTTCAAGGACTATAAACCTAACCTCTGCGTTCAACCCCTACTTAGCTACTGGTTTCCCAGCGATGGTTGTAGATCAAGCCGTCCCACTCTCTAAAGAAGAGTTTATTATGTTGGGTACACCAGAGGGTCTCGAGAAGATGAAAGGCCAGCGTTTAGACTCTATAAATAAATCCATAACCGCCGGTAAGTGGGACATGGATATAATTGACTCTATACGTATGCCTGTACATTATTTCGGTCAGTTACGTATGGTGCGACATTCATTGACAGCATCTTCTGCACATACACAAGTGTCGCTAGCTTTTTGCCGCACACATGATGAAAAAATGGAGTTTCTAGGGGCTGACGATGAAGTACATAAGAAGGTCACATCATCTGGAACGGAGATACTCGGTGTTGCCGACGCAGGTCTAGACGAATTCAAATTCCAACAAAATCCGTCTGAGGCTGCGGTTAATCCAGTCTACGATATACATAGTTTGGGAGTGAATGAAATTACTTCTTCTACTCCTATAATCCCACAAAGACTTCATTCAGGGACTAGCATAACTGCATTTGGTATACGTTCTTTGCAGGATCCATTGCTCAACACTAATCTAGATTCGCATAATGAATCCCCTCGTGAACCACCGGAGGGCGTAAAATCTGGTACAGGTAAGTGGGTAAGGGATACATCAACGGACCCAAACACAGAGTCTCCATCCTTAACTATACGCCAACGTGCGTCTGTACTTAATGAGGATGGTGCAGAGAGACCTGCAACAAAAGCAGAGTACGACGCCTTTGTTGCCGCAGAGGGTAAAGACGCTCTTAGGGGTTGGAAGTACGAGAAGCGTTGGGCCAAATATGAGTCTTATAAGATACAAGTACCACCAGAGTTAGCCCTGTTCCCAGTTTGGTTTGCTGACATCTATAAAAATGAAAATATAGGACCAGATTTCTACAAAGAGTGCCTAGGAGTAGGATCCATTATGGATGCTTACGAAATAGCCATGGCCCCAGATTCCCCTATAAAGTTAGATTTTGGTGGGGCTAGATCTGATATAGAACACACTTTAAGTGACCCCGGAAATAGCCTAAAGCTCAATAAGGATTTAACTACAGAATCCCGAGAAGCTTTAGTAACTGTTGATGATATAGAACACGCTGCTAACATCATAACTCTCTTATATTCAGCTGCGAAAGAGGAGGGTGTTGATGTCGATAATTTTATACGTGGTTTTACGCATAGACCTGTAGCTAGTCTGCCAGATATGTTTGGGGATCCCGAAGCAGGTATACCGTGGATCTCACCGACTGGAGTGGACATACCTAGTAGTTATACTCCGGGTTTCCACGAAAATGCGTTTAGCGCCAAGGGTGATTTATTAGGTCTAGTACCTGCTGACCCTTCTGCCATTGTTAGTGGTAACACGTTGAGTCCTGATTTGGAGATTGATAAACGTATTGACCCTAGACCTGAAAGGCATATAGCGGTCATGCGGTACTTCCAGCGTTTACTTTTACATAAGGCTACTGATACAGAATGAGCGGTTACACAGCGGGCAGTAATGCCACCATAAAAGAGTTAGCGTCAGAGATAAAACGCGGCAAACGTTCGGTTACTTGTGTTGCCGGCAGACGCGGTAGTGGGCGGTTGAAGTGTGACGAGATGCGTAAGGGCCCCGCTGATGAGCCGCGGGAACACGGTCTATTAGCCAAGTCATTAAGTGGTGGTGTGGAGAAAGCGGCTACAGCCATACCTAAGCAGTATAAGTACGTCCGTAAGTACAAAGATGATAAGGGACGTTGGCGCTACGTCTACCCAGAGGATTTGCGGCAACAATCACTTGTAGACAAAGTTATAGCTCCAAAACCTATAGAAAAGCTACGCGGTCAGAGGCTTACAGACCGCAGACAACACGAGATGGAACTGTGGCATAAATGGAAGTCTACAGGGGACAAAGAGAGCTATCATGCTCTGGTAAAGTCATTTGGACCATTGATAAACCGTATTGTTGGTACCTATAAAGGACGGGTACCCATACCCGCGCAAGCTATGCATGCCACAGGTGAGACATGGGTAGCTAAAGCTATAGAACGGTACAATCCGGATAAGGGACCATTACATATATTCGTGCAAGGTTATATTAACAAGGTCAAGAGCTACGTAGCTAAAGGACAAAATTTCGGTGCGATACCAGAGACTAGAGTGTATGATGTAGGAAATTTCCAACGCGGATACTCTACGTTAAAAGAAGAGCTTGGAAGAGAGCCAACTGTAGAGGAGTTAGCAGCTAAATTGGAATGGCCTATAAAAAAGACTACCAAGCTGCAACATGAATTGGTACCAGATATAGCCGTTCCAGGAGAAACACATTACGAGGCAGAAGAGACACCGTCCGATCTATCAGAAACAGTCAAGTTCATACGACCAGAGTTATCAGATGACGAGAAGAAGGTGTACGACTTGATGTTTGTTAAACGTATGTTCTCTACAGGAGACTTAGCAAAGATGCTAAAAATGTCGCCTTCTAAAGCATCAAAGCTGAAAGGTGGCATACTGGATCGTATACAGTTAGAGGCAATGCGCTATGATTGATCCAAAGCTTGGACTAGGTGAGGGGGAGGAAGTTTTTGCCCCCACGCTGGAGAAAGAGCGTTTCTTAAAAATCATAGGTAACTTCGTACGTGGGTATGTAAAAGAGCGCATGCGTCTTGAGCGTGAGGCAGCATTCCTACGTACATTGCAGCAACGCAGAGGATTAGATGCAGCCCGCAGGGCTGTAATAGATGTAGATGGGCCGGAGTATGAGGCCACACTAGAAGACGTCTTAAAGCCCAAGTAAAGGTGTAAAATGGCTGGTCGCTACGATGCTAATCCAACGGACTATATAGATCTTGGTGTGGAATTCACATCCGGAGATACTGCATACGATCCTAACGTATTAGCTGTTGAGATCTACGATGAGGCAAATAACCTTATCACTACTATCCCACCATCTCTTATTAACCACCCCGGCCCCACAGGCTACTTCGAAGTTACAGTAGGTCCTTACGAACCCGGATTCTATTTTGATAGATGGCGCGTAGAAGATGTACCGGGCGAAGTTACCTATCTGTTTGCTGAAGGATTTGTCGTAAAGACGGTTGAACAGATATACGAGGAGCCGTCACCTACGGCATTGAATGCTCGTGTACATATAGTCAGCCGTGAGTCAGTGCCCTGGGGCGGTATACTGAATACACCTGTTCTAGTATGTAGAGAAGGTGGTGGTATTATAGCCAATAGGAACACTGGACCTAATGGCTACATAGAGTTCGTAGCAGAGCCTGGAAATTATATCGTACTAATACACGACAGTTCTAGGTATTACCAAAATAACGTCTTCCCTATACTTCTACAAAAAGCCACAGACACAATGCCAATACAGTTAGTGAACGTATTTACGTTTGCAACGTACCCATTTGTGGCTTCCGGCACCACCATAGTAGGGCAAATACCACCAGAGCGTATGTGCCATATTGAGGGTTGGTTAGCACACGCTAATGGGGATCCAGCTGTAGGTGTGGCTATTTACGTTGAGGGCGGGATAATTGTACAGACAGTGGACACGGGCTTAGGGCATTCTGTATTAGTGGTAAAGAATCGTGTAAAAGCAGGTACATCAGACGCTTCTGGGTTTGTGGAGTTTGACACACTACGTAACGGCGAAGCATTAGTAACTATAGCTGGTACAGGTATTCAACGCGAGGTAACTATACCCGACGCAGTAGACGCGTCTCTTGCATCGCTTGTAGGGACTGGAAATGATATACTAACCGTCATTCAAGTACCGCTTTCTGGTTTGATACGTAGAACATAGCGGGGTAACAGATGCCATTGGTCAACATAACCGTACTAGAAGCTGGACTCGAGGCACCTATAGTTGGTGCAGTTAACCACTATTATACAAACCCCGCGGCTATATATGTTGGATCAGCTGTAACTGACGTAGACGGTGTAGCGTCTATAGTACTTCCGGATGACGATTATTTTGTAATGGTAGTTCCTACATGGGAGTACATCAGTGCCCGCAACGAGTTTACTGTAACAACATTAGGACCTAATGATTGGGACTTTTTAGTAACTCGCGTACAGTTTCCAGCATCAGCAGATAGCATTATGTGCACGGTGAGTGGGTTTGTTAGAGATCCAACAGGTCAGCTAGTGCGTGATAAGCATCTGTGTTCTATTTGCCAAGCGTACAATCCAATAGCAGTTAACAACACACTTATATTCGCGGAGGAACGTCACATAGCATCTGACAAAGATGGTTGGGTGCAGTTCGATGTTATCCGCGGCACATATTATAACGTGGCGTTACGCCCGTCTCTCAATGACACGGAAAAGGCCAGCGAGCAGCTAACTCGTTACGGACCTGAGGCAGCTTCTGCCACATTGACAGACTTCCTATTTCCGTGCCCTGCATCAGTGGCATTCACGCCAACAACAGTATCTCTTACTGTTGAAGGAGTAGAAAATGTCGGTGTAACAGTCACTTGGAGTAATACTGAGGTGACTACAGGCGGCACACAATTGGAGTTCCTAGAGGACCCAATCTACTCCATAAGGACTAATGCAAATGGACTCGCAATTACAGGTTACGTTGTGGGGACGCAAACGTGCACAGTTTCTGGCTGGTTTCCTACAGCACCCGAGGAATCACGAGTCCCGTTGGCGTCCATTTCTGGATCCTTTAGCGTCACGGTTACGTAAAACCGTAGTACTGCGCGCTGGGCTGTTTTGCGATCCTGATGAAGAAATTATACCTCTGTGCGAACTTCCTATAGAGATAGCTAACGCTACAGAAGCTTCACGTCTTTCCCCTTTTACACCTTTAGATATAGACGCGTGCAAGGACCTATGGTTCTCTGTACTGTGGCGCGCTATCTGTGACTATGTGCGCTATTCAGACAGCACAAATCAAAAAAAGTACACATACTATAAGTCAGCCAAACAATGGATATTTAAAGATCCCGCCCCAAGTCGGCGCCCCGTAATAACATTGGACGATGTGTGTTACCTGTTCCGTTTAGATAAAGGGTACATACGCAGGAAAACCAAAGAACTTACAAAAGACGATTTGGAGCGGCTAGAATATGTCCGAACCAACTATAACAAACACATTGGATGAGGAGATGCTGGCGTCCGAACCGGACGTTATCTTCCTACATTCACTTGTCAGTCTGCCATACGCTATATACGGAATTGCAACGTACTCCGTAATGCAACTGGAGATAATGATACAGGAAGTGCTGACTGCAATAGACCAGTACGTTGTTGCTGGGTCTATGGCGAATACACGCACTACTGGTGACGGAGATGTATCTTTACGTAAAATAAAGACTTTATCTGATTTACACCCCTCGGGACAGCAAATATTAGCCAAGAGATCAGAGGCCGCTCTTAGAATAAATAACAGACTTGGTTTAATCAAAGAAGCCTACGAAAATCTATACGTACCAAAACCGATAACTCGCGATAATTGGAACAGGGCGCTCTACAAACTAGGAGCGTACTATAAAGCACAGTACACCGAGATGTACGATCGTAGATACCTTGTGTACAAAGAGTCCCTAAACACAAAAATATACGTGTCTCCCAGTGCTTCCAGAAACGTAACACTGGTTACTGAGGCATCAACTATCCCATCTGCAGAGTCTACTTTCGGTCCATTCAACCTGTTAGGCGAGACTCTTACAGTTACAGCCGATGGTATACCAGTAAGTGTAACATTGCCTGATAGCACTTCAGCTGTACATGCATATACAGGTGCATTCATAGCAACGGACACTTCCGCTCCCTCTGTTATAACAACTGGATATACATCTGGATCTAAACTCATTGACCTAGGAACGTGTGATATAAACAACGATAGGGTCACGTTTACTGTTGGAGATCCCATAGGTGCCGGATTAGCAACTGGAGATATACTACGCTTGGATACTGGGGTATCCACAGACTTATATGTGAAGTCTGTTTTAAATTCAACAGAAGTATTGGTGGTAACTTCAGCCGGGTTCGGACCTGTATATTTAAATGTACCCTATGTAGCTTATTACAGACCTGAATTAGTTGTGGTGCTAAACGGTACGGCACAGACGTGGGAACTAAACTTAGCTGATACAACTTCCGCGCATGTTGCGAGTACGTTAAATGCGCAATCACCTGATTGGACAGCTTCAGCTGTAGGTAATCAACTAAAAATAGAGGGTCCAACCGCAGGCGCGGAATACTCTATTATGGTGTCCGGTAGATCAGCTATACCTTACGGCTTTCCCCTAAACGGGGGTCCTAATTGGATGGGAGCGGATGCTAATACGTATGTAAACTTTGAGGTTGGTGGATCCACCGTCTCGAGAACATTAGCAGTTGGCACCTATACTTCATCAGAACTAGCTATAGCTATCGCGCCACTACCCGGTGATTTTTACACAGTGTCCTCTGTGGACGAAGTTTTGACTGTATCTTCCACCGCTGTTGGTCCCACCGTTGAATTACATTGGGTGCTAGGTTTAGGACAAGAAGAGTCCTGGTCATACGGTGCGGATGTTAAGGCTAATGCTGTAGTGGATGCGCTAGTGGCTGCAGGCTTATCAGCTAAATTAGGTATCCAGCCGCAACCGACAGTAGTTATAACAGCACTAGAGTCGTTACAGTGCTCTGCGTCAACAGTAGGGTTCCCAACAACAGTAGTCTACGGTACGCGCACAGAGGTGTCCTACACCGGTAGCAACGTTAACGATACATGGGAAGAATCCTATAGGTACGTATGGGATGGGGAATACGTACAACCGCCAATGTCTTTCTCTGACAGTTCAGATATATCTATCTACTATGGGGGTACATTTTCATGGGGTGAAATGTACGAACACCTGCATGATATGCATAATTCAGATATCGTAGTGCCGGACGGTAATAATAAAGTAAGTTTGGATACGATAAAGTTTTTCCTAAATACCTTACTTACGGGGATAGGCAAGTACTCCAAGCCCGTGTATTCTAATGTACAGGTTCTGCTAGAGAGTTTGGAAGAAGGTCAGCACACACGATTAGTGCAAGAGCTTGTAGTGTTTGATGTACCTAAAGCCATAAGTATCGCTCTTATAGGTAGAAAGAATCTAGACTATGTAGCAGAGATACTTCCATCTAGGCAAGGTGTCGAGGGTGGAACAGAGCGTGGCTCTTTAGTGGCTGATTTTACATCTAAATCAGAAGACCCAGAAGCTGATACTTATTTTGATCTAGAGGACGATCCAATGACTATACAGTTCCCCGATTCCAGAGTCAGGTATTAGCATGACCAAAGACGAATATTTTGAGCAGCTACAGCGGCTTGGTAGATTATACGATGAGATGCGTGGCATGCTAGCAGCGGAGAGCTACCAGGACCTGACATTAGGCGAAATAGTAGCTGAGCGTATTGCACAAATAGAAGTCGGGCTCCCAGAGAGAAGCCTCATGGGTAGATTAGACTACCTAGATGGGTTGATGTCTGAGGTAGTCTTAGTGCTACAGGTTCTGATGGATGAAGCTGTCGCGCGCGCGACAGCAGCGGTCACTGGTATAGGACCAACAGATTTAGCGACTACACTGGATTTGGATTTGGAGCAAATACTGGTAGATATAACGCAAGATGAGACACTTACAGTACTGGAAGAACAGGCTCGAGATGAGGCTGCTCAGTTGGCAAAAGATGCTCGTGAACTAGTCGGTCTATAATATGGACATTAAAGTACTACATGCTAAAGAGAAGCTACCTATAAACGGTATAGACCTTATTACTACGGACCCTTCTGTAATACTAAGGTTAGTGGGTTCCGGTTATTTAGAAGCACAAACAGTGTTCATGAACGGCAGGCAGCTAGAAAATTTCGCTGTACTTTCTGATGCTATGATGACCATCGGTATACCCACAGAGCTTCTAGGTAGACCTATTCGAGAGCTAAGCGTGTACAGTGATCGGAGACTTAATGAATTAAAGGTCTCCTTTGACTTTAAATTCATGCCAGGTCAGCGAGTTCTAAAAGCGGAGCAGGTCGTACAAGAGTTTGTGTTTTTGTTTTTGGGTGAGCCCGGAACAGACATATACCATCGCGACAGCGCTGGAGGTTTGATAGGGCTTATGCCTAGTACTCTGGGCTATAATGACGGCCCTATTATACGCCACGCTGCAAGCATAGCGATCTCTAACACGGTTAAGGCAATGAAGACACGGTACAAGCAGTTACCCCGGCGACCGCTTGACGAGCGTCTAGGCGACGCCGAATTGGTGTCAGCCGATTTCAACGTGTCCACCGGCAGGGTAAGCTTGTATATAAACTTACACTTGCTAGATGGTACCACTCTGTACGTACGGACTGAGCCATGAACACTATTGATTTCGTCAAAGACCAACTGGTCTCGTTATTCCCCGATATTGACCTTACAAATGGGTCTCCTGTTGACAGGGATTTAATACAGCCCCTCAGAGCCCGTTTAGGTGACGAACTACTAGGTATTTCAGCTGGAGAGATAATAAGGTCGCGGTTGGCGTCTGAGTATCCAGAGCTTACGGGTATACAGACGGAGGATCTACTAGTTAAGCCAGCGGACTTGATACTGGAGCCTCTACGTCAGATCATTGGTAGAATAGATGCACAGACTAGTACCAACGATCTACTAAGCCTGACAGATGATGAGCTTGATGCTGTTGTTGGTACATTGTTTATATACAGAACAGTTGGTGTATACGCTGAATACCAAATGCGTTTGTACGTGCGTAACCCTAGGCCTATAGTCCTGGGTCCAGATAACATTTGTAGAACATCTACTGGGCTTTCATTCT
>Ga0307375_10002900_pt1 | contig 17236 bp, 16 predicted proteins | sample TR1MG_FD_202531 | JGI IMG/M metagenome (GOLD analysis project Ga0307375, IMG submission 202531) | Soil microbial communities from Risofladan, Vaasa, Finland - TR-1 | ecosystem: Environmental > Terrestrial > Soil > Coastal area > Acid sulfate soil | place: Finland: Risofladan, Vaasa | collected... | reverse complement strand
ATTGCGCACGAGATGGGGATCGAGCTTTCGCTGGAAGACCTGGACGCGATCTTCGCGAAGGTGCCGCTGATTTGCGATCTGAAGCCCGGTGGAAAATACATGGCGACGGATTTTTATGCAGCCGGAGGATCACGACTGCTGGCGAAGCGACTGGTCGAGATGGGCGCACTGGTGAGCGGGTGCATGACGGCGACGGGACACACGATCGGCGAAGAAGCGGAATCCGCAAAGGAGACGCCGGGGCAGGACGTGATCCGCACGGCAGCGAAGTGCCTGAAAGCGACGGGTGGCATGGCCATCCTGAAGGGAAGCCTGGCGCCGGAAGGGTGCGTGATGAAGCTGGCGGGGCACGAGCGGTTGACCCATCGCGGACCGGCACGAGTGTTTGAGTCGGAGGAAGAATCGTTTGCGGCAGTGCAGGCGGGGAAGATCAATTCCGGCGACGTGGTGGTGATTCGCAACGAAGGGCCGCGCGGAGGCCCGGGGATGCGCGAGATGCTGGCGGTGACGGCGGCAATTGCGGGGACTCCACTGAGTGAATCGGTGGCGCTGATTACGGACGGAAGATTTTCCGGCGCGACACACGGGTTGATGGTTGCGCACGTGGCTCCGGAGGCGGCATGCGGTGGACCGATCGGCGTGCTGCGCGAGGGAGACATTGTCGCGATCGATGCGCGAACGAGGACACTCTCGATTGAAATTTCCGACGAAGAGTTACGCCAGCGACTGGCGGCGTGGATACCGAAACCGGCCCGCTATACCTCGGGAGTGTTTGCCAAATACGCGGCGACAGTGTCGTCGGCATCGCTGGGGGCGGTGACGAATCCGAGTCGGCAGACGACCGGCGGGGGCGCGAGGTAGCGATGCAACTGACCGGTGCGGAAATCATGTGGAAGTGCCTGGAGAGAGAAGGCGTGACGACCGTCTTCGGATATCCGGGCGGTGCGATCCTGCCGATCTACGACGCGTTGAAGACCTCGAAAATTCATCACGTGCTGGTTCGCCATGAGCAGGGCGGCACGCACATGGCAGACGGCTACGCGCGCGCGTCAGGGAAAGTGGGCGTGGCGCTGGCAACCTCGGGGCCGGGCGCGACGAACATGGTGACGGGAATTGCGACGGCAATGATGGATTCGTCGCCGATCGTGTGCATCACAGGACAGGTGGGCAGCAAGCTGATGGGCAGCGATGCCTTCCAGGAGACGGACATCGTGGGGATCACGATTCCGATCACGAAACATAATTTCTTTGTGCACGAGGCGAGCCAGATCGATCGCACGATTCGCGAGGCGTTCGAGATTGCGCGCGCGGGACGGCCGGGGCCGGTGCTGATCGACATCACGAAAGATGCGCAGCAGGGGTTGTGCGAATTCGAAGAGGACCGGCAAGAACGCGTGGCTCGGCTGAAGGCAATGCCGGAGATGAACCGCGAGACACTAGAGAAAGCAGCGGCGCTGATTGCGGAGTCGAAGCGTCCGGTGATTCTGGCGGGGCAGGGAATCATTTTCTCGGGAGCGTCGGAGTATGTGCGGAGCCTGGCGGAGGTTGCGGATATTCCGGTGGCGCTGACGCTGCTTGGGCTGGGAAGTTTTCCGTCGGGGCATCGGCTGAACCTCGGGATGATGGGCATGCACGGCGAGAGTTGGGTGAACGACAGCATTCAATCGGCCGACCTGCTGATCGCGCTGGGTATGCGGTTTGACGATCGCGTGACGGGGCGGCTGGAAGATTACGCTCCGGGCGCGCGGAAGATCCACGTCGACATAGACCCGGCGGAGATCAACAAGAACGTAACGGTGGACGCGGGGATTGTTGGCGATTTGCGCGAGGTGCTCTTTGAATTGCTGACGCTGGTGGAGCCGGCGGAGCGGCCGGAGTGGCAGGCAACGATTGCGCGGATGAAGGGAACGGAGAACGTCCGCGACCTGGAAGAACTGCCCGACAACGGACATCTGTACGCGCCGCAGGTGATCCACGATTTGTGGGTGGAGACGCGGGGCGAAGCCCTGATTGTGACGGACGTGGGCCAGCACCAGATGTGGGAGGCGCAGTATTACCGGCACAAGACGCCGCGCTCGCTGATTACATCGGGCGGACTGGGGACGATGGGATTTGCATTGCCAGCGGCAATAGGCGCAAAGGTCGCGCGTCCGAACGCTGATGTGTGGGTAATTGCGGGAGACGGCGGATTCCAGATGACGATGGCGGAGCTGGCGACGGCCGTGCAGGAAAAACTCAACATCCATATCGCCGTCATCAACAACGGATACCTGGGCATGGTGCGGCAGTGGCAGGAGTTTTTCTACGAGAAGAATTACGCCGCGACGCCGATGCTAAGCCCGGATTTCACGCAAATTGCGCGGGCCTACGGGATCCACGCAGAAGCGGTGACGCAACGCGCGGAGGTGGCAGGGGCCATACGCAGGGCGCGGCAGCACCAGGGTCCTTCACTCATAGAGTTTCGTGTGGAGCAGGAAGATTCGGTGTTCCCGATGGTTCCGGCGGGAGCGGCGCTGCACGAGATGATTCGCAAACCAAGTCCGATTGTCGAAGGCAAAGAGTAGACGCTATGCAATGGATGTTTACGCTGCAGACCACGGAAGGCGCCGACGTATTGACCCGCGTCCTTGCGGTATTCCGGCGGCAGACGAGCCGCGTGCACGCCATCAACTCATCACCGGCGGCGGAAGGCATGCGGGTGACGGTGCTGGCGGACGCCGACGCGCACCGGGTAAAGAGGATCCAGGCGCAATTGAAAAAGCTGTACGAGATCGACGAAGCAGAGGTGACGGCATTCGACGGTGCGGGCCATCGCCGCATGGGGCTCTTCGAAGTGCGCTGCACGCCGGCAACACGTTCGCACCTATTCCAACTGGCGGCGGCATTCCACGCGCGCGTGCTTTCGGTGTCGGGCGGATCGCTGACGATCGAGATGACGGGCGGATCGGATGAGGTGGAGGCCCTTGGAGAGATTCTGCAACCTTATGGAGTGCTGGATGCGAGCGTGACCGGGCCGGTGCGCGTAAGCAGGAAGGCCGGAAACGCAACGGCGAAACCGCTGGGATGGGAAACAATTACGGGCGCGATGGCCGACCATGCGCGCGCAATCGATACGCAGGAAAGGAATGGAACATATGGCACAGATCTTCTATGACGATGCGGCCGATTACACGCTGATTCGCTCGGCGCGAGTGGCGATCATTGGATATGGGTCGCAGGGACGCGCACACGCGCTGAACCTTCACGACAGCGGAGTGAACGTCCGCGTGGGACTGCCGGAGGCGAGCCGGTCGAGGCAGAGGGCGGCGGCGGACGGATTGTTCGTCGATACAGTGGCGAAGGTTTCGGAGTGGGCGGACGCGATCATGGTGCTGGCTCCGGACACGGACCAGCCGCGCATCTATGAAGAATCGATTCGTCCCTATCTGCGGGATGGCAAGACGCTACTGTTCGCGCACGGCTTCAACATTCGCTTCGGGACGATCGAGTGTCCGAAGGGGGTAGACGTGAGCATGGTGGCGCCGAAGGCTCCGGGACATCGCGTGCGCGAAGTGTACGAGCAGGGCGGAGGGACACCGGCGCTGGTGGCGGTGCACCAGGATGCGAGCGGAGTGGCATGGCAGTTTGCACTGTCGTACGCGAAGGCGCTGGGCGCGACGAGGGCGGGAGCACTGAAGACGACTTTTACGGAAGAGACGGAGACGGACCTCTTCGGCGAGCAATCGGTGCTGTGCGGCGGCGTGTCGCAACTGGTGAAGACGGGATTCGAAGTGCTGGTGGAGGCCGGGTATCAGCCGGAGATCGCGTACTTCGAATGCCTGCACGAGTTGAAATTGATTGTCGACCTGATGTATCGCGGCGGATTGAACTTCATGCGGTATTCGATCAGCGACACGGCGGAATACGGCGACTACACGGCCGGAAAGCGGATCATCAACGAAGATACCCGCGACGAAATGAGAAAAATCCTCGGCGAGATCCAGAACGGAGATTTTGCGAAGAAGTGGATCGAGGAGAACAAGACCGGACGTAAGTGGTTTACGGCGGAGCGTCAGAAGGAACAGACGCAACTGCTGGAAAGCGTTGGCGAACAATTGCGGAAGCGGATGAGCTTCCTGGAGCAGCGTCCGGCGGAAAACGCGAGCAGCGGGACGGACAGCGCAGGGAACAGGGTTCCTCCGACGGAACAGCACGCGGTAGCAGGGCCGGACGGATTCTCGTACTAAACAGAGACACACGACTCGCACGCGTTAAGACACCATCGACGCAACGTTGATCGCCCCGTGCGGCCTTTGGGCCACGCGGGGTGTTTTTTGTTGCGATAAGAAAACGATGAGACCCAAGAGGTGAAACGCAGGAATTTAAGGATTGGCAGTGACGGTGGAGACAAATTTAAGATGGTGAGCGCGGAAGGAATCGAACCTTCAACCTACTAATCAGGAGTAGGAGCGGCGCTCACCTAAGCCGTTAACGAGACAGGTTCTGTCCCTTGCACCCAATTCACTTCGGGGGGGCTTGGGGACAGGCCCACTCCTATTCATTCGAAGAACGCAGGGCTGCCCCAGATCTCCAGCGTACCCATCGAATGCTTTTGTTGTTACGGATGCGAGAAACAAGATCATGATCTACACCTAGCGCAGCCAAAAGCTCGGAGAGAACCGCGTCCTTTCCTTCCGCGATTGCGGCCACCGCGCTCAGCGGCAGGCCGTCGTGGGCACGACGGAGAAGTACAAGAGGGAATCGCAGGCCCAGAAAGCTGCCGACCAATTGCGGCTCACCATTAATAACATGAGCCCAGCATCGCGCCGCCCAACTAGTGTTCCTCCAGCAAATGGCGGAACTTGCACACCGTCGTCTCGTCCGGCACCGGCTCCCGCCTCAGATCGATACCCACAAACTCGCGCATCACCACTGCCCGCCTTGGGATAGTGCGGTTCAATCAGCGCGCACAACTTGCGTCACGGCATCACCGCTCCATTTCGTCCAAAAACTGCGCCCGTCGCGTCTTCTTCCCGTACCGCTCGAAGCCCGTCATCATCGCCAGTGTCCTCTGTTGGGGATCCTTCTTCATTTCGCGCTACTGTACCGGCAAGGACTGCGGAAGCAGGAGAACTAAATCAGACGTTCCCGAGAATCTCTGCGCGGCACTCAAGGCGAGTGACTCTGATGGATGAGCAAAACTGTACAACTTTAGCAGCTTCGCAGCGCGATACTGTCTGGAAGCGTCACCATAACTACATAACTACTTTGTGGCGTCAGTGATGCTGCTTTGTGCGGTTTCATCTCGCAAGTGCCAGCACCTCATCAAAGGCGCCAGCGTTGGCGGTCCTTGCCGCGAGGGGCACTAGATGGACCCACCTGATCCGGCAAATCCTTCGATTTGTCTGCTGCGGTCATGGGCGCCGGTGGCAAGACTCCCATCCATGGATACAGCACAGTGTCGAAGATTTGAGAGACAACCGCTGCATGGAGGGATCGCAAATGGCCGTGATGATGCAGGCGTTTTATTGGGATGCTCCGGTTAAAGAGAACAAGCGTGGGGAGTGGTGGAACTTCCTTGCGGAGAAAGTACCACAACTGGCAGCATCCGGATTCAATTCCATGTGGCTGCCGCCTTTCAGCAAAGCTACAAACCCTGCGTCGAATGGCTACGATCCGTACGACTATTTTGATCTGGGCGACTTCGATCAGAAGGGTTCCGTGAAGACCTTATACGGGAATCGCGCGGAGCTTGAGAACCTGATCCAAGTGATGCGGGAACACAAGATCGGTGCGATCGCCGACATGGTGATCAATCATAGCTCGGGAGCCGATGAGGAAGAGACGAACCCTCTGGACGGGAAAAAGCGATGGACGAAGTTCACTCCAAAGAGCGGGAAGTTTCCGCGCGACTGGAACTGCTTCCATCCGAGCCGGTATGAACGGACAATCGTCGAGGGCGAAAAGTTCGCGGGATTTCCGCACCTGTGCCATCGCAATCCTCGCGTGTATGAGGCGATGTTCGAGTACGCGCGCCTGGCAATCGAGGAGCTTGATTTCGACGGCTTCCGGTTTGATTTTGTAAAAGGCTTCGGAGCGTGGATGATCGGTTTACTGGCGAAGTATCAGTACCAGAAGAAAGATGGCCGCGAATTCACTCCCTTCGTGGTAGGTGAGTATTGGTCCGGGCCCGAGGAGATCGACGGTTGGCTTGATCGGGTGCGCGCGGTCACCGATGATCAGATCGCCGCCTTCGACTTTCCGCTGCGATACAAACTCAAGGATGTCTGCGATACGCCGAACTATGATTTGCGCAAGCTGACCGATGGCCAATCGGTTTCCGCAGGGCGGCCATTCAACGCCGTCACCTTTACTGGGAATCACGACATGGGCGGCAACGAAGTGGTGAACGACAAGATGCTCGGGTATTCATTCATTCTGACCGGTGATGGATATCCGTGCGTCTTCTGGTGGGACTACTTCAATTGCGAACTCGCGCGGCCTCGCACGCCGAATGGAATCGACGCACTGATCGACGTGCATCGTCGCTATGCGGGAGGCGAGTCCACTATCCTGCATGCCGATCCTGATCTGTACATCATGCAGCGCCATGGAACCGAAGCGAAGAGCGGCCTGATCTACGTGCTGAACAATCTTGGAAATCAGTGGAGCGGCACTTCGGTGAAGACGAAGTGGGCAAATCAGAGGTTCATGCCGGTGGCCTGGGATGGCCATGAAACAGCTCATCCCGATGAACGCAGGACCGACTCCGAAGGAAATGCTGAATTCCCTGCGCCACCGCGTGGATACTGCGTCTACGCTCCGATTTCCAGGTAGGCAATTTCAGTTGGTTCAGGACGTGCCCTGGGGGAGACGCACTAAAGGACCAGGTTTGTATTCGCGTAAACATTCCTGAGCAAAACTGAACAGCTTTCAGATCTCCGCTGGTCAATGCTAGCTGCTAGCGTTGCGATCAATGGCGGCGGTAACGATGCATTTTTTGTATCGTTCATCTCCCGAAGCTCGGCGTCTCGTCGACCCCACCGGCTCCAATAGTGCTTTCCCCAGTGGTCGTAGGCAGCGCATCGAGAGGACCCGGCCATGTTCAACATTACGCTGCAAGATTCACTACCTGCCCACTCAGTTGACGAGAAAACGGATCTTCACTCCCAAACGGTGAGCCGTGGAATCAATTGGATTTTCGCAATCACGATTGTGAGTTTTCATCTAGGCGCAATTGCCGCTTTGTTTTATTTTCGTTGGTCTGCACTGGTTGTCTTTCTTGTTGTGTGGATTCTGGCGCAGAATGTCGGCATAGCCATGGGCTATCATCGCCTGTTGACTCACCGCGGATATTCGACTCCGAGGTGGCTGGAGTATTTGATCGCCACCTGCGGCACGCTTGCGCTCCAGGGCGGACCCATCTACTGGGTCGCTGTCCATCGCATGCATCACAGATATACCGACAAGAGCGGAGACCCGCACTCGCCGCGCGACGGCAAGTGGTGGTCCCACATGGGGTGGATCCTGAATGGCTCGCTTCGCAACGAAACGGAGGCTCTCAGAAAGTATGCCCCAGACCTCGCTCGAGACCGTTACTACCGTTGTTTGAATCGATACCACTGGGTTCCGTTGACGGCGGTTGGCCTTTCCCTGCTTGCCTTCGGAGGGTGGTCCTGGCTCCTTTGGGGAGCAGTTCTGCCTGTAACGATCGGCTTCCACGTCACCTGGATGGTCAATTCCGTGACGCACCTTTGGGGCTCACGGCGTTTCTCGACCGGTGACGATTCTCGCAATAATCTGTGGGTGGCTCTGCTGACAGGTGGCGAAGGGTGGCACAACAACCATCATGCCTATCCTGTTTCGGCCCGTCACGGACTCGCCTGGTACGAGGTTGATGTCAATTACTACGGTATCCATCTTCTTGAGACTCTCGGCCTCGCGACACAAGTCAAAACTGTCAGCCTCCAATCCACGACAGATGCGACAAGCAGGGCCCCGAAGGGTGACGCGAATCTAACGTCGACGGATAAGGCTCTTCCAGAGCGCGCTTATGCAAACACTGGTAGCGAATAGTGGATTCTCACCCATCCCGTTTCCGATGTATCGCTGCGCAACCCACAGATCCTGGTTTGGAAGTGATGGGACACCAGGCCGTGCGACACCTGACAAAGAGCCGTTGACCGAGCACGGCGAGCAAAACGCACGGCAGTTGGGGCAGCGATTGCGGAGATTGACCTTTGTCAGGGTCTTCACCAGCCTGCGGCAGCGGGTGTTCCGGACGTGCGAACTGGCTGGGTTCAAGGCGGCGGCCCTGGTCGATCCCGATCTGATGTTTTGAGGAGCGGATTCGGATATCGGTTTCGCGGAGCCTCATGGTGCGAATTTCGTGGCTCGACCCCACATAGTGAGTCGTACCACCAGTCTCCCCCTGCACCGAAGGCTTCAATTCATAAGATGCTCAAACAGCCGGGGTGAACGGTCCAGGTGAAAATATCCACTTCTTTCTATATCCCACCTGTCGCATGATCTTGTGTCACGTGGTTGGAGTGCAACATGATGATGGACCGTGAATTGACGACGTACTTAGAGCCGACGACAGGCACACCCATCGTTCCTTCGACGATGTCGTCCGGGGATGGCAGCGAAGTGTCCATCAGGCGAAGCCAGCCTGCATCCGGATTGCCAGTGACGGGAGGGAGCGCAAACTCCAACGGCTCCCAATAGTGGTTGATCGCAATATACCGCACCTGGCTGCCTGCGAAACTATGCAGAGTGAAGGCGACACAGTGGGAATCGTTGCCCCAATCGGGCTTGCCAAGCTCAACGCCATGCCATTCGATGCGCGCCTTGGTGAGATATTCTTTCAGGGTAATCCGGCCGCCTTCAATTCCATGGTCGAAGTCGAGACGCACCTGGATCATATGCTGCACGAACCGTAATAGATCCGCATTGGCAGCGCAAAGATTCCAGTCCAACCAACTGGTTTCGTTGTCCTGGCAATAGGCGTTGTTGTTTCCTTTTTGGGTGCGCCGAACTTCATCTCCCATAAGCAGCATCGGGGTTCCAATCGAGAGCAGAGTGAGCGCGAAGAAGTTCTTGATCTGTTGTGTTCGCAGTATCTCAACGTCTTTGCTGGTGGACGGACCCTCGACGCCACAGTTCCAGCTGAAATTGGCGTTTGTACCATCTCCGTTGAGTTCGCGGTTTGCTTCGTTGTGTTTGAGATTGTACGAAACAAGATCGTTGAGCGTGAAGCCATCGTGGCAGGCGACAAAATTAATGCTCTGACCTGCCGGCCGATGCCCTTCTCCGTACAAGTCGAGACTTCCGGAGATACGCTCCCGGAGTTTCACGACGGTGCTCTTGTCTCCCCTGATAAAACTGCGAATGTCGTCGCGGAATTGCCCATTCCACTCCTTCCACTTGTCTTGTCCGAAGCTGCCGACCTGGTACAGACCACCAGCATCCCATGCTTCGGCGATCAGCTTGGTCCCAGCAAGAACAGGATCGGAATCGATCTCCCAGAGTATTGGGGGATTTATCATCGGCTCACCCGACTCGTTGCGCGAGAAGACCGACGCAAGATCAAAACGAAATCCATCGACGTGCATTTCGGAAACCCAATACTTCAGACTGTCGAGAATGAGGCGCTTGACGATGGAGTGGTTTGCCTTGAGAGTGTTTCCGACGCCGGTGAAGTTGGCGTAGGTGGCCTTGTCCTTGTTCAGGATGTAGTAAAAACTGTTCTCCAGCCCTCGAAAACAGAACGTCGGGCCTCGCTCGTCCGTTTCGGCGGTGTGGTTGTACACCACATCGAGAATGACTTCGATGCCGGCACGGTGCAGCTCTTTCACCATGGTTCGAAACTCATCCAGACAAACCAGCGGGTCGTTGCCGGTACCGTAGGCGAGATGGGGCGCGAAAAATGATACCGGGCTGTAGCCCCAGTAATTGCTGAGTCCCGGGAGAGTATCCTGGGCATCGAATTGGAAGATGGGCAAGAGCTCGACCGCCGTGATACCCAGCGCCTGGAGATAGGGAATCTTATCGATGACTCCGAGATAAGTGCCTCGCCTTGCAGGAGCGACGCCAGAATCAGGGTGACGTGTGAATCCCGCCACATGCATCTCGTAGATGACCGTCCTACGGAACGGCCGCTTGAGCGGCGCATCCTTTTCCCAGTCAAACGTACTGAGATCCGCCACCACACTTTTCATCGAGGTGGCTGCATTATCCCCCGGCTTGCAGGCATCGGCTCGATTGTAGTGCTGACCGACAGAAATACTTTTGCCATAGGGATCGATCAGAACTTTGTCACGATCAAAACGATGTCCTGCCGTCGGATCATTCGGTCCGTCGACGCGATACCCGTAAAGTTGTCCGGCCCTGATTCCGGGAACGAAGATGTGCCAGTAGTGAGATGTGCGATGGAGAACCGGATCGAGACCGATGAGGCGGGACGGCTGAGAGTCGTCGGCATGGTCAAAGAGGACGATCTCCATTCCTGTAGCATTGGCGGAAAAGACACTGAAGTTTGTTCCTGCAGGAGTTACAGTCGGGCCGAGCGGATAGGGATGGCTAACAGGTGTCTGCTCAACGGCAGGATCGTGAAACTCAACGGACTTCGGATGTGCGTCCATCTTCCACTCCAGTCAAACGTGGCCCGTATCCGGGCAGTCCTTCAAAAGGTATAGCTTCGGTCAATCAAAACGTCGCTCAGCAATTGCTGTCTACTTAGAGCCATGCACCATGGCGAGGAATTGAACGGCCGGTCGATTTTCGGAGTTATCGAGCTTGATGAGTTGATCATGCCGTCCTCTCCTCGAATCATCGATTCGCCAGACTCAGCGCCACCGTATTCAGATTTGCTACGCTCGTTCCTGCGTCCTGTGCCCTTCATCAGCGTTGCCACAGGATCTGCGCAGCTTCGAGCGGCACAGAAGCATTGGCATGCTGCGGCACGACGCGCGCGGTGTACTCACCCGCAGGACGAGTTGCCGGTATCTCAGCCGAATAGATGAGCGCGCCAGTGGAATCCGCGCGTGTCTGAGATGCCGTCATAGTTTCGACAGCGGGTCCATTTTTCTGCACAGGGTTCGCGTAGAGCTCCACGCTCAGATTCTCCGGGTTGACCTCTCCAGGAAATAACTGTACCCGGAAGAAATGGCGGCCATCGCGGGTCTCGATACTGACATCTCCGAAGCGCACCGCGTTCCAGTGCCGCGCGATGTTCTGTCGCCACTGGAGCAGGCTCGCGCCAACCTTACTCTCCCAGGCTGCGCGCTCATGATAACCAGACGCGGCAGGAAGATAGTGACTCTCCGTATATTCGCGAATGGCACGCCCGGCGGAGAATTCCGGGGTGAGCCTTGCCATACTCTCGCGAATGCGTTGCAGCCACTTCGATTGCATGCCCTCTTTATCCCGCTCATAAAACTCCGGGATGACCTCATGCTCCAGCAGCGCATATAAGGCTTCGGCCTCCTGAGCATCCCAGGCAGGATCTTCGCCATGTTCTTTTCCGTCACCGATAGCCCAGCCGACCTCGGGGGAATAGGCCTCCGCCCACCAGCCGTCCAGTTCAGAAAGATTGAGGCCGCCGTTGACGAGGATCTTCATTCCGCTCGTTCCACAGGCTTCCCAGGGACGTCGCGGCGTGTTGATCCACAGATCGATACCCTGGACCAATTCCTGTGCCAAATGCATGTCGTAATCGCTGAGGAAGACGACACGGCCACGGATTTCCGGCCGTTTGAGGAAGTCATTCCACTGCTCGATCAGTGCCTGTCCAGGCAGATCCTGAGGATGCGCTTTCCCGGCGAGAAGCAACTGCACAGGACGGTGCGGATCGGAGAGAAGACGAATCAGCCGCTGAGGGTCGTGGAGGAGAAGATTGGGACGCTTGTAGGTGGCAAAGCGGCGTGCGAATCCCAGCGTGAGCACGTGCTCCTCGAAGATGCCGCTCGCATCCGACGGACTTCCGCCTTCCGCAGTAAGCTGACGCGCATAGCGCTTGCGCATACAACCGATCAGCGTCTTTCGCCCTTCGGTACGCATTTGCCACAACTGGGCGTCGGTCAGTTGCCGGATATCGTCCTCGACCGGACTGTCGCCGCGCCATCGCTTCTTGCCGCATGCCGTAGTCCAGAGCGTATCCGCCTCCGCCGAGTCCCAGGTCGGCACATGAATGCCATTGGTTACAGAGCCGATCGGAACTTCCTGTTGCGGCCATCGCGGAAAGAGCGACTGGAAGATATGCCGGCTCACCTGCCCGTGGAGCTTGCTGACGCCGTTGACCTGCCCGCTGCCACGCACTGCCAGGTAGGCCATATTGAAGGGCTCAGAGGGATCGCCTGGGTTTTGCCGTCCCAGCGCGAGTAGATCTTCCAGCGAGACGGCGAGCTCATCCTGCGCATAATGACTGAGATACTTACGGACAAGCTCGGGATCGAAGCGATCAAATCCGGCGGCAACTGCGGTATGGGTCGTGAAGAGATTTCCCGCCCGCGTGACCTCCAAGGCCAAATCAAACGGTTTCTTATGATCTTCCATATAGCAGCGCGCCCTCTCGAGCACAGCAAACGCCGCATGGCCTTCGTTGAGATGACATACTTCAGGCTGCAATCCCACCGCTCGCAACAAACGCCAGCCGCCGATACCGAGAATGATCTCCTGCTTCAGCCGCATTTCGGCGTCGCCACCATAAAGCTGGCTGGTAATCCCGCGGTGAGCTGCGGTATTCGAGAAGTCATTGGCGTCGAGCAGGTAGAGCTTCGTCCTTCCAACCGATACTTCCCAGCAGCGGAGCCAGATCTTCGATCCGGGCAGGTGAATCTGTATTCGCAACCACTTGCCATTCGGCTGCCGCAGTGGCCGGATGGGCAACTGTCCTGGATCATTGACCGGGTAGAGTGCGCGCTGTCTGCCTTCCGAATCGAAATCCTGGCGGAAATACCCCTGCCCGTAGAGCAGGCCGACTCCAACCACCGGCACGCCCAGGTCGCTGGCCGCTTTCATCTGGTCGCCTGCCACGTTCCCGAGTCCGCCCGAGTAAATAGGCAGCGCTTCGCTCAACATGAACTCCATGCTGAAATAGGCGACCGATGTGAGTGCGGCGTCTGAGTGCTTGTTCTGGAACCACGCATTTGAGCTGAAGGATTCGAGATTCTGGCGTAGCAAATCGTTGAGACGTTTACGAAACTTCGGCTGTGCTAACAGCGATTTGATCTTGTCTGTCGAAATTGTCCGCAGAATCACCCACGGATTCTGCGTGGCCTCCCAGAGTTCTGGGTCCAGATCTTCCCACAGTTCGTCGGCCGCATGGTTCCAGGACCAGTGCAGGTTCAGCGCCAACTCTGTCAGGGCATCGATTCCTTCAATCTTCGGTCCAGGGGGGAAATTGTTTGGATCGCTCAATTCGTCTCCAAGCCGCCATCTAAAACAAAAGTGGATGGCGTGCATACTTTCTCATCGTGCCGGCCTGACGGCCCGGCGCGGCAGTCACACGTTATTTCTTCCGCAGCTGTGTGCGGATCGACTGCAATTCCGCGCGGCGCTTCGCAGTGGTCTTTGGATAGGCCATCTTGAGGTCCTCGAGCGCATCAAGAACGATTTGCGAAACGATCAGGCGTGCGTTCTCCTTATCGTCGGCGGGCACCACGTACCAGGGCGCATGGTGGGAGCTTGTCGCATGGAGGCAAGCTTCATATGCCTCTGTGTAGTGCGTCCAATATTTTCGCTCGTGAATATCCGAAAGACTGAATTTCCAGTTCTTGTCAGGCTCATCGATGCGCGCCAGGAATCGCTTTCGCTGCTCCTCCTTCGAAATGTGGAGAAATATTTTGACGATCTTCGTTCCGTTGCGATGAAGGTGTCTTTCCAAATCGACGATGGAGCGGTAGCGCTCTTCCCAGATGGTTTTCTCGTCGCGCAGTTCTTGAGGAAGGCCCTGGTTGCGGAGGATCTGCGGATGCACGCGAACCACCAGCACTTCCTCGTAATAGGAACGATTGAAGATGCCGATCCGCCCGCGTTCAGGAAGCCGGCACGTCGTCCGCCAGAGAAAATCATGTTCCAGTTCCTCGGCGCTCGGCTGTTTGAAGCTGAAGACCTCACAGCCTTCCGGATTGACGCCGGACATGACGTGGCGAATCGCTCCGTCTTTTCCCGCGGCGTCCATGCCCTGAAAGATGAGCAGGAGCGCATAGCGATTGGATGCGTAGTGAAGACGTTGCAACGAGCTCAACTCTTCTACATGTTTTTCCAAGAGGTCTTTGTAGTTCTCTTTCGTCTCGCAAAAAGGCTTCACACTTGTCGCCCACTTTTTGAGTTTGACTTTCTTGCCGGACGGCACGCGGAAATCCTCTGAACTAATTCTTGTCTTCGATTGTTCGGTCATACCTGCCTCGTGATTCGTGTCCGCTTATTTAGAAGAGTCATTTTTCTGATTCTTCTGCTTTGCGTTTTCCTGTCTCTGAACGGCTTCAATGTCCTCGCGCCCTAGCTCCTCATAGAGTTCATGTACTCGCTTGACGAGTTGTGGCGTTACATCGGACTGCGTCTTGTCTTCGGCGTCAGGTTTAGGCTCTACCTTTTCTTCCGGCTTCGACTGGTCAACCTTTTCGTCAGGCTTCGGCTGGGCGGTCTCTGTATTCGGACTCACGATGATTTTTCTCCTGCTCTTGGTGCCTTGACGAACCCGGCTGGAATGGAGAAAGGCGCTACCTCGTCAGTTGTGCCCATGTGCGATCCATATCCCACAGATTTTGTCGGTATGACAAAGTCTTCGCAGCCATGCGAGGCCGCCAGCGGTACTCATGCAGGCAGTATCTTGCAGCGGAAATGTGGAGACTGTGCAACTTTGCTCATAAAGGGCCGATCGGGCCATTCGTTCGGGGAACTGCGATGGCTGTAAGCACGAAAGTACTGCAACGACTGCGGGATTTTCTTCCATGCATCCACGACAGCATTGAGATTGATTGTTCAACCGAAGTTTCAAGCAACCTCGAAGTCATGAGCAAAACTGAACAGGTTGTTGCCAACTCCGGTGCGATCCTGTCGTTAGGTGCAAGTGCGGATGTGCCCCAGAGCGGCACACGGACATGCACGCGTGCGCGAGTCCTCCCTCGCGAAGAGACCGTGGGCTAATCGCGGGCGAGCGGAGTAGTCGGCTGGAGGCGCTGGATCGGCCCGCACAAAGAGAGATTCCTGACGGAGGACGAGTGAAAAGAGCGATCCCGATTACGACATTGTTTGTGGATGTCGGCGACGTTCTGCTCATCAACGGGTGGGATCATCTCGCTCGCAGACGAGCGGCCAGGAACTTCAAGCTGGACTGGACGGGGCCGAAGGTCGTGGACGGCCTGCAGATCGAGGGGACATTTCGAACCCACCAGGTGCCGGATCTGGGTTCGAAGGGCGCCTATCTGAAGCAGCAGATGCAGGACAAGCTCATCGAACACAAACACTACATCGACGCTCACGGCCAGGACATGCCGGAGATCCGGAACTGGAAATGAAGCGGCGCCAAATGAATACGCACGCTCTTGAAGCAACCGCGAAGAGGATGGTCGCCGACGGCAAGGGACTACCGGCGATCGATGAAAGCACTGGAACCTGGAACAAGCGATTTGCGAAGTGGGGGATTCCGCAGACTGCGGAGACGCGGCGCAAATATCGAGAGTTGATTCGCGCTATCTGGCAGGGAGCAGTGCGTAACAATATTGTGAACCGCGCCGCAGAGCTGGCCTTCTGGTTTCTCCTGGGTTTTTTCCCCATGCTCTTGTCCGTAACCGGCATGGTTTCGATGCTTAGCTCGGCCCCCGGTTCGCAAGTCACCCTGATGAAGTACATCGGAGAAGTTCTACCTTCCACTGCTGCCAGTCTCGTACGACAGGTGCTGGTGCAGACAACCGGCAGTGGGAGGGCCTGGTTTTCCTTGCTCTTCGCGCTATGGTCTTCTTCTTCGGCGACCGCCGGACTTATCGATACTCTGAACGCCATCTATGACTTGAAAGAGAGCCGGCCCTGGTGGAAGTCCCGCTTGCTTGCCGTGGTCCTGGCGATCGCCATAGGGGTGCTGCTTACTGCGGCATTGATCGTTGTGGTGTATGGTCCCGTAATCCTGCACAAGCTCGCGCCCGGTTCAGCGACGCTCAACGTCTGGAAGGTCGCACAGTGGCCAGCTGCCGCAGTGCTGCTTATCGTGGCACTTCTCGGCCTATACCGTTTCGCTCCAGACGTTCATGAGCAGAAGTGGAAATGGTTGCTCCCCGGGACCATCGTCGCGGCAGTAATCTGGATGGCCGCTTCCGTTCTGTTCAAGCTATACATTCGTCACTTCAGTGACTTCGGGATGCTTTACGGCTCGCTTGGTACGCTGATCATCCTCATGTTCTGGTTCTACCTGAGCGGCATCGCGATTTTGGTTGGCGGAGAAATCAACGCCATTCTGGAAGACGCTGCCGCCCACCACAGCGTCCCTGGAGCAAAAAAACGCGGCCAGCGAACGCCGGCACAGCGGCCTTTCTAAAAACTCTGCACAACACTAACCTTAGCTGCATTCGAACCCAAGTCGTACATGCTGACTTCACCCGTCAACTTGTAGATATCAACCTCCGCGCCGACTCCGTGGCCTTCATTTAACCAACTTCTCCAGGGAAGGCTATGGCGCGAACATTGAGTGTCACCTATATGCCATTGGATATAGAGCGAAGTTAGCCGGCAAACATGAGCAAAAAGAAACAGATTGCTGATTGCGCAGGTGTGATGCTGTTGTCATGCGCAAGTGCGATTTTGTTCCAGTGTTGAGTATGGGCGCCCGGCCGGCCAATGCGATGAGCAGGTTCTTCGCACAAAGTCTTTTCTAAAGAGAAGAATGCGTTCGAAGCGAAGGAGTTCTTATGACTGCCACGACTAAATGTGCCCGTCCGGCTTGCAACTGCGTCCCGGCCGATGGAAAGAAGTACTGTAGTGAGACCTGCGCCGATGCGAAACGTGTGACGGAACTAACCTGCCAATGCGAGCATCCCGCGTGCCAGAGCCAGGCATCGAAATCGTAGTCGATTCGCCGGTTCTTCCACGCGTGAACTATGTTCGCGCATAACCAGAAGAGGCACAGTGCACCATGACAGCTTCGACTGTACTTTCGATGCCCATCGGTGCCCAGATCGCCGTGATTGCAGTCGACACCTTCCGTGCATCGGCTCCTGCTCCCATCGTCATGGAGCACTACGGTTTCTCCGTGGACAACATC
>Ga0307375_10002899_pt1 | contig 17238 bp, 17 predicted proteins | sample TR1MG_FD_202531 | JGI IMG/M metagenome (GOLD analysis project Ga0307375, IMG submission 202531) | Soil microbial communities from Risofladan, Vaasa, Finland - TR-1 | ecosystem: Environmental > Terrestrial > Soil > Coastal area > Acid sulfate soil | place: Finland: Risofladan, Vaasa | collected... | reverse complement strand
CCGTAATGATGATCAGCACCTGCTTGGGCCGCTTGCCATCGGCCACCAGCTTGTCCGCCGACGCCACAATCGCGTCATACAGCGCCGTTCCGCCGCGCGACTCAATGTGCGAAAGCCCCTGCCGCAGCTTGCCGATGTCCGATGTAAAGTCCTGGTCGATATAAGCTTCGTCGGAGAAGTTCACCACAAAGGCTTCATCGTCCGGATTCGACGCCTCAATCAGGTCCAGCGCGCTCTTGTTCACCGCCGGCCGCTTCTTCGCCATCGAACCCGAGTTATCCACCACCAGCCCGATCGACACCGGCAGGTCCGTGTGCTGAAAGCTCAGAATCTTCTGCCGGACCCCATCCTCGAACACCTGAAAGTCGCTTCCCTTCAGGTCCTCCACCAGCCGGTTGCCATCCAGCACCGTCGCGTTCAGCACCACCTCGTCCACGTCGGTGCGCAGAATGTAGCCCTTGCCCTGTCTTTCCAGCGATCCAACCGCCGTCGTGCCCACCGAATCCGGCGAGGCCACCGGGTCCCGGTCCACCGTCAGCGGCGGAGCCTGCCCCGGCCCCAGCCCTGGCACACGCGCCGGTGCCTGCTGCGCCCCCCAGCCTGGCGCCGACGCAGTCAACAGAACAAGAAAAGCAATCACATTATTGCAGTGGCGCATAATACCCGGTGCGGGCATGAACCGTCAGTGGTGGCAGGCCCGGGGGAGGATTCAGCTTCACCTTCACTTTACGCCACTTGCCGTTCCTCGACAGATCCTTGGGCGTATACCCGATCACATACTGATTTCGCAGCTCCGTGGAAATCTTCTCCGCAATATCGCCCATCTCTGACAGATCGTCCACCCGGTACATCCGCCCGCCCGACTCCTGGCAAAGATCGTTCAGCAGCATCGGCCCGTTTCGCTCCTCCGGGGTCGCCGCATAGGGGTCGAAAATCCCAATAGAATAAATCTCTACATCCGACTCCCGCACTTGCGACCGCACCTCGCCCTCCGTGTACCGCGACCGGTTGTCCCCGCCGTCCGACACCACCAGCAGCGCCTTACGCTGGTGCCGCGCATCGCGCATCTTTTCCACGCCGTAGTAGATCGCATCCAGCAGCGCCGTCCTGTGCCCGCTGCGCACCGTCGCCAGTCGCGCCTCAATCTGCTCCACCGAGCTCGTAAAATCCTCAATCAGCTCCGGCCGGTCGTTAAACCCAATCACAAAAAACTCATCCTCCGGGTTGGCCGTCTTGATGAACTGCAAAATCGAGTCCCGCGCCCGAATCAACTTGGACGTCATCGATCCCGAAAGGTCAAAAATAATCCCGATTGACACCGGCGCGTCCTCTGCCGCAAAGCTGGTGATCTTCTGTCGTGAGTTGTTTTCGTAAACCTGAAAATCCTCCCGCTCCAGCCCCGTCACCAGCCGGTTCATGGGGTCCGTCACCGTCACCGGAACCAGCACCAGGTCCACGTTCATCCGGATCAGCGATCCGGCCCGCGCCTGCGCAGCCGCCTTGCCCGTCAACGCAGGTGCTTGCGCCCCGGCCGGAGCGCCCGTGCTCTCCGTCGCGCTCTGCGGCGGCTTCACATGTACCTTGTTCAGCGGGTCTTCCTGCGCCCCGGCCACCGCCGCGCCTGCCAGCAGAGCCACCACCGTCACCCAAACCCACGTCCGCACACTCCCCCGGCTTCGGCGTTTGCCTGCCTGGGTCCTGCGCTGGTTGGGCACCTTTTTCATCCCGGAACCTCTTGAATTGATGGCGAGTGTAGCACGCTCCCCATAACCCTGGCCTTCGACCAGCACCGCTGTTCCTGCGCCTGCTTCCGTCTCGTCAAAACCTGGCCGTCCGCGTTGCTGAGATACAATCTTCGCAAAGCGCGCAGCGCCCCGGGCATTGTCCCTCCGGGGCTTCGGACGCAACTTCCGCCGCATCTCCGGGAGCACGACCCTTCGCATGGCCTCCAAATTCCCATCCCGCGTCCGGCCCGCTTTATTGGACGCGTTCCAGCGCCAAAGCGTCGCCTTGCGCCTTGCGCCTTTCGTCGCCGCGCCGCCTTCCCTCCATTCCTCGCCTCAACCGTCCAACGGACAGTCCCTCTATGCGTTGGCTTAGTCTCCTCGTCCTCGCCGCTCTCGCAGCGCCTATGCCCGCGCCCGCCCAACCTCCGTCTCAGCCCCCGCCTCAGCCCCCGCCCGCCGTCCGCTTTGTCGTCGTGCTGGACGCCGCACACGGCGGCTCCGACCCCGGCGCCGCGCTCGCCAGCGGCCAGCCGGAAAAGGTCGTTACACTCGCCCTCAGCGTCCGCCTCCGCTCCTTGCTCGCCGCCCGCGGCATCCCCGTAGTCACCACCCGCGAGTCCGACGTCGCACTCGACCCCGACCAGCGCGCCGCCATCGCCAACCGCGCCAATGCCCAGGTCTGCCTCATCCTCCACGCCACTGAGAGCGGCTCCGGCATCCACCTCTTCACCTCGTCCCTCGCGCCCGCACCCACCCAGCGTTTCCTCCCCTGGAAAACCGCCCAGTCCGCCTTCGTCTCCCGCAGCACCGCCCTTGCCGGCGCGCTCAACTCCGCCCTGCTCCACGCCAGCCTCAATGTCACCCTTGGCCGCGCCTCCCTGCCCGGGCTTGACAGCATGACCTGCCCCGCCCTCGCCGTCGAAGTCGCCCCCCAGCGCGGATCAGACAACTCCATCCTCGCCGAGCCCGACAACCCCGATTACCAGGCGCAGGTCGCCTCCGCCCTTGCCTCCGCCATCCTCGACTGGCGCTCGGAGCCCCGCCAGCCATGATCCCCCGCTACCAGAAGATCCTCTTCATCTTCCTCCTCGTCGCCTCGCTCGCCATGGCCGCCGAGCTCTGGCACCTCCGCCAACGCGCCCATCAGCGGCTCCTCGCCGGGGAGGACTCCGCACCCACCCGCGCCCCCATCGTCGCCCCCGCAGAAGAAGCCACTCTCATCGTCGCCAATGACGCCGACGGCTCCCTCCTGCCCCAGGCCCGCGCCCTGCCCCTGCCCGCTGACCCCGAGGCCCGCGCCCGTGTCCTGCTCGGCAAACTGCTCGACCTTTACGCCAGCCCCGACTCGCCCCATCCCGTCCCCGGCGGCGCCTCCGGCGTCGCCCAGGTCTTTCTCATGCCCGTGCCAGGCCCCTCGAAAGTCGGCCCAAAAGATTCCCAGTACTCCGGCCCTCAGCTCGCCGTCGTCAACCTCACCGGAGCCTTTGTCGCCTCCCACCCCTCCGGCATTGAGACCGAGTCCCTCACCCTGCTTTCCGTCTGCGGAACCCTCCGCGCCAATCTGCCCCGCGTCACCCAGGTCCGCTTCCTCGTCGACGGCCAGCCCCGCCCCACCCTCGCCGGTCACGCCGACCTCACCCGCACCTACCTCACCGCGGACACCGTCCCCATCGCCAGCCCCGACGGCATCACCACCACCATCGCTCCCGAGGGCTCTCCCCAGTGACCCAGCCCGAATCCTCCACTCCGACCAACGACACTCCCACCATCGGCGTGTTCGACTCCGGCTTCGGCGGCCTCACCGTCCTGCGCGCCCTCCTCGCCCGCATGCCCCGCGCCCGCTTCGTCTTCCTTGGAGACACCGCGCGCCTCCCCTACGGCTCCAAATCCCGACGCACCATCGCCCGCTACGCCGCGGAAAGCGCCCAGTTCCTCGTCCGTGAGCAGCGGGCCGAGTTCCTCGTCATCGCCTGCAACACCGCCAGCGCCCTCGCACTCGACGCCATCCAGGCCGCCGTCCCCGTTCCCGTCCTCGGCGTCATCCAGCCCGGAGCCGCCGCCGCACGCGCCGCCTCCCGCACCGGCGAGGTCCTCGTCATCGCCACCGACGCCACCGTCCAAAGCCACGCCTACTCCGCCGCCTGCCACGCCCTCGGCCTCCGCACCCTGGAGAAAGCCTGCCCCCTCCTCGTCCCCCTCGTCGAAGAAGGCTGGACCACGGACCTCTACACCAGCACAAGAATGGGTGCCCCGGGTGCCTCGCCTTTGGGCACCCGGGAAAGCGATACGAGCCTTCAAATAGACGCCCCCCAGGTCGCAGTCACTCTCGAAGTGATCCGCATTTACCTCGACGAACTCCTCGCCGACGCCAAAGCCCACGGCCTCCAGCCGGACACCCTCGTCCTCGGCTGCACCCATTACCCGCTCCTCCGCCCGCTCATCCAGAAGGCCCTGCCCCCCGGCATCCGCGTCATTGACTCCGCCGACGCCGCCGCCGAAGCCGCCGTCCACCTCTTCAACGGCCGCGCTGCTCCCCTCGCCTCGGACTCACCTTCTCCAGAAAGCACCGCCGGCGCTCCCGCTCACATCCGCTGCTTCGCCACCGATTCGGTCGAAAAATTCCAGCGCCTCGGCTCCCGCTTCCTCGGCCGCCCCGTCGGCCAGGTCGGCCTCGTCGACCTCGGCGGCTGATTCCCGCCCTCAGGCTGATATTCTAAGTAGTGGCTGGACTGCTACTTCCCTGATCCGCACCGTCCGCCAAGCTAATCGGGGAATGGAATAAGGATGAGCATGATCGATCTCAAGGGGAAAACCGCTGTCGTCTTCGGCCTCGCCAACAAACGCTCCATCGCATGGGGCATCGCACTCAAACTCCACGCCGCCGGAGCCACGCTCGCCATCTGTTACCAGAACGAGCGCATGAAGGCTGAAGCTCAGGGCCTCATTGACGACCTGCCCGGTGCCGCCGGCTTCCAGTGCGACGTCTCCAGTGACGCCGAGATCGAAACCCTCTTCGCCGCGCTCCAGCAGCAGTACGGCAAGCTCGACATCCTCGTCCACGCCGTCGCCTTCGCCCCCCCAAACGACCTGCGGGGCGACTTCATCAACACCAGCCGCGACGGCTTCCGCGTCGCCATGGACGTCAGCGTCTACTCCCTCGTCGCCGTCTCCCGCGCCGCAGCGCCCCTCATGACCGAGGGCGGCAGCATCATGACCCTCAGCTTCTATGCCGCAGAGAAGGTCGTCCCCCACTACAACGTCATGGCCCTCGCCAAGTCCGCCCTCGAGTCCGCCGTCCGCTATCTCGCCTACAGCCTCGGCAGCAAAAACATCCGCGTCAACGCCATCTCCGCCGGCCCCATCAAAACCCTCGCCGCCCGCGGCGTCGGCGACCTCAGCGACATGATGAAGGCCCACGCAGAACGCGCCCCGCTCCACCGCAGCGTCGACCAGCTCGAAGTCGGCGGCGCAGCCCTCTTCCTCGCCAGCGACCTCTCCTCCGCCATCACCGGCGAAGTCATGTACGTCGACTGCGGCTACAACGTCATGGGCTTCTGAGTCCGATTTGAGGAGCGAATCCAATGCCGGCGGAACCGGAATCCGTTCTTCGGAAAGCATCAACCGAAGACCACCCCGCGCTCACCGCCTGGCAAATCATCCTCTGGTGGGAGAAGCGCCGCCTGCTTTACAACGCGCTTCTTTGCGTCATTGGCGCGGCTTCCCTAGGCATCTTCCTTTTCCTGATGGACAAGGCGCTTCCGCCCGCCGAAGACAATATCGAACCTTTTCTTGGAGTGGTCGCCTACGCCTTCATGGCCAACGTTTGTTACACGCTCGGCTGGTTCATCGAACTTGCTTCGCGTAATGTAGATGCCTTTGCCGCTCGCCGCCGTGCCCGCTGGATGTTCCGCGCGGGCCTTATCTTTTTTTGCTTGCTCACTACTGCGCCCGCGTGGTTTGCTCTCGTTTTTTACCTGTTGCACCCGAACCACTCCGGCTAACGGCGACCGCATCTCACCCGCACCCGCACCCTTCCCCGCGCCAGGTCCGCCGCCCTTCCACCACCAGCACCGGCACCGCCAGCAGCGCCGCCGCCGTGTCCACCCACACCACGTGCCACACCGCAAACGCCGCCAGCCCCGCCAGTGTCACCGCCGCCAGGTACGCGCACGTCGCCGACTGCGCCGCATCCGCTCCCAGCGCCCCGTTGTCCATCTTCCGCGCCTCGCGCCGCTTCAACCACGCCAGCACCGGCATCGCCACCAGCGCCGCCGCCGTAATCCCCATACCCATCCAGCTAGTCGCCATCTTCCGGTCAAACATCTGCGGCGCGCCAAACTCCAGCGCCGCAATCCCCGCCACCACCACCGCCAGCGCAAACAAGAGCACCGCCGCCGACTTCTCCGCCCGAGTTTTGTTCAAAGGAAACCGCGGCAGAAACTGCAGCAACACCACCGTAGCCGACAGCATCTCAATCAAGCTGTCCGCGCCAAACGCCAGCAGCGCCACGCTATGCGCCCGCGCCGCTGCGGTCAGCGCCACACCGCACTCCACCGCCATCCACGCCAGCGTAATCCCCTGCAGCCACGCCACCGCACGCGTCATCGCCAATTCCGCCGCGCATTCGCAATCGTGGCAGCAGTCCGCTTCCTGTTCAAAATGAGAAGCCACGTCCATCCTTCCCTCAGCCTAAACCCGCGCTCCCGCCATCGCCAGAATCTCCGCCCACACCGCCGCGTCCACCGGCACGCCCAGCCGCCGGTTCACCGCGCGCGTCTCCAGCGTCTTCTCGCCCGGATGTCGCACCCGGCCGCCTTCTTCCGCCGGCGGACACGCATGCACTGAGGCCACAATCTCATCTGCAATCCGCTCCGTCGTCTCAGCGGGCCCAAACGCCTCCGGCGCAATCGCCACAAACACCTGCGACACCCCCGCCTCCCGCAGCGGATCCATCGGCACCTCGTGCGTCGCCTTGCCCATCGCCGTCATCGCAGCAATCATGTCCAGCACCATCGCCAGCCCCGATCCCTTCCAGTAGCCCGCCGGCAGCGGCCGCTGGGACGCCTCAATCGCGCCCGCATCCCGCGTCAACCTGCCCTCGACATCAAAGCCACCCTCCATTGGCAACGGCTCACCACGCTGCCGGTAGCGCTCCAGCGCACCATAGGAAAACTGCGACATCGCCATGTCCAGCACCACCGGCCCCTTCGCTCTCGGCACCGCAATCACCAGCGGATTGTTTCCAATCGCCGCCTCCCGTCCGCCCCACGGCGGCAGATTCGGCATCGTGTTCGTCCAGCAGATTCCGATCAGCCCCGCCTCCGCGGCCTGCCAGCCGAAGCTCCCGCCGCGCATCCAGTGGTTCGTGTTTCCCAGGCTCACCATGCCCAAGCCGTGCTCGCGGCTCAGCGCCATCGCACGAGCCATGCACGTTTGCGCGTTCCCATTGCCCGGCCCCTTGTTTCCGTCCCACCGTTCCACCGCGCCAAATCCCGCCATCCGCAGCGGCTCCGCTCCGGGGTCCACGCTGCCGTTCCGTATCGTCGCCACAAACCGCGGAAACCGGCTCACCCCGTGCGTATACACGCCGTCGCACGTCGTCTCTGCAAACAGCCGCGCGCAAAGCTGCGCCCGCTCGCATGCAAAACCAAGCTGCCCCAGCACGCCCGCAAGCGTCTGCTGCAATTCTTCCAATGGAATGCGTTTCGTGGAACTCGTCGAGGCTTGCAATCGATACTCCTGCGGGCATTGCGCCCGCAACGGGCGCCTCGTCGGTCTAATCCTTCAGCGTCACCGTAATCCGCCGCGCGTCGCCGCCCTTGGACGTAATCGAAATCTCGCCCGTCGCCTTCTTGCGGATGCTCTTGAACTTTTCGCCCCATTCCACCAGCACCAGCGCATCCGGCGTCAGCAGTTCGTCCAGCCCCAGCGTCTCCAGTTGCCGCTCGCCTTCCAGCCGGTACACGTCCAGGTGAAACAGCTTCACCGCCTTGCCGTCCAGCGCGCCGTCGTACTCGTGCACCAGCGTGAACGTCGGACTCGTCACCTCGTCCGGTTCCGCCGCATCCAGCGCCAGCGCAATCCCCTTCACCAGCGTCGTCTTGCCCGTGCCCAGGTCGCCCCGCAGCATCAGCAGTTGCGGCGGCCGCAGCAGCTCCGCCAGCTTCCGCCCCACTTCAATCGTGTCCGCACCGCTCTGCGTGGTGAACTCGTAGCTCCGCCCCGCAGCGGTTGCAGCTTCCTGGCTCATGCCTTGTCCTCGCGGCGTGCGCGCGCCCGGTGGTCTCCGCGCGGCATCCCCTGCAACCAACCATACCCGTTTCCGCTCCGTGGGCGAAAGCGAAAAGCCCGCCCCAGTTCCTTAAGCGTATCGGTCGCCAGCAGCGTGTGCTCGTCCATCCGCCGCACCGCCAGGTCCGCCGCCAGCCCGTGCAGCGTCACCGCCGCCTCCACCGCCCGCGCCGGTTCGCTCGCATATTGCGCCAGCAGCCCCGCCACAATTCCCGTCAGCACGTCGCCGCTGCCGCCCTTCGCCATTCCCGGGTTCCCCGTCGTGTTCACCGCCACCCGCCCATCCGGATGCGCCACCAGCGTCCGCCATCCCTTCAGCACCAGCGTCACGCCCCACCGCTCCGCAAACTCCCGCGCCACCTCCAGCCGGTTCGCCTGCACCACCGCCGTCGTCGTTCCCGCCAGCCGCGCCATCTCCCCCGGATGTGGCGTCAGCACCACAGTCCTTTTGCCGCCGCGCGACAACTCCGCCAGCAACTCCCCATCCTGCGCCAGCAGGTTCAGCGCATCCGCGTCCACCACCGCCGGCATCCTCGTCGCCCGCAGCAGTCCCGCCAGAAACTTTCCCGTCGCCGCGCTCTGCCCCATCCCCGGCCCAATCGCCAGCACCGTCTTGCCCGCCAGCACCGCCTCCAGCACCTTCGGCGACAAATTCTTCGCCGCAATCTGCCCCGCCGCCGTCGCTGCCAGTGGCCACGTCATCAGCTCCGGAGCCGCTGCCGCCACCAGCGGCAGCGCCGCCGCAGGAACCGCCGCCGTCACCAGCCCCGCGCCCGCACGCAGCGCCGACAGGGCCGCCATCGTCGGCGCGCCCGTCTTCCCGCCCGCGCTGCCCCCTGCATTCCCCAAGGCACCGCCCACCACCAGCACATGCCCAAAATTTCCCTTGTTCGCCCCCGCCGCCCGCGGCTCCTGCACCAGCGCCGTCCCGGCCCAAGTCAGTCGCAGCCCGGAAACCACAGCCTCCTCCGGCGACCCAATCGGCGCCACCACCACCGGATCGTCCCACCGCCGCGTCAGCCGTCCAAACATATGTGCCGGCTTCGGCGCCGTAAACGTCACCACCGCATCGGCAGGAAACACCGGCCCCGAGGCCTCCGCCGCCGTCCCGTCCGCTGCCCAGCCCGACGGCAAATCCACCGCCAGCACCTTCGCTTCGCTCGCCTTCACCCGCTCCAGTGCCGCCAGCGCCAGCCCCCGCAGCGGCGGCTTGGAGCCCGTTCCCACCACCGCATCCACAATCAGGTCCGTCTCAAACGCGCTCTTGTGCCGCGCCAGTTCCTCCGCCGTCGTCACTGCATAAATCTGCCCGTAGGCCGGCCCGGCCAGCTCCTTCCAGGCCTCCGCCGCGTCGCCCTTCAGCTCCGCCGGCGCGCCCAGCAGCAGCGTCGTCACCTCCAGCCCCGCATCGGCCAGCTTCCGCGCCACCATCAGCCCGTCCCCGCCGTTGTTGCCTTTTCCGCACAGCACCGTCACCCGCCGCGCCCGTCGAAAGTGCTCCCGCGCAAACTCCGCCACCGCCGTCGACGCCGCACGCATCAACTTCAGTGACGGCACGCCAAACCGCTCCGTCGTCACACGGTCACACGCCGCCATCTCGGCTGCCGACAAAACCTTCATGCCTTCATGGTATTCCGATTGTTCGCCTTCGGTCGCGCTTCCCGCTCACCCAATCGCTGCCTGGCTCTGCCGCATGCGCGACAATGGGGTGTGTGCCATCCAGGAGGACGACTCCAATGACTGAAAACAGCGCGAAAAGCTCCCCATCCGTCTCGTCCGTCTTCGATCTCGCGGCGCTCGCCGGCACCTTCCCCGAGTCTGCGGACACCATGCTCCTCGACATGCGCCTCACCGACGAGACCGCCGCCAGCGCTCGCCTCTTCCGCATCTACAAGCCGGTCCCGGCCCACTATCACCAGACCTGCGACGAATACCTGCAGGTCCTCTCCGGGCGTGCCCGGTTCCTCGTCGAGGGCCGCGGCCCGGTCGAACTCGGCCCCGGCCAGTTACTCTTCTTCCGGCGCAACGTCGTTCACGGCATCCCGGAGGTTCTCGAGGGGCCCCTCGTGGTCTTCGCCGTCGATACTCCGCGGCGCCACCCCGCCGACGTCACCTTCGTCGATCCGCAGGACGGCACAGCGGCCACCTTCATTCGCACCATTCCCTATTGATCCGCTCCATACTCTGGGGCCTTCTCAAGCCGGCCAGCATTACGTCCCCATCGCCGTCTGCACCAGCAGCCACGCGTTCAGCACCACAATCAGCACCGCCGTCGCCCACGCCAGCCCCTGCAGCCAACGTGCGTTCACAAACTCGCCCATCTTCTTCCGGTCACCCGTGAACATCACCAGCGGAATCACCGCAAAACTCAGTTGCAGTGACAGAATCACCTGGCTCAGAATCAGCAGCTTCTCCGTGCCTTTTGAGCCCATCAGCGCCACCACCACAATCGTCGGAATAATCGCCAGGCCCCGCGTAATCAGCCGCCGCAGCCACGGATCCACCTTCATGTGCAGAAAGCCTTCCATCACAATCTGCCCAGCCAGCGTCCCTGTAATCGACGAGTTCTGACCGCTGGCCAAAAGCGCCACCGCAAACAGCGTGCTCGCCCCCGCCGCGCCCACCAGCGGGCTCAGCAGCTTATACGCATCCTCAATCGCCGCCACATCGTAGTGCCCGCTCCGGTGGAACACCGCCGCCGCCACCACCAGAATCGCCGCATTCACAAACAGCGCCAGCGTCAGCGCCAGCGCCGAGTCCACATTCGCCAGGTGAATCGCCTCGCGCTTGCCCGCCGCCGTCCGCTCATACTTCCGGCTCTGCACAATCGACGAGTGCAGATACAGGTTGTGCGGCATCACCGTCGCGCCCAAAATCCCAATCGCGATATACAGCATCGCCGGGTTCATCACAATCGCCGTCGAAGGCACAAACAAACTGTGCAGCGCCGGCCAGTAGTCCGGCCGAGACAGAAACATCTGCACCCCGAACATCGCCAGAATCGTGCCAATCAGCGTGATCACCAGCGCTTCCACATAGCGGAAGCCCCACCGCTGCATCAGCAGGATCAGCAGTACATCCAGCCCCGTAATCAGCACGCCATACAGCAGCGGAACGTGAAACAGCAGGTTCAGTGCAATCGCTGATCCAATCACCTCCGCCAGGTCGCAGGCCGCAATCGCAATCTCCGCCCCAATCCAAAGCAGAAAGCTCGTCGTGCGCCCATAGCTCTCATGGCACTGCTGCGCCAGGTCTCGCTCCGTCGCCACACCCAGCTTCAGCGCCAGGCTCTGCAGCAGAATCGCCATCAGGTTCGACAGCATCACCACAAACAGCAGCGTGTAGCCGAACCGCGACCCGCCCGCAATGTCTGTTGCCCAGTTCCCAGGGTCCATGTACCCCACGGAAATCAGAAATCCCGGCCCCAGAAACCCCAGCAGCCGCCGCCAGTAGATCGGCGACCGCGACACGCTCACCGTCGAATTCACCCCCGGCAGAGAGGGTTCTCGAATCGCGACTGTAAGTGTGGTTTTTGCGGCCATGGCTCTCCCGGCAAGCGCCCTGGGGTGCTTTCGCCTAGTATGCCATAAGCTGTTAATTATAGTTAATGAATTTTCTTATTTTGAATTATCATCCGGCTTCCGGCCGCAGCCACACCGCCTCCGCCGCCGGCCTTCCCAAAATCGACATCCCCATAGGCAGCTCAATCGAAACGGTTTGGTCGTAGTTCTGGCTAACCACCCGCAAGCTCCGGCTCGGTCCAATCCCCATCCGGTGCAGAAACTCCAGCAGCTTCGGGTCCCGCTCATGCAGGCTCGTCACCGTGTACCGGGCCCCGGCCACCGCCTCGCTCAGCGGAACCTCGCCCCGCTCCTTGCGCCGCGCCGGATTCTCCGGCAGCACCTGGTTGCCATGCGGGCAAGCCCCGCCTTCGCCCAGTTTTTCCTTCAGCTTGGCCTCAAACGCCGGGCTCACCGCGTGTTCCAGCCGCTCGGCCTCTTCGTGGATCTCGTGCCACTCCATGCCGAACACTTCGCTCAGCATCCGCTCAATCAGGTGGTGCCGCAGCGCTGTCCGGTAGGCCCGCTCCCGGCCCTCCTCCGTCAGCCGCACAATCCCGTCGGTCCCCACCAGCACATAGCCGTCCCGGCGCAGCCGTTTCAGCGCCATCGTCACCGCCGGGGCAGACACCTCCAGCCAGTGCGCCAGCGTCGCCGGAAACACCTGGCGCCCTTCCGCCTCGGCCTCCAACACAGCCTTTAGATAGTTCTCTTTGGATACCTGAATCGCGTCTTTCATCGCATCGCCGCAACCAGTCTATACGCAAACCGCGCGCGGTCGGCGGTCTCGGATTCCGGCCTGCTCCCTCCGTGGTAGCCCCGTACCACCAATGTGCGATGACAGACCCCCTGCCATTGTTCTTACAATAGACACGTTGGAGAATCTTATGGACCGCAATCAGAGCAAGAACACCTACGACGCAGCTTTCCTTGAGGCATCCACGGAGCTCAACCGGATCTTTGACAAGTTCGAGCAGCTCAGCGCCCGCCGCCAGCAGGTGGAATCCCTGGTAGAGGCGCTCCAGCCCACCATCGACGAGCAGTCCACCTTGGAATGGGATCCCGTCGTCCACATGAGCAAGTTTGAAGGGCTCACCGTCGTTACCCGCACCGCGGTGATCCTGAAAAACGCCGGCGACTAAGCCGGCCAGCCGCCCCCGCCTTACTTCACCCGCACTTTTGGCTCCACGCTCAGCCCGGGCCGCAACAGGTGCCGCGCATCCTCATCCTTCAGATCCGTAAAATCAATCCGCACCGGAATCCGCTGCACCACCTTCACATAATTGCCCGTCGCGTTCTCCGGCGGAAATAGCGACAGCACCGAGCCGGTCGCGCCGCCAATCTGCGTCACCTTCCCCTTGTAATCCTTGCCCGTCGCGTCCACATGGATCTCCGCCGGCTGGCCCGCAGCCATGTGCCGCAGCTGCGTCTCCTTGAAGTTCCCTGTCACCCAAAGGTCCTGCAGGGACACCAGCGTCAGCAGGTTCTGCCCCACGCTCACGTTCTGGTTCATCTCCACGCTCTTGCGCGTGATAATGCCGTCCACCGGCGCGTAAATCTTCGTGTAGCTCAGGTTCAGCTTCGCCTGGTCCAACTGCGCCTGTGCCTGCTGCACCTGCGCCTGTGCCTGCTTGGCGCGTGCGCTCTGCGCTGCCACCTGCTGCGGACCCGTCTGCGCATTCCGCACCATGGCCTGCGCCTGCTTCTCCCGTTCCAGCGTCACGCGCACCCCGTCGGAGGCCGCCTGCTGGCTTGCCTTCGCGTCCGCCAGCGCCGCCTTGGCCGCGTCCGCCGCCGCCACCACGGAGTCAAACTGCTGCTTGCTGATCACGTCCTTCTGCACCAGCGGCGTATATCGCACCAGGTCGGACTGCGCCTTCGTGTTGTTCGCCTCCGCCTGCGCCACCCGCGCCTTGGCTGCGTCCAGCTGCTGCTCCGCCTGGCTGATGGCCGCCTGCGCACCGCTCATGTCCGCGTGCGCTGAGCTCAGCGAGCTCCCCGCGTTCACTGACGTGATTGGCACATTCACTTCCGCCGCCGCCGCGTTGGCCTCCGCGCTTGCCAGCGCCGCAGCCGCGTTCTCCACCGCCACTTCAAAGTCCCGCGGGTCCAGCTCGGCAATCAGCGTACCGGCCTTCACCTTCTGGTTCTCGTCCACGTTCACATGAATCACCTGGCCCGCAATCCGCGAACTCACTTGGATCAGGTGCCCGTTGATCTGCGCGTCGTCGGTGTCCTCGGTGTACGTCGACCGCCACCACATCACCACCGCCACCACCACCAGAATCGCCACTCCCACCATCACGATGCCTTTGCGGCTCTTCTGCGGCGGCACGATCTCGGTGCTCTCGTCCAGCTCGGGCTTCACTGCCTTTGGATTCGGATCCGCCACGTTTACTTCCCTCCCAGATATTGCTTGTAGTTCTCGGCCGCTCCCAGCGCCCGCGCAAGGCTCAGCTTGGCAATGTTGTGCCGGTACAGGCTCGTCACATAGGCATCATTCGCCTGCGCCACAGACCGCTCCGCCTGGCTCACCGCCAGGTTGTCGCTCACCCCGGCCGCATACCGCTGCTGCGCCTCGTTCAGTTCCTCATTGGTCAGCTCCACCGTGGAGCGCGCCACTTCCACCTGCTTCTGTGCCGACGCAATGTCCAGCAGCGCGTCCCGCACATCCGCATCCACCTGCGACCGCATGTCGCTCAGCTTCGCCCTCTGCGTATCCAGCTGCGCCTGAGCCACTTCGGCCTCGCCGCGCAGCCCAAACTCCTTGAACACCGGCACGCTCAGTGTTCCCGAGGCGTCGCCGGTCCCATGCGAGTGCCGCACGTTCACGCCAATGTCCCCGTAGTCGCCGCTGAACTTCACCGTCGGCAACCGGTCGGCCGTCGCCGCCTTCCGCTCTTCTGCCGCTGCCGCCTCCTGCTCCACCACGGCCGCCAGGTCCTTGCGATTCGCCTTCGCCTCAGCCACGGCCTTGCCCACGTCCATCTGGTCAAACGCCGCGTACGGCGCATGATCCGTCAGCTCGAACCTCTGCGCCAGCGGCAGCCCGATCGTCCGCGCCAGCGCTAGCTTGTCCTTCTCCAGCCCGTCCTGCGCCGCAATCAGCTTCTGCTCCAGCGATTGGGAATCCACCTGCGCCCGCAGCACATCCAGCCTCGGAGCCGTACCCGCATCGTGGTTCGCCACCGCCTGGTCCAGAGACACCTTCGCCGTCTTCACCTGCGCTTCCACGCTGGAAACCTGTGTCTCATCGGCCACCACCAGCAGATACGCGTTGCCCACCGTCAGCACCACCAGGTCCCGCGCATCCTCCGCGCTCAGTTGCGCCGCCTTCAGATTGTGCTTCGAAGCCAGGTACTCCCGCAGAGACTTCACATCCACCAGCGACCAGCTCAGCGACGCCCGCAGGTCCGTATACCCAAACGGCCCAATAATCGTCGGAAACCCCGGAATTCGCAAACCCTGCGCCGCCAGGTCCGTCTGCATCAACGCCTCGTGCGCGTCAAAGTCCACTTCCGGCAGCAGCGCCTGCAGTTGGCTCAGTCGCTGGCCCCGCGCCGCCCGGGTCTCCGTCCCGCTCAATATCGCGCCCAGATTGTTCTTCAGACCCCGCGCAATCGCATCATCCAGTGACAGCTTCAACGGCTCCGCCGTCACCTCGCCCGTCACCACGCTGCCCTGGAAGCTCTGCGCCGTCGGCCTCGCCGCATCCGGCGGCGCGGGCTGCGTCTGCGCCGCAAGCGGCAGCACCGCGGCCGCGCCCGTCAGCAAAAGGCACCCGCAGAAACACATCGATCTCGCGCATAATTCTTTGAAAGACATCCAGACTCTTTGTTGAATTCCGGCAGCGACGTTCAGGCCGAAAGATGTTTGCTCTCCCATAGATGCGGTCGCTCCGCATCCGGGTTCTTAAATGTAGTGTATCGAAGCAGAGTTGCTCCCATCCCCAGGCCCGCACCGCAGGCCCGCACCGCAGAAATGGACTGCAGGCATATCCCCTTGCCCTGCGGCCACTTCCCGCGCGCACAGCCCGCTCTCGCGGAGTGCCTTGTGCCCTTCGCCCCCGTGTCAGCGCTGGGTCGTCGCCTGCAGCAGTTGCGAAGCCAGCCCGCACAGTCCCTGCCGGAACGTCTCCCGCACTGCTTCCGCCGTCCAGCCCGCCGCAGCCGGCCCGCCGTGCCCGGCCAGCAGCGCCGCCGTCTCCTCGGACTTGAAACCCGCCACCGCCCGCAGCACAAACACCACTCGAAGCTCGGTCGGCAGGCTCTCCAGCCACGCCCGCACCCGCGCCCGATCCGGCCCGGCCATCATCGTCTCCAACTCCGCGCGGGAAACCCCGGCCGCTTCCAGTTCATCGTCCTCAATGCACCCGCCCGCCGGGGCCGCATCCGTCGGAGCCGCCAGGCAACCCGGCTGCTCGCGCTCCAGCGTCTCCACTGCCGCCCGGCTCAGCGCCAACCGGCTGCTCCTGCGCGCCTCGGCGGCGTTGCTGCACGCGGAAACATCCGCTGTCGCCACCGCCGTCTCCACCAGCCGCGCGCTCGCCTCGCCCTCGCCCACCAGCATCGATGCCAGGTTGTAAAGCCCCGCCGCAATCCGGTCGAACACGCCGTCCAGTCCCGCAAAAGCCTCTTCCACCATCGCCTCGTCCTTCGGCGAGCCGTCCAGCAGCCCCCGCACCCGCTCCCGGAACTCCTCCGCGCCTGCCGGCAGCGCCTGCGGCGGAATCAGGCTTTCGCCCTTCCCATCTGTCTCGTGAACCATACGGTCGGCTTCCTTTCCTGCCAATCCCAAACCCTTCGCTACCCTCAATCCTCCCTCAACCCCCGCCCCCGGTCAATCCATTCCCTGTTTTCACCGTCTCTTCCACTCCCCGTCCCCTCTCCCGTGTCTCGAATCCGGCCCCGTCCCACCCCCGGCGTGCCTTTCCCCCCACAAACGCGGTAGACTGGCCCACACGGCAAACTGGACAGACCGAATGGCCCGCACGACTTCCAAACAAAAGCTCTTTACCGGCCGAGACCACTCCTGGATGCAGTTCAATCGCCGTGTGCTTGAGGAGGCCGAGGACCCCACCAACCCCCTCCTCGAGCGCGTCAAGTTCCTCGCCATCACCGGCTCCAACCTCGACGAGTACGTCGAAATCCGCCAGGCCGGCCTCATGCAGCGCATCGAGGACGGCTACCGCGAGCCCGGGTACGACGGCCTCCGCCCCGAGGAGTCCCTCACTGGCCTCACCGAGGAAATTCACAGCTTCGTCGACGCCCAGTACCGCTGCTGGAACCAGCAACTCCTCCCCGAGATGCGCCGCCAAAACGTCCGCCTCCTCAGCTGGGACGAGCTCACCGAAGAGGCCCGCGCCCACGCCAAAAGCTACTTCCAGCGCGAGGTCGATCCCCTCCTCACCCCCATCGCCATCGATCCCGCCCATCCCTTCCCGCGCGTCCTCAACAAGGCGCTCTGCCTCGCCCTGCTGCTCCGCCCCAAACGCCGCAGCTCCGGCCCCCAGGTCCTCGGCGTCGTAACCGTACCCCGCGCTCTGCCGCGCTTCGTCCGTCTGCCGGGGGCCGAGGGCACTTTCGACTACCTCCTCCTCCACGACCTCATCGCCCAGAACCTCGGCGGAATGTATCGCGGCTATGAGGTCCTCGCCCGAA
>Ga0307375_10002898_pt1 | contig 17245 bp, 17 predicted proteins | sample TR1MG_FD_202531 | JGI IMG/M metagenome (GOLD analysis project Ga0307375, IMG submission 202531) | Soil microbial communities from Risofladan, Vaasa, Finland - TR-1 | ecosystem: Environmental > Terrestrial > Soil > Coastal area > Acid sulfate soil | place: Finland: Risofladan, Vaasa | collected... | reverse complement strand
TTTTCGACCATCGTATTCTCGGAACGCACTGCCGCACGGACGGATTGCCCCCGGCGCAGCAATTCTTCGCAGAGTGGTCGTCCTACAAAACCGTTTGCGCCGGTAACAAGAACCTTGTTCAAGCCAACATCCCACAGTAAAGAACGAACAATCTCACAATTTCTCCACAACTTCGCGATACAAATCGGCATATGCCTTGCCCAAGGCATCACCGGAAAACAAACGTTTATAGCGCGTGCGTGCCGCCAATCCCATTACTTCTGCCGCTGAAGTGTCGTGCAACAATTGATTCATCGCTTGCGCCAGATCATCCGGCGCCTCGGGTGGCACAACGATCCCTGTTTCTTCATGGGCATTTACAAATGAAGTCCCCGTGCCTATCTCGCACGATATCTGCGGCTTTCCAAACATGGCAGCTTCTACCAACACCATGCCAAAAGCCTCTGAACGCAAATGCGATGGCAAGACCAGCGCCAGGCACGATTGCAACAATGCTGCCTTCTCACTATCGGATATCTGACCGGCAAAGACGATATTTTTTACACCTTCCTGCTCAGCCAATTGTTTCAGTTTGACCTCTTCCGGCCCGGAGCCAGCGATGATTATTTTTGCATAAACGCTTCTTGAGGCCTCAATCAACGTATGCAATCCCTTGTAATAGCGCAGCACGCCGACGAACAGAAAATATGGCTCATTCCGACGCACCCCGATGCGATCGAAAACCCTTTCATCTCCTTCTTTGGAGAATGAATCCTCGACTATCCCGAGTGGAACCACACGCACTTTATCGCGAATGGATGGATGGGAAAGCACGGGGCTGGTACGCACATAAGCCGGCGATGTCGCAACAATCACTTGCATCGCTTTTAACGTGCGCCACATCAAAGGCGCATATGCTGCACCGAGAAATTTCTGCCTGATCACATCCGAGTGGTATGTCATCACTGCCGGGATTTTCGGCCGAATCACAGCATGGAGGACATCCTCAAAAGGCCAAGGAAAATGGTAATGAACAATGTTGGATTCACCGCAAGCCTGGGAGAACTTCCTGAATGCAGCCAATCCACCCAAGTCGCAGGATGCAGGTGCTGCCCATGAGCGAGATCTCAACACATCACCTTCCTGCCTTGCAATCGTCTGCGGTAACGGATTCGGAGATAAAGTGAAAATTTTGTTCTGGATACCAAAACCGGAACTTGCAATCGCTATCTGGCGTATCGCTTCCTGCAGTCCGCCCGGCGGGTCAGGGAAATAGGTTCGATAAACCTGTAATGCGCGAAGTCTGGTGTTCACTTTGTTATCCTCTTGGCTTCACACGGCTTTTCAACCTGCCAGGTTGCGATACACATCCAGCGTTTGCCGCGCGCACGCAGACCAGGAAAAGTCCTCTACCCGTTTACGTCCGCGTTCTGCCATATCTGCAACCAAAGCATCATCTTCAGCCAGTCTTTGCATGGCAGCAGAAATCTCTTCGGTTCGATTCGGATTAACCAGCATGGCAGCATCGGCTGCCACCTCCGGTATTGAAGTGGTATTTGAACTGATAACCGGTAATCCCGCCGCAAAACTCTCAAGAATCGGCAAGCCAAAACCTTCATACAGCGACGGATATACCAGCGCCCGTGCAGACTGAAGTAAAACATGCAGTTCCTCATCTTTCACATCATTCAGCCAGCGGCCACACCCTCGCGTCTGCAATGCATGTAACTCCGGCAGTATCCCTTCCGAGCCACCGCCTCTGCATCCGACGATCACCAATGGGCAAGCCTTTTGTATTTGCATTGGCAACATGCGGTGCGCCTCGATAATGCGAGTCACATTTTTTCGTGGTTGGATCGATCCCACAAATAAAAAAAACCCCGGTTCCAACCCATGGCGCTGCAACACTGCCCGGCGTATTTCCGGTGACACCGGCTGTGCGTAGCTGTGGTTCACTCCATTGTAAATCACGCTAACTCGTTCATCCGGAATCCCGAAATAATGCACGATATCGGCTTTGCTGTACTCCGATATGGTAATGATATGCTGAGCTGATCGCGCCATATTCCGGAAGGCCATCCTGAATGTTCTCAGACTTTTCGACACCCACTCCGGATGAGCAAGCGGTATGGCATCATGCAATGTCGCAACAACAGGTATCTTGCTCAATCGCGGGATGTAGTGATCCGGCGCGTGAAACAGATCGATTTTATTTATGAGTTGTTTCGATCCCGGAAAAGGCAAGGGCGTAAAAAATGAAAATGCCGTTGCTGGCTGATAAGGTAGCGGAAGACAAATTTTCGAATGGCCGGGAAAAAAGTTGTGGCCCGAAAATGTCTTGCAGCTTCCAAAATTCACTACTGCATTTTCCGAATTCAGCTTGTCCAGTTCCTCCAGCAAGCTTCGCGAATAAACACCGATACCATCAATACGGCCAGAAACCATACCTTTTGTGAGTACGGTTGCACCGAATCCAATTTTCATTAATTTGCCTTCGCTTCAAGTGAGGCGTTGCACTTCAAACTTGAACCCGCGCCTCAAAGCAGATGGCGCAAATGCTCAAAATAATCACGGGCTCGCTTATTTGCCGCCCTGAATCCATTATGCCTGATTATGTTTAAATACTTTTTAATAATGAGCGATAACCTATAAACATAGAGCGGTAACCTAAAGATAAAAGATGTTCTAATCGCGTAGCCCATCACCGCTAGCAGTGTCGGCTCAGCGCCGTCCTCTATAAATACTGAAGTTATCACACCATTACCATGAAGGAATTGGGGTACCTTTTCCGAGGGGAGATGCCTGAAGGTCGCATTCGGCAAACCGTTTTCATTTCCCTGTGGCAGACTCTCTTCACTTGGCGATACTTTGTGCGACTTGAGGAATTTGTCAATAATATTGGCTACGGCACTGGGAGGAGAAAAATTCCTGCATTCTGTTCCGCCATAACGATCGCAATGTTCTGTCTTCTGACAAGGGGCACAATTTAAGCTATTGCTGAGCCATACATAGTTTGACGACATGGATGAGCAGGAGTTGATGGGATGAGTACTGGAGAAAAGACAAATTGTGGGCATATTCAATACCAGCGAGGAAAAATGTGCCGGGAATGAATCCATCCCGACGACAATATCGTGTTCAGCCATCACGTGTTCAAGTGCATCGAGACTTTCAAATTTAACTGCTTTGCATCCTTCAAAGAAATTTTTCCCGTCAAGAATCGTGACTTCGCAACCTTGGGCAAGAAATTCGGAAACCAGTTCGCCCTGCATTGCCAGCGGATAGATTTTAAGTGGCCAACCCGCATCGAAGTGGAGCAGGACTCTTGGCGGTCTATCCCTGATATCAAGCTCAACTTCAGCCACAGGCATGCGGGTATCCTTCTGGTGATATAGATCCTTACCAGACAAATATCGTCCACCCAATGCAAAACCAATGTGGTCAATTAAATGAAAGTCAGTGATGTTGTAATTGCGCGTTGCGCGGCAGTAAACGTATAAGCGATCGGCAGGTAGCGCAGATGCCACTTCCTGAAAATACTTCGTCTCATTTGTATGATGCCCCCCTCGGCCACAGACTGGCCCGTCAATCACCAAAATCGGCAGATTGCAACCGGCTCTCCGAGCAATTCCCGCATATGACTCGTGTACAACAACACTATCAAAAAGTGAATCTACTCGCTGTGAGGCGATTGCCATGAATAAAACATCGCCAGCATGATATGGATCATACGCATAAAAACCTAGCCGATTGCGGGCCGCACGCATTTCCGAAATTTCAGCCAAAGGGGTTGGGGTAATACCGGTTACGGCGTTTATCGCTGCTGCACCCGCTTCCGCACACCATACCATCGGCCCTGCATAAGCACGCCCCAGAAAACCGTTGAGTCTGTTAGGTGGCGTATAACCAGCAAGCGGAAGTTTAATCACGTCACAAGGCACAAAATAGGCAGCTTGCAGCAATTTTGCGTCGACGGCAGCATTCACGCAAGATAGCAACAGCAAATAGCGGGAACTGTCGCATGTATCTTCGGCAAAATAATATGCGACCGGAATGCCATTCTTTGCTGTGAAAATTACCGTACGCCGTAATCTGGCAAGGCGATCCGCATGGCTTACCACGGTTCTGAATTCATACTCATCAAGCGATAAATATGGATTGAATAATAGCAGCGCTACGTTCGTACCAAGTGTCATCCTCATGATACGACTCGCCATTTCTTCAACATAGCGACTTGGAGTCGAGTGATATGAGTCCAGAATTCTGAATGAATCTATGGAATTCTGTGATATTTGAAAATTATGAGCATGCCAAGCGCTCAAGGTATCAAATTGGAGCGCATATTTTTGGCTTATGATTGCGACATGTTTATCCATACGACCCGTCATTTGAATTCGTTTTATTATCTTCCTTTCAAAGTCACGTAAAACTCACAGCACTTTGGAAGACAATATTTTTTGGTGAAGTTGATTTTATCCAAAAAACCGGGTTATCCGCCGTTTGATCTTGCGCATCACACCCAATATCGCGCCCCTTTGTACTGCTGATTGCAGATGTTTAGAATAAGGATGGGAGCCACGTATACCTATATGGAGTCCGCTATTCAGCGGATGATAGGAAAAACCATGCTCCTGAAACAGGAGGCGCAAACTGGTATTTGAGTGGAGCGTGATATGCCCATTTCTGGGAGCAGCGTACCACCAATCAAGGCGACTACTTTTAACCTGACTGTCTGTCGTCTGCGTACCGATGATAATAAGGCAATCTTGCGCGGCATAGCTCATCATGTCGATCATGCCGTTCTTCGGAAATGGGATGTGCTCAAAAACCTCAATTGCTGAAATAACATTAAAGTTCTGAAAATCACCTGTTGCCGGCACTGGGCTTGCTATAGGATCGCATGAATGAAAATTCCACCCATTTTGCACTAGAGTGGCCGCAGCGAGACCGTTTCCGCCTCCATAATCCAAGCCTTTTACATAGGGTTTAATGGATTGAAGAAATGAATCCAAAAAGCTAGCATTTTGCAAAGGCCGTACGTCCAAATATTCCGGGTCATATTTTATATAGTCAGAATTGTATATGAGCTCTGAAAACCCATCTATATCGAGCGAATCAAAGCTTGATGAGAATATTAATCCACATTCCTCGCACTTTCTGAAATAAATGGGAATTCCTGCAAGGCCATCCGAATAATAGTCATTGTGATTACAGAATTTATTAAAATCGACAACATCGAACAGGAAAGCTTGCCCAATACAGACCTTGCAAGTCACTGGGTTCGGATCTGCAATTTTCGTCAACACCTTAATGCCTCCCTTCAAAACTCACACACTTTAATATCAAATTTCGGCTTACCTGAAAATTCAAGATTTGAATCGTAGCTTATTTATAGAACGTTGAATGAATCGCAAGGGCTTGGTAATTTTCCAACATATTGAGTTGCGAAACTGATCTCTCTCCGCAAGAAGTTGAGAACGTTCGGCTTGAATCCGATCGTAAATGCGCCTGGCGCTTGCTTCTTCACCATACTTCATGCAGACATTAGCAAATTCAATAACACTTATGATTGGCATTGAAGTCGTTTTGGCGTGCGGATGCGATAACGAGATGGATAAGACATCCGATATTCGTTTAAATGTGAATTTCCCGGCGATTCTTATCCAATATTCGACATCAAATGAAAAATAAAGGCTTTCATCTATTGATCCCGATTCCTGCCATGCCTTCCGCGTGAAAAGACATGAGGGTTGCATGAAGTCGTTGTCAAAAGACCATTCAAAAAGACTCGCCTTGGTCACTTGAACAAGTTTTGGAGTGTGGATGATGGCACCTGCTGTGTCGACAATATGGCCCTGTCCGTAAACGGCCCCGACTGACGTATCCTCAAGATAGGCCATCGCAACCTTGAACAAAGCCCCGGGCAGATAATAGTCGTCCGAGTTCAGCCACCCCAACAACTCTCCGGATGTCTTTGCCAACCCCTTGTTGATCGCATGGCTCTGGCCATTATCTTTTTCGCTAACCCAAAAGTTTATCCATGGTTCGTATTTTTTGATGACTTCCACGGTCTGGTCGGCCGAACCGCCGTCAATGATGATGTATTCAAGGTTTGGATAGCCCTGTAGCAGCACGGATCGGATCGTTTTCTCAATATAGTCGCCCTGATTAAATGAGGGCGTGACGATGCTGATCTTCGGCCAGGACAATCCTGGCACCAGTTCCGGAATAGTTGCATTTGTTGAAGTCGTCATCGGCCATTCATCGCCGTCCTTTATCGGGCTTGGCAATTGCACTGATGTAGTTCGCTCTAGCATTCTTTCCTTTGGATGAGTGATTGATTCAAAATGTCTTGGCACAAATGCAAGGTCACAATTTCATGTAACAGCTTCAGAAGTCTGTAGCGTTATAGGCTCACAACATCAGGGACATCGGTAAAAAACTCCATCGACCTGAAGAGTTTGTCCGGTTAATTGATTGGAAAATGTCGGCTGGAATGTCCATAGAGTGAATCCCTCAGCCTCAAGGCGATCGATTACATCCCGCCATAAATGTTGACCTTCATATAACGGTACAAGCGACAATTCCACCAATATTCCTTGAATACTTGGTAATACTTCACGCGCACCGTCTAACACTTGCCATTCAAAACCCTGAGTATCTATCTTTAGGAAAGGTGAACGAGCAGCTTTCAGATAATGTCCAGCAATGGAATCCAGCTTTTTGATCGCGACCACCTCCTTCTCTTTATACGAGGATTCGGGCGCAGCACTTCTATGCGATTCCAGCATCGGCAGAATCGAACTGCTTTGGGAATTCCCCGCAATATTAATTTCCACTTCACCTTCATGATCTCCCAAAGCACAACGCGGATAGACATCCCACAGCGGATCCGCTTCACTGGCTTGCTGCAACTCAGCATGTGCCTGTGTGAGTGGCTCAAACGACACAATTTTTCCCGCAAAACCACCTTGGCGTAATTCAGATGCGAACTGGCCGACGTTTGCGCCAACATCTAGCACTAGATCGATCTTAAAATTTCGTAATGAATAAATTGTTGGTGTCGGAGGCAATGCGAGTAACCGATCTGGCGGAACATAGCGGTGAACTTCCAATCCCAGATTCTGCAATGATTTTTTAATAGTAGACTTAAGATTCATAGCATTTTCAAATTGCGTGGTTCACAGCTTTCAAGAGCGTTTCATACACTAGAATTTTTATTACCTAGATCACTACATTTATCCCTTATTCTTTTAATGAGATATTTGATCACAAAAATATAAAACCTGAAGGTCAGCAATTTTTCCCAATAGCTCATATTCAGTATTGCTGACTTTAAAATGCTTTCTCTTGTATGCTCCAGCGTTTTGGACATATCGTCACGCAGGTCATCTATGCGCATTTTAATTGGTAGATCAAATTTAAATTCAGAGAGAAAATTGAAGATGCTCAATGTTTCGATTACTTTAATCGGATGATAGAAAATCTTGCGGCCCTGACCACTTCCACCCTCATGAATCCGATAAACTGACATAATTTTGTCAACATAATATAGCGGGCATTTTGTTGCCAGCACAAGTTGTATTGCGTAATCGAAATTGTAGACATGCTTTGCCCACTCCCCCAACTCGAGCAGCTCCTTTCGGAACAAGATAGATTGGGTTGGAACAAACCAGGGTTTACTAATTGCATATTCAATATCATAAAGCCCTTCTACTAGATCACTAGAGAATTTCAGCTCCTCGCCTCCATCTCGAAGCACAATTGCATTGTGAAATACAAGCGAGCAATCGGGGGTTTTTTGGAATATTTCAACCTGTTGTTCCAACTTGGTGTTATCAGTCCAATAATCATCACCATCACACAGCGCAACAAATTCCCCACGTGCTTTAGAGAGTAGCTTTAATATATTTGCACGGCCAGTTGGCTTGCCATCAATGAAAATTACATCTTCTCTGTCATTCAAAAACAATCGTATTCTGTCAGGGAAGCTATTGGCGTAATCTATACAGATTTCTCTTGTCCCATCTGTTGATTGATCCTCGCCAACGAGAATTTCAAACGGAAAACTAGTCGCTTGTGACAGGACGCTATCAAGGCACTTTGCAACATAGTCTGCATGCTGAAATGTTGGAATGCAAACACTTACCAACGGTGTGGTCATATTTATACCTCAATACTCAACAGAAGACATAACATCTAAAAGCGACTTATAAGTACTTAGCCAAACAAAACTTTGGAGGAACTTCCGAATTAAGAATTGCATGCAATCCAATCCGCCGATGTATTTCTAATATATTACCTGTTTCATCGCCGCATCTAATGACGAAAGCCAGAACTATATTCGCTCACCATCAGTATTTGAAAATGTTTCTCGTGATTGAACGATGCCAGAACTGGGGAAACTTTAGGTGTTCGTTCCATCCTGAAGAAATATATCTAATGGCGTATGTTTAAGTTCCAACAAAATTTGACTCACAATTTCATCAGGCAATACACCTTGCCAATGATCATCGCTCGCCTTGGCGCGATAAACGGAATAAGGGTCGGCATCATGTCTTGATTTGCTTGCGCTGAGGAAATCTTCTACCTGCCCACAAACTTTTAACCCGCAAAATTCAAATAATTTTTTTGTAGTAACTAGCGGCGCCCTATTCAATTCATCATAGCGCACCAACAAAAATTGCTGGGGGAATTGACTTTTAAAGCGAAGAAACGCGACGGCGGATTCCTTCCATTTGTCAAAACCGAAAAACTCTTCTGGCCTATTCTGGTTCTTGCTTGGTGCCCCTCTCCACTCACCGTGAATATCCCACTCATGATTAAATTCCTTTGGTGCCGCCACCCAGGAAGCAAGCACTGCCAGAGGGTTTCTGACAATGCCAACGATCTTAACTTCGCTGCACTTTGTAAGTATGTTCTCAATGACATGAAGGTATCGCGTCTCTTTAAATACAATGTGAGTAGGCTGTGCAGATTTTTGAAAAGCCGGATAATTCTTTTGCGTCTCCGCTGTCATCGTCGCGAAAGCATCCTGGGTATAAAGAATGTCTTCAAAAAATGTCCGTATCTCTTCGGCGGATGAATCCGGGGACAGGCTGCCTTTATGTCCATATGAAAAAAGCGGCTGAAATCTCAGCGCCACGTCAGGATGACTGTTGAATATATGCCCGAGCCACGATGTGCCGGAACGAGGCGTACCAAATATGCCGATCTTCTTCATTGTAATTTTTCAAGATGAACATCAAATCGATAATACGCCGTGTACAACGTTGGTTCTTGGGCTAAATATGTCGCCTTAAAACCACGCGTGGAAACATGCCTCTCAATTTCTTCCATCAACCACCATCGCCCTATGTGTGGTTTTCCTTCACTTTCACGCTGCATGTAATACGCCAATTTCTCCTTTGTATCGTAGTACACATTCAATTTTTCCTGATTCGGGATGCTCCCTAAAAAGACTAATGAACCCAATCCCAAGCAGCTTAACTCGTCTAGCAATTTGACCAATTGTTCTGGAGAAAAATGTTGTAATGCTTCATACATTACAATCTTCCTTAATCCTGAAAAATATTTAGGGTCAAGGTGTAATACATCGGCGTTTACATATTCAATATTTGGGAAGCTGTTATATTTTTTTGCGGCATCAATGAGACCAATTGTGTAATCGACTCCGACAATATTCTTTACAAGCGGCGCCAATTGCCGGGTTATCAACCCATTCCCACAACATAAATCGATAACTGAATCACTTGAATTTAACCGTAACACGTTAGCTATGTTTTCAACTATCAGCCTTACCTGAAGTTCGGGAATTTCTTGGCCATTTACAGTTTTACCCACTTGCTTTAATAGTGAACCATCAAATTGCCTACTAATAGAATCGTAATGATTTTCCCAATAACTGTTCATTTTTCACCCGACTCAACAATGTAATTCTTTAAATAAGTCTTCGTCCCCTCAATGCCGTTGAACATCAATACATCGATGATGGACAAGGCAGGTTCGAAATCTCCTCGTTGAGAATAGACAATCTCCTGGGGCTTCAAAAAGGAAAGCTTGATGTTACTGGAGGAAAATTTTGCCGGATCAAACAACTCTGCCCCGGCTGCAGGGTTGATATATTCAGACGCCCCCATTTGTTCTGCAATCCGCAGCGCCCACTCACCTGCGTCGCCGACATCTGAATAGTCGAAGTTCTGTTCGGATGATTGGATAATTTCCTTGTTCAAATCCAAATACGCGCTTAACTTTTTTATGATGGCGAAGTTAATAGCGGCAATACTTTTTTCGTTATTGCTGAAGAGAATCTCTCTCACCAACTCGTTGGTTTCATCGAAATATCGTGCTTTCTTTTTGTAATGCGCAAGTTGCGCGATTATCAATTCTTTCCATTCTTTTTCCGGATGCGCTTCCACATTTTTGATTGCGTCTGTCACTTCATGCTTTTTAAGCGGCACCAGAATATATTGCCAACTGCCCCCGGGTTTTAATATCCGGTTCCTATTGACCCATCCGTGCCTCATATATTGAGTGTCATCAAATAAGACAAAGCGATCTGCGGCATGGATCAATTGCCAGTAGCCGATGTAAGGGAAGAAATAGGGCTGCATGATTGCAACTTTCATGTGCCACTTTCCACCAGTACGCGAATCACGGCTGCCACGTCACTGATCATTTCGCCATCCATGGTCGTCCCGGTTGGCAGCACCACCACCCGATCAGCCACTTTTTGTGTATTAGGCAATAGCAGTCCAGAGTGCGGATACAAATCGCGGTAGGGTTGCATATTGTGGCAGCCCGGCCAGAAATATTTACGTGCACGGATATTCTCGGCGTGCAACGCCTCAATGATTTGGTCGCGGGTAACTGGGCAGATTTCACTAACTTCCATCACCACATACTGGTAGTTGTTGCGCTCGGATTCGTCGTATCCCAGTAGGCTGATGCCGATCAAGCCCGACAGCGCTTCCCGGTAGGCCTGATGATTGCGGCGATTCGCTGCTATTACGCCGTCTATCGCATCCAAGTTAACCAAGCCCATCGCTGCTGCGACTTCGATCATCTTGCCGTTGGTGCCGGGATGAATGACGTTATCCAAACCGGAAAAGCCGAAGTTGCGCATCAGGCGCATCGTATCGGCAAGCTCATCGTCATTGGTGAGGACCGCACCGCCCTCGAAAGTGTTGAAGAACTTGGTGGCATGAAAGCTCAGCACCTCACAAGCGCCGAAGCTGCCGATCATCTTGCCCTTGTATGAGCAGCCGAACGCATGGGCGGCATCGAACATCAGCTTGAGGCCATGCTCATCGGCGATAGCCTGCAGTTCGTCGACCGGCGCACCACGTCCCCATAGGTGGACGCCGATGATGCCGGTGGTGCGCGGCGTGATCATGCGGCGCACGGCAGCAGGATCAAGGTTGTGGGTGATTGGATCGATATCCGCAAACACGGGCGTGATCGCCTGCCAGTGCAATGCGTGTGCGGTGGCGATGAAGGTGTAGGACGGCACGATCACTTCGCCCTCCAATTTCAGCGCGCGGATCGCGATTTCCAGCGCGATAGTGCCATTGCACATCGCGACGCAATGCTTGACACGATGATGCTCGGCGACGCGCTGCTCGAATTCCTGCACCATCGGGCCGTTATTCGTCAGCCAACGGCGATCGAATATTTCTTCGGCATATTTTACAAATGCTTCACAACTTCCGATGTTAGGTCGACCTACATGCAACTGATCCTTGAAAGCAGGCATGGCGCCATTAATGGCGAGATCTTGAATTGTTTTAATCTGTTTTTTGGTCATAGGTATATTTCCGTTATCGCTTAGCACTAAAGCGAATCCAGAACCTCGATTTTTTGCGGCACCACGTGCCGTACCAATTTGCCCCAATGCACTCTGTCTGAAATTATTCTGAAAGGACTTAACCCCTGCGCACGCGATAATACTTCCTTCATTTCTGCGTCAAGCACGGCTATGGTAATACTGTACTTCCCCGAAGACAGTTCCACCGCACCCATCGACATTTGCACTTCCAGCATACCTGCGGGAAACAGGTTCAATTTTCCCTCAGTGTTGTATATCGGCATGGAGACTATATGGTTCATTGCCTCATCCATTATATTAACGTTCATGATCGCACCGGATCTGCCGCTGTTGATATGCAGCTTTATTCTGCACCCTAATTCTGCGCCGTGCGGGATGGTGGGTTCAATACTTTCCACGTACTGCTTATTTACTATCAGTTCCACGCTTAATATTTCAGCCTCTCCGGTTCCTGATACCTGTTGCTCGTGTTTAACTAAGCCGTAATATTGGTCGATACCTTCGGCAGGATTCTGACTATCCAGCAGCACATGCCCGTGATCCATCACCATCACGCGCGTACAGAAGGCAGAGATTTGCTGCATGCTGTGCGAGACAAATACCACTGCTGATTTGTTGGTCAGTTGCCTAACCGTATTCAGACATTTGATGGTAAAGCCGATGTCACCCACCGCCAGTACTTCATCCAGGAACAGTATGTCCGGTTCTATCAAGATGGCGGCAACGGCGAAACCCAGGCGCACATTCATGCCCGAGCTGTAAGTTTGTACGGGCGAATTGATAAATTCGCGTATCTCGGCAAAATCGATAATTTCATCTATCTTGCTGTCGACATGTTGCTTGCTCATGCCCAGCACGGAAGCATTGACGTAGATGTTTTCGCGTCCGGTCAGAATGGGATTGAACCCGGCGCCCAGCGCAATTAGTGCGCCTACCTTGCCGCGCATTTCGATGCGTCCCTGATCAGGCCTGATCAAGCCATTCAATATACGCAACAAGGTTGTTTTGCCTGCGCCGTTGTGGCCTATCAGGCCCAGACATTCGCCCCGCTTGAGTTCGAAGTTGATGTTTTTGACCGCCCAGAATTCATCTGCGCGTAGAACTCCGTCCGAGCCATGACGCTTTCCGACTAATTCACTGCCGATGTCCTGCATCCCGTACCACATGGACTTCTTGAGGCTGCGGCAAAACTTTTTGGACAACCCTTCAACCTTGATCAACGTCTCGCCCATTTCAGCTGCCCATCCGTTCTATCAGGATAGGCATGGCCAAGCGGAACACGATCCAGAACATGAACAGCAATATGAAGGCGATCAAATTGACGGCCACGAAATAAGCCTGATACTCCGGTGCCATACCGGTCAGCCAGTCACGCGCTGTCAGGATCAGCGGGGTTAGCGGATTCAACTGGAACACCGTGGCGGGCAAGCCTGCTTTGGGCATCGCGAAAACAACCGGGGTGAGATACATCAGAAATTGCATCAATAACGGGACGGCCTTGCCCACATCGGTATAAAGCAAACCGACTGGTGTTAGCGCCAGCCCGATAACAGTTCCCACCAGGATCAGCGAAATTATGCCTAGCGGTGACAACAACAGGCCCCAGCCGGGGTGAATTCCCATTGCCACCAAGGCAATCAGCAATAGCGTGATCTTGATCAACGCATTTACTAACGTCTGGTATATGCCGGCAACCAGAAGCGCCTCGCGCGGAAATTTGATTTTTGCCAGCATGCTTTTGGAAGCATTGACCATTTGTAATGGAGCATTCATCGCATCCATCAGGATCGCCCACAGCATGGTGCCGGTGAAGACATAAACCGGATAGGGCAGTGCGGTTTCGCTTACATTAACTACTCCACTGCGACTCAGGAAAATCCAGACCAGCGTATTCGCCAAGGGCAAGATAATGGCCCAGAGAAATCCGAGGAAGGTTTGCCGGTATTGGGCGCTTAGATCGCGAACCGTCAATCGCCATGCGAGCTCGCGGCTGGCGACCAAATCACGAAACATCTCCCGCACCAACTTGATGGGACTGGCGAGCAGTGACTCAGGCGTGTAGACCGTGATGCGCTGTTCATCCATTTGCTTTGCCCTTATTCATATCGGCGCACGCTTGGATGCATTATCATTTTGTTCTGTAGTGATAATGCTGCGCTGCAACATTTCACCAATAACCTGCTGCACACAGGTGTCCAACGCTAGCGTGCCAGTATTTACAACTAATTCAGGATTTTTAGGTGCTTCATATGTAGATGAGATGCCGGTGAATTCGGCGATCTCTCCGGCACGTGCTTTTTTGTACATACCCTTAACATCCCGCGATTCACAAATCTCCAGTGGTGTATCGCAATATATCTCGATGTAGTCACCGTGCCCGACCATGCCACGCACGCGCTCGCGGTCGGCACGGTATGGGGAGATAAACGCGGTAAGCACGATCACGCCGGCTTCCATGAATAGTTTGGCGACTTCGCCGATACGCCGTATGTTTTCCTGCCTGTCTTCGGCGGAAAAGGCCAAGTCGCCACAAAGTCCGTGACGAACGTTGTCGCCATCAAGCACAAAAGTCCGGCAACCACGCTGGTGAAGCGCTTCCTCGACAGCATGCGCCAATGTCGATTTACCCGAGCCGGACAATCCGGTAAACCAAATGATCGCTCCACGGTGGCAGTTTTGCAATTCACGCCGTGCGCGTGTCACGGTAGCGTGATGCCAGACTACGTTACTCATAGATATCCTCTACTGCAATGCAGTGGCTTGTTAACGAGTGCAGTCTGTTTAGTTTGCATATCAAAGTTATCTCGCACCTTTGCTGGATGGAATTTGACTGTTCTGAAGCACCTGCGCTTGTTGTGACTCAGCTTGCAGCCTAGAAATTTCTTTGGTCAGCGCTTCATGCTCCGCCAGCTTGATCTTCAGAAACTCCACCGTGATCTTGGCTTTTTCCTCGATGCCCTTCGGCGTCAGCAGGTAGGCATAGCCCTTCTTGTTTCTGCTGTTGCGGAAATTGTCGGCTTTCACCAGACCCTTCTCGATCAACGCCTGAAGACAATAGTTAACCCGCCCCAGACTGATGCCCAGATCCCCGGCGAGTTCGCGCTGGCTGATCTCCGGATCTGCCTCCAGGCGTTTCAGGATTTTGTAGCGGTATTCGTCACTCAGCATTGCAATGTTATGAGTCTCTATCGTTCAATCATTGAACATGTTCATCGATTGAACGATAAATTTACTGCGTAGTCAAGTAAAAGCAGGTAAAAGGCTCAAGAGAAAAGGTGTAAGGGGAGAAACTGAGGCAGGATAAACGGGGCAAGAGTCAGGCGAACAGCTCGGCCTCGGTCAGGAGTTTGCCCTTTGCATCTTTGTCTGAAACCATAGGGGCAGTCTTCAGCGTCCAATCTATCGCCAGTGCCGGATCATTCCAGTTTATGCAGCGCTCGTGTTCGGGGAACCAGTAATCGGTAGTTTTGTACAGAAAATCCGCGGTCTCTGTCAACACGCCGAAGCCGTGCGCGAAGCCTTCCGGTATCCATAACATCAGTTTGTTCTCGGCCGACAACTCCACAGCGACATGCTTACCAAAAGAGGGCGAGCTCTTGCGGATATCCACCGCGACATCGAGCACCGCGCCCTGCACCACGCGCACCAGTTTCCCTTGCGGTTGCCGGATCTGGTAGTGCAATCCGCGCAGCACGTTTTGCTCGGAGCGCGAGTGGTTGTCCTGCACGAAATCGACATCGCGGCCGGTCAGTTCGGCGAACCTGCGCCGGTTGAAACTTTCAAAGAAGAAGCCCCGGTCATCGCCGAACACTCTGGGTTCAATGATCAGCAGGTCGGGGATCGCGGTATGGATCACTCTCATTTGGCACCGTCCTTGAGCACGCCCATCAGGTAGGCGCCATAGCCGCTCTTGATCAGCGGTGCGGCGAGCCTTTCCAGTTGTCCTGCATCGATGTAGCCCATGTGATAGGAAATTTCTTCGGGGCAGGCGATCTTCAGTCCCTGGCGGTGTTCAATGGTCTGGATGAACTGGCTGGCTTCGAGCAGCGATTCATGGGTGCCGGTATCCAGCCAGGCGTAACCGCGCCCCATGATCTCGACAGACAGATCGCTGCGCTCGAGATAGATGCGATTCACGTCAGTGATCTCCAGTTCGCCACGCGGGGAGGGCTTTAGACTTGCGGCAATGTCCACGACTTCATTGTCGTAAAAGTACAGACCGGTGACCGCGTAATTGGATTTGGGTTTGGCGGGCTTTTCTTCCAGCGAGATCGCATGCCCGTCCGCGTCGAACTCCACCACGCCGTAACGTTTCGGGTCGCGCACATGGTAGGCGAACACGGTCGCGCCCTTTGTACGTTGTGTCGCATTGGCCAATTGATCCTGGAATGAATGACCGTAAAAGATGTTGTCTCCCAACACCAGCGCGGAAGGGTGGTTGCCGATGAAGTCGCGCCCGATGATAAAGGCCTGCGCCAGGCCGTCCGGCGAGGGCTGCACCGCATATTGCAAATTAAGCCCCCACGCGCTGCCGTCGCCCAGCAGTTGCTGGAAGCGCGGTGTGTCCTGCGGTGTGGAAATGATCAGAATGTCGCGTATCCCGGCCAGCATCAGCGTGGACAGCGGATAGTAGATCATCGGCTTGTCGTAGATCGGCAGCAGCTGTTTGGACACCGCCATGGTCACCGGATGCAGGCGCGTGCCGGAACCGCCGGCGAGGATGATGCCCTTTCTGGCAAGCTGACTCATGCGGGATTCCCTTTGATAATTTTCACGAGTACTGCTCGTTAAAGATTTTGTAAGTCAGGCTGATTCCATCTTTCAGACTGGTCGTCGCCTTCCATCCCAGGCTTTGTATCTTGCTTACGTCCATCACCTTGCGCATCGTACCATCCGGCTTGGTCGTATCCTGCACGAACTTGCCTTTGTAGCCGACCACATCAGCAACCGTTTCGGCCAGCTCCCTGATGGTCAGGTCGGTGCCGGTGCCGACATTGATCAGCGGACATTGCGAAGGCGCGACCAGCATATCGTAACGTTTGTCATCCAGCGTGGCGAGATACACCAGTGCATTCGCCAGATCGTCCACGTAAAGGAATTCGCGCTTCGGCTTGCCGCTGCCCCACAACACCACTTCTGTTGCCCCGGAAATTTTTGCTTCATGCATCTTGCGTATCAGTGCGGGCAGGACATGTGAATTGTTCAAATCATAATTGTCGCCCGGCCCGTACAGGTTGGTCGGCATCGCGGCCAGCCACTTCGTGCCGTACTGGCGGTTGTACGACCAGCACATCTCGATGCCGGCGATCTTCGCCAGCGCGTAGGGACGATTGGTCGATTCCAGCGGGCCGGTGAGCAGGTATTCTTCCCTGATCGGCTGCGGGCAATCGCGCGGGTAGATACAGGAGCTGCCGAGAAAGATCAGGCGTTTAACTTGCG
>Ga0307375_10002897_pt1 | contig 17246 bp, 10 predicted proteins | sample TR1MG_FD_202531 | JGI IMG/M metagenome (GOLD analysis project Ga0307375, IMG submission 202531) | Soil microbial communities from Risofladan, Vaasa, Finland - TR-1 | ecosystem: Environmental > Terrestrial > Soil > Coastal area > Acid sulfate soil | place: Finland: Risofladan, Vaasa | collected... | reverse complement strand
CCGACCCGGTCGTAACAGTCGGTGCTGACTACTCGGCCACCGTGGCGGCCTCGGGTCTCGTGGGAGGCAGTCATACCCTCTGTCTCCAATTCAAAACATCGAGCGCATCCGCCACGGTTTATGGCCTCTATGTCGAGTCGGTCAACATCTGGGACGGCGTGACTAGCAATTGTTGGCTGGATTCGAGCGGCGCCTGCGTAAGCACGCGGGTCTTCGCCTCCACGGACTTCTTCGACACGAACGTGAACCTCGGCGACTTGATCGTGCAGGACGGTTCGGCCACGGGCGCGCCTCTCTCCACCGGCTTTTCCTCCGGGACGACGATCTACGATCTGTACGCGATCCCCTCAACAAAAAGCATCGTCTTCACCCCAACCGAGTCGGCGGTGGGCCAATACATCACCTACTCGTGGAACGGCGGTTCGGCGACGGAGCTCGCCTCGGGCGCCGCCTCGGCAACTCTCGCCTTCAATCCCGATCCAGCGGTCTACGACAATATGCTTTCCATCACGGTGCGGGCTCCCGACGGGGTCACCACAAAAATCTACACCCTCACCTGGCACGGCGCAGCCGTCACCGTGGGCGTGAGCACAGCGACGAGCTACCAGGCCCTGACCTTCGCGAACTACGCGCCTTCGGTCAAGCGAGGCAATGCCATCGCCATCACAACGAATAACCTTACCCTGGCGGCCCTGAGTTCGGGCTGGACCTGGTACGTCGACGGGGGCGCCCAGACCGTGACCTTGCCGACCCTCTCCCTGGACGCCGCGGCAACAGGTGCCTTATCGGTCGGGCAACACTTCATCTCGGCCACCGTTACCTACAATGGCGTGGTCTATTCGGGCAACCTCATCCTCACGGTGGAAGAATGAAAGCAGCCGCGATGGGCCGAAAACCGCGACACCGATCAGGGGCCTTTGCGCTCGGCCTCTTGCTCTCACTCGTCGCGGTCTGCGCCCTCGCCTGTTCCATTCCGCTTTCGACGCGCGCTTCGTCGGGCGGATCGAGCGCCTCTCTCACCGTCTCCTTTGCCGTCCCGACGGCCAGAACCATCGTCGCCTCCTCCACCAATTTCTCCGCGGCCATTTCCACGCTTTCCATCGCCATAGTAGACAGCACGAGTACTATCGTGGCCCAGGATCCCGGCATAGTCTACAGCTCGGGCCTCACCACAACATTCGGCTCCCTCACTCAGGGGAATTATACGATCACGGTCGACGCCTTCGATTCGTCGGCCGCCAAAATCGCTTCAGGATCGAGTCTGCCGGTCACCCTCGTCGCAGGGACCACGCAATCCGTAACGGTGAGCCTCTCGTTCAGCCAGGGCGCGTCCACGGGCGGCTTCGCTCTCGGCATCCAGTGGCCCCTGACGACGGGACTCGCCTATGTTTCCGCCACCCTCGACGGCGTACCCTTGACCGACCCGGCAGTAACGATCGGTGCTACCTACTCGGCCACCCTGGCGGCCTCGGCTCTCGCTGGCGGCAATCACACCCTCCGCATCAGCTTCAAGACATCAAGTGCCGCAACCACCGTGTACGGTCTCTACGTTGAGTCGATCAACATCTGGGACGGCGTGACCAGTCGGTGTTGGCTAGATTCGAGCGGCGCCTGCGTGAGCACGCGAGTCTTCGCCTCGACGGACTTCTTCGACGTGAACGCCAACCTCGGCAACTTGGTCGTGCAGGACGGTTCGACCTCGGGCGCCGTGATTCCCATTGGCTTCTCGTCGGGAACGACGGCCTATTCCCTCTACGTCGCGCCTTCCACATCGAGCATCGTCTTCACGCCGACGGCCTCGATCGCGGGGCAGTACATCAGCTATTCCTGGACCGGCGCCAGCACAGTTTCGGGCGATCAGGCCTCGGGGACGAGCTCGGCCGCCCTCCCCTTCTCCCCCACCCTAGCGGATACGCTCGCGGTCACGGTCCGCGCTCCTGACGGGGCAAGCACGAAGACCTATACGATAACCTGGTACGCCACGGCGACTGTCTCTATCGGCGTCAACGCGAGCTATCAGGGCCTGGATTTTCCCGCTTCCACGATTATCGTCCAAGGCCAGGCCTTCGGGGCAGAAACCGGAAACCCGAGCCTCGACGCTATCGCAAGCGGCTGGACCTGGTACCTCGACGGCGTAGCGCAGGGCGAGACTTCGCAGCGCTTCGTCCTCTCACCTGCCGCAACTGCCTCGATGCTCGGAACGTACCAGATAGCCGCGACGGTGACGAGCGGAGGGGTGAGCTACTCCGGGCACATGTCCTGCACGGTCACGAGGATGGCCGACCTGGGCATGAACCCGGCGAGCGGAATCGTGACGACCCTTGCCGGCTCCACGACGGCGGGGAGCGTGGACGGCATTGGAAGCGCCGCCAGCTTCAACCGTCCCGGCGGCGTCACGACGGACGGCACGAATCTCTACGTCGCGGATTCTAACACCAACGAAATCCGCAAGGTCGTAATCGCCACCAGAGAAGTGACGACCATGCCCTACACCGCGAATGCCTACGGCATCACGACGGACGGCACGAACCTCTACGCCGCCGATATAGCGAATAGCGAAATCCGCAAGATCGTGATCGCCTCAGGAGCGATGACTATCCTCGCCGGATCAGGGGCAGCAGGGAACGCTGACGGCATCGGAACCGCGGCCAGCTTCTACCATCCATACGGCCTCGCGACGGACGGCACGAACCTCTTTGTCGCCGATTTCGACAACCACGAAATCCGCAAGGTCGTGATCGCCACAGGGGAAGTGACGACTTTGGCCGGTTCGACGACACCCGGGTCCAGCGACGGCACAGGAAGCGCCGCCAGCTTCAACCATCCTATCGCCGTCACAACAGATGGCACGAACCTCTACGTCACGGATTTCGACAACAACGAAATACGCAAGGTCGTGATCGCCACAGGTGCGGTGACCACATTTGCTGGATCCACGACGGCTGGGTACGCAGACGGCATCGGAACCGCGGCGAGTTTCAACAAGCCCTACGGCATCACGACTGACGGCACAAACCTCTACGTCGTGGATTGCTTCAACCACGAGATCCGCAAGATCGTGATAGCCACCAGAGCGGTAACGACCCTGGCAGGTTCCTTGACAATCGGGAGCGCGGACGGCACCGGACCGGCCGCCAACTTCAACTATCCATCCGGCATCACGACCGACGGTACAAACCTCTACATCGGTGAACCCGAAAACCATGAAATCCGCAAAATCCAGCCATAAAGGAGGAAGGGCATAATGCGTACCGGTACCTGCCACAAGAGCGCCTGCCCCAACCGCGCTCTTCACCGCTCCGCCGCGCTGGGACTCCTTCTTGGCTGCCTGACCTCCTTCGTCGCCTGCCCAGTTCCCTTCGCCCGCCCTTCAAACTCGTCGAGCGACATTCCGAGCGGCACCTCGACCCTCACGCTCTCCGTGGGCCCCCAGGCCTCCCGCGCCATCGTGGCCGGAAGCACGGACTATTTCGGCGCCATACAGGCCTACAAGGTCATCGTCTCCAACGTCGACCATACCTATGCGAGTACGACAGTAGCCGCCGGAGTCTGCACAATTACGGACATTGTCGCTGGAGACTACACTGTCACCGTGCAAGCCTACAGCGACGCGGGTTCCACCACGCAAATCGCGCAAGGAACGACGACGACGACCCTTTCCGCTGGAGCGACGACGAGCGCCTCCGTAACCCTGTCCTTCACGCAGAGCGCCAATACCGGGGGCTTTTCCCTCCCGGTACAATGGCCCGCGACCACGGCTCTGCCCTATATCTGCGCACTGCTCGATTCGACCGCGGCCGCGTACACGGCGGTCCAGGGCACAAGCGATGGAACCAACTATAACGCTACAATTTCCGCCTCGAGCCTGTCGGGGGGCGCTCACACGCTCTACCTTTACTTCAAGGCCTCAAGCTCATCGACGACCCTCTTCGGCCCCTATGTGGAGTCCCTCAACATCTGGGACGGAGTGACGGACAGCAAGTGGGTCGACCCGAGCGGCAACCTCCTTCCACCGAGCGACAACCTCCTTCCAACCTTGAGCTTCGGCATAAGCGACTTCGCAAACTCGGACGCGACCCTTGCCGGCCTGAACTTCTCGGGCGGCCCGACCCTCGCCACGGCCTTCAACCCCACGACCTACGGCTACAATTTTACCGGAGGCTCATTGACAGCGGGCATAAGCTATCCCTTCACGATAAGCGCCCACGCGGCGAACCAGGGCGTTAGCTGCACCTTTAACGACGTCGCCTGCCCCCTGACCGTAAGCTCCCCAACCACGTTGACCGGCACCTTCACGGCGATGAGCGGCAACAACACCCTCAAGGTCAGCGTAACCGCGACCGACCGGAAGACAACTCAGAACTACGCGGTCACGACGGCAGCGCTGATCGCAAGCAGCACCGAGCTGGCGGCACTGGCGACGGACCTCTCGGGAACCTATGTTCTCGCGGGCGATATCGACACGACGACCTCGGGGAGTTGGACGCCCATCGGATCAACCGCGACGCCCTTCACGGGAACGTTCGACGGAGCAGGGCACACGATCACTTACAATATTTCTAACGCGCCCGGCGACTCCGGCTTATTCTACAAAATCGGGTATGGAGGGCTCGTGAAAAACCTGCGCGTCGCGGGAAACATCACCAGTTCGGGAAGCAATATCGGCGGAGTCGCGGCATATAACTTCGGCACTATCACGGGCTGCATCAGCGCCGTCAACATCACCGCAACGGGTTCCAGCTTTACCGGCGGTATTGTCGGCCAAAGTAACGGGGACCCGATTTCCTGTTGTGTCTCCACAGGAAACGTGACCGGTTCCAGTTATACCGGGGGCATCGTCGGAACCGGCACTTCTCCGATCAGTCACTGTTACACCTCGGGAACGATCAGCGGAACCTTCTATGTTGGCGGCCTTATCGGGGATTGGTACGATGGCACTGTTGACCAGTGCTACTCTACGGCAACCGTAACCGGAACCACGAGCGCTGGGGGCCTGATAGGCGATGTGGGAGGAGGAAGCACGCATCAATGCACCAACTGCTACGCGCGTGGAAGTGTTAACAGCATAGCCGGTGCCGGTGGATTTATCGGAATTTGGATGAGCGGGAGCGCCACGTTCACCGCTTGCTACGCCACGGGCTCCTCGAACGTCGGGCCTTTCGTCGGGCAGAACAACGCGGCGTTTACCTACATCGCCTGCTACTCGACAACGGCGCAGGCGGGCATCACGACCGTGCTAAACGCGGGGTCCCTCCCGGCGGGGTTCGACTCGATGGTCTGGGGCCAGAGCGCCGCCATCAACAACGGCTATCCCTACCTCCTCTATTTCGGGACTAACACTCAAGTTCCATAATACACGACAAGGGAGCGATCCATGCCATCTAGCGAATACGAGCGTAAGAGAGTCAAATACCCCCTGGTCGTCAAGCTCATCGGTATTGTTACGATCATCGTCATGGTGTCGATGGCGACGATCACGGGATTGTCCTCCTATTTCTTCTCCGAAAACTCGAGGGCCCAGGCCGAGGAGAGCAACCTGACCATGAGCCAAGTCCTAGCCTCGCAGGTCGAGGCCAAGGTGAACTCGGTGCTTTCGAGCGCCCTCTCCCTCCTCGATGTCCTCCGCGAGAGCGGAGGCAGTCGAGCTCTCGAGAAAACCACGGTGGCGGACTACTTCGACCGAAACGCCGAGATCGCCTACCTCGCGGTGCCGGGGCAAAGGGATGTCGTCAACCGGAAGTTCTTCACGGCGAACGAACTCGAGCCGGGCATCGTCGCACCCTTTATCAAGTCCAAGGCCGACCTGATCGAACGCGCCCGGGGCGGCGAGACCCTCGTGTGCAACGCGAGCGTCTCGTTGGGCATCCCCGCCGCGGCCCTCTTCGCCCCCTATCGGGATTTGGGCACGCGGAACGCCATGATCGTCCTCTTCTCCACGGAAGAATTCGAGACAATTGTACGGACGAGCTCGACAGCCTTGAGCTACGTGGTGGGCTTCGACGGGAGCCTCATCGTCCATCCCGACTTCGATCTGGTGAAGGGCGGGGTGAGCTACGCGGATAAGGAGCTGGTGAAAAGGCTCCTCACGAGCCCCGCGGACAATATGATGATCCGCTACCGCGACACGGACAAAAAGGAGTATTTGGGCGCTTTCCGCAAGTTGTCGGTGGGCTCTCTCGCGGTGACGAGTTCGACGCCGACAGCCTTGGTATACAGGGCCGCCGGAGATCTCACTCGTCGTAACCTCTACCTCACCGGCATAGTCCTCCTCTTCTCGATCCTCGCGGTCTGGTTCTTCGCCCGCACGATGTCGCGACCCGTCCTGAAGCTGGTGAAGGCTTCGAGCCTCATCGAGGGCGGCCATTTCGAGCTGGACATGAAGAGCGAAACCCAGGACGAACTCGGGCTCCTCACGGAGAGCTTCGTGCAGATGGGCCGGGGCTTGGCCGAGCGCGAGCGCGTCAAGGAGACCTTCGGCAAATTCGTCAACAAGACCATCGCCGAGCAGGCCCTCAAGGGCCGACTCGAGCTCGGGGGCACACGGAAGACCGCCACGATCTTTTTCGCAGACATCCGTTCCTTCACCGCCATATCCGAAAAGCTTTCGCCGGAGGCTGTCGTCGAGTTCCTGAACGACTACATGACCCGCATGGTGACCTGCATCGATAAAACCGGAGGCGTCGTCGACAAGTTCATCGGGGACGCGATCATGGGGGTCTGGGGCGCCCCCGCCTCCGCCGGCAGCCCGAAGGAGGACGCCCTCGCGGCCCTCCGTGCCATGATAATGATGCGCTACGCCCTCGTGGACTTCAACGCCGGGCGGGGCGGCGAGGACAGGCCCCTCATCCATAACGGCTGCGGAGTGAACACCGGTCCCTGCATCGCGGGCCAGATCGGCTCGGTCGAGCGCATGGAGTACACGGTGATAGGCGACGCGGTCAACCTCGCGAGCCGCATCGAGGCCCTCAACAAGCCCTTCGGCACGGACATCCTCATCTCGGAATACACCTACGACCTCGTGAAGGACGAGGTGATCGTGGAGGCCATGCCGGCCATCAAGGTGAAGGGCAAGACCGATCCCCTGACGATCTACGCGGTCGTAAAGCTCAAGGGCGGCGAGGGACCGGAAACCTTGGCGGAACTGCGGTCCTTCCTCGGGATCGCGCCTCCGGGGAACCGCGTCGACGTGGACAAGGAAGAAGTCAAATATGAGATTATCGAGAAGTGACGTCGCGGTGAGCGCGGCCCTCCTTCTCGGCGCCGCCGCGCTCATGGGACTTTTCGCGGCGGACCTCTACAGCACCTCGAGCCGAAGCGGCGAAAAGCAGCTGGGCACGATCGTGTTCAAGAAACTCACGGCCACGCGCAAGGCATCGAGCGGCTTCGGTTGGGAGCAGATGCGGAACGACAGCCCGGTCTACAACGCCGACACCCTGCGCACGGGCGACCTCTCCGCGGCGACAGTCAATTTCGACGACGGGACGAGCCTGGACATGCTCGAAGACTCGATGCTCAAGCTCGACTTCGGCGGCAAGACGAAGAATGTGGAGTTCATTTCGGGGGAGATCGGCGTCGGCTCGTCGCAGAAGGCGACTAGTTACACGATATCGTCGACGGCCGGAAAGATCAGCGTGGACAAGGGCGCGAAGGCCACCTTCAGCCGCGAGGCGGGCAAGCTCAAGGTCGAGGTGAATCAGGGCGGCGCCCGACTCGTGAAGGCGGACGGAAGCACCCAGGCCATCGCGACGAACCAGGAGCTCCAGATCGACGTGAAGAGCGGCGAGGCGAGCTTCGTCGTTCGTCCGATAGTCCCCATTTCGCCCGAGCCGAACGCGAGGCTGCTTTCCTTCGCCGGCGGCGACAAAGCCGCGGTCGACTTCGCCTGGCAATTGGGCGCCGCCCAGGGAGAAGGCCATGCCGCCCCAGCCGATGGCCCCTACAATCTCGAAGTCTCGTCGAAACCAGATTTCGCTGCGGGCGGAGCCGCGGTCATCAAAGTCTCGGCGCTCGCCGCCCGTGTCGAGTTGGGATCGGGCAATTGGTACTGGCGCGTGCGCGACTCGGCCGGCACGAAATCGCCTGGCAAGGAATCACCCGTCCGAAGCTTCAGCCTCGACATCGCCACTCCTCCGAATCCGCTCTTTCCCTCCGACGGCCAGAAGTACGCCTACCGAAGCGTGAAGCCTCAGGTCAGCTTCGCCTGGACCGCGATGGCCGAGGCTTCGGCCTATCTCTTCGAGATCGCCGCCGACCCCGGCTTCGCCAAGCCGATCATCCGATCGAGAACCACCACGGCGAGCCTGACCGTGGACAGCCTCGGCGAAGGTTCCTGGTACTGGCGCGTTTCGCCTGTCCACGCCTATACGGTCATCGGCGACGCTCCCGCGGCCACGGCGCGCGGCTTCGTCATCGCGAAGAAGGCGGCCATGGGGCCCCTCGCGCTCAGCGCGCCCTACGACGGCTCCCTCTATCAGATCCAGGATATCGGCGGCAAGGGTCTCGCCTTCGCCTGGGCTCCCGAGACAGAGGCGGCATCCTACGAATTCGTCATATCGAAGAATAGGGACCTCTCGTCGCCGGTCCTGAAGATCGCCGCTACGCAGCCCTACCTGAACCTTTCCGGAAGCCGGGCCGAGGCTCTCTCGGCGCCAGGTTCCTATTACTGGGGAGTGAGCTGGGTGGACGCCGAGGGCAAGGCCTCGCCGTCGAGCGCGGCCAGGCAGCTCCAAGGCATCGACGGTTCCATCGCCGTCCGACTCTCCTTTCCGCCCGAAGGCTATCGCGTCGCCGATTCCCTTGTTCACGATACCCGCTTCACCTGGAAATCGAACGTGAACGCGCGCACGGTATTCCAGCTCGCCCGCGATTCCGGCTTTCGCGATTTCGCCTTCGAGGAGACGGTGAGCGCCGAAACCCTCATAGGTCGCGAATGGAAAGCCGGCCGCTATTATTGGCGCCTGCGCAGCTATAACACGGACGGCTCCGTCTTCATGGAGACGAAGGCCAGGAGCTTCGAAGTCGTCGAAGCCTTCGCTCCCCCCACCCTCCTCTATCCGACGCAGGGTTCGAGCGTCTTTCTCCACGAGGGCGACTCGGCCACCTTTGCGTGGGCCCCGACGCAGGGAGCGGATTACTATAGGCTGAGCCTGCGCTCCGCCGATGACAATCATGCCTCGGCCATTCTCGAAAAGAACTTTTTGGTCGGCTCGAGCCTAAGCTACCCCTTGGGCAATCTGGCGAGCGGTAACTATAAATTCTCGATCCAAGCCTTCGCCGCCGAGGGCGAGAATACGACGAGGATCATCGGCCTTATCGGCGAGACCGTCTTTACCCACAAGCGCCTCTCGTACATCCAGCTCGAACGCCCCGCCGACGGGGCTCGCGTACCGGGGCTCGACGCGCGCGCGGGCAAGGAAGTCTTCGTTTCCACTCTCGAAGACCTACCCGACGAGGCCCGCCTCGAGGTGTCGACCGATCCGGCCGGCTCGAATGTCGTGGCCAACGTCCCCGACCGCTTCGGACGCGCGAGCGTCGTCGGCCTGAAACCCGGCGTCTACTACTGGACGGTCAGGGGCCGGATTGCCGGTCTCGACGTCTCGGCCAAGGAGCGCTTCCGCTTCGAAGTCGATCCGGTGCCCCCGCCTCCCGCGACCGAGCTCATCGCTCCCGCCGAGGGCAGGCTCTACCGGATCGAGGACATCGACGGCGCGGGCCTGAACTTTTCGTGGGCTCCCGCGCCAGAGGCCATCTCGTACCAACTCGTCATTTCGACCGCGAAGGACCTCTCCTCCCCCCTCCTGGAAATGGACACAACTCGCACTTCAGTGAGACTCTCGGGGCCCTTGGCCGCCTCGCTCAAACGCCCGGGTTCCTGGTACTGGGGCCTCCGCTGGACGAACGCATACGGAGACGTATCGCAGCCCAGTCCCGGCCGGGAACTGCTGGGAGTCGAAGCCACCAATGCCATCCGCCTCTCCTTCCCGCCGGAAGGCTATCGCATCGCCGACTCCCTCATCGCCGGTACGAGCTTCGCGTGGACGTCGAAGGTGAGCGCCGCGACGGTCTTCCAGCTCGCTCGAGACCCGGACTTCAAGGATATCGTCCATCAGGAGACGGCGAAGGCCGACACTCTCAGCGGCCAAAAATGGCGGAGCGGTCGCTATTATTGGAGGCTTCTCGTCTCCAATGTCGACGGCTCAACTTTCTTGAAAAGTCCGGTCGGAAGCTTCGAGATCGTCGAGCCCTTGGCCGGCCCGATCCTCCTGAGCCCGGTTCCCGGAAGCACCATCTGCCTCCGCGAGGGCGACTCCGCCGCCCTTTCGTGGACTCCGATCAAGGGGGCTGACTACTACAACCTGAGCCTTCGCTCAGCTGAAGAAGGACCTGCCCCAACCCTCTTCGAAAAGCACCATGTGAAGGACTCGAGCCTGGCCTGCCCCCTCGGCGACCTGCCGAGCGGCAGCTATACGCTTGCCATCCAGGGCATCGCTTCCCCGGGAGACATGATGACGAAGATCGTCGGCGACATCGGCGAGTCCTATTTCAGCGAAAAGAGGCTGTCGTACATCAAACTCGAGAGCCCCGAGGACGGAGGTCACGTATCGGGACTCGACGCGCTGAGGGGCAAGAGCATTTTCTCCTACGATCTGACGGACCAGCCCGATGCCGCCGAACTCGAGGTGTCGACAGATCCCGAGGGATCACAGGTAGTGGCGCGCGGATTCGACCGCTCCGGTCGCGCGAGCGTCGGCCCTCTGGACCCGGGCGTCTACTACTGGACGGTCAAGGGCCGCCTCGCCGGTCTCGACATCTCCGCCCAAAAAAGCTACAGGTTCTCTATCGACCCGATACCGCCCTTGCCTCCGCCTGAGCTCGACGCGCCCGCGCGGAACGCCCTCATCGGAGCGGCCCAGCTTCGCCAAACGCGAAACATCTTCTTTTCGTGGAAACCGGTCGAAGGCGCGAACCGCTACATACTCTCTATCTTCGCCCGGGGCAAGAGCGCGGCCATCTTCACACGGGACGACCTGAGTTCAACCAACTATGACTTTAAAGCCCTTTCCATGCTGGATAAAGGCGACTTTGCATGGACCGTCGAAGCGCGCTCCTACGACGACAGCGGGAAGATCGAACAGGCGGGCAAGGAGTCCGGCTCCTCCTTCAAGATCGACTTGCCTGCCCTCCAGGAGGCAAAGTTCGACGAGGAAGGACAAGCGCTCTATGGCTTCTAGGCCCTTCCTTGCCGCCGGCCTCCTTTGCGTTGCCGTATCGGCTCTCGCCGCCCAAGCGGCGGCCGGCCCGGCTGTCGCCGGCCCGGCCCGAAGCTTCTTCTTCCGCCTCGACGAGAACGGCAAGCCCGTATTCACCCAAATTCTGCGTTGGGAAGCCGATCCCAACGCCTACGAATATCAGGTCATCGTAAAAGACTCTTCAGGTTCCGAGGTTTTCGACGAGCGCGTGAGCTCTTCGCAGGTCGAAGTCCATCTCGCGCCCGGTTCCTACCAATTTAGAATTATCACCTACAATCTACTCGACAAGGCGGAAGCGGAGTCAGCCTGGAACAACCTGACGATAGTCAAGGCTGAGCAGCCGGCGATAAGCTCGGTCTTCCCGAAAACGATCTCCCTGGACAGCATGGACGGGCGCCTTACCGTCGTCGGCACGAAGCTCCTCGACAAGGGAACAATTGCACTCATCTCCCAGACGGGCGAGAAATACCCCGGCCTCATCAAGACGCGCAAGGGCGACCAGGAGCTCGTCGTCGTCTTTCCCGACAAGGCCTATCGGCCCGGCACCTATAATCTCTACGCCGAAAATCCCGGCGGACTCTCGACCACATTCGGGGAAGCGATTCGCGTGCGCCTTCAGAGTCCCCTGGATTTCCTCGCCTCGGTGGGATACTCGCCCCTCGTCGCTCTCTACGACCAGTGGTTCGCTCAGGCCTGGGCTTCGAACTTCCATCCGCTGAGCTTCGATGCCCGCCTGGGACTCCTCTTCATCAAGAAGCGCTGGGGTTCGCTCGGCCTGGAACTCGGCGCCCAGGAACGCAGGATGGTCGGCGACTTCGGCGCCGCGACGCTCACGAGCGACTTCACCCTCGCGGGGGCCGGCTTCCTGTATGCATACCGATTCACTCGGCAACTCCATGGCCTGCTGCGCTTGGGCGGCGGAGTCTCGATGAGCTACCACTCTTTCGATTACCAGAACTATGCCGGACCCACGACGACGAGCTACGATCCCTTCGCCCGCGCGGGCATCGCGCTTCAAGCCTATGTTTCTTGGAAACTCTACTGCGAAATCGGCGCCGATTGCTCCTGCATATTCCTCCTCGACCACAACGCGATCGGGATAACGCCCACAATCGGCTTGGGCTATCAGCTGTTTTGAGCCGATCCCGACAGTCTATCCGCGGCCCAATGCGGTTCTGCCGTCCCCAACCGAGACCGGTATTCCCGAGGCGTGATGCCGTAGGTCTCATTGAAAAGGGTGTTGAAACTGCTCTTGGAGTTGAAACCGTTCTCGAAGGCGATCGTGAGGATCGTGGAGTGGGGCTTTTCGACGAGATCGCGGCATACCGCCTTGAGCCGGAGTCCGTTGATATAGCCGCGGAAGTTCGTGGAAAGGCTTGTCTTGAAATGGTAGCTGAGCCGCTTGGGGTCTTCGCCGATCATGCGCGCGAGCTTGCCCAGCGTAAGATCGGCGTCACGGTAGGGGGAGGTTCTCTCCATGAGTTGGTCGAGGCGTTTTGAGAGGGCTTTGGAGTCCAGATCCCACTCGCGCCTGTTGGTCGATGTCTGGCTTCGGGCGGGGCGGTCGGCGGGGAAGTACAGGATCGTCGAGGCGGTTAGTGTGAAGACGATGGCTATCGAACCGACCGAGACGATGGCAAGTCTGAGGATATCCCTATCGCGGGCGAAGCAACCGTAGAGGGCCACGAGCGCGCAGGCGAGGTATAGAATGAGGAAGATCACTTGGCTGCGGAAAAGCTTCCGGTGGACGACTTTGCCGGAGGCGTGGACTCGATATGCCACGAACAGGCACAGGACCATTGATACAGCGAGGGAGAGGAAGCTTGCCGTCGAAAGCAGGCTCAGCAGGGGACTGGAGAAATGACCCGGCAAGTCGGCGGGAAGCCCCGCGACGAGAGGCCGCGCGATCGCGTTGTAGGTCCCGAAACCGAGGATGAAGAGCACCGGCGGGACGAAAAGAGGAACGGAGCGCCGCAAGGCTACGCTACCGTCTCGCAGTATGGCCGTGGAGGCTAGGTAGAAGGTCAGCGAGATCATGAACAGGAAGGAAATGTCGGAGGCCCAGAGGACGGCCGGCAGGACTATATTGCTTTCGGCTGCCCAGAAATAGAAAAAAAGGTAGGCCACGAAGAAGCAGTCAATGGCCATCGAAGTGTGGATGGGCGTTCTATTCTTGGTGAGGAGCTGAGAGGAGGCAAAGAGGAACATGACCACGCCGGTGGAGAACTCGATGAAGGCCATACCGAAATTTACATCGGACCCGGCAATCTGGATAGGGCCAGTCAGCTCCCTTCCGATTCCCTGCACGAAATCCCCGCCTCGTTCGTAGTTATGATCAGACAGATGAGCGACGCAGAGAACGACGAGGCAGCGAGGCGACTCATCGAGCGCGCCTATCGCGAGCAGGGTCAGGCCCTCGCGGTGACGGTAGACGTGAGTTCGGTGAGCTATCCGAAGAATGTCGCCACGCCCGCGGCCAGGGCCTACGTCCAACTCGTATGCCCGGGGCTATGGCCTGGAGTCGGGAGCGCGAGCATCGATTTGAGGAGACGCCCGGGAAAGCGTGCAAGGAAGTTCCATTCGGCCCGGGATACCCAGACTCGGTCCGGCGAAAAGAGTCCCAGACCGCCCACGTGATCGACATGCAGATGCGTCAAGAAGACCCGTGAGATGTCGGATATCCGATAACCCAGGCGTCGCAATCCGGGGCCCAGCTCCTCCTCCCTCCCGTCGTGAAACGGCTCCGCGTCACTCCTCCTTTATCGCCGGCGCGGCATCCCGTGTCGATCAGGATCACTTCCCCTTCCGTCTCCACAAGCCAGCAGCGAACCGGGAAAGGGCCGCACCAGCCGGTGTCGCAAGCGAGGGCCATCATTCGCGAAAGCGGTTCTTCCGACGGAGGCGAAACCGAGAAGACCGGCGGCCGTTTCCCTAAATTGCCGTGAAAACGACCTTCCGTACTCGAGGCTGCCGAGATCCCCGAGAATCTCCGCCCTGAGCCGGAAGCTTTTCGCATCGGCCTTTCAAACCGAGAGTCTTCGATTTCGAAGGCGGCTCGCTGAGGCCGGTGCCGCTCCGTTCCCAATAGGCAACCATGTGGTCCCCCTCATCGCCTCTGATCCAGGCTTCGGGAAAAGGACGAGACAGTCTCGACGATGCCTCTTTCAAGGCTGGTCGGAGCGAGGCCGAAGGCCCGCTCGAAGGCGGCGCCATCGACCACATAGTCGCTCCGCCATTGATAGAGCATTTCATCGACCTCCCTGATCACGGGATCGAATAGGCCCGCCAGGCGAAGGATGCTCCGCGGCACCGCGCCGAATTTCCTCTTGAGGCCGCCCCGAGGGAGGGATGCGCCCAATAGCCGCTCGAGTTCCGCCGCGAACATGTTCGCGAGCTCACGCGTCGACCGAGCCGGAGCCGTCGGAACGATCCACGCCTTTCCCCAGGAAGCGGGGGTGAGTGCGCCGAGGGCGAGAGAGCGGCCGTAATCGTCCAAATAGGTGTAACTATGCATAAAATCCGGATTTCCCAGGAATGACACCGCCTTGCCCGACGCCAGAGGCTCGAGGAATCTCGTCGTGCCGAAGGCGCTTTGCCCCTCGGCCCCAGGTCCGTAGTAATCCGAGGCGCGCAGGGTAACCCATCGCAGTCCCCGCTTCGCCTCCGCCGATTTCAGCAACTCGTGCATGGCCTGGCGGATCCTGCCCTTTTTCGTCGGCGGGTCGATGGGCGTCGTCTCATCGATGGTTCCCGCGCTCGGGAGATACATATAGAGGGGTTCGCTCGCGATGAGGGTCGCAGCATTCTCGAGGGCCGATTCGATCATGGCGGCCTGAAGAGGCGGCAGTACCTCCGCCCACTGGTCATAGCGTGGGTTGGCGCAATGGAAGACATGGGCGGCCCCGCGAGCCGCGGCGATGGCTTCTTTCGCCTTGGTGGCGTCGCATGAGGCGAACTCCACCAGGCCCTGATGGACCAGCGCGTTTTCGTCCCTCTGAAACAAGGCATCATGCGGGGGGCGGCGCCCCGAGCGATTGACGAGCCTCACCCTCATGCCTCGAGCGAGCAAGGCTCGAGCCGTGGCCAAGCCGAGCGGACCCGTGCCGAAAATGACATTCAATCCCCCGATCGGTGTTGAGGCTAAAGGTTTCTCCATACATACTCCTTCGTAATCGCGATCTTGGCGGATATAGTAACCATAGTTTACTTTAAAGTAAATAGGGTTTTCTTTCGTTTCGAAGGAGGAAATCGTGAGACGATGGTCGGAGCTTCAATCCGAAGGCAGGGGCTCTGTAGCCAGGGCGCTTGGAGATCTCTATCGAAGGTTCCAGGACGCGGCAAATGCACGGTATGCCGACATGGGATGGAGGGGTCTGACCTTGGTACATGTGCAGTTCCTTTCGGAACTCGATGAGGAAGGGAGCATGCTTTCCGATATCGCCGCGGCGATGGGGACCACGAAACAGTACGCGGGAAGGCTCGCGAAGGAATCCGCCGACAAGGGACTCATCTTCATCCATGACAACCCGAACGACAGGCGCGCCGTCCTGGTCCATCCGACAGACAGGGGACGGGCTTTCCTCGAGGACGCCTGCGCCGTCCGGCGAGAATTGGAGGACGCTTTCTTCGAAGGCGCTGAGGCGGCGCAGAGACAAGCCTTTCTCTCGACCCTCGACGCGATGCTCAGCAGGAGATAGGGGGGTCTAGACCAGGTTCGGCCTTCAGCTCCCCCTCCCCCCCTTCCACCCCCTATTTCTTTCGATTTCCGACACGAAATCCGCCCCTCGTTCGTCGTTATTATCAGACAGATGAGCGACGTAGAGAACGACGAGGCAGCGAGGCGACACATCGAGCGCGCCTATCGCGAACGAAGGCGGGGCTTTCTCGCCTGGGCGAATCGCCATGCCCCCGACCTGGAGACCGCCGAGGACATCCTCCAGGACGCCTTCGGCCGCGCCCTCGCGAACGCCAGCGCCCTCTCACTCGTCGAGGACATCGGCGCCTGGATCTTCACATCTATGAGAAATCGCCTCGCCGACTTCTGGCGCGGCGAGGGGGCGAGGCGCAGGGCCGGGGCGGTGGAGCTCTCTCCCGAGCTCTTCGATGAGATCGCGACGGAAGCCGGCTACGACCCCGCCGATCGCCTGATCCGCGACGAGCTCCTCGCGGCCCTCGAGGTGGCGATCGAGGCCCTGCCCGAAAAGCAGCGCGAAGTCCTCCGGGCCCAGGCCCTCGACGGCCTCACTTTCAAGGAACTCACGGAGCGGACGGGAGAGTCGATCGACACCCTCATGGCGCGAAAACGCTACGCGATCCGCAAGCTCGCCGCCGCCCTCGACTATTGGATGGACTTCGAAACCTGAAGGAGGTTTTTATGATGCATCGGGAATTCGGCAATCATCGGCACAAGCCCTGGTCGGAATGGTCCCTGGTCGCGAAGATACTGGCGATCGCGGGGGGCGTCATCCTCGTGCCGGGGCTGTTCGCCCTCGTCTCGGCGATCACGATGTGGCTGTGGAACGAGCTGATGCCGGCGATCTTCCGCCTACCCCAGATCGGCTTCTGGCAGGCCGCGGGCCTCATCGTCCTGAGCCACATCCTCTTCAAGGGAGGGATGGGCGGCCATCGCGGTCGCGGACACTGGCGCAAGGCGAAGATCCGCGAGGCGATGCGCGAGCACGGCGCCGAGGAAAGGGCGGAGTAGGCGTGGCGCATCGCATCGATCCGCGGCATCTCGGCCATCTCGACAGTCCGCTCCGTCGTTTCATCTTTCCGCCGAAACCGCTCTTGAAGAGGCTCGGGCTGCGCGAGGGAGATACCCTTCTCGACATCGGAGCGGGCTCGGGGCACTTCAGCTTTCCCGCGGCGGGAATCGTCGGAGGAAGCGGGAGGGTCATCGCCGTCGACATCGAGCCTGTCGCCGTCCGCCTGCTTCAAGCGAAACAGGCGGCACTCGGCGCCACGAACCTCGAGGTGCGGCAGTCCACGGAGGAGTCG
>Ga0307375_10002896_pt1 | contig 17248 bp, 12 predicted proteins | sample TR1MG_FD_202531 | JGI IMG/M metagenome (GOLD analysis project Ga0307375, IMG submission 202531) | Soil microbial communities from Risofladan, Vaasa, Finland - TR-1 | ecosystem: Environmental > Terrestrial > Soil > Coastal area > Acid sulfate soil | place: Finland: Risofladan, Vaasa | collected... | reverse complement strand
TCATGCCGTTATTCGTAGTCTTAAAGAGAACCTCGCCCGCGAAGTAGAGCGTGTGAGGATCGTGAGGAGAGAAAACGATTGGCTCAGTCCACTGGAAGCGATGCTTCAGGGGGGCCGCTGGCCATCCGATAACATTGCGCGGCCAGGGGTTAACCAACTGCTCTTCGCCGGTGCGGTGATCATAGCGAGAGATGTCGCCACCGTACGAACCGGCATAAACAATGTTGGGATCGAGCGGGTCTGGAGTCACATAGCCACTTTCGCCGCCACCTACAGGGTACCAGTCAGTGCGATTGATGCCGCCCCTTGCCGCGCTGGCGATGGCAACGGTCGAGTTATCCTGCTGCGCGCCGTAGAGCCAGTAGGGGAAGCGATTGTCAGCCGTGACGTGATAGAACTGCGCCGTCGGCTGGTTGTCCTCGGTGGTCCACGTGATGCCGCCATCGGTGGAAACGGTTGCGCCGCCGTCGTTGCCATTGATCAGGCGCTTGGGATTCTTCGGGTCGATCCACAGGCCGTGGTTGTCACCGTGAGGGGTCGGTATGCGGGCGAACGTTTTTCCACCGTCAATAGAGCGGTACGAACCGGTGTTCAGGATGTAGACAACGTCGGGGTTGGATGGGTCGGAGAAGACGTGCGTGTAATACCACGCCCGCTGACGGTAGCTATTGTCGTCCGTCATGAGATGCCAGGTTTCGCCACCGTCGTCCGTGCGGAAAAGGCCTCCCTTTTTCGCTTCAATCAGGGCGTAAACACGGTTGGGATTGGACGTGGGCGCAACGCCCACGCGTCCCCATATGCCTTCGGGGAGTCCGTGGCCGCTGAGTTTCTGCCACGTATCGCCACCATCCAAGGAGCGGTACAGACCGCTGCCTGGGCCGCCGGACTCCATCGTCCACGGCTTGCGGACGACCTGCCACATGCCGGCATAGAGAATGCTCGGATTCGAGGGATCAAGCTGGACATCTACTGCGCCAGTTTTCTCGTCCACATAGAGCACCCGTTGCCAGGTCTTTCCGCCGTCCTTCGACCGGAAAACACCGCGCTCCGTGTTTTCGCCGAAGGGATGACCGAGCGCGGCGACATAGACGATGTTCGCATCCTTGGGATCGACGGCGATACGTCCAATCGACAGCGTGTCGCGCAGACCAATGAATTTCCAGGTCTTGCCCGCGTCGGTCGACTTGTAGACGCCATTGCCCATGACCACGTTGCCGCGAATGCAGGCTTCGCCGGTTCCCACGTAAATCACGTTTGGGTCGGAGGGTGCTACCGCCACCGCTCCAATGGAAGGAGAGGCTTCGGGGAATTTGTCCCACAGCGGCTGCCAGTTCAGCCCGCCATTGGTCGTCTTCCACATGCCGCCGGAAGCCGCGCCAAAATAGTAGACGTTGCTGTCACTGGGATCGCCTGCCACGGCAACCACGCGACCGCCGCGGAAGGGGCCGACGAGGCGATACTTCATGCCCTCGAACTGGGACTTCGCGGGCTCCGGTTTTGGTGGCTGCACTTTACCCGCATCAGCGGGGAAGGACTGTTGGGCCGTTGCTACAGCCTGTGCCAGAAGTTGATGATTTGCATCGCCAGGCCTGATTAGCGGCCGGTTTTTTGCGAGTGCGATAGTGCTGAACAGAACGAGCAGAACTACAAGGATGCGTCTTGGGCTCACGCGGGGGCACCTCCGAAAAAATTCGTGCGCCCAATCCTACTATTCAGTGAGAGATTTGCGAAGTCCGTAGTGAGAGCGATGTAGAGAGATATCTCGGAAGGAACGGCGCGAAGAAGCAGATGACAGGGATTATGTGGAAGTTTGGTGCGGGTTAAGACGTGTCTTTCGGGCGGATTGCGTCACACGCCGCCGCTTGCAACCTTGCCCGAGCCACTTCTGCGGCCGCCGTACGCAGTCAGTCAGACGAATTTAACTTCCCGGCTCTGGAACAGCTTTGGATTAAAGCCGTGCTTCATCGCCCGATCAAACCACTGCTGTGCTCTTTCCGGTTCGGCGGCAGCGAGGAATGCACGGGCAACAATGAACTCTGCGACCGGGCTTTCCGATAAAGCTTCTGTTGCAATTGCCTGGCAACAATCGTCGTCTGTGGCTGTCGGCGTACAGCTAATTCTGTGAAGAGCATCAAGAATGGCCTTCTCTTCTGACGAATATTGGGGGGGGCGCGTCATCTTTTGTCTCCTTCTAGTGCGCAGAGTAATCCACAGGAGACTCACTTGAAAGTGACGGGAGTACCGACCCTGTTGTGCATCGCGTCACAATTCCCACGCCGATAACATGTGCGCATTTGGGAAATCCAAAGTGCTATAAATTGCTTGAGGAAAAAGATCATCGCCCTTTTGGGCAGCGGCCTTTCGCCGGCAAAATTGTAGTTTGGTGCAATCGGACCATCGCTGCGTCCTAAGCCGCAGACCGGCGGTGTTCTCTTTGGTTTACAATTGCGGCCTTGACCACAGGGTGGCGGCGTACTTCTTCTACGAAGGCGACTTGCTCGGGAGGGCCTATCAACCCGCTTGCATCAGATTTAGACGGAGTGCTCGAGACCACTCGCGATCTGTGGGAAGAAGTCCGTGGAGAGCGCATCTTTCTGACCGGCGGGACCGGCTTCTTCGGTTGCTGGCTGCTTGAAAGTTTCCTGTGGGCGAACGAGAGGCTCGACCTTGGTGCATCAGCAGCGGTCTTGACGCGCGATCCAGAAAGGTTCCACCGCAAGGCCCCCCATCTGGCGAATGATTCCGCAATTACTCTTCAGCGTGGCGACGTAAGAGATTTCGCGTTTCCGGATGGCGATTTCCCATTTGTCGTACACGCGGCAACGGAAGCCAGTGCACGACAGGAGAGGGAAGCGCCGCTTGAGATGCTGAGTACGATTGTTGACGGCACACGTCGCACGCTGGATTTTGCGAGCAGCCACGGGACAAAGAAATTTCTTCTTACGAGTTCCGGGGCCGTTTATGGCAAGCAACCAGAAGAGATCACGCACATATCGGAAGATTTCCGCGGCGGCCCCGATCCCACCAGCAAGGGTTCCGCCTACGCGGAAGGGAAGCGAATGGCCGAACTCCTCTGCTCACTGTATTCGGCTGGAACAGTGATGGAGTGCAAGATCGCTCGCTGTTTTGCCTTTGCTGGTCCATACCTGCCGCTCGACATCCATTTTGCCATTGGTAATTTCATTCGCGACGCGATGCAGGGGAAAGTGATCCGCGTGCTGGGCGACGGAACGCCATATCGTTCTTATATGTATGCCGGTGATGCAGTGACGTGGCTGTGGACGATGCTGTTCCGTGCTCCTTCGCTGCGGCCTTTCAATGTCGGTTCGGAGCACGCGATAAGCATTCGAGAACTGGCGCGTATAACGGCGGATACATTGAACCCGGGATCGGATGTCGTCATTGATGGACACCACGAACCGGGTATTCCGGTGGAGCGCTACGTGCCGTGCACGCGAGCCGCCCGTGAGTCGCTTGGCCTCGCGGAGCGTGTTGATGTACGGGAGTCGATATTACGGACCGCTCGGTGGAACGGTTACGGAAAAAGTCATGAATTCGCGTCCGACTAGCTTTGTAGAGTACATAGCATCCACGTGCCGATTTCGAACGGACCGCTCGTTATTGAAAAAGCGCGTGTGAATTTCGATTTGGCGCTTGTACCGGTCCCGATAGAATTTGCCGGTATGTATGCCAGGGAAAGGAATTCGTGAGCGAACGGCTCCAGTCACTGTGGCGAATCCCGCTCCCGATTCGCTACCTTATCGTAGGCGCATGGAACACGGCATTCGGCTACGGTTGCTATGCGCTCTTCACTGTGCTCCTGACGCGGGTCTATGACCACGGCTACATCATCGCAAGCGTCCTGGGAAATCTCGTCAGCATCTCGGTGGCGTTTCTTGGTTACAAGTGGATCGTCTTCCGCACGAAAGGGAACTATCTTCACGAATGGTTGCGATGCATGGCCGTGTATAGCACCACAATCTTGCTATCGGCGGCGGCGCTGCCTTTCCTCGTCGCCATGCTTCATGGGATGTTTCAATTACACAGAGGAGCACCCTACGTTGCTGGCGCCATCGTCACGGCCGTGACGGCGGTCATCAGTTTCTTCGGACACAAGCACATTTCTTTTCGCTGGAATCAACGCGCAGAGGAAAAAGAACACATCGCCTGACTTTGCAAGCGCAGTGCGGTTGAAATTGCTGGGCTAGCGGTCCCGGGAGACGATGAAGTTCGGCGCCCAAACTAGTGCGGCTTTGTATTCGTTGGCGGGGAAGTCTTCGATGTTCCTGAGGGCCGCGTCGGCGTAGGCGGTTGCTTCCGTGTTTGCTGTCGTGAGCGAATCGTACTTCAGCAGAATCTCGAGAATGTCCGAATGCGTAACGCCGTTGAAGGCGCGGTCGTGCAGGACGCTTTCGATCTTCGATTTTTCCGCGGGCGTACAGCGCTCCATGGCGTGGATCACCGCGAGGGTCGCCTTACCTTCGCGCAAGTCGCTGGCGACCGGCTTCCCGAGAATCTCCTCCGAAGCCGTCAGGTCAAGCACGTCGTCGACAATCTGAAAAGCCATGCCGATGTTGCGTCCATAAGAGCGCAGCAGCTGTTGCTGCGGCTCGGAAACTCCCGCCAGTATCCCGCCAAGGTGCATGCAGGTCGCGAAGAGGCACGCGGTTTTGCGAAAGATCAGGTCGAGGTGCTCTTCGCGTGTTATTGATTTGCCGAGCTTTTCAATCTGAAGCAGTTCGCCTTCCACCATCTGCTGGGTGAGGCTGATCAGTGTGTCGAGAATACCGAGGTTGCGCTCCTGTATGGCAATCTTGAAGGCCTGCATGTAGAGCCAGTCGCCAGCGAGCACGCACTTTGAGTTTCCCCATTGCGTGTTTGCCGCCGGACGGCCACGGCGTATCTGCGCTTCGTCAATGATGTCGTCGTGAACGAGCGTGGCGGTGTGGATGATTTCGACGACTGCCCCCAACCGTATGGCGCCCCCACCGGAATAGCCAAGCATGCGCGAGGAGAGGAGCAAAAGCGCAGGCCGAATTCGCTTGCCGCCGCCGCCGCGCAGGTATTCGCCAATCTCCGTGATGACCCCTACGTTCGAGACGGTGTCGCGTCCAAATTCGTGCTCGATCTCGGCGAGGTCATCGCGCAGCAGATCAAAAAAATCCTTCGTGTTCGCAATGGCGGGACTGTTCAAATGGGAAACCTTGAAAATGGCCTTCTGTGGTGCTTGTTCACACGATGTTCACCGGTAATGTGGCGCCCGTCGCGGATCGAGTTCCCCAACAAGGTCAATTCGACCGGTAGTTGGTGAACTGCATGTCAATTCCAAAATCCTTTCCCTTCAGCAAGGCGATGATCTCCTGAAGCGAGTCGCGGTCCTTGCCGGTCACGCGCACGAAATCACCCTGAATCGATGCTTGCACTTTTTTCTTTGTGTCCTTGATTGCCTTGACGATTTCGCGAGCCTTCTCCGTCGGAATGCCCTGCTGCATTGTGACTCGCTGGCGCACGGTTGACCCCGCAGCTGGCTCGATCTTGCCGTACTCCAAGGCCTTGAGGGGGACGTTGCGCTTGACCAACTTCGTTTGTAGCACGTCCGTGACGGCTTTCAACTTATAGTCGTCGGCGGACGTCAGGATAAGGGCTTCCTTCCCCTCCAGTTCGATGTTGGAGTGGGAGCCCTTCAGATCGTAACGCTGGTGGATTTCCTTCAAGGCCTGCTGGATCGCATTGGAAACCTCCTGCAGGTCCACCTTGCTGACAATATCGAATGAATTCTCGGATGCCATGTGAGTTAAGTGTATGACAAAGACGCGTTTTACGCACGGTGCAAAACGTTAGTGTGGGGGGCTTGTAAGCCCGAAAAAGCGGAAAAAGTTGTCCGCTGCAAGATTGCCGGCCTGTTCACCGGAAAGCCCCCGCAATTCTCCAACCTGACGGGCCGTCTCCACAACGAACGCCGGTTCGTTGCGCTTCCCGCGATGCGGTACGGGCGCAAGATACGGGCAATCGGTCTCGATCAAAAACCGGTCAAGCGGAACTATCGCGGCGGCATCGCGAATGTTCTGCGCTTTGGGGTACGTGATGTTACCGGCAAATGAGATCACGAAGCCAATATCGAGCGCCGCCCGCGCGTGTTCAAGACTTCCGGTGAAACAGTGCAGGATTCCGCCCAGTCCAGCTGGCGCCCAGCGTTCACGCAAGAGGCGGAGGCAATCATCCCAGGCATCTTCGCTGTTTTGCGACGGACGGCAGTGAATGATGATCGGCTTGTGCGCGGCCTCAGCCAACTCCAACTGGCGGACGAAAACCGTCTGTTGCACATCGCGGGGCGAGTGATCATAGAAGTAGTCGAGTCCAATCTCTCCCCACGCAATGACTTTGGGATGTTTCGCGAGCTGCTCCATCTTCGCGTAGGCGGCTTCGTTTGCCAGCCGCGCCTCGTGGGGATGAATGCCAATCGATGCGTAGATCCAGTCGTGCTTCTCTGCGAACGGAATCGCGCACTCGACCGTGTCAGGGCCGTCGCCGTTTCCAATTGCAAGCAGTGTGCGGACTCCCGCTTCACGGGCGCGTGTCAATATTGCGTCTCGGTCGGCCGCGAACTGCTTGCCATCGATGTGTGCGTGGGAGTCGACGTACATGAGTGCTCGGCAATTCTCGAACTACTTCAGGCGCGCTCCAACAGGAACTTCTTCCAGGAAGCTGGCCAGTGCGGGGACTCCTTCTTCCCCGAAAGATGCGGCGACGATCATCCCTTGCGATTCGATGCCGCGCAGTTTGCGCGGAGCGAGATTGGCGACGATCACGACCTTCCGCCCGATCAACTTCTCGGGGTCGTAGGCCTTGGCAATTCCGGCAACGATGGTGCGAACTTCCGTGCCAATATCCACGGTCAGCTTGAGCAGCTTGTCGGCTTTCTCGACCTTCTCGGCAGTCTTCACCTGGCCGACGCGCAACTCCACCTTCATGAAGTCGTCGATAGTAATTGTTCCGCTGCTTGCCACAGGTGCGGGAGCAGGAATTGCCGGTTGTGCGCTTTGCACTGCTGGTGTCGCAGGCGTGTTTTCGTTACTCGTTGCGGCCGGTGCTGCCGGAGTATTCCGCTCTTGTTCCATCTGTTGCATCCTTTCAATTGCGCTCTTATCGGCGCGAGGGAAGACACCCTCGACTTTGCCCAGCTTTGTGTCGGCGCTCAGTTGTCCCCACTTGAGATTGCGCAGCTCAAACTTCGCGATGTCTCCCAGCCCGAGCTGCGACCAGATACGGGCGGTTGAGTCGGGAAGGATAGGATAGGCGAGAGCAATCACAACACGCAGCGACTCGGCGCAGGTGTAGAGAATCTCAGAAAGTTTTGAGCGATCCGCCTCGCCAGTGAGCTTCCACGGAGCCGTTTCCGCAATGTATCCATCCACGGTTGCGATCAGCGACCAGGCATCCCGCAGCGCTCCCGAGAAATCATAGTCGGCAAACTTCGCTCCGAATCCTTCGATCACGCTCTCGGCTTGTTGCTTAATCGAGGTTGCAGCCTCAGAAGATTGCTTCGGCGGAGCAGGTACGGAGCCATCGAAGTAGCGTGTGATCATCGAAAGTGTGCGACTGGCAAGATTCCCAAGTCCATTCGCAAGGTCGGAGTTGTAGCGTTGTACCAGCGCATCGAACGAGAACGAACCGTCCTGACCAAAGACGATCTCGCGCAAAAGGAAGTAGCGCATGGCGTCCGCGCCGAGCACGTCAAGGATGGTTTCCGCGCGTACGATATTGCCACGCGATTTCGACATCTTGCTCTCTTCAAAGAGCAGCCATCCGTGCGCCACGATTTGCTTTGGTAACGGCAGACCAGCGGCGATCAGGAATGCCGGCCAGTAAACGCAATGGAAGCGCACAATCTCCTTGCCAATCATGTGCAGGTCGGCTGGCCAGTAGTGCGCGTATTGTTGCTGGTCTTTCTTGTCGGGAGAGCCGTAACCGATTGCCGTGATGTAGTTGCACAGCGCGTCGAGCCAGACGTAAATAACGTGTCCCGGATCGTCCGGTACCGGGATGCCCCACTTGAAAGTGGTGCGGCTGATGGAGAGATCTTTCAGTCCGCTGCGCACGAAGGCGATGACTTCGTTGCGCCGCGTATCGGGGCGAATGAAGTCCGGGGTCTCCGTGTAGAGCTTGAGGAGCTGGTCTTCCAGCGCCGAGAGTTTGAAGAAGTAGTTCTCCTCCTTCACCGTCTCAGTCGGACGGCCGCAGTCCGGACAAGGTGCGCCGGGCGTATCCACGTCCACATAGAGTTCGTCGAACACGCAGTATTGACCGCTATAAGTTGCCTTATAGATGTATCCGCGTTCCTTCAGCAGCGTGAACATGGCCTGTACGCCACGCTTGTGTTCATCGCTGGTGGTGCGGATAAACTTGTCGTAGGTGATGCCGAGGCGATCCCAAAGCAGCTTGTATTCGCCCGCTACTTCGTCGGTGAACTGTTGCGGCGACTTTCCCGCGGCGTTTGCCGAGCGCTCGATCTTCTGGCCGTGTTCATCGGTACCGGTAAGAAAAAACGTGTCGACACCGAGGGCTCGCTGGCGTCGCGCAATCGCGTCGCAGGCAAGTGTCGTGTACGTGTGCCCAAGGTGAGGACGGGCGTTCACGTAGTAAATGGGCGTTGTAAGGTAAAACTTTCCTTCGGATCGATCCATGTTTTTCGTTCCAACGCAGGCAGCGCTACTCGCGCGCTTCCTGCTGATACAACCGCAGTGCTTCCTGCATGATGGTCTTCAACGGCGTCTGAGTCCGCTCGGCAATTTTCCGGCAATCCTCGAACTCCGGAGCATAATTCGTAATCTTCCCGTTCAGCCGCGCAACCTTTATGCGGATTTCTCCCCACTGCGTCGCGACCGATACATGCTCACGCTGCAAAGTGTGTCGCAACTCCTGCCGGACGCGCAGGCCAATGGTAGTGGTTTCCGCAAAAATGATCCCGGCAATCGTCTGCGCATTTTCGGGCTGAGTAAGCACCGTCAGGATCACGCCCGGACGACTCTTTTTCATCTGTACCGGAGTGCCAAACGCGTCGAGCGCGCCGGCCTGCAACAAACGATCGATGACATAGCCAAACACCTGAGGGCTCATGTCGTCGAGGTTGGCCTCGAGGACGGTGATGCTGTCCTGTGGTGCGGCCAACTCCGCTTCCAGAGACTCGCCAACTGTAAGACGCAACACGTTTGCATTGCCTGCGATGTTTCGCGCGCCCGCGCCGTAGCCGGTTGCGGAGACCTTCATGCGCGGAATGGAGCCGAACCTTGTTACCAGTGCACAAACCATCGCCGCGCCGGTTGGTGTGACCAGCTCCTTCTGAATTCCCGAAGAGTACACCGGGGCATCCTTCAACAGCTCAAGCGTTGCCGGCGCCGGAACCGGGAGCGTTCCGTGGGCGCACTGCACCACACCGCCGCCGACATTGAGTTCCGAGCAAACCCATTCGTTCACGCCGAGATAGTCGGCGGCAACCGCTCCGCAAAGAATGTCGACGATGGCATCGACGGAGCCAACCTCGTGAAAGTGAATCGCCTCGACATCCTTATTATGTATCTTCGCCTCGGCCTCGCCGAGCAGTTGGAAGGCCCGCAGCGCAGTTGCGCGCGCCTTCTCGCTGACCTTCGCCGCATGTAGAATGGCGCGAATCTCTTTCAACCCGCGATGCGTGTGCTCGCCGTGCTCGTGGACATGCGCGTGGTCGTGAGAATGGCTGTGCTCCGTGCCGTCCTCATGCGTGTGTTCGTGAGGGCGATCGTGTTGATGGGCGTGTTGCTCCAAGTACTCCTCACGCGGCATGTCCTTCTCGCCATGGACGAACACGTCGACCTTGGTGGCGCTGATCCCGTTGCGATCCACTCGAGCAGCTTGCAACTCGGCTCCCAGATTGAGTTCCCGAACGGTCGACTGCAACAATTCCAGCGGAACGCCGGCGTCAACCAGCGCGCCGAGGAACATATCTCCGCTGATCCCGGAGAAGCAATCAAGGTAAGCAATCTTCATAACTGCGATACGGCCTTTCCAGCGGCGTCCGGCGTGCTACAGTGATCGAAGCGCCGGGCGTAATACTTCAATATATGGGCAGGCGGAGCGAGGGTCAAACGCCCGCCTGGCGGAACCGGGCGCGACGCAGTGGGATAATGGAAGCGCAAATTCCTTGCGGAGAGTGAACGAGCCATGAAGGCTGTGATTCTTGCAGGCGGCTTGGGCAGCCGTCTGGCGGAAGAGACGACGACCAAGCCCAAGCCGATGGTGGAGATTGGCGGCCGGCCAATTCTCTGGCACATCATGAAGGTATATTCCGCGCACGGCATCAACGACTTCATCGTGTGCCTCGGTTACAAGGGCTACCTGATCAAGGAATACTTCGCCAACTACTTCATGTATTCGTCGGACATGACCATCGATCTGGCGAGGAACGAGATCACTTATCAGCGCAACGATTGTGAGCCGTGGCGCGTGACGCTCATTGATACCGGCGTCGAAACCCAAACAGGCGGCCGCCTGAAGCGCGTGTTGCCTTACGTGCAGGACGAAGATGCTTTCTGCTTCACCTACGGTGATGGAGTCGGCGATGTCGACATCGCACGGTTGATCCAATTCCACCGGGAGCAGAAGACGCTCGTTACGGTGACGGCCGCGCAACCGACGGGACGTTTCGGCGCGCTGACGATCGACGGCGAACGAGTCCGCGGATTCCTCGAAAAACCGCAAGGCGACGGTAAATGGGTCAGCGGCGGATTTTTTGTGCTTTCGCCGCGCGTAGGCGATTACATCGAGGGCGACTCCTCCATCTGGGAGCACGAACCGCTGGAGCGTCTGGCCCACGAAGGCCAGGTCGCGGCCTACAAGCACGCGGGCTTTTGGCAGGCGATGGATAACATTTCCGAGCGCAACCTGCTCAACCAGCTATGGGATTCCGGCAAGGCCCCGTGGAAGATCTGGAAGTAACGACCGCGGCGCAATCGCGGTTCGAACAATTTATCTATCAGGAAACGAGACAGAGTGTACCGTCAGCTTCAGCGTCATCTTATCCAGCATATCCGTAGCTTTCTCCAAGCCAAGTACCAACTTGAGCTAGACAACATCGTTGTGGAACAGCCGCCGAAAATCGAGTTCGGCGAGTTTGCGCTGCCGCTCTGCTTCGAACTGGCGCGGCGTTTGCGCAAGGCTCCGCGAAAAATCGCAGAGGAGATTGTCGCCGAGTTGCCGCCGCTCGACGGCTTCCAGGCGTTCGAAGTTGCGGGCGGCGGATATATCAATGCCCGCATTGATCGCGGTCGGGCCGCCGCGCTCGTGGTTGAAGCGCAGGCTGACACGGCGTCCGCCGGGCAGTCCGGCAAGATCCTCGTCGAGCACACTTCGATCAATCCGAACAAGGCCGCGCACATCGGGCATCTGCGCAATTCCATCCTCGGCGACACGTTCGTTCGCCTGCTGCGCTCCGCCGGACGCGAGGTCGATGTGCAGAATTACATCGACAACACGGGCGTGCAGGTTGCCGACGTTGTTGCCGGTTTCGTGCATCTCGAAAAGAAGTCGAAGGCCGAGATCGAGGAGATCATGGCTTCGACCTCGAAGTTCGACTACTACTGCTGGGACCTCTACGCGAAAGTCTCGCAGTGGTATGCCGAGGACAAGGCGAACCTGCAAGTGCGGCTCGATACGCTGCACGCCATCGAACACGGTGGCAACGAATTGGCCGACATCGCCGATCTCATTTCGACGGCCGTGTTGCTGCGTCACCTGGAGACGATGGAACGGCTCGGCATCGAGTACGACTTTTTGCCGCGCGAGAGCGAAATCCTCGATCTGAACTTCTGGAGCACAGCCTTCGAGCAGTTGAAGGAGAAGAAGGTTCTCTACTTCGAAACCGAAGGCAAAAACAACGGCTGCTGGGTGATGACGCGTCCGGGCAGCGAAGGCAGCGCCGAAGGTCCGGACGAAGACGCGAAGGTCATCGTTCGCTCGAACGGAACGGTCGGCTATGTCGGCAAGGACATCGCTTACCATCTCTGGAAGTTCGGCCTGCTTGGGCGCGACTTCGGGTACAAGCGTTTCTACCGCTATCCGAACGGACAAGACGTGTGGATCTCAACCAGTCCCGACGACGACGAACCGAATCATCCGCACTTCGGCAGCGTGAGCGAAATCTACAACGTCATCGACGCGCGCCAGTCTGAGCCGCAGGAGACGGTGAAGGAAGCGCTGCGGTTGCTGGGCGCGACAGAGCAGGCGGCACATTACACGCACTTCTCCTACGAGATGGTCGCGCTGACGCCGCGCTGCGCGCTCGAACTCGGCTACGAGGTGAGCGAGGAAGACCAGCAAAAATCGTACATAGAGGTCTCCGGACGCAAGGGCTTCGGCGTGAAGGCCGACGACCTGCTCGACAAGCTGATCGCGGCGGCCAAGGCCGAAGTCGACTCGCGCCATCCGGAACTGAGCGACGAAGAACGCCTGGCAATCGCGCGGCAGATCGCGATCGGCGCGCTGCGCTACTTCATGCTGAAGTTCACGAAGCAATCGGTGATCGCCTTCGACTTCCGCGAGGCGCTCGCCTTCGAAGGCGAAACCGGGCCTTACGCGCAATACGCCGTCGTCCGCGCGACGAACATCTTCCGCAAGGCGGGCACGACCGCCGAGGAGATTCTGACGGACTCGGCCGATCTCTCGCCGTACTTAGAGGGCGAGACGGGGACGGAGATCTGGGCGCTGTGGCTGCTGGCCGGACAGGCATCGACACTTATCGATCAATGCATCGCCACGACCGAACCGGCCTACCTGGCAAAGTACGCCTTCCAATTGGCGCAACAGTTCAACAACTTCTACCATCGCCACCACATCCTGACGGAAGCCGACGAGGGACGGAAGCGCTTCCTGCTGATGACAGCAGCGGTGGTGCGCAGGGAACTGATCCGCGTGCTCGCGGTCATGGGAATCACCGTGCCACCGGTGATGTGACCCCCACCCCCCTATTTTTAAGTATTTGCGAATCAAATACTTGGGTGATTTTGTTCGCAGATATTTGAAAATAAACGGGTTAAAGTCGTTTGTTTTCAAATATCTGGAAAGATCGTTGATCGAAGCCCCGATTTGTCGATTGCAAAAGAACAGGGACTTGCCGACGGGCAAGTCCCTCTCCTTTTAGGATAGCAAATCCGACGGGGAAAAGGACCAACTGGATTTGGCTTGTTTTCTGAGAGTTATGTCGTTAGGGGGCTTGACAAGAAAAAAGGTTTCGGAGGTTTCGAAGGTTTCGGATGTTTCGGAGGAGAAAGGCAGCCGCGGATGTTCGCGGATAAGACCGGGGATTGTCGATGGCTGATTGCTGATTGACGATTGGGGCGGGCGCAAAATTCAACGGACCCACTTCTGCCAACGGAAGGCAGAAGTGAGGCGCACCCTCAAGCGATATTGAGATGTGGGCCACGAGCCTTGGCAAGAAAAGTTTCGAGTTTCAAGTTTCGAGCTTCAAGAAACGACAAAGACAGGTTGCCACGGATGAGCACGGATTCTCACGGATAAGGCTTTGGGGATTGTCGATGGCTGATTGCTGATTGACGATTGGGGAGAGAGCAAAATTCAACGGACTCACTTCTGCTGACGGAAGGCAGAAATGAGGCGCACCCTCAAACAATCGTGGTCGATGAGATGTGGGGCACCCGGCGTAGCCCGTCATCCATTTGTGTTGTGGACCCTCCTCTACGCGTGAGGAACGAGACCAGAAGCCAGGGTAAACACAATCAGCAATATGCCGCCAAACAGGGCGTCGTATAGCCCCGGGACCCACTGCGGAAACGGCCCGCCAATGGCGTACGCCCAGACGGCGAATGCGAATGTACTGACCGCGGTTTGAATGTAAGGCTTCGGAGCGCTCTTTTCGCTGGTTTGCTTCCATGTGTAAGCAGCGGCAAAAACGGCGAATACGATGAAGAGAAGGATTAGTGTGCCAGTACGCGGATGCTGTGAAGCCGCAACAATGATGCTGTTCACCGCAATCCAACCCGCAACGACTTCTGTGGGAATCAGCTTCACAATCTTGTCTGTATACTTATCTGCAGATTCGGCAGTGGCACCGGCGACGTTATAAGAAACGGTTTGAATCCGGCGATTCATAATGCCTCCTTACAAGTACTTCCTGATCTTGGAATAAATGGTATCGAAGAGGATTCCTTCCCGAACAGAACCAAACGGTTTGCTGCGTTCCGCATGGTGAACGGCTACCAACTGAAGGTCGTCGTTGAAGCACGGGGCCCCGCTGGAGCCGTGTTCGGCGAGAGAAATGTACTGTATCAATCCACTGGCCATGTACACGCCAGTGACAGCATTGGGCGATGTAGAGATCTTCAACGACTCGCCTTTCGGATGCTGAAGAATAAGAAGCCCCGAGCCATCGGCAGGAATCGCGCTGTTGCCGACCGAAACAGGTTGAATACCGGCGGCAATAATATCTTCCGAAACTTGCAGTAGTATGCAATCCAGATCGGCGCTCGCCCAGAGCACTGGGGTTTCCGACAGGGCAAAGGTCGTCCTGTCATTGGGTGGCTTAGCGAATTGAAACGTCAGTTGCACATCCGCAAGGATTTTGGTCGGGTATAGCGGGCCGCTCGGTGATCCATTGTTCGACAAGACGTGATAATTCGTAATTACCAAATTGGGGGCAATCAAGAATCCTGTTGCGGACATTCCCAGATTCGGCTGACGGATCAGGCAGACCGCTGGCGCGAGCTTGTCGAGAGCCGACCGCAGCCATTCGGCGTCAAGAAGAATCTGCGATTTCAACCTGCCTAGGTGATACTCGACCTGCTCGGGCGTGGCTTTCCAATCGAATTCCGGGCCGGTGCCGACAGGTTCGGCCGTGTTGTCTTCCAGAAACCGCTTGAGATCTAACCCAATCTGCGCTGTGAAGCGGTCTAAATTTGCGACAACGAGCGGGATGTCGTCGCGGGCTGCGACCTGTTCGTACAAGTTCATCAGTTCTACGAATCTCTGCTGCGCAACTCCAAAGCGATTGGGTTTGTTGAGATGTCCCAGTGCCCTGGAAAGGAAGCCTTTCAAGTCTTTGGACTCCGTGGATTGGGGCTTTGGGGCCAACTTCTGATCGGCCAAGGCACGAACCACTCGCCGTAACGCTTGATGTTCCGCATGCAGTCGCAAGAGGGCCATGCGGGTATCGCGCATGTTGTTCTGCATCTCGCGTTGAACGAACCATGTGCTGACCACGTCCCTGATGGGACTGTGAGACACATGACCGTATGCGATCCCTTGTTTTGTAACCTGAGAACCAATCATGTTAGGTACTGCAGCCAATTCCGCAGTAGAGTACTCGACCAGCAGACACGGCCTGCCAAGCGCGACGAGGTCGCTTCGCCGTTTGGCTCCTCTGGCCCGCGTTGCGGCTTCGTAAAGCTGGCACAGGTCTTTTCCCAAGCTCAATAGCGTACCCTGCTTCGTGGTCCCGCTAGGAAGCCGAACGGAACAGGGCACATCGAAGAACTCCTTAAGGACATCGAGACAGGCGGTTGTGGAAAGACCGTGGACAGCGTAGTCCAAACCGATTTCGCACCTGACCACTCCAAAACCATCGTTCAAGACGCGGCGAAAGGCGACATCACGCCTCGACCCAGTAGCCAGACTGCGTGCGGAAAAATTCGGCAGCTTCAGCGCCCCACGGGAGCTGCAAAAGTAGAGCTCGTCATGCCAGACGACATTGCCGCCTCGGTATCGTTCTTTCATGACACCAAAGAATCTGACGAAATCCTGCGTCGGTTGTGGGGTCCGCCAGTCTGGCGCAGTATTGAGGAGCGCCTGGGAGTGGAAGGGGCGCAAGTCTGCAATTGGGAATTGCAATACTAGCAGCATAGACGATGCCCCCGTCGGACGAACCTTCAGAGGCCGAATTGACACCATTCGTTGAACAACGTTCGAGCTTGCGCTACATAACGCAGTCCTTCGCAATGAATGTCGGCCAGAGAATAACCCCCGAAACAGCCGTTGTCAATAGAGTACCAACTGTGGGACGGGACTCCTCGCGCGTCACGTTTCACTTGCGCTCCGATTTACTGGGTCTTCCACCCGTGAATCCGAATAGGTGCGCAACTGTGTTTTCGCCGACCACAGCTAAGCACTCAAAATCTACCCGATAATTGCACATGTAACTGCCGCAGCGCCGGCAACATTTTGCCATCATCTTTATGAGGCTGGCCCACACCTCCATCGTGAATCTGAGGGTGTCCCTATATGCTTCCTTTGGTAGATATGGGCCAATGGTGTGCTGGGACGCTTCGTCGCTGCGCTTCTCAGCATGACACGTGGACGCTGTGATGTGCTGCGAGCGGCGAGCAAACGCAATAGCAACTACAACGGCAGAAGCAAAATGCATGGATCCTGAGTCGCAAAGAACGCGACTCAGGATGACAGCATCAAATCTGATCTTAGGTTTTGCGAATCCCACCCTTCGCGATGCTCAGGATGGGGCACCCGCAGTTCGCTAGTCCCGAAGTTCACTATCTCCCATGCGAGCAAAGTCGGCTCGCATGGGCCACCCGAAGACTTTGGGTAAGTAGAAAACCTACTTCACTCCACCCGCCGCAGCGTTGCGGACCAGTTCGATGATGGAGCGGACGGCGATGCCGCTGGGGCCTTTGGCGATCCACGCCTTGCTGTCCTCGATCCAGGCGGCTCCGGCGATGTCGAGGTGGAGCCAGGGTTTATCTTCGACGAACTCCTTGAGGAACATGGCGGCGGTGACGGCTCCGCCCCAGCGTCCGCCGGTGTTCTTGATGTCGGCGATTTCGGAGCGGATCATCTCGGTGTATTCGGCGTCGACGGGGAGGCGCCAGAATTTTTCGCCGGAGTTCTGGAGCGCGGTGGCGAAGGCCTCGTAGTAGGCGTCGTCGTTGGCGAAGACGCCGGCATTGATGTGTCCCAGGGCGACGACGCAGGCACCGGTGAGGGTGGCGGCATCGACGAGGTGGGTGGCGCCGAGTTCGCGGGCGTAGCAGAGGCCGTCGGCGAGGACGAGGCGTCCCTCGGCGTCGGTGTTGATGATCTCGATGGACTTGCCGTTCATGGCGATCTGCACGTCGCCGGGTTTCTGCGCCTTGCCGCTGGGGAGATTTTCCGAAGCGCAGACGATGCCGATGACGCGCACGTTGGGCTTGAGCAGGGCAATGGCGCGCATGGCTCCGATCATGGCGGCTCCGCCGGCCATGTCGTACTTCAT
>Ga0307375_10002895_pt1 | contig 17249 bp, 13 predicted proteins | sample TR1MG_FD_202531 | JGI IMG/M metagenome (GOLD analysis project Ga0307375, IMG submission 202531) | Soil microbial communities from Risofladan, Vaasa, Finland - TR-1 | ecosystem: Environmental > Terrestrial > Soil > Coastal area > Acid sulfate soil | place: Finland: Risofladan, Vaasa | collected... | reverse complement strand
AAAACACCCATGCCAATAAAGGACCATTTCAGTCGACGCAGGATACTGGGGTTTTTCATCAAATTTTCCAAAGTTAATTAACTGTGTTCATAAAGAGCCATGCTCATCATCAATGCGGGGTTATCGACAAGTAACGATCATACTTTAATGACCTAACCATGACATGAGTGTAGTCAAGCCAAGTCACTGCAGATATGCAACCATCCAAAAGCCCCCGCAACATTCCGCCCGGATTGTTATCATGGCAAACATGAATGTCGATCACGAAAGCCTGGCACCCACAAATCTCCGCAGTGATGAAGAATGCAGTCGAATCGCCAGCCCGATCGGCAGCGGTTTTCGTTATGCCTGTCTGCCGATTCCCGAAGCAGAGCGGCGCGCCGTCACTGCCTTGCGGGCGTTTGATCTGACGCTGATGGAAATCACGGATACGCGGGCTGATACACAGATCGCCCGGCGCAAGCTCGACTGGTGGCGGAATGCACTGCATCAATCCTGTACGCACCATACGGCGGAGCATCCGATCCTGCAGTCCCTGCTCGCTGCAGTCGACCGACCCACTCTCAACGATCTTGTCCCCTATTTTGAGGCGCGACTGGGGGCCGCCGTCGTCGAGCTGGATTATCAGGGCTTTGAAATGCAATCGGATCTGGAGGCCTACCTCGATGCCTCGGGTGGGGCCATGTATCGCCTATATGCCCGGGTGTTGCAGGCACCTCAAGATACCCATGCCGAACTCGGCCAACTCGGCGCGCTGCATCATCGATTATTCCGACTGACCTACCTGGGCCGTCATGTCCAACGTGGACAGATATATCTGCCCGCCGAACAGCTGACGCGGTCGGGTTTGACCGAGGCGGACTTCCACCGACCGAATGCCCCTGAACGACTTGCCGTATTCTTGCAGGCCGAATTATCCGATATTGAAAACAAGCAGACCGAGGCCATCACCCGCCTGCGGGTGATCACACCCAAACCCTCAACGTTCTTCAGAGCCATGATTGCACTCGATCGCGCACAGATGGCGCTGCTCAGACGCCATGAGGCACAGGTGCTGACCTCCCGGCCGGAAACCACCCCTTTTACACGACTCGTCTCGGCCTGGTGGGGCAGCAAACGCCCCTTGCCGAAAATTCGTACCTCATCATCCACCTAAGAATCATCACCATGCCCGACACGATGCCCCTTCCGCAGCCACTCCCGAACCTGACCGATCGAATCGTCGTCATCAACGGCGCGACCGGCACGCTTGGCAGCGCCATGGCACATGCCCTGCAGCGCTGCGGGGTACAGCTGGTCCTGTTCGGCCGGAAAAGCGACGTTCTGAACCGGCTGGCGGATGAGCTCGCGGCCACATCCAGTCCGCATGCCACATCAAAACCACCTCTGATCCAGCCGGTTGATTTTTCCGGCGCGAAGGTCGAAGACTATCAGACACTAACCGACGCTCTTTCAGACTCGTTCGGCCACATAGACATCCTGATCCATGCCATGGGACAGGGCGGGCAACTTTCACCACTCGCGCACACCGACCTCCTTAAATTCCAGGAGAGTCTGCACGTGAACTTCACCGCACCCTTTGCCCTAAGCCGGGCACTCTGGCCCTTGTTGGAAGCAGCGGGAGCGGCCGGAGCGAGCAAGGGACAAATGTTGTTTTTCACCGATCGGGGCACACCCGCCTTCGGCAATGCCTACGCCCCTGCGCATGCGGCCCTGGCGCGGCTGGTCGAGCAATGGGCGAACGAAACCGATACCGTTCGGATCAACGCCCTCGATCCGGGCCCGACCCACAGCGGCTTGCGGCAATATCGTTTCCCCGGTGAGTCAGTATCCGAGCGGGCAGCGGCAGAAGACATGCTTCCGGCAGCCTTCTCCCTGCTCACGGATGAGCATGCACACGGCCGCATCGTCCGGCTTCAGCCAGATCGCTACTGAGCCTCTCAACAGACATTCCGGGCAGGCAGGCTGTCTTGACCGGACTATGCGCCCTGACAGGTTGGTTGATCGGGTCGGCAAACACGCATGATCCGTTGCCGCCGATGGCCCCATGACATCGCAAATGTTCCGGGTTGTTGTATGCTGAACCACGATTATTAATTTCGACACCAGCAGCTTAAATACGCGACAGAATGACAGGGAGTTAGCATCCATGATTAGCCTTCAGGTCACAGGATTATTCGGTCTGATCGTCCTATTTCTGGACATCTGGGCAATCGTGCGACTCATCCAGAGTCCAGCGGGTCCGGGCGTTAAAACGATCTGGGTTCTGATCATTCTGTTCATGCCCATTTTGGGGCTTCTTCTCTGGTTTCTGCTGGGACCAAGAGACTAGCGTTCAAGCGAGAAGCCCCCACCCTCCTTGCCCCCGACAAACATCAAGCTTGACCCAATCCATCAACGACGAGTCGACGACATGAGCGAATCCAAGACCATACTTCTGGGTGCGGGGAAGCAACCCGCCTATCTGTATAGCGGCATGATCAACAGGCACGGACTGATTGCCGGGGCAACCGGTACGGGTAAAACGGTGACGCTTCAGGTTTTGGCCGAGCAGTTTTCCCGCTTGGGCACCCCGGTTTTCGTGGCCGATATCAAAGGGGATCTCTCCGGTATCGCCGCAGCCGGGAAGCCGCACCCAAAAATCACCGAACGCGCCGTGAAAATGGGCCTGGAGCCCATTGCGTTCAGCGCCAATCCCGTGATTTTCTGGGATGTCTACGGCGAACAAGGGCACCCGCTCCGACTGACGATTTCCGAGCTGGGTCCGGTCGTCCTTGCCCGCCTGCTGGGCTTGAACGAACTGCAGGAAGACATTCTGCAGATCATCTTCCAGATCGCGGACGATCAGGGGTTACTCCTGCTCGACCTCAAGGATCTGGATGCGCTGCTAAGGCACATCGATGAAGACACCAACCAATATCAAGGCGATTACGGACGCATTTCGCGTCAAAGTCTGGGTGCCATCATGCGTACCGTCACCGCCTTCAAGCGCGAAGGTGCGGAGCAACTGTTCGGCGAACCCGCCATCACGCTGGACGACCTGCTGATTCAATCCGAAAGTGGCGCAGGCATGATTCACGTGCTCGCCGCCGATCGACTGTACCGGGAAGGCCCACAGGTTTATGCCGCCTTACTCTTGTGGTTGCTCTCGGAGCTGTTCGAGCAGATGCCGGAAGTCGGCGACCCCGAGAATCCGAAATTCGTGCTGTTTTTTGATGAGGCGCACCTGCTGTTCGACGACGTACCCAAACCCCTGATCGACAAGATCGAACAGGTTGTACGCCTGATCCGCTCGAAGGGTGTCGGTGTCTTTTTCGTCACGCAAAATCCATTGGATCTGCCGGAAAACGTGCTGGGCCAACTGGGCAATCGCGTTCAGCACGCCCTACGCGCCTTTACACCGCGTGACCAGAAAGCCGTTCGAGCGGCAGCCCAGACCTTTCGCAGCAATGCGGACGTGGATGTCGAACGGGTCATCACCACGATGGGTGTGGGCGAGGCTCTGGTGTCCACCCTGGATGTCAAGGGTATGCCCACCCCGGTCGATCAGATCCTGTTGCGACCGCCTGTCAGTCGAATCGGTCCGCTGACAGCCGAGGAACGGAGCGCCATTATGCTTCGCTCCCGCTACAAGGGTCGCTTCGATCACCCCGTGGATCGCGAATCCGCCTTCGAACGGCTCAAGACTCGCCGAGAACAGGCCCAGCAGGCAGCCGAGTCCGCGGCGGAAGCCAAACAGGAACAAGCACAGACACGGGAATCTGTGCCAAAACCAACATCTGGAAGCCGTCGCCAAAGCCCTATGGAAGCGTTTGTCACGAGCGCCGCCCGCGCCATCGGCAGCCAGCTTGGCCGGCAACTCCTGCGCTCGCTGCTTGGCAGTCTGAAACGTTAAAGCCGGTTCAAGCAGACACATGACACCCATGACTCGCTCGACAAAATTGACCCTGTAGCCAGCCTTCATGCGTCCCGCAGATAGGAAAAGGCGGAAAATTTACGCATAATGCACGCATCTGTCTGGTTCAATACCTGTTGGCCGTTGCTGAATATCGGTGACGCCGAAGACATCGAGCGAATGAGTCCTGGACTCGGGCGCCGGTTAACCGTTTGTTTTAAAACCTGCCTGGCTACATTGGCATCAGCCGGCCAGAGCGTGCAGCGGACACAGGGGTGTGCTGCCGTATTTGTTTCGCTTCCGAAGGAGTATCCGTGTGACCCAATTTCAAGATCATGATCCGCAAGAAACCCGCGAATGGCTCGATGCCCTGGAGGCTGTCGTTGCCTTTGAAGGTACGGACAAGGCGCGTCATCTGATCGGCTCCTTGATTGAAGCGGCCCGCAAACACGGTATCGATACCCCCTACTCCGCAACCACGCCCTATATCAACAGCATCCCGACCGAAAAGGAACCGCCCTATCCCGGCGATCGGCAGATGGAGCAACGTCTGCGGGCGCTGGTGCGCTGGAACGCGATGGCGATGGTGGCCCGTGCCAACAAACACACCTCGGTCGGCGGCCACATCGCGTCCTACCAGTCCAGTGCGACCATGTATGAAGTGGGTTTCAACCATTTCTTCAAGGGACCGGAGCACCCTGATGGGGCCGACATGGTCTTCTTCCAGGGACATGCCTCGCCCGGCATGTATGCCCGCGCCTTCCTCGAAGGGCGTATCACGGAAGAACAACTGATCAATTTCCGTCAGGAAGCCCACAAGAATGGGCTCTCGTCCTATCCCCACCCGTGGTTGATGTCCGATTTCTGGCAATTCCCGACCGTATCCATGGGCCTTGGCCCCCTGATGGCGATCTATCAAGCCCGTTTCATGAAATACATGGATGGACGCGGATTATCGAAAGCGAACGGCCGCAAGGTATGGGCCTTCCTCGGCGATGGCGAGATGGATGAGCCCGAATCCACCGGCGCGATTGGCTTGGCGGTCCGGGAAAAACTCGACAACCTGGTTTTCGTCGTCAATGCCAACCTGCAACGCCTCGATGGCCCCGTTCGCGGAAACGGCAAGATCATCCAGGAACTCGAAGGCACATTCCGTGGCGCAGGCTGGAACGTCATCAAGGTTATCTGGGGTCCGGGCTGGGATGCACTTCTGAGCAAGGATATCTCCGGCAAGCTCATGCAACGCATGATGGAAGTCGTTGATGGCGAATACCAGGCCTACAAAGCCAAGGACGGCGCCTTCGTCCGTGAAAACTTCTTCGGCAAATACCCGGAAACCGCCGATCTCGTCAAGAACATGACCGATGACGAGATTTTCTCCCTGACGCGTGGCGGACATAGCTCCCACAAAATGTATGCGGCCTACAAGGCGGCGACCGAGCACAAGGGGCAGCCGACCGTCATCATCGCCAAGACCATCAAGGGCTACGGCATGGGACCGTTCGGCGAAGGCGCCATGACAGCGCACAACCAGAAGAAACTCGATATCGACGGGCTGAAGTACTTCCGCGATCGGTTCAGTCTACCCATCTCCGACAGCCAGCTTGAAAACGATGTGCCGTTTTACAAGCCCGAAGACAGCCATGAGCTGATCAAGTACCTGCATGAACGACGCCAGCACCTCGGCGGCTACCTGCCGACCCGGTTGGACCGCTCTGCCGCTCTGCCCGTCCCCGCACTCGAAGCCTTCGACATGATCCTCAAGGGGACCGGCGATCGCGAGATGTCCAGCACCATGCTGTTCGGTCGGATTCTCGCCATCATCCTGCGGGACAAGGCGCTGGGCAAACGCGTCGTACCGATCATTCCCGACGAGGCCCGGACCTTTGGTCTGGAAGGCCTGTTCCGTCAGGTCGGCATCTACGATCCGGCCGGCCAGCTGTATGAACCGGTCGATGCGGATCAGGTCTCCTGGTACAAGCAGGCCACCAACGGCCAGGTATTGCAGGAAGGGATCAACGAAGCGGGTTCCATGTCCTCCTGGCTCGCTGCGGCCACGGCCTATGCCAACTACGGCGAGGCCATGATCCCGTTCTACATCTATTACTCCATGTTCGGCTATCAGCGGGTGGGCGATCTCGTTTGGCTGGGCGGCGACATGCGGGCGCGCGGCTTCATTATTGGCGGCACCGCGGGTCGGACGACGCTGGAAGGCGAAGGTCTGCAGCACCAGGATGGGCACAACCTCGTCTTCTTCAGTGCGGTACCGAACTGCAAGTCCTACGATCCGACCTATGGCTACGAGATGGCCGTCATCATCCGGGCAGGCCTGCAGGAGATGTTCGCCGAGAAGAAGGATCTGTTCTACTACATCACCGCGATGAATGAGAACTATCCACACCCCGCGATGCCGGAAGGCGTGGAAGAAGGCATCCTCAAAGGCATCTACCCGTTGCGGACATCCAAGGCCAAACACAAACCGCGCGTACAGCTTCTGGGCTCAGGCACGATCTTGCGCGAGGTTGAACAGGCCGCCCGATGGCTCGAAGCGGATTGGGGTGTCACGGCGGATGTCTGGTCGGCCACCAGTTTCAGCGAATTGGCCCGTGAAGGTCAGGCCTGTGATCGTGCCAACCGGCTACACCCGGATCAACCCGCCAAAATACCGTTTCTCACCCAGACGCTGGCGCCCACTAAAGGCCCCATCATTGCGGCAACCGATTACATTCACCTGTATACCGAACAAGTCCGTGCATTCGTGCCGCGGCGCTATGTCACCCTGGGCACCGATGGTTTCGGCCGTTCGGATACCCGGGAAGCCCTGCGTCGCTTCTTTGAAGTCGATGCCGCGCATGTCGTGGTTGCGGCGCTCAAGGCGCTTGTGGACGAAGGCACCTTGCCCGCCCAGGTAGTCAATGATGCGATCGGCCGTTATGGTATCGATGCCAGTTTGGCCATGCCCAGTGCCCGTTAATTCTGATCCGAACCATTCGCTCTTCGCGCAGGCACTGCGCGGAGATCACGATTCAAGCTTATGGAGCCATCACGCATGACCGTGAAGTCAGTCACTCTGCCGGATATCGGCAATTACAAGGATGTCCCCGTCATCGAAGTACTGGTCGCCGTGGGCGATCGTGTCGAGAAGGAACAATCGCTCATCACCCTCGAATCCGACAAGGCGACGATGGAAATTCCCGCACCGTTCGGGGGCATCATTCGTCGGGTGATGGTCAAGAACGACGACAAGATGAACATCGGTGATGTGATTGCCGAGATCGAAGTCAGTGCCGAAGCGGCCGAACCCACCCCAATCGAGCCGGTCACTGCCGCCAGTGAACCTGCGCCCGTCGCGGCACCGGCCAAGCCGGCACCCGCTACACCCCCCGCACCTGCTGCCATGGTGGAAACGACCTCAGCGCCTGCCAGCGGTCCCTACCCCATCAATGCCCCGACCACGAGCGCGCAGTATCACGCCAGTCCGTCCGTGCGCGCATTCGCCCGTCGCCTGGGTGCCGACCTGACCAAGGTCGTCGGTACCGGCATCAAGAACCGAATCCAGCAATCGGATGTTGAAGCCTTTATCAAGCAGACATTAAGTGGCTCGGTCACGTCGTCCGGCACCACGGGCGGCGCCGGTATTCCCCCCTTGCCCGCCATCGACTTCAGCCAGTTTGGCGAAACGGAAACCGTGCCGCTCTCACGTATCCAGAAGCGTTCCGGCAAACACCTCACCAGTTGCTGGCTCAATATCCCGCACGTCACGCAATTCGACGAAACGGACATCACCGATCTTGAGGCTTTCCGGCAATCACTGAAATCGCGTGCCGAAAAGGCCGGCGTGAAGCTCACCCCGCTTGTTTTCATTCTCAAGGCCGTGGCTCGTGTGCTGAGCGAACAGCCGAAACTCAATGCCTCGCTTGATCCATCTGGCGAGAATTTGATTCTCAAGAAATACATCAACATCGGCGTTGCGGTGGACACCCCCAACGGCCTCGTGGTTCCCGTGATCCGGAACGTCGACCAGAAGGGGCTGTTTGCCCTGTCCACCGAACTGGCCGAAGTCAGCAAGCGGGCGCGCGATGGCAAACTGACCCCGGACGATCTGTCCGGGGGATGCTTCTCCATTTCTAGCTTGGGCGGCATTGGCGGCACTCAGTTCACACCCATTGTGAATGGCCCTGAAGTCGCCATCCTGGGCGTTTCCCGCGCCAAAATGGTACCAGTCTGGAATGGTGAAGCGTTTGAGCCGCGCCTCATGCTGCCACTGGCCCTCTCCTACGATCACCGCGTCATTGATGGCGCCCAGGGCGCTCGCTTCATCACCGCACTCTCGAGCGTATTGACCGATCTGCGCGAATTGATTCTGTAAAAAGGCAAGCATTCCATGGCAACGACAGAAACCCTCAAACTCCCCGACATCGGTAATTTCGAGAAGGTCGAGATTATCGAGATCCTGATCGCCCCCGGTGATGTCATCGCGGCCGAAACCTCCCTGTTGACCCTCGAATCCGACAAGGCGACGATGGAAATTCCATCGCCCATGGCGGGCAAGGTTGTGGATGTACTCGTCAAGATCGGCGACAAGGTCGGCACCGGAGATCCCATTGCCACACTGGAGCTGGCCGAAACCGCGCCAGCGACTGCCGTATCCAATACAGTAGCGCCCACTCCAGAACCCGCTGCTGCGACGGCGACCGCCGAGACACGTCAGGTCTCAATCCAATCTGCGCCCGCGGCGGACATCGCGACCGATCACCAGTGCGACATACTCGTCCTGGGCGCTGGTCCCGGCGGCTACACGGCGGCTTTCCGTGCGGCAGATCTCGGCAAGCAGGTCATCCTGATCGAACGGTTCGAACAGATTGGCGGCGTCTGCCTGAATGTCGGTTGCATTCCCTCCAAGGCCCTGCTGCATGTTTCCAGCATTCTCAACGAAACGCGCGACATGGGTGCCCATGGCGTGACATTCGCCGAGCCGACCATCGATCTGGACAAGCTGCGCGGCTTCAAGAACGGGGTGATCACCAAGCTGACCGGCGGCCTCAAGCAACTCGCCAAACAGCGTAAGGTCACTATTCTGCACGGTATCGGCCAGTTCTCGAGCCCCAATCATCTCACCGTCAAGGCCAGTGACGGCACGGAAACAACGGTCGGCTTCGCCCATGCAGTGATCGCAGCGGGCTCACAGCCGGTCAAGCTGCCCTTTATTCCGCATGACGATCCGCGCGTCATGGATTCCACCGATGCCCTGGATCTGGCCGATATTCCCGCCCGCATGCTCGTCATTGGCGGCGGCATCATTGGTCTGGAAATGGCACAGGTCTATGCCTCATTGGGCTCCAAGATCACCATCGTCGAGTTGGCCGACACCATCATCCCCGGTGCGGACAAGGATATGACCCGCCCGCTGCTCAAAGCTATTCGCAAGCGTTACGAGAATATCTTCCTGGGCAGCAAGGTCACGGCCGTCTCCGCGCACGATGATGGTCTGGAAGTCAGCTTCGAAGGCAAAGACGCACCGGCCTCGGATCGCTTTGACAAAATTCTCGTCGCCGTCGGTCGCGCCCCTAACGGCAAAAAACTCCAACTCGAGGCCGCAGGTGTGACTGTAGACGAACGCGGCTTTATCGCCGTGGATCAGCGCATGCAGACCAATGTGCCGCATATCTTTGCCATTGGGGACATCGTCGGCCAACCCATGCTCGCACACAAAGCTACACATGAAGGCAAGGTCGCGGCGGAAGTGATCTGCGGCCTGCCGTCGGCCTTCACCCCGATCACGATTCCCAGCGTGGCCTATACCGATCCGGAGATCGCCTGGGCCGGGCAGACCGAAGAGCAACTCAAGGCCGATGGTATTGCGTATGAAAAAGGCGCCTTCCCCTGGGCTGCGTCGGGCCGCTCCCTGAGTCTGGGCCGGGATGAGGGCATCACCAAGGCGTTGTTCAGCACCGATACCCATCGACTGCTGGGTGTGGGCATTGTCGGGCCCAATGCCGGCGAACTGATCGCTGAAGCGGTGCTTGCCATGGAAATGGGGGCAGACATGGCGGATATCAGCCTCACCATCCACCCCCATCCGACCCTGTCGGAAACCCTGGGCTTTGCGGCCGAGATGGCCGAAGGCACCATCACGGACCTGCTCCCACCCAAGAAGCGCAACTGAAACGCGAACGTCTGACCCGTGGTTTGGAGGGGATGCACCCCCTATACCCGCTCGTAACGCAAGGGCGCCCAACCGTTCCGCCACGAATTAGCGGCGGGCGTGGAAAAAGGCGAATCGGGCCAATCAGTCTTTTATCTTGATAGATAGAAACGATTGAGTAGGGATTTGTCACGTAATTGGCTAGGCTTAGCGCCCGTTCCCACTCCATAGGATCCGTGTATTTTGACTGCCTACCTTTTATTTGCCTTGCTGGGTGCGTTCTCCGGCCTTCTGGCCGGACTGCTGGGTATCGGCGGCGGACTCATCATTGTCCCCGTACTTCTGATGCTGTTTCCGTTCATTGGTTTGGCAGACACCGGGCATCTGGTTCACATCGCCATCGGAACATCGCTGGCAGTCATCGTTTTCTCTTCGATCTCATCTGTACTGGCCCATCATCGCCATGGCGGCGTCCTGTGGCCACTGTTTTTCAAGATTGTCATCAGCGTGATTACCGGCGCCATCATTGGCTCATCGGTCGCCCATCTACTTCCTGGGGAAGTCCTCAAGAAGGTATTCGGCGTCATCGAGATTCTGATTGCCATCCAGATGGGCGTGGGCGGACAACCCTCACCCAAGCGTAATCTGCCTGGATTCATTCCCCTAAATATCTTTGGTACGACCGTGGGAGCAACAGCTTCGGTCATGGGCATGGGCGGTGGCGCACTAACGACCCCTTTCTTCCTGTGGTGTAATGTAGCGGCGCGTAACGCCATCGCCACGAGTGCCGCGATAGGGTTGCCCACTTCTGCAGCAGGTGCATTGGGCTACATACTCACGGGCTGGGGCCAGCCGGGACTACCCGAATGGTCGCTGGGGTACGTCTACCTGCCCGCCTTGCTCGGTATCGTGATACCGACCTTTATCTTTGCCCCCATCGGCGCGGGCCTCACCCAGCGACTACCGGCCAAGACCCTCAAGCGCATCTTTTCGGTCGTGCTTGTTATCCTTGGCATCAACATGTTGGTGCACTAATGCGTATTGCCATTTATCCCGGCACCTTCGACCCGATCACGCTGGGCCATATCGATCTGGCGCGACGCGCAACGCACCTCTTCGACCGGGTGATCGTCGCAGTCGCGGCAGCATCAACAAAATCCCCGCTTTTTGACCTTGAAGAACGCGCAGAACTCGCCCGTATTGCCCTGGCCGACCTGCCGCAGATCGAAGTCAAACCATTTTCGGTATTACTGGTTGATTTCGCCCGAACCCATCAGGCAACGTCCATTATCCGGGGCTTGCGCGCCGTTTCAGATTTCGAGTACGAAATTCAACTGGCGGCCGTGAACAGACGTCTCGCCCCGGATATAGAAACGGTCTTTCTCTCCCCTGCCGAAGAACTTGGGTTTATTTCCTCGAGTATTGTGCGTGAATTGGCCCGATTGAATGGCAATGTAGAAGGGTTTGTGCCGGCTCATGTCGCACAGGCACTGACCCGCATTCATGACAACTGAGGCAAAACGTTGCCACTTTCGGTAGAATCTACGGCTAGACCACGATTCAAGCGACGCCGAACGCAAGCGGCTCCGGTCACACGGGTGGGATTTCAGCCCCATCGGACTAACGACCCCGCCATGGCCTATCATCAATAGTGACCGCGTGGCGTCGATCAATCGTGCAGTGGGCAATCCCCGGGCGACCCGCCCCTGCAAATCCAACATACCCGCCACGAGACCGGAAAAAACGGTCCCGAGACACGATTACTTTTTTTGGGAGGAATTTTAATGTCTCTGCTGATTACCGATGAATGCATCAACTGCGACGTCTGCGAACCGGAGTGCCCGAATGGCGCCATTTCACAGGGTGACGAGATCTATGTGATTGCACCGAACCTATGCACCGAGTGCGTCGGCCATTACGACACCCCGCAATGTGTCGAGGTTTGCCCGGTCGATTGCATCATTCTTGATACGGACAATCAGGAAACCAAGGATGAATTGATGGAAAAATATCACTTGATCAATGACTGATTGGTAACGTCCGTCATCGGACACTTGAAAGCACCGATCATGGAGAGAGTCAGTCTCGATCGGTCAATCGACCAGAAAAGGAATTTTCTGACACGGCACTCGGAGCAGCACAGGAAAAGGGATTTAGTCTGCCTAAGTTAATCTACCTAAGGCAGGCGTACCTCGATCGCTTCCGTCAGCGTACCCAAGGTGCGAAACCACTCGGAATCAATCTCGTCATCCGATAATGTCAGCCCGAAACGGGCTTCCAGTGCCGTCAACAAAAGCACCACCCCCATCGAATCAAGCTCTGGAATCTCACCGAGCAAGGGTGAATCCTGGTCAAGCGCACTCGGGAGGATGCTCAATCCCAACGTTTCGATCACGGTTTCCCGAACATCGAGAAAGATTTTTGAGGGTACTGAGGTCATCATATGGCGGCGGTGCCCGATGCGGGACCAATTACTGCGGCGCCGCGAAGGTAGGGGCGGAGCACCTCGGGGATACGGATACAACCATCTGCCTGCTGATAGTTTTCCAAAACGGCCACCAGGGTTCGGCCAACCGCCAGACCTGATCCATTGAGTGTATGCACGAGTTGCGGCTTGCCCTCGGCATCCCGGACCCGGGCCTGCAAGCGCCGAGCCTGAAAATCCCGGAAGCTTGAGCAGGAAGAGATTTCCCGATAGCAATCCTGCGCAGGCAACCACACTTCGAGATCGTAGGTCTTGGCAGCCGAAAAACCCATATCACCGGCACATAGGCTCATCACACGGTACGGTAGTTCTAGCGCCTGCAGAATGGCTTCCGCGTGTCCGGTCAATTGTTCAAGAGCCGCATCGGATTCGTCGGGCTGCACAATCTGAACCAACTCGACCTTGTCGAACTGATGCTGTCGAATCATGCCCCGAGTATCCCGACCGGCGGAACCCGCCTCGGAACGGAAACTCGGCGTATGGGCGACAAATTTCTTCGGCAACTCAGCCGCCGTCAGCAGTGAATCCCGGACCAGATTGGTAACGGGCACTTCAGCCGTCGGAATCAGATACCAGTCTGATTCACCCTTCAGTGCAAAGAGATCGTCGGCAAACTTGGGCAACTGCCCCGTTCCATATAGGCTTTGACTGTTGACGATATAAGGGACATACACCTCGGTGTAGCCATGTTGCTCGGTATGCAAATCCAGCATGAACTGCGCGAGCGCACGATGCAGCCGGGCAATATCGCCCGACAGGCTGACAAAACGAGCGCCCGTAATCTTGGCGGCTTTCTCAAAGCTCATGCCCGCGAGATGCGTACCCAATGCCACGTGATCGAGAACGGGGAAATCAAACCGCACGGGCTCACCCCAGCGTCGTAATTCCACATTGTCGCTTTCGTCTGTCCCTTCCGGCACATCCAGCGCAGGGATATTGGGCATCTGCGCCATCAGTTGATCCAGCTCGATCTGAATCTCGTCCAGTCGCGCCTTGGCGGACTCCAGGCGGGAACCCATGTCCCCGATCTGTGCCATCAGTTCGGTCGTGTCCTCACCGGCCGCCTTCATCTTGCCGATCATTTTAGAGCGCGCATTGCGCTCGGCCTGTAGCTGTTCGGTGGTCACCTGAACCTGCTTTCGTTCGGATTCAAGCGCGTTGAAGCCAGCCACATCGAAGATGAATCCACGACGTTTGAGTTGCGCGGCGATGGCCGCCGGATCATTCCGGAGAAGTTTGGGATCGAGCATTTGAACGGGTTACCTTAGCAGAAACGGCCCAGTGATCAGGCGATATAGTCCACATGCATGATTTCAAAGGTGCGTTTGCCACCTGGTGTCGCCACCGCCACCTCGTCACCGATCGTTTTTCCAATCAGCGCCCGAGCGATGGGCGAGTGGACCGAAATCATGTTTGACTTGATGTCGGCTTCATCGTCACCCACGATCTTGTAGGTGATTTCTTCGTCGCTATCCGCATCCAGTACTTGGACGGTCGCGCCAAAGATCACCTTGTCACTCGGCGGCATCCGACTGATATCAATGATATTGGCGTGTGAGAGCTTCGCCTCGATTTCCTTGATCCGGCCCTCGACAAACCCCTGCTCCTCTCGGGCAGCATGATATTCGGCGTTTTCCTTCAAATCGCCCAGATCACGCGCCTCGGCAATCGCCTTGATAATACGGGGCCGTTCGATACTCCGCAGTTGCTTGAGTTCAACTTCAAGTTTGGCCGCGCCAGCAGCAGTCATTGGTGTTTGCATTAAGAAATACACTCCTTGTGGAGATCCTGCAGCCGATTCACAGAGATGGGCTGTTGCAGATAGGCCAAGGCCAGCGCCATTGCTTCGGCACCGGCCATGGTCGTGAAATAGGGAACGCGCTGATGAAGCGCTTCACGGCGAATCTGGAAGGAATCGTGCCGGGACTGGTTGCTGCTGGTCGTGGTATTAATGATCAGAGCAATTTCCTTGTTCTTGATCATATCGACGATATTGGGTCGGCCTTCGGTGACCTTGTTCACCACGTCAACGCTCAACCCCTGCTCGACGAGATGACGTGCCGTACCCCGCGTGGCGCAGATCGTAAAACCCCGTTTCGTCAGCGCACGCGCAACATCGGTGGCCGCCGCATAATCGTGTTTGCGAACCGAGACGAAGGCCAGGCCTTTGGTCGGCAGGGAGTTGCCGGCGCCAGCCTGTGCCTTGGCAAAGGCTTCACCAAACTCACGACCAATCCCCATCACCTCACCGGTCGACTTCATTTCCGGACCCAGCAAAGGATCGACACCGGAGAACTTGATAAACGGGAACACGGCTTCCTTGACCGCATAAAACGGCGGCACGCATTCGCGTGTCACACCTTGCTGGGGCAGGCTTATCCCCGCCATGGCACGGGCAGCGATTTTGGCCAAGGGCATCCCCACAGCCTTGGAGACAAACGGCACCGTCCGCGAAGCCCGGGGATTGACCTCGATGATGTAAATATCCTCGCCCTGGATCGCCACCTGGGTATTCATCAAGCCAACCACACCCAAGGCCTTCGCCATGGCCGTGACCTGTTCACGAACCTTGTCGAGCACGGGAGCGGCTACGGTATAGGGCGGCAGCGAGCAGGCGGAATCCCCGGAGTGAATACCGGCCATTTCGATGTGCTCCATCAAGCCACCGATCACAACATTCTCGCCATCGCTGACCGCATCGATGTCCATTTCGACCGCATCATCCAGGAAGCGATCCAACAGGACCGGCGAGTCGTTGGAGACCTTGACCGCATCCCGCATATAGCGCTTGAGCGATTCTTCGTTATGCACGATCTCCATGGCACGGCCACCCAACACATAGGAGGGCCGAACTACCAGGGGATACCCGATTTGTGTGGCGAGATGCACCGCTTCTTCGGACGAGCGGGCCGTACGGTTCGGCGGCTGCTTCAAGCCCAAATCCTGGATCATGACCTGGAACCGCTCACGGTCCTCTGCCCGATCGATGGCATCCGGTGTCGTGCCGATAATCGGTGCGCCGGCTTTTTCAAGATCGCGGGCGAGTTTCAGCGGCGTTTGACCACCGAACTGCACGATCACGCCCTTGGGTTTTTCGACCTCAATGATTTCGAGCACGTCTTCCAGCGTCAGCGACTCGAAATACAACCGGTCGGATATGTCGTAATCCGTCGACACAGTCTCGGGATTACAGTTGACCATGATGGTCTCAAAGCCATCCTCCCGTAGTGCCAGGGCGGCATGCACACAGCAATAATCGAACTCGATGCCCTGCCCGATCCGGTTCGGACCACCACCCAGAATCATGATCTTGTCACGCGTACTGGGCTCTGCCTCGCAATACTGCTCGTACGTGGAGTAGAGGTAAGCCGTATCGGTCGGGAACTCGGCCGCACAGGTATCTACCCGCTTGAAGACCGGACGAACGCCCAAGGCATGGCGATGCGTACGCACCGTGCTCTCGGTTTCATCCAGCAGCCGTGCCAGACGGCGATCCGAGAAGCCCATGCGCTTGATCGCCAGCATGGCACCATGATCGAGTTGCGCCAGCGACTGGCCGCGCAAGGATTGCTCGCGCTGGATGATCTGTTCGATCTGGGTCAGGAACCAGGGATCAATCTTGGAATGCTCGAAGACATCATTCAGGCTGAACCCATGGCGGAAGGCTTCCGCAACGTACCACAGGCGATCATGCCGCGGCTCACGCAGTTGGCGGATGATTTCGTCCTCGGCATCCTCCGGATCCAGATCGCGATCCAGCACTTCGTCGAAACCATCGACACCGATCTCCAGACCGCGCAGGGCCTTCTGGATCGATTCCTGGAAAGTACGGCCAATCGCCATCACCTCGCCCACCGACTTCATCTGCGTCGTCAGGCGGCTATCGGCCTGGGGGAATTTCTCGAAGGTGAATCGCGGCACCTTGGTGACCACGTAATCGATGGTCGGCTCGAAGGACGTCGGCGTGGCACCCTGCGTAATTTCATTGCGCAATTCGTCCAGGGTATAGCCAACAGCCAATTTGGCGGCGACCTTGGCGATCGGGAACCCCGTTGCCTTGGAAGCCAAGGCCGAGGAACGCGATACCCGCGGATTCATCTCGATCACAATCATGTGGCCGTTTACTGGGTTGACGGCAAACTGCACGTTCGACCCACCGGTTTCCACACCGATCTTGCGCAATACCGCCAGGGAGGCGTTCCGCATGATCTGGTATTCCTTGTCCGTCAGGGTCTGCGCAGGAGCGACCGTGATTGAGTCCCCGGTATGCACCCCCATCGGATCTAGGTTTTCGATCGAACAGATGATGATGCAGTTGTCGTTGCGATCACGCACGACTTCCATTTCATATTCTTTCCAACCGAGTACCGATTGTTCGATCAACAGTTCGCTTGTAGGCGACAGGTCCAGCCCTCGACGCACGATTTCTTCGAACTCTTCCCGGTTGTAGGCAATCCCGCCGCCGGAGCCGCCCATCGTGAACGAGGGGCGAATAATGATGGGATAACCGAGTTTCGGCTGCTCGGCAAAAGCCTCATCCAGCGTATGCACGACGTAGGAGTTCGGCGTCGACAGACCGATTTCGGTCATGGCCTCACGAAAGCGTTCCCGGTCTTCGGCCATGTCGATGGCATCTTCACTGGCACCGATCAATTCGCAATTGAATTTCTCGAGCACACCGTGACGAGCCAGATCCAGCGCGCAGTTCAATGCCGTCTGGCCGC
>Ga0307375_10002893_pt1 | contig 17256 bp, 12 predicted proteins | sample TR1MG_FD_202531 | JGI IMG/M metagenome (GOLD analysis project Ga0307375, IMG submission 202531) | Soil microbial communities from Risofladan, Vaasa, Finland - TR-1 | ecosystem: Environmental > Terrestrial > Soil > Coastal area > Acid sulfate soil | place: Finland: Risofladan, Vaasa | collected... | reverse complement strand
CGGTCGGTCAACGAACGGCGGTTCAAACGCTCGCCGCTGCGCGACGTGGCCGGCATGCTGCGCTCGTTCGACTACGCGGCCTCGTACGCCCTGCGTGGCGGGCGCGTGCGCGCCGAGGACATTCCGCGGCTGCGGACGGCCGCCGACGTGTGGGTGCTGTGGGTCCAGGCCGGCTTCGTCGGCGCGTACCTGGACACGATCGCCCCCGCAGGCCTCCTCCCCCGCGCCGAGGCGGATCTGCGCCTGATGCTCGACTTCTCGTTGCTCGACAAGGCCATTTACGAACTGGGATACGAAATGAACAACCGCCCGGACTGGGTGCACGTGCCGGTGGAGGGCATTCTCCGGCTTCTCGCCACCGACGGGGCGGGCGCGTGAACCTCGACGCGCGACGCCGGAACCCGGCCTGATGCGCACGTGGCCGGGCGATCCCGCCCCCCTGGGCGCCACCTGGGATGGACGCGGCGTCAACGTGGCGCTGTTCTCGGAACATGCCACGCGCGTGGATCTCTGCCTGTTCGATCACCCCGACGCCGCCACGGAGACGGAGCGCATCGCGCTGCCCGGGCATACGAACAACATCTGGCACGGGTACTTTCCCGATCTGCGGCCCGGCCAGCTCTACGGGTTCCGGGTAGCGGGTTCGTACGACCCCGAGCACGGCCACCGGTTCAACGCCGCCAAGCTCCTGCTCGATCCCTACGCGCGGGCCATCACCGGCGCCGTGGGGTGGGACGATTCGCTGTTCGGATATGCCGTGGGCGGCCGCGACGCCGACCTGACCCCCGACGCCGGCAACAGCGCGGGGAGCCTGCCCAAGTGCGTCGTGGTGGAGACCGCGTTCTCATGGGGCGACGACCGTCCGCCACGCACGCCGTGGAGTCGCACACTCATCTACGAATGCCACGTCAAGGGGCTGACGGCGCGGCACCCCGGCATCGCGCTGGCCGAGCGCGGCACGTACGGCGCGCTCTCGTCGGAGCCGATCCTCGACCACTTCCAGGCGCTCGGCGTCACCGCCGTGGAATTGCTGCCGGTGCACCACGCGATCACCGAGAAGGCGGTGGCCCATCGCGGGCTCACCAACTATTGGGGGTACAACACCATCGGGTTCTTCGCGCCCGACGCGCGGTTCGCCAGCGGCGCCCTGGGACAGCAGGTGACTGAATTCAAGACGATGGTCAAGGGCCTGCATTCGGCGGGGATCGAGGTCATACTAGATGTAGTATATAATCACACGGGCGAGGGCGACGAACTGGGGCCCACGCTCTGCTTTCGCGGCATCGACAACGTGTCGTACTACCGTCTCGATCCGGCGCGCCCCCGCTATTACGTGGACTTCTCCGGCTGCGGCAACGGCCTCAATACGCTGAACGCGCGCGCCATGCAGCTGGTGATGGACAGCCTCCGCTACTGGGTGCAGGACATGCACGTGGATGGGTTCCGGTTCGACCTCGCGCCGGCGCTCGCCCGCTCGCTGCACGCCGTCGATCGGCTGTCCTGGTTCTTCGACATCATCCAGCAGGACCCCGTGCTGTCGCGCGTCAAGTTGATCGCCGAACCGTGGGACGTGGGCGATGGCGGGTATCAGGTGGGCAACTTCCCCACCGGCTGGACCGAATGGAACGGACGCTACCGCGATACGGTGCGCCGGTTCTGGCGCGGCGACGACGGCCAGCTGCCCGACCTCGCGTATCGCCTCTCGGGAAGCAGCGATCTGTACGGCGCGGGGGGCCGCAGCCCCTACGCCGGCATCAACTTCGTCACCTGCCACGACGGGTTCACCCTGCGCGATCTCGTCTCCTACGAGCACAAGCACAACGAGGCGAACGGCGAGCACGGCCGCGACGGCTCCGACGCCAACGACAGCGCCAACTGGGGCACCGAGGGCCCCACGCAGGTGCCCGAGATCGTCCGCCTGCGGGAGCGCATGATGCGCAACTTCCTGGCGACCATCGCCTTCTCGCAGGGCGTGCCGATGATCTCGCACGGCGACGAATTCGGGCGCACGCAACAGGGCAACAACAACGCCTACTGCCAGGACAACGCGTTGACGTGGGTGGACTGGGAGATGGACGCCACGGCCCGCACCCTGTTCGAGTTCACGCAGCGCGTCATGGCCATCCGCCACGCCAACCCCGTGCTGCGGCGGCGCAGCTTCTTCCGCGGCGCCGTGGTGGGCCGCGACGGCCCGGCCGACGTGAGCTGGCTGCGCCCCGACGGGCTCGAGATGGAACACACGGACTGGCAGCAGACCGGCGCGCGGGTCCTCGGCATGCTCCTCCACGGCAAGGCCACCAACGAACTGGACGAGCGCGGCCGACGCATCGAGGGCGACACCCTCCTCCTGATCGTCAACGGCGGCGGCAAATCGCGGCGGTTCACGCTTCCCACCCTCGGACCGGGCGTCTGGCGCGAATTGGTGAACACCGCCCGGCCCGGCCACCGGAACGTGGGCGACGGCGTGCTGCTCGTCAGCCACTCGCTCATCCTGTTGAGCCATCACGTGCCGGGGACCTGACCCCCATGCGACGCTTTCCGCCCACCGTGGGCGACCTCGACCTGCACCTGTTCAATGAGGGAACGCACCATCGCCTGTGGGAGATGCTCGGCGCGCATCCGCGCGAACTCGACGGCGTGGCCGGCACCTCGTTCGCCGTCTGGGCGCCGAACGCCCGCCGCGTGAGCGTGCTCGGCGACTTCTGCGACTGGGAGGCGCGGCGGCACGTGCTGCGGCCGCTCGCCTCGTCGGGGGTCCACGAACTGTTCGTGCCCGGCGTGGGATCGGGTGCGCTGTACAAATTCGAGATCGAGACCCACGACGGCCGCCGGCTGCTCAAGACCGACCCGATGGCCGCGTCCATGGAGGCGCCGCCGGCCACCGCCTCGCGCGTCTATCAGTCCACGCATCGGTGGGGCGACGGGGCGTGGATCCGCCGCCGCGCCGCCACGCGACACGCCCACGCGCCCATGCACACGTACGAGGTCCACCTCGGCTCCTGGATGCGGCTGCCCGAAGAGGGCGGCCGCTGGCTCACCTATCGCGAGCTGGCCCCCCGCCTCGCGGCGCACGCCACGCGCTTCGGATTCACGCACCTCGAATTGATGCCGGTGGCCGAGCACCCGTTCACCGGCTCGTGGGGCTACCAGGTATCCGGCTACTATGCGCCCACGGCGCGCTTCGGCGCGCCCGACGACTTCCGGTTCTTCGTGGATCACTGCCACCAGCACGGCATCGGCGTGATTCTCGACTGGGTGCCGGCCCACTTTCCCAAGGACGCGTTCGCGCTCGCCCGGTTCGACGGCACGGCGCTGTATGAACACGAGGACCCGCGCCAGGGCGAGCACCCCGACTGGGGCACGCTCGTGTTCAACTACGGCCGGCACGAGGTGCGCAACTTTCTCGTCTCCAACGCACTCTACTGGCTGGAGGAGTTTCACATCGACGGCCTGCGGGTGGACGCCGTGGCCTCGATGCTCTACCTGGACTACAGCCGCGAACCCGGCGAATGGCTGCCCAACGTGCACGGCGGCCGCGAGAACCTGGAGGCGGTGGACTTCCTGCGCGCCACCAACGACGCCGTGCACGCCGCGCACCCCGGGTGTGTGACGATCGCGGAGGAGAGCACGGCGTGGCCCGGGGTCACCGCCGCCACGGCCGAGGGCGGGCTGGGCTTCAGCTTCAAGTGGAATCTGGGCTGGATGCACGACACACTCGAGTACCTGCGCCGCGATCCGGTGCATCGCCGGCACCACCAGGACCAGCTCACGTTCGCCATGATATACGAGTACTCTGAACGCTTCGTGATGCCGCTGTCCCACGATGAGGTGGTGCACGGCAAGGGCTCGCTGTACGACAAGATGCCCGGCGACCCGTGGCAGAAGCTGGCCAACCTGCGGCTGCTGCTCACCTACCAGTGCGCGCGCCCCGGCAAGCAGCTCGTGTTCATGGGCACGGAGCTGGCCCAGGAACGCGAGTGGAACCACGACACGAGTCTCGACTGGCACCTGGCCGAGCGGCCCGACCACGCCGCGTTCCTCCGCTTCATGGAGCGCCTCGGACGGCTGTACCGCGAGACCCCCGCGTTCTGGGAGCGCGACCCCGAGCCCGAGGGGTTCGCCTGGATCGATGCCGCCGACCGCCAGAACTCGGTGGTCGCCTTCGTCCGCCAGGACGGCGCGAGCCATCGCGTGGTCGTGCTCAACGCCACCCCCGTGCCGCGCCACGAGTACCGGATCGGCGCGCCGGTGGCGGGACGCTATCGCGTGGAGTTCAACACCGACGCCGTGGAGTTCGGCGGCAGCGGCGCCGGAACGGTCGGCACCGTGGCCACCGATGCGTCGCCGTTCCACGGACGCGCCCAGTCCATGCGCCTCGTGCTCCCGCCACTCGGCGTGCTGATCCTCGCGCCGGAGCCCTGACATGGCGCGCCAATCGGCGCTCCGCGCGCTCGCCCTCCGATCGGGCATCCTCGCCTCGTACGTGGACACCGGCCAGGTGGAGCGCGCCACCAGCGACGACACGCGGGTGGCCGTCCTGCACGCCATGGGCATCCACGCCTCCGACGAGCAGGCCGCCGAACGCGCCCTGGCACAGATCGACACCGAGGAGCGCGGCCGGCTGCTCGAACCCGTCACCGTGATCGCGGGCGATGCGCGGGGCCGGCTGCACGTACGTCTGCCGGACGCGGTGCGCGCGGACTACACCCTCGACCTGACGCTCGAGGACCGCACGACGCGCGCTCTGCGCGGCTCGATGCGGGGCCCCGAGGCCGCGCTCGCGCTCCCGCACCCGCTGCCGCTGGGATACCACCAACTGCGGCTCGCCGTGAACACCGGCGGCCGGACACGCGAAGCCACGCAGACGGTCATCGTCGCGCCCACGCAATGCGCCGGCCTCGACCGCCTGGCGCGCGCCCGCGCCACGGGCGTGATCGCCAATCTCTACTCGGTGCGGAGCGACGCCAACTGGGGATGCGGCGATCTCGGCGATCTGCGGCGCCTCGCCGGCTGGGCGCGCGCCGCCGGCGCCGCGTTCGTGGGCGTCAATCCGCTGCATGCGCTGCGCAATCGCGGCGCCGACATCAGTCCGTACTCACCGGTCAGCCGGCTGTACCACAATCCCATCTACCTCGACGTGCCGGCGCTGCCCGAACTGGCCGACGCGCCCGAGGCGGCGGCGCTGCTCGCCAGCGGGGCGTTCGCCGCGGCGCGCGACGCACTCCGGGCCGGCACGTTCGTGGACTACGAAGGGGTGATGAATCTCAAACGGCGTGTGCTGGAACCGATGCACCGCGCGTTCGCGCGGCTCCATCGCGACCGCGCCACGCCGCGCGGCGACGCCTATACCCGCTATCGCCAGCGCCACGGGAAGTCGCTCGATCAGTTCGCCATCTTCTGCGCGCTCGACGCGCAGATGCGCGTGGCCGGCCCGCACGGCCCGATGCCCGACTGGCACGCATGGCCGGCGCCGCTCCGCGATCCCAACTCCGGCGCCGTCGCCGAATTCGCGCGCGCCAACGCCGAGGCCGTGGACTTCCATCGCTACCTCCAGTTCGCCCTCGACGCGCAACTCGCCGCCGTCGGCAACGGACTGGCGCTGGGCCTCTACCGCGACCTCGCCGTAGGCTCGGCGTCCAACGGCAGCGACACCTGGGCATGGCCGGCGCTGTTCGCACGCGACGCCTCGGTGGGCGCGCCGCCCGACGCCTTCGCCGTGGACGGCCAGGACTGGGGGTTCCCGCCGGTCATGCCGCGCGCCCTGCGCGCCGATCGCTATCACTACTGGACCCGCCTCCTTCGCGCGGGCTTCGCCCACGGCGGCGCGCTGCGGCTGGACCACGTGCTCGGACTGTTCCGGCTATTCTGGGTCCCGGCCGGCGCGTCGGCCGCGCATGGCGCGTACGTGCAGTATCCTGCCGACGACCTGCTGGCGATCGTGGCCCTGGAGAGCCATCGCCACGGCGCCGTGGTCGTGGGCGAGAACCTCGGCACCGTGCCGCCCGAGGTCGGACCCGCGCTCGAACGATGGGGGCTGCTCGCGTCGGCCGTGACCTACTTCGAGCGCGACACCGACGGCGGCTTCCTCGCCCCGGCGCGCTACCCGGTCCGCGCCCTCGTCACCGCCGGCACGCACGACCACGTGCCGCTGGCCGGGTTCTGGAGCGGGCGCGATCTCGAGATCCGGCGCGCCATCGGCGTGCTCGCCGATGACGCGGCGCTGGCGCGCGCGCGTGCTGAGCGGGCCGGCGACCGCCAGGCGCTGGTCGCGCGCCTGACCACCGAGCAACTGCTGCCCGCCGGCCCCGCGCCCGACGCCGTCGCCATCGTGCGCGCCGTGCACGCCCTGCTGGCCCGCACCCCCGCGCGCATGGTCGGCGCGGCGCTCGACGACCTCGCGCTCGAAACCGACCCCGTGAATATTCCCGGCACCACCGAGGCGCGATATCCCAACTGGCGGCGCACGATGCATCGCTCCCTGGAAGACATCACGGGCCCCGATGGCACGGCGGCCCTCGCCGCGCTCGCGGCGGCGGCCGCATCGGACGCGTACTAGCTGACATGCCGGATCGCCTCCCGCCCTCGCGCTCGTCCCGCCCCACGGCCGCCCAGTGGCTCATGTTCGCCGTACTCATCTTTCTGGTGACCGTGCTCGCGCTGCAGGACACTACGCACGCCGTGATCATGGCCAAGCACACCACCGCGCTCTGGGTGTCGGTGGTGAGCGCCCTCGCCGGCGTGATCCTGTTGCGCTCGGGCTGGGGCCGCAGCGAGGCGCGCACCGAGAAGCAACTCGAGTTCGGCACGCTGCAGAACAGCTTTTACCAACCGCGCCGTGATGCGCTGACGCAGGGCGCGGCCGTGTGCGGCGGCGTCGCCGGCGCGCTCTGGTGGGGCGTCTCGTCGTGGATGCTGATGTTCGCCGGCATGCGCCGGCACCAGGCCACGCGCGGCCTGTGGGATTTCGAGATATCGGTGCTCGTCGGGGCGCTGGCCGGCGCCGTGGTGGGCGCCACGCTGGGACTGATCGCCGGCCACGTCTGGGAGCAACGCCACCGGCGCGACCGGCGCGACCAGGGGCTCGCCAAACCGGAGACACGCGAATGACCGATCAACTCCGCACGTTCCTCGCCACGATCCTCGACTGGCAGGAAGCGCACGCCGCCTTCGACGCCGCCGTGGACGGCCTGGCGCCCGCGCTGCGCGGCAAGCGCCCGGAGCGCGCGCCGCACTCGGCGTGGGAACTCGTCGAGCACATCCGGCTCGCCCAGCGCGACATCCTCGACTTCTGCCGCGACGCCGGTTACCAGGCGAGAACCTGGCCCGACGACTACTGGCCGAACACGCCCACGCCGCCGTCGGCCAAGGCGTGGAACGACAGCATCGCCCACTATCATGCCGACGTCGCCGCGTTCAAGCAGTTCGTGCTCGACCCGGCCTTCGATCCGTTCGCCACCGTGCCCTGGGGCAACGGCCAGACCCTCATTCGCGAAGTGGTGCTCAGCGCCGACCACACCGCATATCACGTGGGGCAGATCGTGCTCGTGCGCCGACTGCTCGGCGCCTGGGCGTAGCCGGTCGCCGCTAGAACGACACCATCTGCGTCACCTTGACCACCAGACTCCGGCCGGGCAACCCGGAACTGAGCGCCGGGTCGATCGTCGCGTAGGCGCCCGGCGCCCGTCCGTCCGGCGTCAGGAACCGCTGCTCGTTGAACACCACGAACACGTCGCTCAGCGGATGGTGGATCACATTGAACCGCACGTTCGCGTTGAGCATGTGCGACGCCGGGTCGAACTGCGACAGCGCGTCGAGGAACATCTTCGTGGTGAACGAATAGTTGCCGCGGAACGTGAGCAGGTCGGCCACGAAGTGCGCGCCGGCCGGATGGTTCAGGCGGGCGTCGGTGCGCTGGCCCCCGACCGCGAGCTTGAGCTGGTACGACGGACGGTACGTCACCGTGCCGCTGACCGTGCGCTGCGATCCGCTCCACAACCCGCCGGAGATGCCGCTGAAGGTGAGTGACAGCTCGCGGCTCGGATCGGTCTGGCCCTTGAGTTGCCATTCCGTCCACGCGTATCCGCCCACGGGAATCGCACCCACACTGGGATTGATCACGAACGCCGACGTCAGCCGCTCGAACCGCGGGTTCACCGACAACTCCACGTAGCCCCCGTCGTTCAGGAAGAACGTGTACCCCGTGTGCAGATTCTTGGCCAGAATCTGGCCATGCAGATCCTGGTAGTAATCCCACGTCACGTGCGGGTGCATCTCGCGCACGCCATGGTGGCTGAGCCACGCCGTGCGCGGGCGCAGCCCGGTTTCGAGGATGTACTTGCGGTCGCCGGTGCGCCGGTAATACCCGAGGTCGTCCTGGAACCCGTCCCCGAGCTGCAGCACGCCGGCCTTGAAATGCTTGAAGTCGCCGTCGTAGTTCACCGAACTGCGCCATGCGTACTGACCGCCCGCGCCCTGCGGCGTGGCCGTGCCGATGACGTACGAACTCCAGTCCAGGGCGCCGAAGAAGCGGATGTTGGCGTCGCCGCCGTACACCCGGTTCCAACTATGCATCGAGTCCGACGACTGGCGGTTCATGAGCAGCAGGCCCACGTCCGACCCCTCGAACAGATTGCGCCGCAGCCGGAGCACGCCGTAGCTCGTGGCCGGCGTGGTGGCCGTGGCCGATGTCGTCATCGCCAGCGCGCCCACCGACATCCCGCCCGCCGATCCGGTGAGGCGCAGCCCGCCCGGCACGCTGATCGTCTGCCCGTCGGGCGTGAGCCCGATCCGACGGCTGAAGAACAACAGCAGATCTTCGTCGGGCGTGGGCGCCGTGGACACGCGGTTGTTTCGCGCCGCGTCGCCCACGTAGAAGATGCCGGAATTCTCCAGAAAGAACTCGCGCTTCTCCGGAAAGAACTGGCTGAATTGCGTGAGGTTCACCTGCTGCTCGTCGGCCTCGGCCTGCGCGAAGTCGGGATTCACCGTGGCGTCGAGCGTGAGCTGCGACGTCACGCCGTACTTGAGGTCCACCCCGGCGGCCCCGGAGCTGGCGAACGACGCGCCGCCCGTATTGCGCACGGTGCGCGCCGCCACGTACGGCTTCACGCGCAGGTCGCGCGTGGCGCGCGCCGTGCTCAGGCCCGTCAGCTGGCCGGCCAGCGACACCCGCGTGAGCTCGTACGACCGCGGCACCGGCGCCCAGAAGTCGATCTCGTTCTTGCGGCGGATGCGTCGGCTGAAGTTGATGCCCCACGTCTGTGGACCGGTGCCGTGGAACCGCAGCGCGCTGAACGGGATCGCGAACTCCGCCGTCCAGCCGTCGGCGGTGCGACGCGTGGCCACCTGCCACACCGCGTCCCAACTCGTGTTGACCTCGCGCCCCTCGTTCGCCACCTGCCGGTCCGCCTTCGCCCCCTCGACGTTGGTGATGAAGATGTAGCCGTTGCGCCGGTCGTCGAACGTGTCGAGCAGCACCTCGAAATCGTCCTGCGCCGTCTCGTCGAAATCCTTGCGGATGTCGTTCACGATCAATCCCGACGGGTCGCGATCGTGCATGTAGGCGCCGATGTAGATGTTGTCGGCGTCGTACGTCACCCACACGTCGGTGGTCTCGGTGGCCGCCGCGCCCTCACGCGGTTCCGATTGGACGAACCCGGTCACCGGGCGGGCGCTGCGCCACGCCGCGTCGTCCAGCCGGCCGTCGATCACCGGAGCGCTCGCCGCCGGCGCCGCTCGCGCCACGCGCGGGGCCTCGACGGACGCGGCCGGCGCGGCGGAGGTGTCGACACAGGGGCGCGCGCCCGGACCGGGGCACACGACGAGCGACAGCATCGCGAGCGCGAGACTGAACATGATGGGAAGGGCTGGGAATGAGGGGGCGGCAGGGCATGCGCCCAGGGAAAGAGCGGGCCACCGGATCGCCGGCTGCAGAATCTTAGCGGCTGGTCGCGCCGGAGGCGAGCCGGCGTGACTGGTTCCCCGGCATTCCCGGGGCCATCTTGCATTCACATGATTACCGCGCCGCATCCGCGCGCTCGTCCCTGCCGCGCTTTCCAACGCCGATCCGTCATGCGTCTTCCGTCTCTTCGCCGCGCGTGGGTCGCCCTCGCGCTGAGCGCCGCCGCCACGGCCGCTGCTCCTTCGCGCGCCACCGCCCAGGCCGCCGACCCGGAGGCGCGCATCTGCGATCGCCCCATCGTCCCATGGCTCCTCATCGGTCCGTTCCCGGTGGACACCGGCGCCCTGCGGCTCGACAAGCAGGACATCGGCGATCCAGCAACGTTCGAAGCCCGCGCCGGCGAACGTGCCGGCGGCCACGCCTGGCAGCGTGTCTCCGCCGACGCACTCGGCCAGCTCGATTTCGCCCGGGCGTTCACCGAGACCTCGCTGGACAACACGGCGGCCTACGCCGAGACCTACCTGTTCAGCCCCGACGACCGCACGGTGAAGCTGGGCGTGGAAAGCGATGACGACGTGATCGTGTGGTTCAACGGCGACCGGCTCGAGCGCCACGACGTGGCCCGCGGCGTGGGCCGCGGCACCGACACGCTCACGCTCCGCATGCGCACGGGCATCAACCGACTCGTGTACAAGGTCGTGAACCGCGGCGGCGGCATGGGCCTGGGCGCCCGGTTCCTGGCCGACAGCCCCGATCCGGTGGGCGCCATCGCACTGTCTGATTCCCCCGCCGGCGGCGCGCCCAGCCCGACACCGTGGTCCAACCTGCGCGTCGGCCCGATCGCCGTGGCCGAGAACGCGCGCCTGGTGGACGACGGGTACGGCACCAAGCTGGCCGTCCCCCTGCTGGTGTGCGCCGAACGGAAGATCGCGGCGGCCTCGGCGGCCGTGTTCCAGTTCAGGAGCACGCGCGAGGTGGCCACGATCGCGGCCGGCGCGTCGCACCCGGCCGTCGTCCTGCCCGCGCGCTGGTTCGACCTGATGCGCATGGCGCTCGCGCCGATGCGGCAGTCCGTGGATTGGCGGTTGCGCGGCACCCTCCTTGCACTCGACGCCGCGAACGCGGCCGACACGGCTGCGATAGCCGGTATCGGCACCGCCGAAGTGCCCGTGACCCCGGCGAGTCTGCTCGACCTGCTGTCGCGGCCGATCGCGATGGGCGTATGGCGGCAGGCGGCCGACGCGGACGACGCGGTGAAGCCGCCGGCGGAGTGGGCGCCGCTCGACACCCTGCGGGCCGACTCGACGGCCCGGCGCCGGCTCGCGGCGATCGGGTTCTCCATCACGGTGCCCGAGGAACTGCACGCCTTCACGCTGCAACTGAACGTCGGGGAGTTTCTCCCGGCGGGCGCGTTCACGGTGAATGGCGCTCCGGTGGCCGCCGACTCGATGGGGCGCGTGACGATCTGCGCGCCGTGCAGCGCCGGATCGCCGCTCACGGTGGTGGTGCACCCCAACGGCGCCTACTGGTGGGATCCGCCGGTGCTGCGGATCGCCGACCTCGGCTGGCACGAGATCCACGACGGCGCCGAGTGGGCGCGCTTCTTCACGCGCGACAGCACGATCCCGGTGCCGGACGACGCGGTGGCGCGGCAGCTCGGGCAGATGATCCTGCTGCCCAACCGCACGCCGTACCAGACGCGCATCGCGCAGTGGGTGCAACGGCTGCGGCCAGCATCGCTGCAGGTCGAGCGCGACACGATCGACGTGGTCGGCAATTCTCACATCGACGCCGCCTGGCTCTGGCGGTGGCGCGAAACCGAGGGCGTGATCGACGCCACCTGGGCCACGACCGCCAAGCTCATGGCCAAGTATCCCGACATGCACTTTGCCGGGTCGGCTGCCGTGTACTACGAGACCGTCGCCCGGCGCGACCCGGCGTTGCTGGCGCGCATCAAGCAGCTGTACGACCAGGGGCGCTGGAACGTGGTGGGCGGCTGGTGGCTGGAGCCCGACGTCAACATGCCGTCCGGAGAATCCCTGGTGCGCCAGGGGCTTTACGGCCAGCGCACCTTCATCAAGATGTTCGGCCACCCCGCCCACGTGGCCTGGATTCCCGACACCTTCGGCTATCCGTGGTCGCTCCCGCAGATCTTCCTCAAGAGCGGCCTCGATTTCTTCGTCACCCAGAAACTGCGCTGGAACGACACCGACAAGTGGCCGGCGCGGCTGAATCAATTCTACTGGCAGGGCCCCGACGGCTCGAAGATCTTCTCCTACATCCCGTACGGTTACGACAGCGATCTCGAACCGCACGCGCTGGCCACGCAGGAACGCGCGACCATCGACTCCAGCGCCGTGCCGCGCATGCTCACGCTGTACGGCGTGGGCGATCACGGTGGCGGCCCCACCATGCAGATGCTCGAGCGGTCGCACGACCTCGAGCGCGTTCCCGCGTTCCCCGTGCTGCGCAACGACAGCCCCGCCGACGCCCTGACGCGCATGCAGCGCGCGTTCCCGGCCGATGGCCCCGTGGTGCGTGACGAGCTGTACCTGGAGTACCACCGCGGCGTGTTCACCACGCAGGCCGAGATGAAGTGGTGGAACCGGCACATGGAAGGTCTGCTCGGCGCCGCCGAGGCGGCGGCGACCGTTTCCCCCGCCCCGTATCCCCACGACGCGCTCACGCGGGCGTGGCACGCCACGCTGTTCAACCAGTTCCACGATCTGATGGCGGGCTCGGGCATCGACTCCATCTACATGGACGCGTCCACCGACTATCGCGAAGCCAACGCCCTAGCCAACGGCGCGCTCGACGCGTCGCTCCGGGCGCTCGCCGCGCCCCTCGACACGCGGCCGCTGCGCAGGGGCGACGTGCCGATGCTGGCGTTCAACCCCAGCGGCGTGGCGCGCGCCGACGTCGTCACGTTCGCGCCGCCGGCGGGCGTCGGATCGGCCGATGCCTGGACCGCGGTGGACGCGCGGGGACGCGCGCTGCCCAGCGAGCCCGGCGACTCGGGCCGCATCCGGGTGCGCGTGGGCCCCGTGCCCGCCGTGGGCGCCACGGTGTTCTTCCTGCGGCCGGCGCGCCGGCGGGCCCCGCGCGCCATGGCCGGGTGGACATTAGACAATAAGTATCTCCGCGTCACCATCGATTCCGCCACCGGCGGCATCGCCCGCATGTACGACAAGGTGCGCCGGCGCGAAGTGCTGGCCGGCGGCCCGGCCGCCAACGGCCTCGTGCTGATGGTGGACCGCCCCAAGGACTACGACGCCTGGAACATCGACGACCTGCACGGCGCCCGCACCTGGCTCACCACCCGCCCCGAGACCGCCCATCCCACGATCACGCGCGATGCCTTCAGCACCTCGATCACCGTCTTCCGCGGCCGCGACAGCGCGCGCGTCACCCAGCGCTACCAACTGCTCGCCGACGCCGACCGGCTGGACATCGAAACCCACGTGGACTGGCACGAGTCGCATCAGCTGCTCAAGGCCGTGCTGCCGCTCGGTTTCCACATCGACAGCACGCACGCCGAGATCCCGTACGCCGTGATCGGACGCACCACGCGCCCGCGCACGCGCCAGGACAGCGCCCGCTTCGAGACGCCGATGCTGCGCTTCGTCGACGGATCCTCGCCCGCCGGGAACTACGGCGTGGCCATCGTCAACGCCGGCAAGTACGGCTACAGCGCCAGCGGCGACACCGTGTTCATCACCCTGCTCCGGTCGCCCAAATCACCCGACGCCCACGCCGACATGGGTCGGCAGACGTTCACCTACAGCATCGTGCCCCACGCCGGCGACTGGCGGTCGCCCGCCGTGCGCGCCGCCGCGCGGTCGCTCAACGAGCCGCTGCGCGCCGTCGCCGTGGACGCCCATGCCGGCACCGGGCGCGGCACCGCCAGCCCGCTCACCATCACCGGCGGCACCGTGGCCCTGGGCGCCCTCAAGCGGGCCGAGGACGGCGACGCCTGGATCGTGCGGTTGGTGGAGACCGGCGGACGGGCCACGACCGCTACATTGCGGTTGGACGCGCCGGCCACGGCCCAGGAGACCGATCTCATCGAGCGGCCCACCGGCACGACGTTTCCCTCGCGCGGCCGCACGCTCTCGGTGCCGCTGGGGCCGTGGGAGATCGAGACCCTGCGCATTCCGCGCCGGCCATGACCGGCGCTGGAACTATAATATAATACTAATATTCCATGAGCCTCCGCGACATCCTGTCCCCCAATCCGCGCCTCTCCCGCGAGGAGTACGAACTCGCCGAGGCCATGGGCCGCAAGCGGTACGCCGTGCGCGGCGGACTGCGCATGGCCCGCTGGCTGTTGATGCTGAGCCTCCTCATCCTCGGCATGCGGGGCTACACCCGGGGCGACTGGCAGACGATCGTCTCGGTGCGGGTGGGACTCGAGGTCGTCGCGCTCACCGTGCTCTGCTCCCTGTTCGTCGCCTACACCACCTACGCGCTCATCTGGAAGGCGCTGCATCAGATGTACGGGCACCCGCCGGCCGGGGATCCGGCGTCTCCCGATCCCCGGCCGTAGCCTCACCACCATCCCCGACACACACCCAACGGAGACCCGCGCCATGCGCACCGTGACCATCGCCGTGCAGATGCTCGTCCGCCTCTGCTTCCTCGTCCTCCTCGTGCTCGGCGTCCTGTTCTGGACCGGCCACTACACCACGCTGGTCAGCCTGCACATGGCCGTCGGCGGCATCTTCGTGCTCGGCCTCTGGACGCTGGCCATCCTCGGCGCCCGGGCCCGCGTTGGCGCCGCGCTCGTGGCCACGGCCGCCGTGGGCGGATTCGTCGTGCTCGGCCTCGGCATGGCCCAGACGCAGATGATGGTCGGAAGCATGCACTGGGTGGTGCGCGTGCTGCATCTGGTCGTGGGTCTGGCGGCCATCGGACTCACCGAGCAGATCGGCGCGCGAATCAAGCGCGCGTAAGCAAATCGTCATCTTCAATTAATCTGCTGGTTCTTTCGCGTTCTGGGGATCGGCGTAGCGTAGGGGCATGCCCTCCTCCTCCCCGCCGCGCCGACCCGCCCCCACCCGCACCCGTCTGTTCGCCCTCGGCGCCGCGCTCGCGCTCGCGGGCTGCGTGCTCCACCCTTCCACCGCGCCGACACCGGGCCGCGCGCCCGGCGCCGCCGAGATGGACATCTACCGCCTGGTGGCCGAATCCGTATACGTGCGCACCACCAGCCGCTCGGTGGGCGTGGTGTCCACGCTGCTCGACACCGCATGCACCGGCATGCCCTGCCGCCCGTTCCCGATGCGCTGGGGGCTGGACCCACTCTGGTGGGCCAACGGCGACACCACGGCGGCGGCCGCCGCTCGCGACGATCTGCTCGCCCGCATCTCCGATCCGATGACCCTGGCCGGTGTGCCCGCCGGACAGACGCTGCTGCAATCCGTTGCCCCCGACTCGGCCGCCCGCGTGGTCGCGCGTTCCGACACCGCCCACTGGACGGCGTTCAAGGCGCATCACGGCGGCACGGCGGGATTTCTCTGGTTCTCGCCCATCGGGTTCGACGCGCAGCGAAAGTCGGCCATCGTGTTCGTGGACTGGCGGTGCGGGCCCGCCTGCGGTCACGACGTCGCCGTCGCGCTCCGCGCCGTGCCGGGCGCCGGCTGGCAGATCTCGGACATGCTGCTCGTCCTGTCGCGAGGGGCTGAGCCCGACCCCGCCCGCCCCTGACCCCGTCCCCCTCCGCATGACCGTTCCCCCAACGGCCCAACATTGCCCACCCTTCGTCGCCCTCACCCGCGCCGTGAGCGACGCCATCGTGCACTGCGAACTCACGCATCGTGAGCGCGTGCCCATTGACGTCGCGGTGGCCCGCGCCCAGCACGCGGCGTACGAAGACGCGCTCCGCGTCGCCGGATGCGACGTCCGGCCGGTGACACCGGCGCCCGAACTCCCCGACGCCGTGTTCATCGAGGACACGGCGCTCGCGTTCCCCGAACTCGTGGTGATGACGCGGCCCGGCGCCGGGGCGCGCCGCGCCGAACTGCCCGCGGTGGAATCGGCGCTCGCCGCGTATCGCGACATCGCGTGCGTCGTGGATCCCGGCACGCTCGACGGCGGCGATGTGCTGGTGGTGGGGCGGCGCGTGTTCGTGGGCCGCTCGCTGCGCACCAACGAAGCCGGCGTCGAACAGCTGCGCGCGCTGCTGGCGCCGTTCGGCTACCTGGTGGCCGCCGTGCCCGTGCTGGGCTGCCTGCACCTGAAGTCGGCGGTAACGGCGCTCACCGATGAGACGCTGCTCATCAACCGCGCCTGGACCCGCGCCGAGGCCTTCCGCGGCTTCGACCTGCTCGACGTGCATCCGTTCGAACCGTTCGCCGCCAACGCGCTGCGCATCGGCCAGGCGCTCATCTACCCCGCCGAGTTCCCGCGCACCTTGGAGCGCCTCGAACGGCGCGGTCTCAACCCCAGCACCGTCCCGGCCAGCGAACTGGCCAAGGCCGAGGGCGGGGTGACGTGTTGTAGTCTGATTCTCGATGGCGCTCATGCTGTAGGACCGTAGGACCGTAGGACTGTAGGACTGCGATACGACGCTTGCCAAACGTCGTTCTCCGCAGTTTCATCTGTCCTACCGTCCTACCGTCCTACCGTCCTACTCCCCATTCCCATGCATCCCATCTCCACCCCCACCGCCCCCACCCCCGCCGGCCACTACTCGCAGGGCATCGTGCACAACGGCCTCGTATACGTGGCCGGCCAGTTGCCGCTCGATCCGGCCACCGGAAACGTCGTGGGCATGGGCGACATCGAGGCCCAGACCGAGCAGGTGCTCCACAACGTGGACGCCGTGCTGCGCGCCGCCAACAGCGGGCTCGACCAGCTGCTCTCGGTGACCGTGTTCGTCGCCGGGCGCGATCTCTGGGCCGGCGTGAACGCCGCCTACGGCCGCCTGCTCGGCGCCCACCGGCCGGCGCGCGCCATCGTGCCCGTGGGCGAACTCAAGCCCGGGTGCCTCATCGAGGTGCAGGCGATCGCGGCGCAGAAGGACTGAACGGCGCCGCACCGCCCCGACAGCAGACTGAAAGTCGTCAGCCGTACGCCATGAGCTGTGGGCAACCACAAAAGGACCCCCCTCTATGCGTTCCGCGTAGGGGGGGTCCCCGTGCAGTTGCTAACGGCTCACAGCTGTCAGCTCAGAGCGGTCAGCCTGCCGTATGCAGTTCCCGCCGTTACTTGAGCTTGCTCGTATATGGCCGCTCGCCATACCCGGTGTAGATCTGCCGCGGCCGGGCGATCTTCTGCTCCTTGTCGTTGAGCATCTCTTCCCACTGCGCCAGCCAGCCGGCCGTGCGCGCCACCGCGAACAGCACGGTGAAGAA
>Ga0307375_10002887_pt1 | contig 17269 bp, 19 predicted proteins | sample TR1MG_FD_202531 | JGI IMG/M metagenome (GOLD analysis project Ga0307375, IMG submission 202531) | Soil microbial communities from Risofladan, Vaasa, Finland - TR-1 | ecosystem: Environmental > Terrestrial > Soil > Coastal area > Acid sulfate soil | place: Finland: Risofladan, Vaasa | collected... | reverse complement strand
GAGCAAAGCGGGACCCACAAACCGTCGCTAAGACCATTTCCAAGCCAACGCCTCGATTTGCAAGCTCATTTCTTCGATCAACCCAACAGTAATGCACGTGTGAATCCAAAATGACCACAAGGGAACCAAAACACAGCGACCCACAAGCACAGAGGATGAGGGAGATTGTCGGCCATTCCAAGGTCGTCTCGTAGACCATTCTCCGTCAGCTCCTCACGTCCTACGGCAAGACCCACAGCGCCAAATCACTCACAAACACATCACAGAACAAATACACTACAACAAAAGAGAGAGGACATACCAATGCTGAAACGGGATTCAGATAGAAGTGACGAGTTTCGAGTAGACCGGGTTGGTTGGCATCACAGGCAGTGCGTCGGTGTGTGTGTGTGCTGAGGGCGAGCGTTTTGTGGCGGGGTGGAGTTCCACATTCGCAGCAGAATGGCCTCTCCTTTGCCTCATTCAGGTGAACTCTTCCTCATCATACGCTACTCACCTAGTTCTACATGATTCTTGCTCTTTGCACACTACCGTCGCGATCCAAATAGGACCAGAAGCCCACATATCGCAGGATACACTACTGCCACTGTCTTTCGTTAGATTCTCCCTCCCCCCCCCTCTTCATGTGCATCAAACATGCAATCTACCCGACAAATCGATTCTCATGTGGACATTCTTCACATTTTCGAAGTATTGGAGCTGAATTCAAGAACAGAGATGCAGGAAGAGGATCCACACCGGTTCACGCAAACAACAGCACCACAGATACACTGTTTGACTCTGGTATGGCCGTGTAAACTGCGTGGTAGATACGTGCACGTTGGAAATCCCATTGGTGGGGGCATTGAGCTCCTGCTGATGCTAAGTGAGAATCCTGGAGGCGGAAGCTCCTTCGCCCGCCGCTACCACCGTCTCTCTGCAAAACCTGTGGGATGGGGTTATGTATTGCTAGTTACATGTGTGTTGAATCATTGTACATGGGGGTTTGAATGCGATTGGAAGAAATACTGGAGAGAGAGGGAGATAGTGAGAGCGACGAGTGAGGCTCTTACGAGGACTTTGGCGAGCTTCCACTCGTCCCAGTACCGCTCTTTTCTCTTGCCAACGAGGGGCTTGTCTTCTTAGAGTGACTTCCACTTCCAGAGCCAGATCCACTTTCGGTCGAACCGCTATCGTTCGAACCACCTCCGGCTCCGCTTCCACTGCCGACACTCGTACGACTGCTGCTCTTGTGCTTGGATTTCGGGCTGAGAATCTTGGCAGGAGAAGAGCCGGGCGCTGCTTCAGTGCTTCTCGAGAGTCCAGATCTGCGGTGGCGGTGTGAGGAGGAGGAAGAGAATGACGATGGCGGAGAATCAGACGAATCCAAATCCAAACCTCCTCCTTCTCCTTCTTCTCCTTCTTCGTGTTGGTGTTGATCAGCCGTGGTGAGTGGGAATGCATCGTGGGGATGGTTTGGAGAAGAGTTTGGAGTCATCGATTCGGCTTCTCGAGGAGCAGGAGGAGAAGGAGGATCTGGTGTGGAGTGCTTCGAAGGTTCCAACGACGACGACGATGATGATGATGATGATGATGATGATGAGGGATCTGAAGGAGGGGTGTGCACCACCATCAGGCTCTTGGAGAACTCTTGCAGATTGAACGTGTCGATGCTCTCCGTTGAAAATGACGGCGAGGCATACAGGGGAGGGGTGACGAAGCCACTGTTGTTACTGTCGCTGTTGTTTCCAAGACCGAGGCCAACATTCGCCTGTTGCAGAGGGGATGTGGAGGGAGATGTGGAGGAGTCGCCTCCTCCGCTTCCTCCGCCGCGCGTCTTCTTGAACGCCTTGAAGGGGAGTGCGTTGGTCGCAGGTCGAGAGACGAGTTGCTTCTTGAGATTACCAGCATTATCGAATTCCGATTGGGACCACGAATGCATCTTGGCGAGCTTTGCTTTGGCAGCGATGGGAGCCGCTCCGGGTGGCGTTGCCGCCGCCGCAGTAGAAGAAACAACACCTGATGATGAAGCACCGACACCAACGCCACTCCCATTGCCTTTACCATTACCGGCGCCAATGAAAGGACGTGGGAGAGCAGAGCGAGAGGGGGAAGCAGTCAGCGGGGGTGTTGAAGGGGAAGAGGAAGTTGGGCTGGACAGGACTTGAGCGTCTCTCTCGGTGATACTCTTTCGTCTTCTCCTCGCCACTGTGGGAGACGTCGTTGAAGTGGGATGTGCGCCAGGTGGTGAGGTGGTGGTGGTGGTGGTGGTGGCAGAAGAAGAAGGGGAAGTGACGACGACATCAGAGTGTGAAGGAGAAGAAGGAGGAGACTTGGGCGTTGAAGCAGAAGCAGTAGCACTGTCTGTTGTAGGTGGTGATGATGCCTTCGTAGTCCCCTGACTGGTTGGTGTTGCTGATGCCGATGCCGATGCTGCCAAAGACGACGACGATGATGATGATGAAGAAGATGGCAACGACGTCGGGTGAGACGCAGCCCTTTGGTGCGAGCTTTGTGAAGCAGAAGAAGAGCCAAGCAACGATGAGGGGGCCATTTGAAATCTTGCTTCGTATGATGAAATAGGAGCGTTGTTAGAGGTCGAAGAAGAAGCAGATGATGATGATGAAGTTGAAGAAGATGGTATAGCGGCTCCTCCTCCTCCTGCTACTGAAGCGATGGAGTGTAAGAAGCTGTAGGAGGAAGATGGGGGTGAAGTTGTGTGTGATGATGATAATGATGAGGGAGAGAGCCTGGTCGTAGGAGGTCTCGTCGGCGTGGCGTACGGAATGGGACCAGAAATGGCAGAGATGACTCCTCCCAACATGTTGCTGCTCTTGCCTGTTCCATGCGTTGGTGATGATGTGATGTGTGATGACGATGACGAGGAGGCAAAAGAGGGCCCACTTGGAGGATGAGCAGCAGTAGTAGAAGTTGACGCTGTTGAATCTCCGGCCTGTACGTATCGTCCTCTCAGTACAAAGTGCGTATCGCTATTCCATCTAAAGAGTCTCCTATTCTGTTCGAATCGCTTGAGCAGGCGCCTGGCGTGAGGCACTCGAGTGGCAACCACAACGGTGTGAAGAGGTCGTTCGCCCTTGGTCGTCGTCTTCGTAGTCACCTGCAGCACTTCGAACTGCGGCATTTGCTTCAACTGCTCCAACTGACTAGGCGAGAGCTTGAGGATGATGAAACGAGAGACGGCCAGCTCAGCCTTCGTCTTCTCCGTGTTGAAGGTGCGCGCGGCCTTTCCAGCGCCGAGTCCTCCAGCACCTCCTCCAACGCCTCCTACGCCCTCCTCCATGCGAGTAGTGACGTCGCTCTCTCCAAGATCACTCGTAGACGCCTTACCAACACTGCTATGGTGGACACCTCGAGAAGACTTCCGATTGGGACTCGGTAGACCGGAGTGAAGATGGGCATCTTCGATGAGCAGCGAAGGCACTGGAACGCCTCCCGACGACGAGCTACCTGCGGCTCCCTCGGGTAGGTGCAAGCTTCTCGGGCTGCTGCCCTTTGCTGATTTGGGCGCAGATGTTGATTTTGAGGCAGCGGAAGCAGCTGTCGAGAATGAAGATGCAGCTGTGGAGGACGCGTTCGATCTCGGTGAGGTGGATGAGGTCGACGCAGCATTAGTAGTAGTAGTGGCAGTAGTGGCAGTAATAGAAGTAGCATTTGCGCCTAAATGCGAAGAAGAAGAAGACGACGAGGAGTCCATGGACGGCACATCGGGTGAGGAAACGGTGAGGAGAGAGGACGCCGCAGTGTTGCTGCCTCGTCCTCTTCGGCTTCCGCTGCTGCTTGCAATGTGGCTTCTACCACTGCTGCTGCTGGCAGTGGGCGAATGAAGGCTGTCGTCGTCAGAAGAATCGCTTGCGAGAGCCTCATCGTCCTCTTCAGTGATAGTGTTTGAAGCTAGAATGGGCATGAATGGAGTCGCTGAGAGTCTTGTCTTGTCAGATGCTCCTGAAGACGATGATGATGACGAGGTCGACGAATGCCTTCCAGATCTCGATCCCCTGCTCTTGGGACGAGGCTTGACGCGTGCCACTACAGAAGAGCCCACGGAAGAGTTGCCTCCTGCGCCTCCAGAAACGCCACCGGGTCCGGCTGCACCACGCGCGTGTCCAGAGCCAGCCTTGAGTTGATGCATCGATTGTTCGAGCTTGGTATCGGAAATGGATCGCTTCTCCTTCGGCGTGCGATGTTTCTTCTTGTTGGACTTCGGTTCGCCCTCTTCGCCACTCGCGCCACCACTAGAACTATCAAACGAAGAAGACAATCTCGACTCTGAAGGTGTCGCTGAGGCTGCGGCATTTGAGGTGTTGTTCGCAGAACCAGACGACACTGCAGATGATGAGGAGGTGTTGGTGGTAGCAGTATTGGTATCAGTAGTAGTAGCAGTAGTGGTAGTGGTAGTATTAGAAGTAGCTTTAGAAGTTGAAGTAGTAGTGGAGGACGTTGAAAGGCTGCTGATGCCACTCATCGTAGTCACGGAGCCGCTTCCTCTTCTCATGGCTGGTGGCGATGTGTCGTCATCTTCTGCACCTGATGGTGAGCCGCTGCTTTTCGACTTGTGATGGTGATGATGGTGATGGTGATGATGATGGTGATGGTGTTGTTGAGGCGCATCCAAGTCTGCGGTGAACCAAGACGATCGTTCCACATCAGTGATGGTGAGTCTCGATTGGGCATCAGGATTGAGTAATGATTTGAGTAGAGTCTTGCATTCTCTGGAAACGCCCTTCGGACACTTGTATTCGGCACGCTTGATGAGTTGATAGACGTCGAAGTCGTTCGGCGCGGCGAAGGGAAGGCGACCTCCTGTGAGCAGGAAGAAGAGCAACACACCCAGCGCCCAGATATCGACAGATGGACCATAGGAGACGAGACCAGTGAGTACTTCCGGGGCGGCATAGTCCAACGAACCACACGCGGTCTCAATCGTCAAACCTGGATGGAACACTGATGAGAAACCCCAGTCTCCGATTCTAATGTTACCATTCTCGTCCAAAAGGATGTTCTCTGCCTTGATATCACGATGCACTACAAAATGTCGATGACAGTAGGCCAAACCAGAGACCACTTGCACGAAAATGCTACGAATTTCCTTCTCCGTCATTTTGCGCTTCTGATTGCGCACATACTCATACAAATCGCCACCTGCGGCATATTCCATAATCAGCGCCAAATCATGCTTGGTTTCAATCACTTCCAACAAGCGGACAACGTTAGGATGGTTCAAACATGTCATCACCTCCGCCTCAGTCTTGATACTGTTACTTTCGACAACGTTCAAACCAGACTTATCTACGATCTTGATAGCAACTTGTGCGCCAGTAGTGACATGCTCACCAAGCTTAACAACGCCAAAACGACCTTTGCCAATCTTCTTGACAATGCGGTAGCTTCCAATCACCTTTTCGAACGAGAAGTCTGTATTGGTTGGATTGCCAAGCAAAGTTCCAATTCAAAATTGAAGCGAGAGAGAGAAAGAGAGAACCCAAATCAGCAGGACGGGGGTCAGCAGAGACTTCAGAGAGAATGGGGGACGGACACAGAGAGAGAGCGGGAACGCGGCGAAGACCCGCCCGTGTGTACGTGTGTGCAAGCAGCGGGAGCTGTTGATTGAAGCGAAGTTCAGCACAGGATTGCTACGTACGTTGATTGAATTTTAGGCCAGATGCCTTGCGGTTCAGTACAGGCCTTCGATTCGATTGCAATTCAGAGACTGGAATAGCGTCAATCGCCGAGCCAGGGCTTGCAGGAGGCGATAAAGTAGCGCGCTGGACGACCTCCTTTTTCGCGTCGGTTCCTGTCTCTGATGAATTGCTCATTTGTACTCGCTATCGCATAATCAATAGAAGGGATCCATTAAACTTGGTTTTCAAACGAGACCGGATTGGGAGATGTTGAAGAGCTAAAAGGGATGCGACGAGCTCCGCACACGTTCCAAGTCAAGGTTGCAACGTCTCTTGGGGTGCTTGAGGTCAATGAGTTCCAAAATGTCATACAACGAAGCACCTAGATACTATGGCAGAGCATAACACGGAGCGACAACGGATGCTGAGCGACAATGGGGAGGCAGAGAACGACAGACTTTCCAGGACTCAAAGCGAGCAGTCAACCAGGTATTGGGCCACTGAAGAAGTGAAGGTTGGATATTAGACGAAATGACGTCGTGTGGAGGAGTGAAACCAGACCAGAGGTGGGGAGGGGACTGGCAATTCCGGAAACGAAGGCAGTGGCACAGAAGAGGCGGCGAGAGGTCTTGTTGCGTGCTGCCTCCTCTGGTGGCCTCTCACTGCTCCTCAAGTTTGGGTCTCTCCTTCAACGCCCATGCACGCCCCCTCAATCTCTTGATACAAGCGCTCTGTATTGCCGTTCCGTTCTAAACATGCTTGACTATGTACATTTTCCAGGAGAGGCAAGTAGGCGCTATTGGTTGCCAGAGGGAGCGGTGTGATTGTTCCACTCGCTGCACACACCCAACGAGGAGCAACACGTGTGGCATCTGCAGTTCGACCTTCATACATCTCTTGTCCTGACAAACTGATACAAGCTCTTGAAATACGGCCTTTCTATCCATATGGCGGATGCAGCGTTCAGAAGAAGACAGAAAATGGCGACTGAGATGTGCTGACCGCATCCGACGATGGACGTTCCCGTCTCTATCGAGCACAGGTTTGATTCTGAAATGCGGGTGACTATATATGAAATGGCGAATGTAGTTAAGATGATAGGGTGGGGGAAGAGGGAGGAGATGAGGAATTGGGGCGTCTTTTCTGTGGCCTCGCTGGTTGTTCTCATCGTTTTCGTCGTCATTCGAGCTTCGTTCTTGAGTTGTGTCGTCTTGAGATTGTCATTAAAGAATCCCTTGATGAATCCAATGCTTAGAACGATGCGAGTGGCCATGACGAGGCAGTTGGACATGATGACAGCAGCAGCAAAACCGAAGTGCAGGAACACCAACGTCGCAGCGACCAGTAGCAGCGATTGGGCTACCATTGCGATGTTGAAGTAGTTTAGTACTCTCGTAGACGCTGCCGAGTGCGCAAAGGCCTCTGTGATGCCATTGAGAGCCATAGCGAGGATGTAGACGCAATACCACGCGAGGAACTGCGGCGCCGTCGTTTGGGAGTACTTACTCGTGTATAGCAGGTCCAATAGGAGGTATGAATAGGCAGGGCCGAAGCACGCAAATAGCAAACCAATGTAGCACATCAGCTTGGAGAGGAGAACCAGAATCACGGACGACTTCCGGAGCAAGTTTCGTCTCGTCGGATCGTCCTCTGGAAGTGCCAGTGCCTGTACCAATAGCTTTGAAAACAGAGGGAATAGACCTTCTTCAAGCCATGCGAACACGAACCGGACGACCAGACTGCCGAGTACGTTCACCAGCGCGAAGATGCCTTGATTGTCTAGCGTTTCTGCGCCTCTCAGTAGTATCTTCTCTCCTTCTTGAAGCAGCATCTTCTGTAGCGTTTGCCATTCGAACGTGGCCAAGTAGCGCGACAGATCAACGTCCAGAGACTCGCTCCAAGAGAGGCGCGTGATGGTCACACCGCGGGCTGTGTCGCTCCTGTCCTTCACTGCGATTCGGTGTGGAAGCAAGCTAGAGATGGTTGGAAATTCGGGAAGCGGAGAGAGGAGCCCAAAATAGAGCCAATAACCAAGGGAAACGACACTGCAATATATCAGCGTGACGACGCCGAATGCCTGCAAGCCCATGCCGAAATGCACCACCAACAGGAAGGAAAAGAGAGATTTGAGGGCAATACCAACAAGTTCGATAGCGGCGCGGACACCAAACATCAACCGATGCTGTGCGATGATGTACAAGGGTTCGGACAACATTTCCACCAAACCGGCCACACCTACCCACTGAATCGCCTCGCGATAACCAGGCGTTCTAAGCTCTTCGAAAGTGCTCGTCAACAGGAATCCCACGGTAATCACCACTGAAAGAAGCACACCAAGAGGGAGCGAAAGGTAACTGAAGTTCAACAGCTTCTCAGAACGCAATCGATAATCATCGGCATGTGGATCCAGGGGTGCACGCAAGATGGCACGACGGAACGCCTCTCGAGATAGCGGGAGGATGATGTTCAGAAGAAGCTGAATCTGAAGGTTGGCGATTGCGAAGGTACTTTGGGGGACAGTTCGGGCAATGGCCGTGTTCAACCCAAACGTAATGAGACGACTACCTATCTGCAAGAAGAACAACCATTTGATGGATCCAAATCCAGACTTGACAAGGTCATCGGAGGCCGTCTGGCGGCTAGGAGAGGGCATTTCGGCGGAGCGAAGGTCGAGTCAGCAACCAAAGGCCCTAGTTCTCCTTCTATCTGCGTTCAAGAGGACGAAATCTCCTCAAATCCAATGACACATGAGATGGTGCACCCAAAGAAGAGGACAGGGCCAACAAGAGGAACAACCCTCGAGAGCAGGACGTGAGAGGACGAATGGGTGTTTAACTGGGGCGCAATTCCCATATGCAAAGAGAGGCACCAGTCAATCTCAGCGCTGACGTACTGCGATGTTGGTTCTCCATCTGATGCTCATCAATGAAACGAGGATCGAGAGAATGAGGGGAATATTAGATGAGTTTTACTGTATCGTACAATTGAGAGGAGGAGGAGGGCGAGAAGCCACATGCGTGAGTGAGGGGGAGGAGAGAGAGGAGAGAAAGGGAGAAGATCGATGTTCTCCTTGTGTTCGTCGCATTCCAAGTGGTGAGTGACACATTGAGTGGGAGAGAAGTGGGTTGGTGGTTTCCAAATCCAAACCATTGACAGGTGGTGGTGGTGGTGGTGGTGGGGGGGGCGACGTGTTTAGGCGTCCACAGCATCCGATCGAGCGGTTCTTGGTGTAGAGAGCGGCAGGCCACACTTCTTCACTTGCCACTGTCTGAGGAGGAAGTTTGCCGCGGCGCTGCGCTTGGGCTTGTCGTCCTTGCCATCCACAAAGTTGAGGGTGCGCGTAGGTTCGTATGGCGGCAAGTATGTCGGCAGAGAAGAGGTGGAGGAAGAGGATGACGTGGCTGAGGAAGATGACGGTGATGCGGGGGGCTCGAACGGCGAGTGCGATGGCGCGGTAGTCGGCCATGAGGGAGAGGACGTCGCAGTGGGTGTCGACGGCAACGACGCCATGGGAGACTTCTTCACTTGCCACTGCCTGAGAAGGAAGTTTGCAGCGGCGCTGCGCCTGGGCTTCTTGTCCATCCCTTCAATGAAGCTGAGCGGGTGTTTGGGCTGGAACGGCGACAGAAGGGCCACAGCGGGGAAGGGGAAGGCAGTGGTGGGCGTGGCGGGGGCAGAGAGCGAGAGAACAGGAGGGGAACTGCCACCGGGCTTGCGGACTCGAGGCGTGAGGATGGCGCTCGGCACGGCGAGCGAGTGTCCACTGCTGGGCGACTTCATCATCGTCGTCGTGGGGGACAATGGCGCAGAGTCTTTGCCGTGCTGCTTGGGAGAGCCAGATCCAGAGCGCGCAGAGATGGGGAGATGAAGGCCACTCGTGTTGGTGAGCGCAGGAGGCGAGATGGTGGAGGCAATGGCAATGTTACCAGCGCTGCGCGAGGGGCTCATTGTCGTTCCTTGCGTAGGGGTGCTACGGCATTCAGTTAGGATTGGATTGGGGATGGAGATGCATATGGAGGAGGAGGGAGGAGGGAGGAGGGAGGAGGGAGGAGGGAGGAGGGAGGAGGGAAGAGGTTTGGTTTTGTTTGGGATTCCACGTGTCACGAAGAGCATGTTGTGCGAGAAGTGTGTAGGAAAGGGGGAGTGGGGGATGGTGCGGTATTTGCAGGGGTTGGGTGGTTGGTGTACGGCGAGGATAGAGAGAAGACACGATGCGGATTCATCTGTTAGCGTCTCGCGGCGTTTAGGAGGTTCGGCTAGCGAGGGGAAGGGGTAAAAGAGAGAAAAGAGAATCCGAGCGAGCAATTCGAAAGGTTAGCGGGGCAAGTCCAGAGTGGAGAGGGGGCGTGTGGTGAAGCAGAGTCGGGGGTGGAGGAACGGTTTGTGGATGTGCCCAACGGAGAAGACGAGTCAAAAGTGGTCCCTCCTTGCCCGCGCTACCAACATCAACTCAAAAGGAAGAGAAAAAGGCAATAGAGTGCGTGAGAGAGAGTGTGTTGCGCCGTACCTCTTGAGAGTCTCAATGACTTGAGCGACAAAGTTGTGAGTGATTCCAGCTTGTGCGTCTTCAGCGGCATCGAATGCGTTCTTGAGGTCTCCGAGAGCCTTGGCGAGGTTGGGGTCCTTGTTGTTCTTGAGGAGCTTGGCGATGGCCGGATAGATGATGGAGGTGAGTGAGGTCGGGCGCGGCTTATCGCTTGCGCTTCCCGTTGTCGCCGCTGTGGAGGAGGATGTGGATGCGGTGGATGCCGATGAGCCTGAATCTGACGAGGTGATCTTGGTGGCGGAGCCCTCCTTGTTCTTCTTCTTGTCCTTGTCCTTCCCGTTGGCGGGCTTGGTGGCAGTCTTGGTGGAGCCTTCCTTCTTGGCCTTCTTGGGGTCGATCGGCTTGCCATCCTTGCCGAGGGGTACGGGCGACGGGGACGGTGAAGAGGAGGCAGCTGCAGCGCCGGCGCCTACTGCGACCTGCTGATCCATCGCGCTTGCCAATGCGGCCTTCTGTGCAGGCGTCTTCGCCTTCACTGTATCGTCCCAATCCCATCCTTCGTCCTCTTCCTTATCTACACTCTTCGACTCTTCGTGCTCGGAACTCGATTCGGCAGCAGCGGCCACATCAACTTTACCTCCCTCCTTGATGAACTTCTGACGGCGCTCGATCAACTCCGTCAACGTCTTCGTATTCTTCGCCTTTGTGATAAACTTGTGCTTCAACAAATCCTTCACCGTGGGGCGCTCATTCGGATCCTTCTGCAAACACGTGGCCACAAACTCTCGGAACGGCTGAGAGAACTTGCCTTCCAGCGTAGGCGGCGGATTCTTCGGAATCAAGAACAGGACACGCATAGGATGAAGATCAGCATGCGGAGGCTCACCTTTCGCCATCTCAATCGCAGTAACACCCATACTCCAGATGTCTGCCTTCGAATCGTAACCACTCTGCTTAATCACCTCCGGCGCCATCCAAAAGGGCTATTCATACGAGAAACAAGACACCAAAAGCACAAGCACACATCGACAGACGAGAAGGAGACAACAGAAGCATGATTCGAGGAGGATTCCAAAGGAGCAGGAGGAGAAAGGCGCGCATGTTGGACGGACACACAGCACAGAAACACATCAAGCGTCAGTAACATTCATCGAGCAACATGACTGAAATATACGCCCAGACTCATCAAACATCCACATTTCACCCAATCACAACCAATGCAGTAAAAGGAAGGCAGGAGCAAGCCCACCGCCCTCAAGTCCGCGAGCATCCGCGCCTTCTCCATCGCCTCCATCAACTCCATCAACTCACATTGTCCAACGCCAAGCAGGATGCTCTTGTAGAGGAAGCGTAGAACAAGCACAGGAGGAAGACGCCGTCCAGAACGCCATGGCTAAATCGGGAGGAGGGGAAGAAGGAGCGTACCGTGCCCACGAAAGTGTTTCGCTTCGTTCGTTGATCTGTAAGTTGACCAGAGACTCCAAAATCAGCCAATTTCACATCTCCATTGCCAGCCAATAGGATATTCGCAGCTAAAGACAAAGACACAACAGGGAGGTCAGTCGGCGGCACGAGCGCGGAGAGAGCGGAGAGAATCGGCGGCAGCGGTGGAGGAAGCGCGTGTGGCGTCGTTTTGCAAACCTAAAAACGGCGGCCGTACCCTTAATGTCACGATGAATCTTTCCCTCGCTGTGAAGATAATCAAGTGCCTTGAGTAGTTCTCGAAGGATGATAGCGATGTAGGTCTCGTCCAGGGGGCCAGGTTTCATCTGCAAATCGGAAAGGGAGCGAAGGCATTTGCGTCAGTGAGTGTGTACGTGTATGCGATGCCCGTGTGTCTGTGTGTGTCCGTTTTCACTCGTACCAGGTCTAGAACTGACCCTCCCGCCAAGTACTCCATGATAATCCATAGCTTTGTGCCTTTCAAGTACGATCCAAAGTATCTCGTCACATAAGGGCTCTCGCATTGCGATAAAACAGAGATTTCGGTCTGGATATCTTCGATCTCATCCTCAGCGTCTTCCAAGTCAATGATCTTGATGGCAACGACTTCGCCGTTTTGTTTGTTGATTCTAGAATTACCGAGTCGAAGAGAGGGTCAGAAAAGAGGCGACAGGGACGGGAAGAAGCCTAATTGGGGACCGAACGGGCCGCAATCCAAAACTGCGACGTACCCACGATATACGACTCCAAATGAGCCCTTGCCGATGACTTCTTGTTTCTCGAAGAGTTCTTCTGGATCGCCAGACAGCTTCTTTGGTGCTCCAGCCTAAAAGAAGGGAGAAAGGAGAATCAAGTCAGGGAGAGGCACTCTTGGCACAACACGCAGCTTCGTCCATTGTTGGTTCTCAAAACGGTCCAGCGAATCAACTTTCATAGTTGATACTAACATATTCCAATATGCAGGCAACAATCCAACGAGAGTGGGCAGAGCAACCCGATAACAGGACAATCGCCTCTAACTCGACAAGCTATGGGTGTAGCCACAACCACATACCATTTTGACAGATTGCTCAACTATCAACAGCAAGTAAAAGCTGATGAGCGCGTGTCGGACTCGAGAGAGGACTGGCAATGGCGTTTGACACCCGACCCGCAATTCAAAGGCCAGAACATATGGGGAAATGCAGCAAGATATAGAGAAATGCAGTCGCGACCCGTTTCCCCACCAGTGCCTCCTGAGATCGGTCTCAGTGACATTCATCTTTTGGCTACCGTGGGCTGTTCTTCACGATTCGTGAGACGCATAGCTGTGTGTCCATCGCCCTGCTCTGTAAACGGTCGACCCAAATTGGCGTGCACTCAACAACCCTCGCCATGCCTTCTGTCGCCTCTTCCTTCACCAAACCGTCAAGTCCGTTCTCTGTCTCGCTGTTTCTCATCGTTTGTCCACTCGAACACAATCCTTTTGAAGCGGAAATGAGGCGATAGTACACGTACACGAATGACCCCTAACTTTGACCTTTCTACTCTCAGATTCGGCCTTTAAGCAGCAACGTCTCCGAGCGTGTCAACCCATCTTAACGCCTGTGCCAGTTATCTTGACGTTCCTGATCATTGGATTGACCTTCGTGCCTCTGGGCGTCGTTTTCTACCACACCTCGCAACAGGTACGTCCCTCACCTCCACTTCGTTCTGTTTAGACCCCATTCTGACCGAATACACTCATCCCATCTGTGTTCTGTGGAATTATGATAGGTTCGAGAAGTTGCGGTGCGATACGACAACAACCCGGCCTGTGCACACAAGAATTTCTGTTCCATCAAATTGCCGCCTGGCATTGACATGAAGGGCCCCGTGTTTATGTATTACCGACTCGACGACTTCTTCCAAAACCATAGACGGTACGTGATGTTGCCTCTAGCACAGTTGAAAGGCGTAAGGGAGGAGCGTTTCCGTCTGCGACTGTTTCTTCGCTCTATGGTGCTTCGTCCCCCTCAGTTCTCCCCTCTGATTGCCGGTTTGCACTCTGAATTTTAACGCTTCCACTATCCTCTGATATGCGCCCGTAGCTATGTCAAGTCTCGCAACGACGCTCAACTTCGCGGTACCGTCGTCACGTCCAAGGCCTCCCTTGCCGATTGCGCACCACTCATCTCCAATGACTCCAAAAGCTCCGATCCTAGATTCTTCTACCTCCCTTGTGGACTCATTGCCAACTCAATGTTTAACGACACGTTCCTGCTGCGCAACTCTTCTGGCTACGTTAATCTCCGCAAGAAGGGCATTGCTTGGCCCACCGACATTAAGAACAAGTTCAAGAACCCTCCTGCAAGTGCCCCTGGTATTCGCACTATCACAGACTTCGAAGACGAGGACTTCATCGTTTGGATGCGAATCGCTGGTTTGCCCTCCTTCAGCAAGCTTTACCGAATCATCGATCACGATCTCAAAGGCGACTTCACAGTGGACATTTTCAACAGTACGTGAAGGCGTTCACACCCAATCCAAACCTGGAAGATGAGCCAAACTTTCAACTCCACTTTCCCTTCCCGTTTCCGTCATTCTCGCTCCTCACTGACCCCTCATCTCTTCGATACCGAAAACAGATTTTCCCGTCAAGTCTTTCAATGGATCGAAGCAGATCGTGCTCTCTGAAATCTCTTGGCTCGGAGGCAAGAACGCTTTCCTCGGAATCGCCTACATGTCAGTCGGATCTATTTGTCTCGCCCTCTCCGTCGTTTTCCTTATCAAGCACAAGTTCGCTGGACGCAAACTGGGTGAGATTGGGTACCTGGGTTGGAACAGGAGCTGAAACTGATCAGCGCGCCGCCTCCCCAACTTCCCCCACATGTCTATAAACGCTTTCAACACACCAAACCTGGGTCTACACTATGCCCTCCTATTTCGGACCATTTGTGGGCGATTGGATGGTGCTATCACCCCGTATTGCTTTTTGGCCATATAATGCGTAACCAGGGCAAAACATGGCGAAATGAGGGGGTGAGTTGCTAACTTGAGCATCTTCGGCGAACCTAGCTGTCCTCGTGCCTTCGCTCTGTACTCCACTCATTTCTCTGGTAGCCATCGTGTGGTGAGGCGAAATTTGTGGTTTTCGCGCCCATATGACTCTTTCGCATCCGATTTTCTCCTATACGTGATCGATATAAAGCCTCTGTTGGTCAGGATTGTCGAAACATGGTCTGTCCTAAGTGTGGAGCGGATTCCGTCTCTGTGGAGGATGCCTCGACCGTGTGTACAGCTTGTGGCTATGTACGTGGCGCTTTTGTTCCTGTTTGAAGGTGTATTTTGAGTGTTGGATGTGCAGTGATGGCTGACGTTGTTGGGCGGGTTGTCGCCACCTTCTTTCTGCTCCCCTTGTGTTTGTAGGTCATTTCCGAGAATAATATCACGTCTGATGTGGCATTTGCGGAAGGAGGAGATGGAACTTCTAATGTGATTGGTCAATTTGTGTCCGATACGGGTGGTGTGACGAGTCGAGCGATCCGCAGCATTTCCGGCCAACGTCATCATCGTGAGGTTACGTTGGCCAATGGTCGTCGCCGTATTATGCATCTTGCGAGTGCGTTGAAGTTGAATGCGACACATGTGGACGCGGCGTTTCGTTTCTTCATGCTAGCGGTGCAGCACAACTTTACTCAGGGTCGTCGAACGCCCAATGTGGTCGCTGCGTGTCTCTACATCGTCTGTCGCCGTCACAAGACGCCGCACATGCTCATTGACTTCAGTGACGTGCTGCAAACCAACTTGTTCGTGCTAGGCAACACCTTCTTTCGGCTCTGTCGCACACTTCGCATTTCACCTCCTCTCATCGACCCCAGTCTCTACATCCACCGCTTCGCAGCTGCCCTCAATCTCGGAGAACACGAATTGGACGTCGCCAACACCGCACTCAGACTCGTACAGCGCATGAAGAGGGATTGGATTCAAATCGGACGGCGCCCCGCTGGCGTATGTGGCGCTGCCCTCTTCATCGCCGCTAGAATACATCGCGTCATCGTCAATCAACAACTTATTCTACACACCGTAAAGATATGCGACATGACACTCAGACGAAGAGTGGTCGAGTTCAGAAACTTGCCGTCCGCGCAGCTCTCATTCGAAGAATTCCAACGCAGGAACCCAGAATACAAGGGAGACCTTGAGGGCGATCTCACAGACGAAACTTCATGCGATCCACCCATCTTTCAGTACCACAGGAGGAAGGAAGAGGAGGCCAGGAAACGCAGGCAGTTCGACCTCCTCAGGGCGGCCACTGCCGATGAGACTACCAATACCAATGACAATAGCAATGACAATAGCAATGTCAATACCAATACCAACACTGTTGCGAGTTCAAACGAGCAATCCACGAATCATCGTCTACCTCTTCAGAATGCTGCCGGTTTGAGCTCCTCTTCGGGTGCAGATCCTTCTTCTTCAAAGTCGAATCCGAAAAAGAGAGGCGCAACGAGTGCAGTCACAGGCGCGCCAGACACGAAGAGAAGGACGAACGATGGCTTTGCGGTTCCCACTACCGGCTCTGCTGCCGCTGCTGCTTCTAAATCTTCTTCTACTGCATCTAATGCGACGTTTGGAGAATCGACTGAGAGACAGGAGATGGACGAGGCCTTTGATGAGATGCTGGAACAGGCGAATGCGGGTACCGATGTTATGGACGATAAGGAGACTTCGTATGGCTTTGGTGTGGATGAGCAGATGAGTGATGCGATTGCGGATGCGAATGATAGACATTTGACTGAAATGAACGCGAGTGCGCTGCAGAAGCCGCCGATGTCGATTGCGCCTCCTGGTGGTTCTGGTACCACTACTCAACTCACGTCTGTGCCGTTATCTGATTTGCGTGATGATGCGCCGTCTCTTGGTGGTGGTGGTAGTGGTGGCGTTGGTGGCGTTGCTGGCGTTGGCAATCTGTTGTTGGATGAGACTGAGTTTGACGCGTCGGACATTCCGGACTCTGAAGTGGAGCAGTATTTGAACTCTGATGAGCAGGCTCGCATTAAGGAAATCATCTGGTTGGAGTTGAATCGTGAGTATCTGGAGGAGATGGAGGAGAAGAAGAAGAATGCGGCGCAGTTGGAGTCGGAGGGAAGACAGCCGAAGAAGAGGGCGAGAGCGCCGAGGAACGCGGCGGAGAGGGCCGCGCTCGCCGCCGCACCACCGCCCAAGGAGCGCTCCAAGGGCATCAACTGGGAGGCCATCAACCGCGCCAATCAACTGCGCGTCTCCGTTGGCACTTCAAAGACACGACATTGGATGGAGGGAGACGAAGAAGCGGCAACCGGAGAGGACGAGGGCGTGGAGGAGGACGAGGATGAGGAAGAGAGGCGGAACGCCGCGCCGCCTCCTGTACGCCCACCGCCCTCTGCCTTCCTCGGCTCGCTCCGACCCACCATCCCGACCCCGTCACAAACCACGACACAAACCACCACCGCATACGACGAGGAAGAGGACTACGACGACGAGGAAGAGGAGGCCGACGAGGCTGGCGCGCAGCTGGCCACTCCGGCGCGACGCACAAGCACCGGATCCCGAGGAGACGAGCACTTTGACCCATTCTTCAGCAGAAGGCTAGATCAGGATGAGGATTACGAGTCTTGGGTGTAAGAGAGCTGAGACGTTGGCGGCAGAAACATGGATGCAGCCAAGTCCATGTCCACTGACACGTACGCACTCCAGCTCTCAAGGCACGCATTCGAGCCCC
>Ga0307375_10002886_pt1 | contig 17271 bp, 15 predicted proteins | sample TR1MG_FD_202531 | JGI IMG/M metagenome (GOLD analysis project Ga0307375, IMG submission 202531) | Soil microbial communities from Risofladan, Vaasa, Finland - TR-1 | ecosystem: Environmental > Terrestrial > Soil > Coastal area > Acid sulfate soil | place: Finland: Risofladan, Vaasa | collected... | reverse complement strand
TCATCTGCGCCCGAACAAGCTGGTCAAGTATGCGAGCGTGGTCGAAGTCTTAGCGTCGGCGCAGCGGCTCGGTCTGACCAAAATCGGGATCATCGGCAACGAGCGGTTCATCAATTGATGTCGGGCCGGCGATAGGGAATTCATGCATTCATATCCGGCAATATTGACCGCGACCCGCAGGCCGCGCCGCGTGTTCGGTGCAGTGCTTGCGGCCCTTGCCATTGGCGCCGGCAGCATCGGATTTGCCCTGGCGCCGATCGGATCCGCCCTCGCCCAAGAGCGCGCCGGCAGTACGGTGCGTCCCGCAGTCGGCAAGCCTCTCGAGGCGGCGATCAAGCTGCTCAAACGCAAGCGGGGCAGGGAAGCGCTCGCCCGGATTCGGGAAGCCGAGGCGGTGCCGAACAAGACGCCCTATGAAATGTATCTGCTCGAGCGGGTGCGCGGTCAGGCAGCTGCGGCGGCGGGCAATGCGAGCGAGGCCGCCCGCGCCTTCGAAGCGACCGCCGCTTCATCCGCGGTCAGCGCCGCCGAGAGGCTGCAGTTTCTCGCTGCCGCTGCAGGACAGTATTATCTGACCGGGAATTATGGAAAAACGGTCGCGCTCAGCGCCCGCTATTTCAAGGACGGCGGCACCGACAAGTCGATACGCACGCTCTATATTCAGGCGCTTTACCTCGACAACGATTTCGCAGCCGCCGGGAAGCAACTGCAAAGTCTGATCCAGTCCGAGGAGCAGGCCGGCAAGGCGCCTGCGGAGGAGCAGCTGCAGTTGCTCGCAAACGTGTATGTGAAGCAGCGTGATAACGCGGCTTACGCCAAGGTCCTGGAAAAGCTCGCCGCGTACTACCCGAAAAAGGCCTACTGGCTCGCCCTGGTCGACATCGTCTCGACACGCTCCGGTTTTTCGCAGCGCCTTGCCCTGGATCTTGCGCGCCTCAAACTCGCCACCGGCACCATGCGCACGGCCGCCGAATACGTGGAGTCCGCCGAGCTGTCGATTCTGGCCGGCCTGCCGGCGGAAGCGAAGAAAATCATCGACCAGGGCTACGCAGCGGGCCTGCTCGGCACCGGGCCGGACGCGGACCGCCATCGGCGCCTGAAAGACATGGCGGCGAGAAATCTGGCGGAAGACGACAAGACTCTCGGGCAGCAGGCCGCCGCGGCCAAGGATGGGGCGACGTTGCTCAAATTCGGTCTCAGCTACGTGCTGCACGGCAACAGCGCCAAGGGATTGGGAATGATGGAGCAGGGCCTGCGCAAAGGTGGGCTGAAGCATCCAAACGAGGCGCGCCTGCACCTCGCTTATGCTTACCATTTGGCCGGGCAGAACGAAAAAGCGGTCCAAATCTTCAAGACCGTTCATGGCAGCGACGGGGCGGCCGCGATGGCACGCCTGTGGATCATCCGCCTGGGACACTAGGACGCAGTTTCAAAACGCGGGAGATGCGTACTGCCCGGCCGGGACGGGCGGGCATAGGGGTTATCCCCAATAGACCGTCTCAAAGCCGAACTGTTACAAATCACATCTTTCCCGGCAAACGAGAATGAGAACAAGAGCCAATAAGCAAGAATAAGCAAAACATTGTTCGCAGTACCCGGCGGCTGATTCCAGCGCGCCGGGCTTCACCCAAGGAGGGATGGTGTAATGAACAAGCCTATGTCAATGTCAACTCGGACCATGGCCAGGCGGTGCCTGGCCACGGCGGTATTCGGAGCCGCCGCCCTGGTCGCGCCGGTCACCTTGCTGGCCGCAGGCTCGGGTCCCACGCCGGAGCAGTACGTGAATGCGGCGAACAACAACAGTGACTGGATCCTGCCCGCGAAGAGCTACACGGGCAACCGCTACGTCACCTCGGAGCAGATCACTCCGAAGAACGTACGCCACCTCAAGCGCATCTGGAAGTTCAAGATTCACGATGATGCCGGCATGGAGACCGCGCCCATCGTCTGGCACGGGATGGCGTACGTCACCACCGCCCACGATCACGTCTACGCGCTCGACGTCAAGACCGGCAAGCTGAAATGGGAGTTCATGGATAAGCCGCATGTGCTCGCTTTCGCAGCCAATCGCGGCATCGGGCTGATGGACGGCAACGTCTACGTCGCGACGCTCGACGGGCACCTGATCGCGCTCGACGCGAACACCGGAAAGAAGGTCTGGGACGTGGTCGCCGCGCATGATACGAGCAATACCTTCTACTCCATGGCGCCGGTTCCGTATCACAACGCCAAGACCGGCAAGGACATGCTGCTGCTGGGCGCCTCGAACGGCGACTGGGGCGGAATCGGCTACATCACGGCCTTCGACCCGAAGAACGGCGATCGCATCTGGGAGTGGAAGACCATCCCGGGGCCGGGCGAGCCCGGTCATGACACCTGGAGCGGCGACTCCTGGAAGCGCGGCGGCGCCGCGGTGTGGAGCGGTGTGGCGATCGACCCGCAGACCGATACGCTGTACATGGACCTCGGCAATCCGCAGCCCGATTTCCTCGCCACGGAGCGCAAGGGCAGCAACCTTTACAGCAATTCCATGGTCGCCCTGGACATCTCGGGCGACAAGCCGACGCTGAAGTGGTACTACCAGTTCATCCCGCACGATACGCATGACTGGGATCCCGCCATGCCGCCGGTGCTGTTCCAAGGCAAGGTCAACGGCGAGGACCGCGCACTCGTGGCGGCCGGGGACAAAGGGGGGAACTTCTGGATCCTGGACGCCAAGACGGGTGCCTTGGTCCACCACACGGTGGTCAGCTTCCAGCACGGACAGAACACGGAGCCCAGCCGCGAGGGCAACATCGCCTGCCCGAACACCAACGGCGGTATCGAGTTCAACGGCGGCAGTTACGATCCTGCCACCAACACCTTCATCGTGCCCAGCGTTAACCAGTGCGGTCGGTGGAAATCCTTCGAAAAGGCGGTGTACATCTCCGGGCAGTTCTATTTGGGCGGCGGTTTCCCGGAACTCGTCGGGCCCTCCACCGGGCAGCTGAACGCGATCGATGTTTCGACCGGCGTGTTCGCCTGGCGGCACAACTACAATCTGCCGTCGATCGCCGGCGTGCTGATAACCAAGAGCGGGCTCGCGTTCACCGGCGAGTTGAACGGAAACTTCGATGCGTTCGAGGCCAAGAACGGCAAGCTGCTCTGGCACTACCGCACCGGCTCGCCAATTGTCGCCCCGCCGAGCGCTGTCGAGGTCGATGGCAACGAGATGGTAATCATCGCCTCGGGCAAGCCCAGTATCGGCATGGCCGGCGTGAAGGAACTGCCGAAGAAGGATGAAGGCGAGATGATCTCGGCCTTTGCGCTCGCTAAGTGAGCGAACGCATGGGCGGAGCACCCGCCGCCCATGTGCAGCCGGCCCGCGTCAGCGGGCCGGCTGCATTGGGGGCGGGGCTATTACTTGCTTGTGCGTTGTTCGCGTCCGGGGCCAAGGCCGCCGCTGCGGAACCGCATAGCGAAACCCTCGCGGCGCTCGCCGATACCCGGGCGGCGATCGCCGAGATCGTTCAGGCTGAAGACAGTATCGTCAACAGCCCGGCGCCTTACCGGCGCGCCGCCAAGCGCGCGATCAACGCCATCGTTGGTGAGGGCGACCGGATGCTCGAAAAGGCGAGCGGCAATCCGGGCGACGCGGCCGGGGCGATGGGCCATGTGAACACCATCCTCGACCGGCGCGACAGCCCGCCTTGGGTGAACACGCTGCACGGCGTACAGGTCAACCTGGGGGCGGCCGTGGCCCGCCTGCGCGACGCGTTGGAGGCCCGTGAACTGGACGACTACCAGATCGACGTCACCGCCGCCCTGCTCAATCTGCAGGCGGTCGTCGGGCAGCCGACGCAGACCGGCGTCTTCGGTGGCCTCACGGGCGCGCTGGCCACCACCACCCTCGGCGTGCCTGCGGGCGCACACCAAGTGTCGGCCTGTGCGCCGGTCGCGGAAGCGCCCGCCTACGGAGTAAAGGACGGTTACCTGGCCTTCGTCACGGTGCCCTCGGCAGCCGGGACTGCCGGCTTGCCGGAGGACCTCGGCAGCCGCAACATCACCTTGCAGGGCGATCGGCTGATCGTGCGTACGGCGGCCGCTCCTTTGGTGGCCGAGCTCTGCCGCAAGCAATCGGCCGCGACGCCGCAAGCGCAGGCCGATCCGCCGAAAAGCGATCCTCCGCCCAAAGGTGATCCGCCCGCGCGCCACCCGGCAGTGCCTCCGCAGCAGCAAAGCAGCGGACAAACTCCGGCGCTGTACACCGCTGCACAGGCAAAGGAAGGCAAAAAGGTATATCGGCAGCACTGCTTGAAGTGCCACGGCGAGAAACTGCAGGGCTCGTTGGGACCCGCCCTTGCCGGCACCGGCTTCCTGCAGGCCGCGCAACGCAATGACTGGACGCTTTACATCATCCGCTACCTGGCAGTGAACACCATGCCCTTGCACAGCCCGGGAGCGCTATCGCCCGAGCAGTATGCGAACGTGCTGGCGTTCTTGCTGGCGGCGAATTGCTATCCTGCCGGCGACAAGCCGTTCCCGCAGCAGGAGGACGCGCAGCTCAAGCGCATCCACCTGCATCCGCTAACGGGAGTGAAAGTCCGGTACCCCAAGCTTGGTACTTGCGATGCGCTGAACTGAGACCGCCCCCCCGCGCTGCGCGCACCCTGGGGGCGAGTCAAGGCGGTCGGTACGCCTCGATCACGCAGCCGACAGCTGAATATCGCAGCCGGCTATGGTTTGCTGTGGGCCGAAGCTTCTGCATGCCGGGAAGGGAAGACGAACAGAACCCGTCCGCACGAACGAACGCAATTGCTCGGGAGCCGACCGATGGGCGAGATCTGCCGTTGTCCGCCGAGACAAACAATAAAAAGAACAAGGGCTTTGCATCGACAGAATGCGCTTGTCGTAGTGCTTGTCGCAGCTTTTGGCTTAGCGCAAGCCTCTTTTGCCGGGGAAAAAGCCGAGGTATTGGGGACTGTTGAAGTTGTCGGGACAACGCCTATCCCCGGCGTTGGCGTACCGATGGACGAAGTGCCCGCAAATGTCCAGGCGGCTTCGGGAAAATCGATTGAGGAACAGAAACCCCTTAACCTCGCCGGTTATCTGGACAGCAACCTTGGCTCCGTGACCGTGAACGATACGGTGGGCAATCCATATCAGTCCGATGTGAGCTATCGTGGCTTCACGGCATCGCCTTTACTTGGAACGCCTCAAGGGCTGTCGGTGTTCCTGGATGGCGTTCGCATCAACGAGCCTTTTGGCGACATCGTCAACTGGGATCTGATTCCTGCCAACGCCATCGCCAATATCGACCTGATTCCCGGTTCAAATCCTGTATTCGGTCTCAATACCTTGGGTGGTGCGCTGTCTGTCGATACCAAGAGCGGTGACAGGAATCCCGGGGTTTCGGCGACGCTAACGGGGGGCTCCTGGGGGCGTCGGGCATTCGCGTTCGAGGCCGGCGGGAAGAAGGACCAGTTTGACTATTTCGTTGCCGGAAACATTTCTCGTGAAGACGGCTGGCGGATTGCGTCGTCCAGCGATGTCAGGCAGTTGTTTACCAAGGCGGGCTGGCACGACGGAATAAGCAAGCTCGATCTTTCCGTGTTGCTTGCCGATAACAAAATGAACGGTGTCCAGGGGCTCCCCCTCGAAATGCTGGGTAATCCCCGGCAGGCCTACACCATTCCCGACAGCATTCAAAACCAGTTGGCGATGATTACCCTGAAGGGCAGCCGCTTTGTCTCCGACGACAGACTCATCGCGGGAAACGCATATTTTCGCAACAACCGCGCCGACGGCTTCAATAGCAATCTAAACAACAGCTATCCCGGCGACGGCGTCGTGTCGTCTTCGGCCAGTGTCGTTTGTGCAGGCCGCATTGCGCCATCCCCATGCGATCCCTATGCCGATAATGTGCTGAGTACGACCGACACGGATGGTTATGGCGCTGCCGTGCAGATGACCCTGTTCGATCATCTTGCCGGTCGCAATAATCAGTTCACTGGCGGATTCAGCGCGGACTTTGGCCGTAGCAATTTCCGCAGCGACACACAGATCGCCAATCTCATAGGTGATCAGAGCGTCAGTACTCAGCCGATCAACACCTCACAGACGGTGAGACTCAAGGCCGATAACGGCTACTATGGTTTGTATGGAACCGACACCGTTTCATTGACGGACAAGCTGCATGTCACACTGTCCGGCCGGTACGATATCGCCGTGGTGAACTTGTCCGGAACAAGCCTCGATATCACAGACGATTCACTGGCGCCGGGAGACCTGAACGGCAATCACCGCTTTAGCAGGTTTAACCCGGCGGCAGGCGTCAATTTCAATCCCACCAAGTCTTTTGGCCTGTATGCAGGTTACAACGAGGGAATGCGCGCGCCCAGTCCGACTGAACTGTCCTGCGCCGATCCCAATCACCCTTGCGCCTTGCCTAACGCCTTCGGCGGCGACCCGAATCTGCAGAAAGTGGTGTCGCGCACTTGGGAGGGCGGTGTGCGTGGCCGCCTGGGTGCAAATACCAACTGGAATGCCGGTTTGTTCCGTACCGAGAACAGCGACGATATTGAATTTATCGCAAGCAAGGCCTCGGGCAGCGGTTATTTCCAGAACGTTGGCAAGACTCTTCGTCAGGGCATCGAGCTCGGGATGAACAGGAAGGCGAATCGATTCAGCTTTGCCGCGAACTATAGTTATATCGATGCGACCTTCCAGAGCCCCTTTACCGAAAGCTCGAGTGCGAACAGCGGCGCAGATGCCAATGGAAATATTCAGGTTAGCAAGGGAGATGCGATACCCGGCATTCCGCACCACACACTCAAACTGCGCTTGGGCTACGAAATCACGCCCGCGTGGTCCGTCGGCGGCAACATTGTCGCAACTTCCAGCCAATATGCGCGCGGCAATGAGAACAATCAGGACTCAAACGGAAAGATACCGGGCTATACGGTGGTCAATCTCGATTCCCGTTTCAGTATCAGCAAGAACTGGAAAGTCTTTGCCGAAATCGCCAACGTCTTTGACAGGAAATACTCGACTTTCGGGCTCTTGGGCGTAAACGAGCTTACCGGCCCGGGCAATTCCTTCAGTTCCAGGCCGGCCGATTGGAATACCAGGGATCAGTTTCGCACGCCGGCCGCGCCCCGCGCCGCATGGCTGGGCATCACCTATGAATTCGACAAACCTCGAAAGTAGTATTCACGTTTTGGGAGAATGATATGCGCATCGCCACCCGCTCCACTGCTGCTTTTATGCCGATAATCGCAACGGCGCTCGCCGCACTTTCCGCTTCAGCGACCGCGCAAACCCAGGACACCACTCAACGCATAGTGGTCACCGCCACGCGCAGCGCGCGCCCGAGCCTGGACATCCCGGCCTCGATCGACGTCGTCGATGCGCAGACGCTGCACCAAGGCCAGCCCGAGATCAACCTGTCCGAATCGCTCGGCGGCGTACCGGGTCTGAATGTGCAGAATCGCCAGAACTATGCGCAGGATCTGCAACTGTCGATCCGCGGCTTCGGCGCGCGCGCCGCCTTCGGCATCCGCGGCGTCAAGCTTTACGCCGACGGCATACCCGCGACCATGCCGGACGGCCAGGGACAGGCCGCGAATTTCGACCTGGCCACCGCCCGGCGCATCGAAGTCATGCGCGGGCCGCTTGCCGCCCTGTACGGCAATGCCTCCGGCGGCGTAATCAATGTATTCACCGAGGACGGGCCCAAGCGCCCGACCGTGGCCGCGGATCTGTTCGTCGGCGCGTACGGTGCGACGCGCACCGGAATTCAGGCCGGCGGGCAGTCGGGCGCGCTCAATTACATTTTCGACCTGTCGAAGTTCCATACCGACGGCTACCGCGAGCACTCGGCTGCGAACCGCCAGCAGTTCAACAGCAAGCTGAAATGGCGCGCCGGCGAGAGCACCCGCGTGACGTTCGTGATGAACACGCTGGATCAGCCCGATACGCAGGACCCGGCCGGCCTCAGCGCCGCGCAGGTGGCGGCCGACCGGCGCCAAGTCAACCCCACAGTACTCAAGTACGACGCCCGGAAGACCATACGCCAGGACCAGGCCGGCATCACCGTAGAGCAGCGCCTGGGCGCCGAGGACCACCTGCGCGCGAGCGTCTACTCGGGCGAGCGCAAAGTGCGCCAGTATCTGACGATACCGGTTCTGGCGCCGCCGTCGCTGTATACCTATTCTGGCGGCGTTGTCGATCTGGGCACGGACTACAACGGCTATTCCGCCAACTGGATTCACGACGGCTCGCTGCTCGGCCGTCCGCTGCATGTGACCGGCGGCCTCGAACAGGAACTGATGCGCCAAAAGCGGCGCGGTTACGACAACAACCTTGGCGCCATAGGTGCGCTGCGGCGCGACGAGAACGACGACGTCACCAGCAGCAACCTGTTCGCGCAAGCCGACTGGCGCTTTCTCGAGCGCACCAGCGTGACGCTGGGCGTGCGCCGCACGCTGGTCAGGTTCGACTCGCACGACCATTTCATCACCGCGAACAACCCCGATGACAGCGGCGGCATAACCTATGCCAATACCAGCCCGGTCGCCGGATTAGCCTTCCGTGTGGCGCCGCGGCTGAGCCTGTATGCAAGCGCCGGCCGTGGCTTCGAAACGCCTTCCACCACCGAACTCGCCTACCGCAGGGGTGGCACCGGCCTCAACCTCGGGCTAAAGCCCAGCCGCAGCACCAACGAGGAGGTCGGGCTCAAAGGGAGCGTAGGCGCCAATCAGCAGGTGACGCTCGCGCGCTTCGATACCACCACGCACGACGAGATCGTGGTCGATACCGCGAGCGGCGGACGCACTATATACAAGAATGCCGGCCGCACGCGGCGCACCGGATGGGAAGCCTCCTGGCAGGCGGTGCTGCCGGCGGGTTTCGCTGCGCGCGCCGCCTATACCCTGCTCGATGCGCGCTACGTCGATGCCTTCACCAGCGGCGCCGGTTCGAGCGCCGTGCCTGCCGGCAACAAGCTCCCCGGGGTGCCCGGCAGCTCGCTTTACGCCGAATTGCAGTGGCATGATGCCGCATCCGGCTTCTCGGCGGCGCTCGAGGCACGGCATAACGCCAAAGTGTACGTGGACGACCAGAACAGCGATGCGGCTCCGGCCTATACGATTGCCAACCTGCGCATGGGTTTCGAGCAGAAGCCGCACGACTGGCGCATCAGCGAAACGCTGCGCATAGACAACCTCACCGACCGCAGTTACATCGGCTCAGTGATCGTCGCCGACCGCAATGGCCGCTTTTTCGAGCCGGCGCCACCGCGCAACGTGTCGTTCATTGTCAACGTCCGGCACGCGTTCTGAGCGTTGCAAGCGAGGGAAGCGCTTGCGACCATGCGTCGGCGCGGGCGGGTGACCTTTCGGTGCACGGATAGTGTAAATACCTATCAACATAGGAGCATTGCCGCGCCTGGTGACTACCTGTGTCGAGGAGGCTGTTCAATCTTCATCGGGTGGCGCTTTGGCGACTATCTTTCTGTATTGGTCAGGAGTCATGCCCGGCAGCTTCTGCAGGAAGGCAACCATGCTCCAGATCGTTTCGTCGACGTGGGTCGTTCCCCAGGCCGGCATCCCGCTCATCTTGATACTGTGTTTGATGACCCAGAATGCCTTGCATGAATCAACGCTAATCTCACTTAGCTTGGGTGGCTGAGGATACAGCCCTTGTCGAAGCTCCGAGTCCCGCATGCCGGGCGCCAGATGACAGCTGGTGCACATTGCGGCGTATTGGCCGGCGCCTTTCAGCATCAGCTGGGGATCATTGAGATTGCCAGGTACTGAGATATCCGAGGCATGGCGCTCGACAGCCCGTTCACGCGCAACCTGCAACAGCAGCTAAGCGATTCTCCAGTGTGGGCTGTCGGCGCCAGGCTTATAAGTACCTGACCATACGAATGCGCCCACACCAGGCGTCAATGTGAGAAGCAGACCCAGCGTCACCTTTGCATATTACATATGCCTTCGCTCAACATGAATATCAGAAACACCAGACTGCGGGCGTCAAAAGTTCAGCATGACCGATTCCGCCTATCACCGCTGGCTTGCGCAGCTCAGATCGGCAAGAAATGAGCAATTTCCTAAATATGTTCCGTCGTGCCGATGGGATACCCGGTTGGGGGCGTCCATCAGCACCGCTGAAGCGCAAACATATAATGTTCTTGCGTCTGCCGGCGATAGGAAAGGACAGCGAATCCTGCAGCTTCGCACCAAGCCCGAACCTGGTCCAGTGAGATCCGTTCGGCCCGCGGCGGCCCTTTCTCGCATGGACCTTCCGGATGAAATTCTCCGATGACAGCGAGCGCACCCGTTGGCAACAGGCGGGCGACGCTGGCCAGAATACCCATAGGGTCATTTGCGTGATGCAGGACCATGGTGACCAAGGCGGAATCGGAGCGGAACGCGTCAGGGTCCAACGTTGTCGCGTCTGCGACGATCCGCCTGATCTGCCGAACCCCGCGCTCGTATTGCAGGTCCGCCAAGTAGGCCAGGGCATCGGCTGATCGATCCACGGCGTACACGAGCCCGTTAGCACCTACCCGGCCCGCAAGCACAAGACTCACGTAGCCCGGCCCGGCACCGATGTCGAGCACGCGGGCTCCGGGGTCAAGGTGCAAGGTGTCCATCCATTCCTCGACCAGGCTGGCGCGCAGGAGTTGGCGCGCGAACACTTCGTCCCAAGTCAGGTGGCGCAGGTCTTTCCGGTAAGGCAGCTCCATGAAACGTCCTTTTTACAATCCGAACTGGGATACGGACCAACCCACGAGGCCGAGGGTCACAACGACGGAGACGACATTCACAATGCGCATCGAAGTTGCCCGCCTCGAGTCGCGCGCCCGGTAGACCATCAGGCCGACCATCGCCAGGGACATGAGCAACATGCCCTGCCGAATCACGGGAAACATGGTCATGAAGCTCATGCCGGCACCGCCGATCCCGATAGCGAACAGGAGCATATGCAGGTTATGGTGCTGGGCCGCGAGAAATGCCAGGAATGCCGCACCGAATGAGGTGATCCCATCCGTTCGCATGATGCCCGCTTTCTCCCTGGGGTTCTCGCCGTTGAGACCGGCTTTCAATGCGTCTGGGCGCCCCGACTGAGAGGTGAAACCTCGTTCCCGCTTCATCGGCATATTCTCCAATTGTGCTGCATTTGTACACCTCCTTCTGACGCTGCTGCTCGATCGCCTTATACGCCACTTCCAGGCACTCAGCCTGAATTGCAGTAGCGCGGTAACGCTCATATTACGATTCCGAGGTTCGACAGTGATATGATCGCGATCATACGAAGGCCGATACATCGAGCGACATGGACTGGAAAGCGCTGATCGAATCGCAACCGGCATTGGCGGTCATTCCGCTTAAGTTGCGAAAGCTTGCGCAGTGCCGTGACATCGAAACCGGCGCAACGCTGTTTCGACTCGGGGACCGGTTGCGCGGCATATTCTACGTCGTCGCCGGTGAAATTCGGCTGGTTCGCCGCGCCCGGGACGGGGCGGATATTGTCATGCAGCGCTCGCGCGGGGGGCTTCTTTGCCGAAGCAAGCTTGAATGCGAAGGCGTACCACTGCGACGCAGTGGTCGCTGAACGCGGCACGGTCTTGCGCTTTCCCGTTCAAGCTTTTCGCGCCGCGCTTGCCACGGACGTGATGTTTCGCAATGCGTGGATGGTGCATCTGGCCCACGAATTACTGAAATCGCGCTCCCAGTGCGAGCGCTTGGGTCTCAAAAGCGCGGAGCAACGGATCGTTCATTACATCGAGTCGGAAGGCGCCGACGGAATCGTTGCGTTGAGCGAATCGCGCAAGGCGTGGGCGGCCGAGTTGGGCCTGACCCACGAGGCCCTGTATCGCACACTGCGCCGGCTGCGAGCCGACGGCACGCTCGATGTTGGTGCCAACCGGATTATCCTGAGAAAACGGAAAACACGCACTCCGCCCGAAACGGAATCCGCGTCATAACGGGCTTGCAGACGCACTCGCTCTGCTTTGCCTTCAATTGGCTCCTGGCTTCCGGTTTCCCCCGCGCACGGGCGGTTCCTTGCTCACGTCGGATCAATCGACCAGGGAATTGTTGCTTGCCTTATCGGCGACCTTGCGTACCTTGAGCCGCAGGCCGTCCATGCCAACGACCCGAACGCGGTCGCCCTCGCGAAGCTCCCCTTCGTATTCGGCCGACCATAGCTCGCTGCGTACCCACACATTCGCCAAGCTCCCTTTGGTGCCGAGCACCTTGCCGACGGCACGCTGCATCTCTTCTACTCCGGTCAGGACGGGGCTGCTGTTGCCCTTGTACAGGTACCAGTAAAAAGCTGCGGTGGCGGCGGCAATCAGCAGGTACGCCGGCAGCGCCACGGGCAGCGGCAGGAACCAGAACACCGATAGCCCGGCGAGCGGCAGCCCGATCAGAACAAGGTGGCACACAGCCCGGTCCTTAGGAAAGTTTTGACAATTGGTTCACGGAACGAAGGCCGCATTTTTCCGGTCGCCTGTCACAGCCGCACGCGGTTGAGCCGCAACGCATTGCTCACCACCGAGACCGAGCTGAAGCTCATCGCGGCGGCGGCGATGATGGGCGAGAGCAGCAAGCCGAACACCGGATAGAGCACGCCCGCGGCAATCGGCACGCCGAGCGCGTTGTAGACAAAGGCGAAGAACAGGTTCTGGCGGATGTTGCGCATGGTGGCGCGGCTCAGGCGCCGCGCGCGCACGATCCCTCGCAAGTCGCCCTTGACCAGCGTCACCCCGGCGCTTTCCATTGCCACGTCGGTTCCTGTTCCCATGGCGATGCCGACCTGCGCCTGCGCCAGCGCGGGCGCATCGTTGATGCCGTCGCCCGCCATGGCCACGATCCGGCCCTCGGCCTGAAGCTTCTTGACGAGTTCGGACTTCTGTTCGGGCAGCACGCCGGCGATGACGCGGTCGATACCCAGTTTCCTGCCCACCGCATCGGCGGTCGCCTGGCTGTCGCCGGTGAGCATCACCACCTCCAGGCCTTCTTCGTGCAACTGCCGTATCGCTTCCGCAGTGGTGTCCTTGATCGGGTCGGCAACGCCGATCAGTCCGGCGAGCTTGCCGTCCACCGCGACGAACACGACCGTCTGCGCGTCGGCACGCATCGCTTCGGCCTGTTCACCGAGCGCTCCCGCTACAATTTTCAGCGCTTCGAGCAACTTGGCATTGCCGATCGCCACCAGCCGGCCGTCGATGCGCCCGCTTACGCCTTTGCCGGTGTGCGATTCGAAACCGTCGACCACGGTCAGGGCCAGCCCCTTCTTCTCGGCTGCCGCGATAATCGCCGCAGCCAGGGGATGTTCGCTGGCGCGCTCGAGGCTGGCCCCGAGGCGCAGAATTGCGTTCTCGCCCAAGCCCTCGGTCGCCACGACCGCGGTCAGTTGGGGCTTACCCAGCGTCAGCGTGCCGGTCTTGTCGGTGACCAGCGTATTCACCTTCTCCAGGACTTCGAGCGCTTCGGCGCTCTTGATCAGCACCCCGGCTGTGGCGCCGCGCCCGGTGCCGACCATGATCGACATCGGTGTCGCCAGCCCCAGCGCGCAGGGACAGGCGATGATGAGAACCGCGACGGCGTTGATCATCGCATGCGCAAGCCTTGGTTCCGGTCCCCAGAACCACCAGACCGCGAAGGTAAGCAGGGCGACCGCAATCACCGCTGGAACGAAGTAGCCCGCGACGGTGTCCGCCAACCGCTGGATCGGCGCGCGGCTGCGCTGGGCCTCGGACACCATGTGCACGATCTGCGCGAGCAAGGTATCTGCGCCGACGCGCTCGGCGCGCATGAGCAGGCTGCCGGTGCCGTTCACCGTGGCGCCGATGAGCCGTTCGCCAGCGTGCTTTTCGACCGGAATCGGCTCGCCCGTCACCATGGCTTCGTCCACCGAACTCGAACCTTCGGTGACGATGCCGTCGACCGGGACCTTCTCCCCGGGGCGCACCCGCAGGATGTCGCCGGGCTGCACTTGCTCGAGCGGCGTGTCCTCTTCACGCCCATCGGCGCGCACGATGCGCGCGGTCTTGGGCGTCAGGCCGAGCAGCAACTTGATCGCCGCACTGGTGCGGCTGCGCGCGCGCAGTTCCATCACCTGGCCGAGCAGCACCAGCGCCGTGATCACGGCGGCCGCTTCGAAATACACCGGAACCAGTCCGCCGTCGGTCCGGATGCCAGCCGGAAACAAGCCCGGAAACAGCAGACCGACCGTGCTGTAGATCCAGGCTACGCCCACGCCCAGAGCGATCAGCGAGAACATGTTGAGGTGGCGGATCACCACCGACTGCCAGCCGCGCACGAAGAAGGGCCAGCCGCCCCACAGCACTACCGGTGTCGACAGCGCGAATTCCAGCCAGTGCAGCGGCCGCGCAGCGATCAGCCCGTCCACCAGCGCAGGGAAGAACTCGGCGCCCATCGCCAGGATGAACACCGGCAGCGCCAGCGCGGTGCTGATCCAGAAGCGCCGCGTCATGTCGGTCAGTTCGGTGTTCTTCTCCTCCCCGCCGGCTGCGGTGACGGGTTCCAGCGCCATGCCGCACTTGGGGCAGGAACCCGGCGCACTGCGTACGATCTCCGGGTGCATCGGGCAGGTGTATTCCACAGCGGCTGCGGCGAGCGGAACCTCGGGTTCCAGTGCCATGCCGCATTTGGGGCAACTTCCCGGCCCCGGCTGGCGCACTTCCGGATGCATTCGGCAGGTGTAGGTCACGCCAGTAGCCGGCGCTCTCGCCGATACTGCTAGGACAAAGTCGCGCTTCCTCAGGTTCATTTGCAGTCTCTAAAATTGGCGTTCGAGTTGCTCGGCGAAGCACGCTTGCGTGCGCGCTGCATTACGCTGTTCGGCGCAGCGCTGTCAGCCACCGGCGTTCCAGCGCGGCGCGATGCGGTGCAGGCGTTGCCGTTGCGATGCGCTTAGCTGCGCTTCGATTCGGTCATGGGCGTCGATCGAAGCCTCGAACATTTCGCGCCGAAGTTGGTCGATGCGCCGGAACTGCCGGTCGATTTTCGTCCGGTCGCGCTCGGGAGCGTCGTAGAGCCCGCGCAGCTTCTTCTCCTCCGCCGCGAGTCTGCGGCTTAGGTTCGATCGGCGGTCCCTCAACTCGTCATTAATGATGTCGATTGCACCAAGCTGTTGCCTGCTCAGGTTCAGTTGATCAAGCGGACCGAGATCATGGTCCCGGAAGGTTTCTGTCCTGTTTGCTTCCGGCGCGACTGGAGCATCGCGCCGGACGTCATTCGTACCCGGTCCATAGCCATTTCCGTTTCGCGAACCCGCCGCGTATCCGCCCATCGTGCCCGCCCCGTTTCCACCGAGCGCGCCGAATCCGCCCATCATCCCACCGCCGGAGCCGAAACCACCCATCATTCCGCCGCCACCCATCTGGCCAAAAGCGCTGGTGGTCAGGGCCGTTGCGAGCGCAATCGTGCCGCCGATTTGAATGAGCTTCCTGTAATGACCCATTAGCATTGCTCCTTTGTTCGACACGCCGTCGGCATCGCCCTCGTGCCAATCCCGAGAGTCAGTGCGCCAGCCGCCAACGGCTGCCCGGCCCGGGTGCGGCGGTGTCTGCAAGGACGTCGTCGGTCATCTTTTCCACTCCTGGTGTGCAGGGGCCCCAGGCCTGATGCCGGGATTGCGACGGGCCGTCGCGCCAGGCTGCAGCGGCCTGTGCATCTTCCTTGCCCATGCTTATGATGAACCTTACAATCATAGTAAGGTCAAGCTTTTCCCCCGCCCAAGCTTAGTTGCGGGGCCTATCGCAACGACGCACACGCCGCGCTTGACCTTGCCACGGTGGGAAGCCTTAACGTTACAGGCAAGGATAGGGCTTATGCGGGGCGGCACTGACTCGCAGCGATTCTGCAACAGGAGATGCGACATGGATGGCATGCAGATGAACATCGGCGGCGCCGCGCGGCGGTCCGGCGTATCGGCGAAAATGATCCGCCACTATGAGCAGATCGGCCTCATTGCCGCGGCGCGGCGAACCGAGTCCGGCTATCGCACATACACCGGCGACGACGTGCATACGCTCGGTTTCATCCGGCAGGCGAGAAACCTGGGCTTCTCGATCAAGCAAATCGGGAACCTTCTGGGTCTTTGGAGAAACCAGCGCCGGCCGAGCAGCAAGGTGAAGGCGCTTGCGCTGGCCCACATCGCGGAACTCGACGAGCGCATCAGCGAACTCGAGGCGATGAAGCGCGTGCTCATGGAGTTGGCAATGCGCTGCCACGGGGACCACCGGCCGGAGTGTCCGATTCTGGATGGCCTGGCAGCAGAGGCGACGGTCGGCAATGCACCGGCGAAGCAGCGCCACGAAGATCTCGCGCCGGTAAAGCGCCACAACCCGAAGCGGGTACCCCAAATGAGCTGATTCGGCCCGAAGCAAGTTGCAGCTCGATTGCTCCTCCGGCCGCGATACCTGGAGCGGAGGCGCTCCGTTCAACCCCGATAGAGGAAGGCTAGATATGAAAATCCAACCGAAACCCCACCGTGGGACCCTAGCGCTCATTGGCGGCGTGGTGCTAGGCGTGCTGGCGACGAGCGCAGTCTTTATGTATTTCAACAAAGGGCAGGCCCCAACCGGCGACGGCGAGCCGCCCATTCCCCGCGGCGTAGCGATGGCGTCATGGTTCGACAATGGTCATGGCGGGCGGTATCTGTTGCAGGTCGCGCAAGGGCCTATACTTGCCAAAGGTGAGAGCGCTATTGGATCGGTAGCAAGCGACACCAACTGCGATCCGGATGCTCAGGGTCTGAGCCATTGCCATAACGCCATCGAATTGGCGAACGGCGGCCGGATCACGGTGATCGATACGCACAATATGAGCGTCAACCGCTGCCTGATACCGGGTGAACACATCGCGCTGACCGGGGTCGGCGGGCCCTGGATCATGGGGACCTTGTCCGGGGGGTGAGCGCGCATTGCCGGGCCGGTCGCCGTTGACGCGAGGTCGCGGTGAGCGGGCCGGCGTCGTTCGCCGGCATTCGGTGCGCGAGCAGCAAAACGCAGAGCAGATTCATTAGAGGCGGGCTGAGTAGCAGTGGCCCGATCACAACGAGGGCAAACATAATGTCGACGGTGAAACTTTCCAGATTGATCATGGCCGGCCTGGTCTTGTTCGCCACAGCGGCGATCGCTCAAACCGCGGACCGAGGCGCAGCCGATGCGGCACAGGTCGATCGGGTCAAGGATGCGGTCATCAAGGAGCTGCGCGACAGCGGGGCGATCGACCGGGCGGTCGACGCCGG
>Ga0307375_10002884_pt1 | contig 17299 bp, 13 predicted proteins | sample TR1MG_FD_202531 | JGI IMG/M metagenome (GOLD analysis project Ga0307375, IMG submission 202531) | Soil microbial communities from Risofladan, Vaasa, Finland - TR-1 | ecosystem: Environmental > Terrestrial > Soil > Coastal area > Acid sulfate soil | place: Finland: Risofladan, Vaasa | collected... | reverse complement strand
GCTCGCCCGCCCTCGCCGCTTCCACCGCGGCGTTGAGCGCCAGGATGTTGGTCTGGAATGCGATACCGTCGATCACGCCGATGATGTCCACGATCTTCTTCGACGATTCGTTGATCGAGCTCATCGTGCCCACCACCTGGCCCACCACCTGGCCGCCCTTGACCGCGACCGCGCTGGCGCCGATGGCGAGCTGGTTCGCCTGCCTCGCGTTCTCCGCGTTGTGCTTCACCGTGCTCGTGAGCTCTTCCATCGAGGAGGCCGTCTCCTCCAGGCTCGATGCCTGCTCCTCGGTGCGCTGGGACAGATCGGCGTTGCCCGAAGCAATCTGCTTGGTGCCACTGCCGATCGCTTCGGACGTTCCCTTGATGCCGCTCACCACGCCAGTCAATTGCTGTTGCATGGACCTCATCGCAGCGAGCAAACTGCGTTCGTCTTTTCCGTTGACTTCCACCGGTACGGACAAATCGCCAGTCGCGATCCGTTGCGCGACCTGCACCGCGTAGCGGGGTTCGCCGCCGAGCTGTTTGAGCAGCATGTGCGAAATCAGAATTCCCAGCGCAATGCCCAGCAGGGCGCTGCCGCCGACAAGCAGCAGCATGAACATGCTGCTGTGCTTGTACAGATCAGTGGCCTCAACCGAAGCCTGCTTCGCGTCCGACTCCTTCACCTGGTTCAATTCCGCCAGGAGACTGTTGGTCTTGTTGACGACACCGGCGACATGACGGTTGAGAAAAGTCGCGGAAATATCGTCGTCTCCCGCGAATTTCTCGCCCTCGGCCAGAGTCTTGAACTCGCTGATCTTGTCGGCGTACGCGGTCCAGTTCTTGTCGAATTTCGCCAGCGTCGCCTTGCCTTTCTCGTTATCGAATAGCGGCCTGGCCTTTGCCAGGTCGGCCTTGAGCGCCGCCCCCGAGCTCTTCATCTCGGCCTGCGCCTTGCTGCGTTGCGTGGCGTTCGAAGCCAGAAGCATGCTGCGCATCGCCAGGCCGACCTTAATCAGGTCGATGTTGGCGTCCTTGACGTAGGACACGCCAAGAAGCTGATTCGCGTACAACTGGTTCGCAGCGTTGCTGATCTTGCGCATATTGACGATACCGATGGCGCCGACGATGGCGCTGATCACCGAGACCACCACGAACGCCGAAATCAGGCGCGTCCCCACTTTCAGATTTGCCAGCCATTCCATGATGTGCCTCCTCTTCTCAGCAGTTCAATCTTCAGCGCGACATCGCGCGTTCAATGCACGGCATCCATCAAAGCCATATCGCTGCCGGACATCAGCTTCTCGATATCCACTAGAATCAGCATGCGCGCATCAAGCGTGCCCAGCCCGGTGATGTACTTGGTATCGAAGGTCGAGGAAAAATCCGGCGCCGGCCGGATCTGCTCCGCCGCAAGCTGAATCACGTCCGAGACGCCGTCCACCACCATGCCCACCACGCGCCCGGCCACGTTGAGAACGATCACCACCGTCAGCTCGTTGTATTCCGCCTCGCCCAGGCTGAACTTGATCCTCATGTCCACGATCGGCACGATGATGCCGCGCAGGTTGACCACGCCCTTGATGAACTCGGGCGCGTTGGCGATGGTGGTCACCTGCTCGTAGCTGCGGATTTCCTGCACCTTCAGGATCTCGATGCCGTATTCCTCCGTGCCCAGCGTGAACGTGAGAAACTCCTCCTGCCCCGCGCTCGCACCGATTGCCGGCTTCACCGGCCCGGCCGCCACTTGCATTGCCTCGCTCATGTTTCACGCTCCTTGCAAATTGAATTGACCCGATGCCAGTGAATCGGCTGCCGCTCGACGGCTCGCACTCGCGCTGTCGAGCGATATCGTTGATAACGGCCCGGCAGCGGCGAACTTGAAGCTGATCTCATGCGGCCCACCGTTCCTCTTCCCGTGACGGCCTGCGCGCGAGCGCTTCGACGTCGAGGATCAACGCGACCTTGCCGTCGCCCATGATCGTCGCCCCGGAAACGCCCGGCACCTTGCGGTAGTTCGACTCCAGGCTCTTGATCACCACCTGGTGCTGTCCAAGCAGTTCGTCGACGAACATCGCGCTCTTGCAACCTTCGGATTCGACGATGACCATGATGCCGCGCTCGAATTCGGTGACCTTCGACCGCACGTTCAGCACCTCGTGCAGCGCGACCACCGGCAGGTACTCGCTGCGCACCTGCACCACCGTGCCCATGCCGGCGATAGTCTTGATGTCCGCCTTTGCCGGCTGCAGTGATTCGACAATGAAAGTAAGGGGGAGGATGAATACCTCCTTCCCCACGGAAACCGACATGCCGTCCAGTATCGCCAGGGTCAGGGGCAGGCGTATCGAAATACGGGTGCCTACGCCGGACTCCGATTCGATCTCGACGCGCCCGCCCAAGGCGTAAATGTTCCGCTTCACCACGTCCATGCCGACGCCGCGGCCCGAAACCGCCGTCACCACCTCGGCGGTGGAAAATCCGGCCTCGAAGATCAGTTGCCACACCTCCTGATCGGACATGGCGTCGCTCGCCGCGAGGCCGCGTTCCCGCGCCTTGGCCAGGATCTTTTCCCGGTTCAGGCCGGCGCCGTCGTCGCCGGCCTCGATGACGATGTTGCCGCCCTGGTGGAATGCGCGCAGTGTGATGGTCCCGGTGGCAGGCTTGCCCGCGGCCAAGCGGCTTTCCGGCGACTCGATGCCGTGATCCAGGCTGTTGCGCACCAGATGGTTGAGCGGATCGGCTATCTTTTCGATCAGTCCCTTGTCGAGTTCGGTGCCCTCGCCCACGGTCTTCAGTTCGACCTGCTTGTTGAGCTTGCCCGCGAGGTCGCGCACCACGCGCGGGAAGCGGCTGAACACGAAAGAGATCGGCATCATGCGGATCGACATGACCGATTCCTGCAGATCGCGGGTGTTGTGATCGAGCTGCGCAAGGCCGGTGCGCAAGGCCTCGTACAGCGCCGGGTCCAGGTGGGACGCGGTCTGCGCCAGCATCGCCTGGGTGATCACCAGTTCGCCCACCAGGTTGATGAGCTGGTCGACCTTCTCGACGCCGACACGAATCGAAGTGGCTTCGATGTCGATGTGGTCGCTCGCGCGGCGTCCGCGCTTGGGCTGCGCATCGCCCGAAATGTCGCTTGCCCTTCTGCCGCGGTTTTCCGCGCCGGCCGGCGCCGGCGGGGGCGTCTCGCTGAAAAACCCATACCCTGCCGGGCCGGATGCGCCCGCGCTGTCCGCCGCCGCCGTGGCTGCGCCCTGCGCCGGCGCCGCGGCCGTGGTCTGTGCCTCAGTAGGCTGCGTGCCCACCAGGATCGCAAACAGGTTTTCCGGGCTCGGATCGACCGGCTCGGCGCCGTCCGTGACCGATGGCGCCGCCGCCGCTGCCGGCTGCGTCGCCTGCGCGGCGCCTGCCGCAACGGCGGCCTCGGCCGGCCCGTCGTGGGCCAATTCGTTCAGCCTGCGGCGGATTTCCGCCACCGCCTGCGCGTCGACCTCGCTCGCGAATTGCCGCCCGGCGAGCTGCATCTTGATCACGTCGACTGCCTTGAGGAATACGTCCACCATCTCGACGCGCACCGCCAGCTCGCCGTTTCGCAGCTTGTCCAGCAGCGATTCGAGCACGTGCGTGGTTTCGGTGATTTCGTTGAAACCGAAGGTGGCGCTGCCGCCCTTGATCGAGTGCGCCGTACGGAAAATCGCGTTCAGGGCGTCCTTGCCCGGCTCGGCCACGTCGAGTTCGAGCAGCAGCCGCTCCATTTCGTCGAGCAGTTCGGCCGACTCCTCGAAAAACACCTGGTAGAACTGGCTCATGTCGATAGTCATTGTCGATCCTCAATATTTCGTCAGGTTTGCCTTGCCCAAGCCCCTATGCACCGCTCAGCCGAGCACCCTTTTCACCACCTCGAGCAGGCGCTTCGGGTCGAAGGGCTTGACCATCCAGCCGGTGGCGCCTGCGGCTTTCCCCCGGCTTTTCATCTCCTGACCCGATTCGGTAGTGAGGATCACGATCGGCGCCGTGCGGTAGGCGGGAAGCTCGCGCAGCGAGCGCACCAGAGTCAGCCCGTCCATATGCGGCATGTTATGGTCGGTCAACACCAGGTTTACCGTCTTCGCCTGGGCCTTGTTCAGCGCATCGACGCCATCCACTGCTTCGACCACGTCATAGCCCGCGCTTTTCAGCGTAAAGGACACCATGTTCCGGATGGAGGCCGAGTCATCGACTGCGAGTATGCTTTTAGCCACGCTGCTTCCTTCTCCTCAGGTCGGTTCAAACACTCAGAACAACTCGATTTCCCCGGCGTGCATCAACTCCTGTTGCGCCGGGCTCGCAGCTTTCATCTGCTCCAGCTCCTGCAGCAAGCGCTTCATCGTCGACGCAAGCTGCGCCCTGCCGGTCTCCGGCAGCAGCTGCGGCTGCGCCGCGGAGATTTCCCGAACCCGCTGCATCAGCCGCTCCAACGCTTCAAGTTCGCACCGCACGTGCCCCAGCTTCTGCCCGACCACGTCGCGGAACTGCAACGCCATTACCGCGCCATCAATCTCGCGCGCGACATGCTCGGCCACTTGCCGCAACCGCTCGGATGCGTCCGTGCCCGGCGCCGCGGCGCCGGCCTGCGCGAGTTCGCGCTGGTAGTGACTCAGCTCGTCGTTCACACCGTTGAACGCCGCCATCAACTGCTCGATCGCATGCGCGAGCAATTCGTCCACGCGCAGCAACTCGCTCCCCGCCCGTCGCATCTGCGCGCCCATGGCATGCGCCATGCCGTCGAGCGCGGCCCCGTGTTCGGCGCAAGCGGCTGCTACAGCCGCGCAGCCTTCCGCTGCCACGGCGTACCGCAGAATCCCCGCTCAGCCCAGCGCCACGATCCCCAACGTCCACAGGTATATCGGCGCTGCCGGCGAGGACTTGAATAGTGCGAACGCGGCGAGCACGGCGAACGTCCATCCGGATCCGATAAAAAGCGCTTGCTTGCGGGTACCGTTCGGTCGCACTTGCTGACTACTTCGGGTCGTGGTTCGTGGTTCGTGGTTCGTAAGTGTGATTGCGAGCAACGAACCACGATCAACTGGTTTTCCTGTCCCGCCACCGTACCAAGGCGGCGCACGCGCGATTCGCCGAGGAAAGGGGGAAAAAGCGGTCAATTTGCGCAAACGCAGCCCCCGCCGGCGGCGTTACAGTGCTATCACCGCGGGGCGTGTCGCGTCCGGTGCACTCAAAGGCCATGGGCCGGCCGCGCCGCGATCTATATATAATGTCGCCACAGATCTGCACTGAAGCCGGAGCCCTCTTGACCAGCACCGCCCAGCAAGACCGCGCGCTCGACATTAAGTCGGAGCGGCATTCCGCCGACGATACACTGCGGTTCGAAGCACTCGCGCGCGAACTCGAAGCCTTGGGCGCAACGCTGTCCCACGACCTGCGTGCGCCCCTGCGCAGCATCGAAGGCTTCAGCCGGCTGCTCCTCGGGGAGCCTTACGCCGACCAACTCGACGCAACCGGGCAGGATTATGTGCAGCGCATCCACCGCGCGAGCGGACGCCTTGCGCAAATGATGGAGGACTTGCTGCAGCTGGTGCGCCTGGCGCGCAACGGCATCCGGCGCGAGCGCGTCAATTTGAGCGCCATGGCGCTGGGGATCCTCTCCGGGCTGCAGGCCGCAGCCCCGGCGCGCCGCGCCGAAATCACGGTGGAGCCGGATATCGCTGTGACCGGCGATGCTGCCCTGCTGCGCCTCGTGCTGGAGAATCTGATCGGCAACGCTTGGAAATTCACCCGCGGGAAGGAGGTCGCGCGCATTTTCTTCGGCCGCGCCGACGGCGACGGCGCGGCGGCGATTTGTGTGCGCGACAACGGCGCCGGCTTCGAGCAGAAATACGCCGACAAGCTGTTCCGCGCATTCCAGCGCCTGCACAGCGAAAGCGAATTCGAAGGCAATGGCATCGGCCTGGCCAAAACCCAGCGGGCGATACACGCGCACGGCGGACGCATCTGGACGCGCGGACAACGTGGCGCCGGAGCGGCCTTTTATTTCACCCTGCCGGGCATGGACGCAGAAAAAGGGACGGGCCGACCTTGAATTCGAAGCTGCACGTACTGCTGGTCGAAGACTCTCCCGACGACGCCGAGTTGCTGAAGCAGACCTTGCTCCAGGCCGGACTCAAACTGGCGCTGTACCGCGTCGATTCCGCGGCCGCGATGACCGAGGCGCTGGCGCAGCGGTCCTGGGACATAGTGATTTCGGACTACAACCTGCCCGGATTCAGCGGCACCGAAGCGCTGCAACTGCTGCGCGCTCAGTCCGCGTATATCCCCTTTATCGTGGCGTCCGGCCGCATCGGCGAGGAAGAAGCCGTGGCGCTGTTGAAGTCCGGCGCCGACGACTATGTCATGAAGGACAAACTCGCGCGGCTCGCCCCGGCGGTGGAGCGCAGCCTGCGCGAGGCGCAGAACCGGCTGGAGTCGCGGCGCGCGCAGCTCGCGCTGCGCGAAAGCGAAGCGCGCTTCAAGGCCATTGTCTCGAATATGCCGGGCATGGTATTCCGGCTGCAGATCGGCGACAGCAAGGCGCCTTCGTTCACCTATGTAAGCGACGGCTGCCAGGCATTGTTCGATCTACCTGCGCAGGCCCTGCAGCAGAACGCGCAGGCTTTTTTCGACCGCATCCTGCCCGAAGACCTGCCCTCGCTGAATGCTTCCATGAGCACCGCGTTTCGGCGGCGCACCAACTGGAACTGGGAAGGCCGCATCCGCATCGCCGGCAACAACGAAGTCAAATGGGTGGACCTGCGCTCGCGCTCGCGCCTGCTCGACGATGCATGCATTTGCTGGGAAGGCATCATTTCCAACATCACGCAGAACAAGACCGCCGACATCGAGATCCGGCGCTCGCGCGCCGATCTGAGCCGGCTGTCGGCGCACGTCGAAACGGTAAAGGAACAGGAACGCAGCCGCATCGCGCGCGAGATCCACGACGAACTCGGCGGCACGCTGACGGCGGCCAAGATCATGCTCCTGCGCCTGGGCAATGGCCTGGCGCCGGACGCCGCCGAGACGATACACCGATTGCATTCGACCGAAGGGCTGCTCGACAGCGCAATGGAAATTACGCGCCGCATAGCCACCGAGCTGCGTCCGGGCATCCTCGATCTGGGCATCGTGGCCGCCATCGAATGGCAAGCCGCCGAGTTCGAGAAGCGCATGGACATGGCCTGCGTTGTGACCTGTGCCTACAAGGAGATTACCCTGGACAGCGAGGTTTCGATCACAGTGTTCCGGACTTTCCAGGAGGCTCTGACCAACATCGCCAAGCACGCCGGCGCGACCCGGGTCGAAGTCGAACTGGAGGCGCGCGGCAACAGCGTAGTGTTGCAGGTGCACGACAACGGCCGCGGCATCTCCGAGGAGCATTTGGCCAAAACGCAGGCGTTCGGCATCCTCGGCATCCGGGAGCGCGCGCGCAGCCTAGGCGGCGAGGCGGGCGTGCGCCGCACGCGCAGCGGCACGGCGGTAACGCTGCGCCTGCCGCTCGCGCTCCCGGATGCCCCGGAGCAACCGCCCGAAGAAGATCAGCTGCTGCTTTTCGGTAGCGCTATGCAGTCATTGCTTGCGCCGCACGAGCACCAGTCCACCAACAACGAGCCAATATGAAAATGCTTCAAGTACTTATCGCCGACGACCACGCCATCCTGCGGCGCGGCCTGGCGCAGATCATCGCCGAGGCCGGGGACATGCAGGTCTGCGCCGAGGCCGAAAACGGCGCGCAGGCGATCAAGCTCGCGCGCGAACATCCGGTCGACGTAGTGTTGCTCGATATCACCATGCCGGACCGCAACGGCCTGGACACGCTGAAGCAGTTGAAAAAGGAAAAGCCCAAGCTCGGCGTGCTCATGCTCAGCATGCACCCGGAGGAAACCTATGCGCTGCGCGCAATCAAGGCCGGCGCATCGGGCTATCTCACCAAGCAAAGCGCGCCGGCATTGCTAATCACCGCGATCCGCCAAGTGGCACGCGGCCGGCGCTACATCAGCCCCGCGGTGGCCGAAGAACTGGCCGGGACCATCGCCGACGGCTCGGACCGCCCCGCGCATACGACCCTGTCCGATCGCGAATACGAAACCATGAAGCTGATCGCGTCGGGCAGGACGCTCAGCCAGATCGCCGTCGAGATGCACCTGAGCGCCAAAACCGTCAGCGTCTATCGCGCGCGCCTGCTGGAAAAGATGCGCCTGAAGAACAACTCGGAACTGATCCACTACGCGCTCAAGAACGGACTGGTGGACTGATGCCCCGATCTCCGCGGAAAAGTTTTCTCTGCCTGCTTTGCCGACCCGGCACTCGGCTCATGGCCAACGCGCCTTTGCGTTAAGGGGAGAAGCGATGCGCCGAACCAATGCGCAGGTGCAGCGGCTGACCCAGCTATACGCCGCATTGAGCCAGTGCAACCACGCCATGGTGCGCTGCAAGCGCGAAGAAGATTTGTTTCCGCAAGTCTGCCATGCCGCCGTCGAATTCGGCGGCATGAAAATGGCGTGGATAGGCTTTGTCGATCACGAAACACGGAGGGTTTTGCCCGCCGCGTGCTGCGGCAATGGGGCCGAAGAGTATTTGCAGGGGATTACAATCTCCGTGGATGCCGACAGCCCCCTCGGGAACGGCCCGACCGGGACCGCGATTCGCAAAAGCCATCCCGTCTGGTATCACGATTCGCAGCATAAGCAGAATCACTCGCCCTGGCGCGAGCGCCGCGCGCGCTTCGGCTGGGTGGCATCGGCTTCGCTGCCGCTGTACCGCGAAGGCGCCACCGTCGGCGCGCTCAACCTCTATGCCGGCGAAGCCGAGGCGTTCGACGAGTCCGCGCGCAGTCTGTTGACCGAAATGGCCATGGACATCAGCTTCGCGCTGGACAATTTCGCGCGCGAACTCCAGCGTACGCAGGCGGAGACGGCCCTGCGCGCGAGCGAGGAACGCTATCGCGCACTTACCGCGCTGTCGTCCGACGCGTACTGGGAACTGGATGCCAATCTGCGCTTTATCCGCTTCTCGAGCCCGAGTTTGCAGCAACAAGGCGCCGATTTGGGCGCTTTTCTCGGCAAGACGCGGCACGAAATGACCGAGATGGGGTGGGACAAGCCGCGGCTTGCCGCGCTCGATGCAATCCTCGCAGCCAGGCAGCCGTTCCGCGACTTCGAGATCAGCCACCGTTACCGCGACGGACCGAAGCGCTATGTGCAACTCAGCGGAGAGCCGACGCTCGATGGCTCCGGCCGCTTCGCCGGCTATCGCGGCGTTGGCAAGGACGTTACAGAGCGCAGGCAGGGCGAAGAGGATTTGCACTGCTTTCGCGTGGCGATGGACGCCACCGCGGACGGCGTTTATTTGGTCGACCGCGCCAGCATGCGCTTCATCGACGTCAACGCCGCCGCCTGCGCCATGCTCGGCCTGACGCGCGAGGAAATAATGGCGCTGGGGCCCGAGGGCGTACTGTCGACGCCGCGCGAAGAGCTTGCATGCATTTACGATGTCGTGATCTCCGGCGGCGCGACGAAGCCGATCGAAGTTTTGCGCCAGCGCAGCAACGGCACGCAAGCCTGGGTCGAAATCCGGCGCCGGGCCCAGCGTTCTGGAGAAGCCTGGATCATTGTGACGGTAGCCCGCGACATCACTGAGCGCAAGAGCGGCGAGGCGCAACTGCGCCTCGCCGCGAAGGTATTCGATCATACCCAGGAAGCGATCACCATTACCGACGCCGACGCCAATATTCTCAGCGTGAATCGGCGCTTTAGCGAAATCACCGGCTATAGCGCCGACGAAGTCCTCGGCCGCAATCCACGTATCCTCAGCTCGGGGCGGCAGGGCGGCGAATTCTACCGATCCATGTGGGCGTCCATCCGTGCGCAGGGATACTGGTCAGGCGAGATCTGGAACCGGCACAAGGACGGGCACGTGTTCGCGGAGTGGCTGTCGATCAGCGCGGTACGCGACGATCGCGGCGAGGTGATCAATTACATCGCGGTATTCGTGGACATTTCGCAGCGGATTGCGATGGAGGCAGCGCTGCGCGCTTCGGAGGAAAAATTCGCCAAGGCATTCCATTCGAGCCCGATGTTCGTCGCCATCGGCACCCTCGTAGAGGGCCGCTTCATCGATGTCAACGAAGGCTTTCTCGACGGGACCGGGCACAGCCCCGAGGAAGTCATCGGCAGCACCTCCCTCGACATCGGCTTGTGGAAGACTCCCGGCGAGCGCCAGTGCGCGGTCGACGCCATGCTTGAGAACGGCCGCCTCAGCCGTTTCGAAGCGGAACTATGCAAGAAATCCGGGGAATCGATGATTTGCGAGATCTGGGCCGAGCCGATCGAAATCGAGGCAGAGCAGTGCATCATCTGGGTCGCCAACGACGTCACGCAGCACAAGAAAGCCGAAATGGAAATCTGCCAACTCAACGCCGAGCTGGAGCAGCGCGTAGCGGCGCGCACCAAGGCGCTGGAGCAGGCCAACGCCGAACTGGAAGCCTTTTCCTATACCGTGTCCCACGACCTGCGCGCGCCGCTGCGGGCGATCCACGGCTTCAGCCGTTTGCTGGACGAGCAGTACGCCGGCCAAATCGATGAACAGGGTCGGGACATGCTCAGGCGCGTGGGCGCTGGCACCCAGAAAATGGGGCAGCTCATCGATGACCTGCTGAAGCTGTCGCGCATATCGCGCCAGGCGATGCACGTGGAGCCGCTCGACCTGTCGGTGCTGGCGTGGGAGGTAATCGGGGATTTGCAGGCCGATACCCCGGAACGACGGGTCGCGTGGGTGATTGCGCCGCAGGCGCCGGCTGTAGGCGATCCGGGCCTGTTGCGTGTGGTGCTGCAGAACCTGATCGGCAATGCCTGGAAATACAGTTCGCGCCGTGACGATGCGCGCATCGAGTTCGGCGTAGACGATAAGGACGGCCGCATGGTTTATTTCGTGCGCGACAATGGCGCCGGCTTCGACATGGCGCACGCGAAAAACCTGTTCCGCGCGTTTCAGCGGCTGCACTCGGCTGCGGAATTCCCGGGCTCTGGCATCGGCCTGGCCACGGTCGCGCGCATCGTCCAGCGCCATGGAGGGGACGCGTGGGGAGAGGGCCGCGTGGACGAAGGCGCGAGCTTCTATTTCGTGCTCTGAGCCAGGACGCCGGCAACGTCATGCGCTGAGCAATAGTGCAGCGCCCTGGGCGCGGCGCTCCGCCTGCGCAAGGTGCTCCAGGAACCTCGGCCAGCTGATACCCATGCGCGTCCAGGTGACGGCGTCGAACTGCGGCACCAATTCGTTGTCGTCCCCTGCCAGGTCGAGCGCGTGCGCGGCCACGTCGGCGACGTGGACCAGCCCGGCCAGGTCGGGCTTAGCGCCGGGGGCGGCTGGGTCCGCGGAGCAATGGTGCGCGGCGACCGCCTGCTGGATGACCGGCGCGAACCTCCAGCGCTCGGTGAGCGCGCCGCCGACGGCCGCGTGGTCCAGTCCCAGAACTTGGCGCTCCGCCTCGATGGGGTAGCAATCGTGCGCTGCGCGGTATTCGGCCACGCGGCGATAATGACCGGGGAAACAGGTCGCCAGCACCACGCGGCCGATGTCGTGCAGCAGGCCCGCCGTAAATGCGCGCTCGGAATCGATACCGGCGTCGGCCGCGAAACACCTTGCGCATGTGGCCGCGACGATGCCGTGCATCCAGAAGGCGGGCAGATCGAAGCTATCGGAGGCAAGTGCCGGAAAACTGCCGGTCACGCCCGCACCAATTACCAGCGTACGAACATTGCCGAATCCCAGGACGACCATCGCATCCTTGACGGTCGCGACCCTGCCCCGCAGACCGTAAAACGGCGAATTGGCCACGCGCAGCACCTTCGCGGAGAGTGCCTGATCCTGTGCGATTTTTTTGCCGATTGCACCGGCGTCGGCATGATCGTCCTCGAAGGACTCGAGCACCTCGAGCACCACGGCGGGCAGCGACGGCAGCTTCCCGATCTGCGCGACGACCTGTTCCGGATCCAGCGGCTGCACGGCTATTTCTCCGTCCGGTAATCGACCATGGCCCGCCACAGCGCCTGCATGGTGGTATCCGTGCCGGCACGGCGAAAAAGATGGGCGAGGCGCAGCAACGCGGCCTCGCGCTGTGCTGCCTCCATCACAGGGTCCGGCTTCGGTTCCAGGTGCGGTGTGGTGGCGGGCCTCATGACTGCGGTCGTTCGGATTTGAGAGTAAGCAGTGTGCCGCTCGATCGGGAACTCGCGCCCATCGCGCGCCGCGACACCCAATAGCGGGTTCCGCCGATGTCCAGCCCGACCTCGCTGTTCGCTTCGCTATCGAGCCACGCGAGCAGCGCGCCGGGCAGGCGTTCGGCCGCCATCGCCCCGAGCAGCGGCGCTTCGTTGGCGAACAAGGCCTCGGCATCGGCGTTGGCCGCCGCGATCATGCCGTCGGCGTCGATGCCGATATACGGCAAGGGTAGATGCTGCAGCACTTCCTGTGCGGCCCCCAGCGCGACCTCGTCACGCACCACCTGCTGCGATTTATCGCGCAAATGCCGGCGCAGTTCGTCATTGACCCGCGCCAGTTCGATATTGGCCGCACGCAGCTCCTCGCCGAGACGCTTGTTGTCGCGGGCCATTTCCTTGCGCCGAAATGCCTCTTCGATATTGGTGCACAGCAGTTCGTTGTTCCAGGGCTTGGTGAGAAATTTGTAGATTGCACCCTCGTTGATGGCATCGGTGACCGATTTCAGGTCGATATAAGCGGAAAGCATGATGCGCACGCTGTCTGGATGGATTTCCTTGACGCGGCGCAGGAACTCCACACCATGCATGCCCGGCATGCGCTGATCGGAGATCACCACGTCGACCCGGTTCTCTCCGAGCAGCGTCAAGCCCTGCTCGGCGCTGGTCGCGCTGAGAACGCGATAGCCACGGCCGCGCAGCAGCAGCTCCAACACCCTGAGGATGGCCTCGTCGTCGTCCACCAGCAGCAGCGTGCGCGCATCCGCGCCATCCTCGAGCAGCTTGCTCACCAGGCGGCGGTCCTCGCGCAGCATCCCCGCGAGCGCGTCGGCATCGACCGGGCGGCTGAAATAATAGCCCTGGATGGCATCGCAGTTGTTCGCGATCAGCACGCCGAGCTGCGCCTCGGTCTCCACGCCTTCCGCGATCACGTCGAGCTTCAGGCTGTGCGCCATGCTGATCACCGCCCGGGTGATCGCCGCGTCGTCCGCGTCCGCCGCGATGTTCTGAATGAACGAGCGGTCCACCTTGACGATATCGAGCGGGAAGCGCTTGAGATAGGCGAGGCTCGAATAGCCGGTGCCGAAATCGTCCACCGATACGCGCACGCCGATCGCCTTCAGGCGCGAAAGCGTTGCGATCGCTTCTTCCGGATTGCGCATCAGGTAGCTTTCGGTCAGTTCGAGTTCGAGATACGCCGGCTCCAGGCCGCACTCATCCAGCGCCGCTTTGACGACCGCAAACAGGTTTTCCGTTTCCAGCTGACGGCCCGACAGGTTCACCGCCACCCGGGGGTGACCGAATCCCGTCTCGCGCCAAGCGCACGCCTGCCTGCAGGCGGTGCGCAGCACCCATTCGCCGACCGGAGCGATCAGGCCGCTTTCCTCGAGCAGCGGAATGAATTCGCCGGGAGCGACCAGCCCGCGGGTCGGGTGCTGCCAGCGAATCAAGGCCTCTACGCCGACGATGCGGCCGCTCTTGCAGCTTACCTGGGGCTGGTAATGCAGCAGGAACTCGTGGCGCAGCAGGGCACGGCGCAGATCGGCTACAAGGTGTTGTGCGCCAGGGGCTGCGTCCGACGCGCACTCCCCGGTCCAACCCATGTCGAGGAGCATCTGTTCCGGATTCAAATCGGCGAGCTTGCGCACATTCAATTTAGCTTCCCTTTTCCATGCCCGGAGCGCCGGCACGGTGCCGAACGCCCTCGGCGCTGCAGCCGCGGTCGGCTCACGCCCGCGCTTGCGGTTGCCCGGTCCCGGTCTATCGATTCGGCGGGCGGCCCGTCGTTCGTCCCGCGGAACCGCCAGATGGGTTTACGGCCGCATCGGTCCGCCCTTTAGAACCTGTTGCAAAATGACCACCGTTGTTGTCAATGTCATCCCGAGCAAGGCGAGAGATCTGCTTTTCACTCCAACGCCAAGAAGCAGATTCCTCGGGCTCCGCCCTCGGAATGACAGGTTTTTCAATTGTCATTTTGAGAAACATTCTTAGGCGCCGTCCCTGCCGCCAACCCGGCCGCAATTCGGACTCAAGTATTCCGCTCCATTGCCGATATAGGAGATCGAGTAGGCACGGCCCGCGCCTGCGTTTGCGGCACAAGATGAGCGAACTCACCAACCCGTCCGATATCGCCAGGGAAACGCTGCGCCTGCTCGCCTCGCGCCGCATTGCCCCGACGCCGGACAGCTATCGCCAGCACTACCAGGAAATCGCCGGCCAGCCGGACACCGACAGGAAGACCTCCGCTTCGGACTGGGCGCAGCTGATCCTCGACCTGTTGCGGCAATGGGAAACCCGTCATGTTGCGCTCACCACGGCGAGGAAGCGCGAGAGCCTGGAGAGGGTCCTCGGCGTTCCCGGCTCCGATCCCGCCCGCCTGGCGGCGAAATTGCGCAGCCTGGTGGCATCGTGGTCGATGACGGCGCCGGCCGAGGAACCCGATATGCCCGTCGAGCCGCCAGCTGCACCGGAGACTATCTCCGCCAAGAGGCCGCCGGCTGCGCAGCACAGCGCGAGCGCTGAGGAAATCGACAACGGCCTCGCCGAATTGCGCGAGTTGCTCGCGCAGACCCTGGAATTTGCGGTGGTCTCGCACCTCGGCAATGCGCCCGACCTGGCAGAGGAGGCGAACGCCATGGCCAAGGACGCGCGCGCGGCGGCCGGCAAGGACGCAATCGCGCAACTTACTTCGGCACTGCGCCGGTTCTGGTACAAGCTCGAGGTGCGCGGCGGCGACAACGCCGAACTGCACCAGGGCCTGCTGCGCCTGCTGCGCCTGCTGATCGACAACACGCACGAGTTATTGAGCGAAGATCGGTGGTTGCGCGGCCAGGTGGCGGCAGTGCAGGAAATCGTCACGCGCCCGCTCGACCTCGGCGCCGTAGTCGAGGCCGAACGCCGCCTCAAGGAAGTGATCTTCAAGCAGGGCACGCTCAGGCACAGCCTGCAGGAGGCCAAGGCGGCGCTGAAACAGTTGATCACCAATTTCATCGGCCGCCTGGGGGATCTGTCCGAAAGCACAGGCGGCTACCACGATCGCCTGGAAGGCTACGCGCAGAAAATCCGCCAGACCGACGACATCACGCAACTCAACGTGGTGCTTGCGGACCTGCTCGCGGACACGCGTGCGGCGCAGCTCGACGCGGTGCGCACGCGCGACGAGCTGCTCGCCGCGCGGCGCCAGGTCGAAGCGGCGGAGACCAAGGTCAAGGCCCTAGAGCGCGAGCTGGAGCAGGTGAGCGAACTGGTGCAGGAGGACCAGCTCACCGGCGTGCTCAACCGCCGTGGTCTGGAGGATGCATGCGCGCGCGAGACCGCGCGCTCGGAGCGCACCGGCGCACCCTTGTGCATCGCCCTGCTCGACATCGACAATTTCAAGCATTTGAACGACGCCCACGGCCACCAGACCGGCGATGAAGCCCTGCAGCACCTGGTGCGCGTTACCAAGCGCACCATGCGCCCTAGCGACGTGCTCGCACGCTACGGCGGCGAGGAGTTCATGCTGTTGCTGCCGGACACGCAGCAGCAGGAGGCGGTCGAAGTCATGGTCAGGCTGCAGCGCAATCTGACGAAGGCGTTCTTCCTGCACAACAACGAGCGCGTGCTCATCACCTTCAGCGCCGGCGTGGCGCTGCGCCAGAGCGGCGAGCCGCAGGCCGGCATGATCGCGCGCGCGGACAAAGCCCTCTACGAAGCCAAGCGCAGCGGCAAGAACCGCGTCTGCGCGGCGTGATTCGTGGTTCGTGGTTCGGGGTACGGGCAACGAACCACGAATCACGATCCACGGATTTGCGCCTGATTTCCCCTTCTGTTTCGCGCCTTGCACACCTTCGCACCGATGTTAGGCTAGTCACGTCTGCTTAGCCCCGGGAACATTCCGGGTGAAGCGTGAAGGAGATCGAACGATGGGAGGCGAGATGAACGGGGGCGTGCTGCGGCTTGCAATGCCGCCGCGTGGAGGAAACTCGAAGCGGGCGAACCGCCCCATCGGCAAGAACACGCTGTCGACCGCGCCGACCGACTACTACAACCGCATCGAAGGGTACGCGCAAAAAATCCGCAATACCCGGGATGTGCGCGACATCATCGGCATTCTGGACGAGGCGCTGAACGAAACTCGCGCCCTGCACACCGCGAGCGAAATGGCGATCGTGCACCAGCAGGTGGTACGCGCCGAACAGCGCATCGAGCACCTCAAGAGCCAACTCGAGCTGGTAAACAGGCTGGTGCGCGAAGACCAGCTCACCGGCGCGCTGAACCGGCGCGGCCTGGACGATGCGCTCGAACGCGAAGCTGCGCGCGCCAAACGGGCCGGCTCCTGCCTGTGCGTCGCCCTCATCGACATCGACAATTTCAAGAAGATCAACGACACCTTTGGCCACCAGGTGGGCGACATCGTGCTGGTCCACCTCGTGGCCATCATCAAGGAAACCATCCGCGGCAACGACCTGATCGGACGCTACGGCGGCGAGGAATTCCTGCTGCTCCTGCCCGATTCGCGCCTCGACGAAGCGGTTGCAGTGATGGGCCGCCTGCAACGCGAACTCGCCGCGAAGCCGATTTCCTGGGCCAGGCAGCAGTTGCTGGTCACCTTCAGCGCCGGCGTCGCCGCGTACGGCCCGGGCGAAACCCTGGAGGCGCTCATCGCCCGCGCCGACGCCGCCCTGTACGAAGCCAAGCGCGTCGGCAAGGACCGCGTTATGGTCGCGTCCCAAGAACCCATTTCAAAATGAGCCGTCATTCCGAGGCCATCGGCCGAGGAATCTGCTTTTTGTCTGATTTACAAACAGATTCCTCGCTGCGCTCGGAATGACCCTAGTTGAAAAGTTCATTCTGAAATGCGTTCTATCTAAATAGTCTCTTTCATATCAGGCTCTAAGCCGGGCCATCCAGGCTTCGACATCGCTTCGCCAGGGGCGATGCGCCAACGCGCGCCGGACGCGAATTCAAGAAACTCCTAAACCTTTGCCCGTAAGCATCCGATAAGCCTAGCAACGGCGGTTTTTATGCTTCGGCGACGGGGCAAACCAAAGTGGCCGGCGCTGGTGCCGGAATTTCTGAACAACTTAGGAG
>Ga0307375_10002883_pt1 | contig 17302 bp, 16 predicted proteins | sample TR1MG_FD_202531 | JGI IMG/M metagenome (GOLD analysis project Ga0307375, IMG submission 202531) | Soil microbial communities from Risofladan, Vaasa, Finland - TR-1 | ecosystem: Environmental > Terrestrial > Soil > Coastal area > Acid sulfate soil | place: Finland: Risofladan, Vaasa | collected... | reverse complement strand
CGCTGAAACTGCCGTAGCGGTTCAGGCCCCGGTCCTCCAGCAGGACCGCCAGCAGGGTTGGGCTCTCGGTCATCTGCATCTCCCGTTCAGCGTCAGATGAGCCTCAGCCGTAAGGCTATCGGAGCGTGGAGACGTTCATGAGACGCCGATGAGACAGGCACGCTTGACAGTGGACAGTGACGGCGTATCGACGCAACGTGAGATCCGCTGATGATCTCTCCGCCGCGAGCGCGTCGCGGAGCTCCCTTTTTCCCCTCCCTGCCCGGGAGAGGCATCCTCGTGCGTGCTGCCCGGCACGGCCAGGCGGGCGGCGCAGATCGCCTCGTTCACCTCCGTGACCTGCCCGGCCAGGTCCCTGAACCGCTCATACTCTGCGACCTCCCGCCTGGCCTTCTCCAGCTCCGGCCCCGGTCTCAGGTGAACCGTCCGCGTCCGCCCGCCCGCCTTCCGCGTCAGGTTCCACTGCGGCCCGTGCCCGGGATGATCCGGTGCCGCGCACGCGCAGTTCGGCTTGCCGCACTTCCTGCGGACCTCGTTCAGCGACCCCCGGCGGAAGTCCCCGAGCTGCCCCAGCTCCGCGTAAAGCCCAGCACGCCGGCGTTCGAGTTCCGCCAGCTCCTCAGGCCCGTCAGGCACGGCATCCCCAATCTGAGAGTAATAATACTCTCAGATTAAGCCCGCAGCCAGCTACGATCCAGAACCCCTACGAATCTGACGTGCACCCGAGCGAGCGATGACTAGCCAAACGCGTCCTCGCCATAGGTGAATATGGCGGGGTGGCCGCCTGTGTGGAGGAAGACGACAGTGTGTTCTGGCGTGAATCGTCCGCGCTCGATCGCGCCGACGAGCCCGGCCATGCCCTTGGCCGTGTAGACGGGATCGAGCAGCAAGCCCTCAAGCCTCGCCACCATCCGGGTGATCTCCGCGGAACGCCGGGACGGCACACCGTATGCGGGCCCCGCGTACTCGTCGAGGTTGACGACCTCCTGGGGGGCGGTCGTCAGGCCGATCCCCAGCAGTCCCGCCGCCTCCCCCATCAGGCGGGCAACCGTCTGGGATCCCGTGGCGCCAGTAGGCATGTAGGCCATCCCGACGACACGCCAGGAGAGATGGAGCAGCCGGACTGCGAGTTCGAGGCCGGCCTGGGTGGCCCCCAGGGAGGTCACGACGACGAAGTCCGGGTCGACGCCCTCGCGCTCAAACTGTTCCTGCAGCTCGAACGCTGCGCGGACATAGCCGATAGCCCCGAGCCCGATTGAGCTGCCGACGAGCACATACGGCTTGGCCCCGCGAGCCTCATACTCCTGGGCGACCGCTTCGAAGACGGCCCGGCGAGCAGATACTTCCGCCAGTCGGTCCCGTGACGCGTGCTCAAGCTCGGGAGCGACGCGCACGTCATCGCAGAGCAAGCCAGTGAGCAGGGCATTACCCTGGCCGAATTCCCCCACTTTGCCCAGCTCCGCGGTCGCCGGGCGCACCACGATCACTGGCTCGAGCCGGGCGGCGCGCGCTGCGGCCGCGCAGATCCGTGCATGGTTAGATTGCGCATACGCACCGCCCCCGATGAACACGTTGGCACCCTGCGCGACCGCATCGCCGATGAAATACTCCATCTGGCGCACCTTGTTGCCGCCGAACGCTAGCCCCGTGAGATCATCCCGCTTCACGAAGAGCCGCGGGCCGCCGAGGGCGCCGCTAAGCTGCTCCATCTCCTGCAGCGGGGTCGGCAAGGTCGCCAAGCGGTAGCGAGGCAGGCGGTCCACGCGCTCAGCGAGTTCGGTGCGGCTGAGCCGGAGGCAAGCGTCCTGCTCCCCTTGGTCATGCCTGCCACTGCTCACTGGTGCGCTCCGGGGCGGGCCACACCGATCGGGGCCGCACACTCGAGATCTGCCAGCAGTCCGGCGAGCGCACTCTCATGTTCAGGACTGGGATCAGCAAGCGGGGAGCGAACGGAGCCGACCGGCATTCCGCGCAGCCGCGCCCCGGCTTTGACGAGCGACACGGCGTAGCCGACGCCGCGGTTGCGGATCTCTACGAAGGGCAAGACCGCACGCTTCAAGAGGAGGTCTGCTGCCTGTGAATCGCCCGTTCTAAGGGCCCGGTAGAAGTTGACGGAAACCTCGGGCAAGAAGCAGAGGATCGCCGAAGAGTACGTCGTCACACCGCAGGCCATCAGCGCGCCGGCGTGCACCTCGGCGGTCGGCATGCCGTTCAGGTAAACGACACGCTCCCCGACTCTCGCCCGGATCCGCTGAATCCGTTCGATCTGCCCCAGGCCGTCCTTGAAGCCGATGACGTTGTGCGACTCTGCAATCTGCTCAAGAGTAGAGGGTTCGAACACCGTTGTGCCGCGCTGATAGACGATTACGCCGAGGCGGGTGCCCCCAGCAACGGCGCTGTAGTGCTCGACGAGGCCTCGCTGTGGCGCGTCTGGGTAGTGCGGCAGAACAAGCAGACCGTCCGCGCCCGCCGACTCGGCAGCGACCGCGAAATCACGCGCCAATGCGGTCCCGTACCCTGTGCCGGCCACGACCGGCACCCGGCCAGCGACCTGCTCGACGCAGGTGACCACGACGTCCCGGTACTCGCGCGGTGAGAGCGAAAAAAACTCCCCGGTGCCGCAGGCGGGGAAGATGGCGGCGCAGCCATGCCCCACCAGTTGCTCCACGTGCTCGCGCAACACATCAAGGTCCACACAGCCGGCCGAGCCGAACGGCGTCAGGGGGAAGGCCAGCAGGCCATCGAGTGCGGACTTGAGTTCTTGCGGCGTAAGGACCATGTATTCGCTCCTGGTGCGGGATCGTCGTGATCTGCTCACTGCAGCTTCATCGGCAGCTCAGCGAGCACCTCGAGGAACAGTTCGACTTCATCCAGCGTGTTGTACAGGCTTGGCGAGACGCGCAGGCGGCCGTCCCGTCCCCAGACGTGCACACCCTGCCTGGCGAGGGCCTCGACAAGCGCAGCCGGACGGGCGGTCTCGAACGAGACGATCGGACCACGCGCGTGCGGGTTTCGCGTCGTCAGTGGACAGACGCCGAGCTCATCGAGTCCGGCCATCACGCGAGCCACCAGACGGGCGCGGTGCTCTGCCGCCGCAGTGATGCCGGTGCGCATCAAGTAGGACAGTCCGTTCTCGAGGACGAACATCGCTGGGTAGTTCGGCATGCCCTCCTCAAAGCGCCGAGCGTCTGGGAGAAGCTCATAGCGTTCAAATCGGTCAGGTGGAAACAGGTCCACAACACCGCGATAGCCGACATAGGGCGGACGGAGCTCGTGGAGGATGCCCGGGTTCACATAGAAGAAGGCGAGGCCATGCGCTCCGAGCTGCCACTTGTAGGTTCCCGCCGCTACGAAGTCAGCGCTCCCGGCGGTGACTGGCAGTGCCCCGAACGCTTGGATGGCGTCGATGAACAGCAGGGCTCCCCTCGCGTGGGCGAGCCGCTCGAGCTCCGACTGGTCCACGAGGAAGCCGGTCCGGTAGCTCACGAGGCTGACCACGACGAGCCGGGTCCGCTCGTCGATGAGACGCTCGAGGTCATCGAGCGCCAACTCGCCGTCGCGTGAGGGGGCGACCCTGCACTCGACACCGGTTCGTGCGAGGTGAGCGCCCGCAAATGCAGAGGTCGGGAACTCTGAGTCGCCGATCACGATGTTGTCACCAGGACGGAACTCAACGGACTTCACGGCAGCATCGAGCGCCCGGGCGGTGCTGGCTACGAACGCCACGTCGCCCGGCGCGACCGACAGCAACTGCGCCACGAGTTGCCGGCATCGAGCCTCGATTGCCGCGCATTCCGCACGGCCGAGCGAGCCCGCCTCCTTGCAGCCCGCGTAGCGAACCAGCGCATCCCGGTGTGAGCCGAGAAAAAGGCTCTCCGCCGCGCTGTTGAGATAGGTGGAGCAGTTCACACCGGGGAAGTCCGCCCGCACCTCCTCGACCGGGAAGTCCACGTCGGCGCTCACCCTGGCCGCCCGCTCACCGTGCAGTGCCACCGATGATCCCCGCTCCGCAGCTATTCGCCATGAGTGGGGAAGTTGTAGAACTGTTCTTCCCGGTCATAGAGGCTGGCGTATCGCTCGACCTTGTCATCGTCGAGTGTTACCCCGATGCCAGGGCCTGGCGGAAGGGACAGCCGGCCTCCGCTGAACTGGAGGGGTTCGGCGAGCACATCGTCCGCGAGCAGCCGATGATGAGTCTGATTTCCGTCGGTGAGGTTGGGAAGCGAGGCGATCACCTGCAGGCCCGCCAGTGCTCCGACGCCCAGTTCGCCGACCGCGTGGCGATTTATCGGCAGCCCGGCAGACTCTGCCATGGCTGCGATCTTCTTCAACTGCAGTAGGCCTCCCGCCTGGTGCGGCCCCGTGACGATCAGGTCCGCAGCCTGCCGCTTGATCACCTCGAGCACATCGAAATGCGTGAACGCCGATTGATTGGCAGCGATGGGGATCGGCGAGGCCGCCCTCACGCGCGCAAGACCGTCAAGGTCGCGACTTCCGACAGGTTGCTCGACGAAGTCGATGCCGAACGGGACAAGCCGGCAGATCATCGCCACCGCTGCCCCTGGGGCCCACGCCTCGTTAGCGTCGACCCTGAGCTTGGGCCCTGGCCCGAGCGCCTCGCGCAGCGATCGCACCGTCTCAACGTCACGATCGTCGTCGGTGCCGATCTTCACGTAGATGACGTGATATCCGTCGTGGACAGCCCGCGACGCCTCGGCCACCATCTGCTCGATGCTGCCTTGCTGGAGGTAGAAGAAGAAGTCCACCTCCTCCCGCACCGCACCCCCGAACAGGTTTACCAGTGGCTGATCGCAGAGCTTTCCAACGAGGTCCCAGAGCGCGATCTCGATACCGGTAAAAGCTTGATTCGCAAAAGCGCGGGCATTATGCCACTTGCCGCGCCGGTAGACATCTGCCGTGATCGCCTCGATCTCGTAGGGCGCCCGGCCAACGACAAGCGGCGTCATGGCCGAGATGGCCTCGGCGGCAGCGCAGCGGTCGCCGTTCGCCTCGCCGACCCCGGTGAGACATCATCGGTGTCCACGAAGACCAGCACGGTGGTCAACCCGCGATTCTCACCACCGCTCCACTTATCCGGAGCATGGTACGGAACGGAGAGAATCCGCCAGCGAACCCGGGAAGTTCTCATGACCCTCCTTCTTGTGCAGGAAGGTCGCCGCAGGCGTGTGCAGCGCGGATGAATTCCTCACTCGTCGAGGTGAATCCGACCAGCGCTTCGTAGTACCTCACCGCCCACCGGGTGATGGACATGTCGTCGACCGTGTCCTTGAACTCGGCACCTAGCACGCAGTCGCGCAGCACCACGACCCGGTAGTTGTGGTCGACTGCGCCGATGACCGTGTTGAGCAGGCAGACGTCAGCCGTGAAGCCAACAAAGATGAGGTTCCGCACACCGAGATTGCGGAGCAACGAATCGAGTGTGGTCCGGAAGAACCCGTCGTACATCGTCTTCTCTACAACATAGTCGGATTTCGCAGGAGCGATGACATCCGAATACTCGTTGTACTCGGTTTCAACATAGATTTCATCAAAACTCCCCATGTGCCCGGTCTCGGAGCGCCCGACGACACCGGCCAACGCCGAGTTGCCCCAAGCCGCCGGGTGCCAGCGGTTCTCGACGTACACCACGGGCAGCCCGGCATTTCTTGCGGCGTCGAGGGAGGGGCGGATCCGGTCCCGGACGATCTCCGCCTGCAGGGGGTGGAGTTGCTCCAGGAAAAGGTGCGGGAACTCCGGCATGGGGTCGCCTTCGTCAAAGCCCCGGCCGTAAACGTCGACCAGCACGAATGCTGTGCTGTCCGGCGCGAATTCTTCGCTTGTGTCAACGGCGCCGCGAGGATTCTCGAAGGGATAGCGACAGTAGTAGCGAACTGGAAGGTTCATCATTGAAGGCATCTTGTCAACTCCTATTCGAAGCGCCAGATCTCCTGCGCCGTCCTTTCGCCGACGAGCTCTCGGTCCCGCTCATCGATGAACGGCAGGTCGCTCAGCAGTTGTGCCGCTTTCCCGTAGCTGCACGTCGCCATGACGTGCGGAAAGTCGGTGCCAAACGCGAGCCGCCTGGCCCCGAAGGCCTCGACCGCTGCCTTATACAGCGGCCACAGATCACGGAACGGGTACTGTTCGTCCGAGTCTTGGCCCACGACGAGGAGCTTGCAGTAGATGTTCTGCTCTTTGCTGAGGCTGCGGTACGCAGCGATACCTGTTCCGTCATGGGCCGCACTCCGGCCCAGGTAGTCGACGACGAACCGTATCTCCGGGTAATCCCGGGCGAGTCGCCGCACGCCCGGCGCGTGATCGGGTCTCATCTGCAGCGAGACGGAAATCCCGAGTTCGGTGACGGCCTCCCACAGTCCCCGCCGACCGGGCGTCGTCAGCCAGTCAGACTCCTGGTCCTCGATGAGGTTGATCCGGACGCCACAGCAGCCGCGTTCGCGGCACCAGTAGCGGAGGTCGTCGCCGGCGCTCGGCGAGCGTGGATCGACGAGACAGACGGCCGCGAGGCGGTCAGGATAGCGGTCAGCCGAATCGCACAGGTAGGAGTTGTCCCACCCGTAAACGCTCGGCTGGACAAGCAGGGCCCGGTGCACGCCCGCGGCGTCCATGTGCGCCAGGAGTTCCTCGACCGGGGCCGCTTCCGCCGGAACCGGTACGTTGGCCAGCGTCTGGCTCCACGGATAGCGCTCCGGGTCAAGTGCCCATACGTGAACGTGCCCATCGATCATGTCAGCGATCCCCTCCTGCCGGAACCTCGAGGTATGTCCTTCGTCCGCGGTCAGCACCCGACAGCGGGAGCTTGACCGGACGTTGCTCAATGATCGAGAGGTAGCCCGCTTGGGCTAGCTCGACTGCGCGGGCGCCGTCGAGGGCCGAGACAGCCGCCGGGCTCCCGGACGTGATGGCGTCCCGGAAGTCCTGCAAGAGGCCCCGGATTGCTTCCGCCTCGCCGTCTGCGATACCGCCGGTCGTCATCCAGGCGAGTGGCGACCAGCGATCGGCCGGATGCCAGCTGCGCTCCTGCGGCTCGCCAGAGAGCCGGCGCCAGCGGAGGACTGCCCTGTAGAGGTCGAACCGCGCACTTCCCTGGGTCCCGGTCACCACGCCGTCGTAGCTGACGAGGGGGTCGGTCATGCAGTCCCACACCTGACCGACCGCCCCCGACTGGAAGCGAAGCTGGGAGACGATGAGGTCTGGATAATCCAGCGGCTCGGGAGCGATCACGTGGGGGGCAGCGACACAGGAGATCTCGGAGATCTCACCGCACAGCCAGCGCAGGAGGTCGAACTCGTGGCAGGCTGATTGGTACAGTAGCCCGCCAACGCTCTGCCGCTGCTGAAGCCAGCGCTTGGCGCGGACGAGCCGGTCACGGCGAGACACGGCGATGCCCTGAATCTCCCCGAGCGCACCGCTGGCGACTAGCCCGTGCAGTGTTACCAGCAGCGAGTAGTAGCGCTGAACATGGTCGAGCATCAGGACGCGCCCGGCTCGCTCGGCGGCGTCCGCGATGGTATCGGCGTCCGTAACGGTCAGGGCCATGGGCTTCTCAAGCAGGACGTGCTTGCCCGCGCCGAGCGCCGCGCAGGCGACTTGTGCATGCTGATGGTTCGGGACGGCGATGACGACTGCATGGACGTCCGGGTCCTCCCAGACATCCCGCAGGCAGCCGTAGCCCCGGCAGTTCCTCCGGGTGGCCTCGGCGCTCACTCGCTCCTTGGAGTCGTCGGCAATTCCGACGAGCTCCAGGCCTTCAGTAGCGGCGATTTGGTCAGCGACCAGGCTCCCCCACGCACCTGCCCCCACCACCGTGCAACCCAGCACGGTCACGAGCACCACCCGCCCAGCAGGACCCGCGCCTGCGGTCTGATCCCTGGCTCCAGTGACATGGTTACTCCTCCGCCAGAATGCGCTCGTCAACCTGCGCGAAGTCGCCGTGTGAGTCATAGAGGGCGGACAGATGCCGCACTGCCTTCTCATCGACATCGACCCCGAGGCCCGGGCCGGCCGGCACCGCGAGATGACCCTGATCAACCGCTGTCAGGCCGCCGCTTACGACATCCTCGAGAAGCACCTGACCGAGATAGATCTGATTGCCGTCCATTAGCTGCGGCAGTGTGGCGAGCACGTGAAGCCCTGCGGCGGTGGCGATCCCCGTCTCGGGTGGTGAGTGCCGGCAGAAGGGCAGCCCCGCCGAATCCGCGATCGCCGCCACCTTCTTCAGCGACAACAGCCCACCAACCCAGAGCGGGCCGGTGACCAGAACGTCAGCCGCCCCCGCCCGGATGACCTGCACCGCCTCCTCCGCGCTCCACAACCCCTGGTTCGCGGCGATGGGCACCGGGGAAGCGTCACGCACCCTGCGCATTCCCTCGAGATCCAGGGCTGGCGTGGGCTGCTCGACGAACTCGAGATCGAACTGACTAAGACTCTTGATCCACGAGATGGCGGCCGCCGGAGACAGCATCTCGTTGGCGTCGATGCGGATCCGCACAGCCGGCCCTACAGCTTGCCGGATGGCGGCTAGGACGCCCGCGTCCCGCTCGGTGTCCCAGCCCCCCTTGACATACAGCGTGGTGAACCCGCGCTTTACCAGATCGACGGCCTCGGTTACCATGGCCGGCTGTCCGGCAGTGAGCACGTAGCCGTAGATCGAGACCTTCTCGCGCACGCGGCCACCGAGGAAGTCGGATACCGGGCGCTGGCAGGCCTTCCCCATCAAGTCGTAGAACGCAATCTCGTAGCCAGCGAGCACTAGGTTCGCAAGGCGATGCAGGTTCCGCCAGCGTCCCGCGGAGAAGAGCTGCAACCGTAGGTTCTCGACACGGAACGGATCCATTCCCATGACGACCGGCATGCAGGAGTCGACGGCAGCCCGGACGACCGAGACACTGCCGCCCGATCCGCCGCTCGTCTCTCCCCAGCCGACCAGACCGTCGTCGGTCGTCAGCTTGATGAGAACATTCGCACAGCCCCGCCGGGCACCACTTGACCATCGCTCAGGGCGGTCGAAGGGCAGGGCAATGGTGTACACGTCGATGCGCTCGATCTTCACGCCGGCTCCCTGTCCCCGAGAAGCGAGAAGCCGCTCAGCTGCTCGATCACTTTGACCACTGCGGAGTGGTCCAAGTCTCCCCAGCCTTGGGCGACGAGCGAACCGAACACCTGGCTGGCAATGCTGCCGGCAGGCAGCGTGACACCCAGCTGATCCGCGAGCTCCAGCGCAATCCGGAGGTCTTTGCGATGCAGCCGCGAGCGGAAGCCTGGCGTGAAGTTCCCGTCCAGGACCGCGCTGGCGCGCGTCTCGAGCGCCCAGCACCGGGCCGCGCCACCAGAAAGCGCCGCGACGACCAACTCCGGTGCCACCCCGGCCTTTGTTCCGAGTACCAGCGCCTCCCCCATCGCCTGAAGAGACAGCGCGACCATGACCTGGTTGCAGGCCTTCACCACCTGTCCCGCACCAGGCCCTCCAACGTGCACGACGCTGGCTGCCACATGATCGAAAACCTGCGCTGCCCTGGTCACGGCTGCCTCGGTGCCGCCGCACATGACCGACAGCGCGCCGTTGATTGCACCGACTTCGCCTCCAGATACCGGCGCGTCCACGACCTCGATCCCAAGTTCCGCGCCACGACTCGCGATGGCACTCGACGCCGCGGGTGCGATCGTGCTCATGTCCACCAGCAGGGAGCCGCCTTCGGCGGACTCGAACACCCCGCCGGGACCGAGGATGACTTGCTGAACGTCGGGGGTGTCCGGCAGCAGAGTGACAATAATGCTGCAGCGCCGCGCAAGCTCCGCCACCGAGCCGGCCGGCTCGGCACCGAGTCTCTCGAGTTCCGTCGCGGGGCCAGGGCTGCGGCTGTAGACAACGAGAGGTAGACCGCCGTCCAAGATTCGCCGCGCGACCGGCTTCCCCATCACCCCCAGCCCGATGACCCCGACCCGCTCATCCGAGGCTTGCCCGCTGCCCACGATCACTGCCTTCCGTCCCATCTCCTAGACCTGCCAGACGCGATCGCCGATATCGACGTCATCCCTTCACGCTCCCACGCATCAACCCCTCGATGAATTGCCGCTGGAAGACCAGGAAGAGAATCACGATAGGAAGACTGGTCACCACCACCCCGGCCGCCACAAGCTGCCAGGGCGAAATGCCGTGGCCCTGAACAGACGCGAGGCCGAGCGGCACCGTGGTGAGCGCCGGATTCTGAATTACTACCAGTGCGAGAGAAAACTCATTCCAGAACTGGAGTCCCAGGTATATCACGCATGTCGCAATCGCCGGCCGTGCCAGCGGGAGCACGATCCTGGGCAGCACCTTCCATTGCGGCACGCCGTCGATCGCCGCCGCCTCATACAGCTCCTTGGGCAGCTCTTTGAAGAAGGCGGTCAGGATAAGCGTTGGCAACGGCAGTCCGAACGCGATGTACGGCAGGATAAGCGAGAAGCGCGTCCCGATGAGCCCGTACGTCTTGACGGTGATGAATTCTGGTATCAGCATGACCGGGATCGGCACGATCAGCCCGAGCAGGATCGTGTAGAACACGATCCGCTTGCCCGGAAAGCTCATAGTCGCGAACGCGTAGGAAACGAGGACAGCGATCACCATCGTACCCACGATCGCTATGCCTGTCACGATGCCACTATTGGCGAGTAGTGTAGGAATTGACACGACGCCAGCGAAGAATTTGAATGCCTGTGCGTAGTTGCCAAAGACCAGGTGGGCTGGCAGCAACCAGGCGGGGAGATTATTCACCTCATTCCCTGTGCTAACAGACATCGACAGGATGAACAGGACCGGATACAGCAGGATTATCGCCCAGACCACGGCGAAGACCTTGCACAGTGAGCCGAACCTGTCGCGGTGCCCGATCTGGCGGGGCAAGCGCTGGGACCTAAACAAGGCGACTCACCCGGATGCGGAAGTAGGAGAAGACGAAGAGCACGCAGATCATGATCACCGCGATCGTTGCCGCATAGCCGAGCTGCCCCGGCCCGTACGAGGAGAATGCCACCCACCAGGAGTAGGTGCCGAGCGTTTCCGAGGCATGGTCAGGGCCGCCGCCCGTCATGACATATATGGTGTCGAATACCTGGAATCCGCCCACGACGTTCAGCAACAGGGCGAGCGCGGTGACATGGCGGAGCATCGGAGCCACCACTGACTTCATCATGGCGAAGGAGCTTGTGCCGTCGAGGTGGGCGGCTTCGATCACGTCACTGGGCAGTCCGACCATGCCTGCGAGATAGAGGATCATCGTCCATCCCGACCACTGCCAGGTCGAGACCCAGATGATGACCCACATCACCAGGCTGGTGCTGCCGAGCCAGGGGACCGCCGTTATGTGCGCGGCCGCCAGTCCCGCATCGACCGGACCGCCGGCCGAAAGGAGCTGCCGCCAGGCTATGCCGACGACGATCATGGACAGCACGGCCGGGAAGAAATACAGTGCCCTAAGCGCGCGAGCGAACCGGAGCTTAAAGTACCACAAGGTAAAGGCAAGCACGAACGCAATCACCATCTGAGCGACGGTGGACACCACCGTGAACAGCACGGTGTCCAGCAGCGCCCGATGAAAGACAGGATCGCTGAACGCCTGACGGTAATTGGCCACGCCTGTGAACGGCGCCGCCGAAACCGGCAAGAATCCATCCCAGGAATGAAAGGAGAGCCAGACGGCGAACCCGAACGGAAAAGCAATGAACATCCCGAAGACTACCAACGCAGGAAGGACGTAAAGATAGCCCGCCTTCCCGGCGTTGACCCTCCTGGCGAATGTGCGGCGAGCAGCCCGCTGGGTAACGGTCGCTGACTCTGCTGGCTGTGGGTCCGCCACGATTACGGGATCGCCAGCGGGGTTCACAATCGTCTGCCTCCGTCGGTTGCTTGGCGGGTCGCTTGGCGGGCTCCGTCACTTACAGTTGGGCGCGCACGGGTGATCCTGCTTGTTAGCCGCCTGTACCTGCTGGAGCAGCGCTGTGGTGCTCAGCTTCCCAGAGAGCACCTCTTCCAGGCCGTTGTCGAGAGCCGACGCGGTGGCTGGACCGTAGGTGTTCTCGTCGACCGCGTACTTCGCATTGGTCAGCGCGATCTGCTGCTTCAGAAGCGGCGCCCAGGCCTTGTAAGCGGAGTTCCCCACCGTGCCGTTAGCCGCTGAGGCCAGCACGGGCATGATCCCGTTACTCCACAGCGAATGCTGCGACTTCGGGCTGTTGAGCTGCTTCAGGAAGGCGACCAGTAGCTTCTTGTGGCTGTCCGTCTGCTGCTCTGGGGTCACTGTCGGAATGATAAACTCGAGATCGTTCGAGGCAGTAAGGGTCTGCGGCGAAGAGCTCGTGAGCACAGGGAAGCGGGCGACACCTATGTTCGTTGCGCTCTTTGCCGGATAATACCCGTCCATCCATGGCCCGAACGGCCATGCGGACGTCGCCTTCTGATTCCCGAAGTCGGTCTTCGAGTCAGGATCGTAGTTCCGCTGCAGCGCCTGAGCATAGAAGGTGCCGTTGTCGTACAGCCTCTTGAAGAGGTTGACAGCCTGCTGGAACACCGGCGACGTCCACGCATACTTCCCGTTTATGGCCTGCTCGGCCTTGACACCGCCCGAGTCGAAGTTGGCCTCAAGCGTGTAGAACGTATAGTCGTAGTTGAAAAGCGCCTGCGAATCAAGGCCATTCGCCATGCTCGGCAGTCCGGCCTTGCGCAACGCCTGGCTGAGCGCAAGCAGTCCGCGCGGTCCCTCAATCGTGGTGGGAAACGTTTGCCATCCGACTTTGTTAAGGGCGCTCTTCCAGTACCAGACCAGCATCGGACCTATGCTGACGTTGGTGGCGAAGATCTGCGAGCCGGCCTTGTACTGGCTGTTGGGGACCTTGTTCCAGCCCGTGGTCCAGGACTCCCACTGCTTGTCCGCGTTGATGTAGGGCGTCAGGTTCAGGATGCGGCCCGCTGCGAACAATTCCTGTTGTGCGGCCCCGGGAAGCATTTGCGCGATATCGGGCGCCTGGCCTGCGGCCACCGCAGTCTTGATCTTCTGCACGATATACGTGGGCGTCGTGTACTGGACGGTGAACGTGACTTTCGGATGGGTGCGCTCGAAGATCTTAATCTGGCCTTGTAGCCAGGTATTGTAGTTCGGCGCTGAGTTGAAGCCTTCGTAATGAAAATTCAGGGCCCCTGCGCTCTGGGACGCGGGCGACGTGCAGGCCGCGGCTGTAACCGCCACACCCGCCAGCACCGCGCACGCCATGGTGACCCTCGGCCAAAGCCGACTGCATGCTGCTCGCCCGGTTCCAGGCATCTGCCCTCCCCTTCCTGTTGGTCTAACCAGAGAGGATTCTGGTTGGACCACCGCGTACGGTACAGGTCGCTTCGTTGGCCTGTCAACGGGCAAGTTGGAGGGTCTCGCGGCGTTCAAATGCTCGCTTCTGGCGTACGCTACGCGCATACCGGACGTTGGATCTCTCGTAGAGTGCCCATGTCCGCCACCAAGCGCGGAGGTCCGGTCAATCCCTCAGTGGGCCACACTTGGCGGGTGGGCCACACTGGAAACTGAGGACCCGACCCGCGAGGAGCGAGCCTTCCTTCCTCAGACATGTCGGCAGCGGGAACTGCCCGTGCAGTGCGAGATCCGAGTGTCTCGCCGAGGCGCAGGTCCTCAGTCGACTTAGAGTCCCCGAACGAAGAGGTGACCCAGTGCCAGCAGACATCTCAGGGAAGCCCGATGAGAGTAAATCAGTCCGCGAGGCAACCGCCGCGGCCTTGCTGGACCGGATCCGCTCCGGTTCCCTTGCTCCTGGCATGCTCCTGCCACCGGAGCGTGAACTCGCTGCTCAGCTCGGGGTAAGCCGGGGGACTCTGCGGGAGGCAATCCGAATTCTCGACTATTCCGGCGTGCTCGACGTGCGCACGCGTACCGGCACCTACGTCTCCGATGGCGCGCTGTCAAAGAGAATTGAGTTGCGTACCCACGCAGTTCTGCTCGGGGAGGAAAGCCCTCTGGACATCATGGTCGCGCGGCGCGCATTGGAGCCGGTGAGTGCCCGCTACGCCGCCCTCAATCGGCACGTGCGGGATCTTACCGTCTTGAAGAAGTCCGTGCGAGAGCAGCGACGGCTGATCGACATCGGCGAGGATCCCGACGAGGTGGACAGAGGGTTCCACGTCGCGGTGGCAATCGCATCGCGCAATCCGCTGCTTCATATGCTCTTCGCGAGGGTTGCCGACGTGATGAAGCAGCGGATGTGGATGGAACTCAAGCATCGGTCCCGGGACAAGGGGGACCACCAGGAACTCTACCTCCAGCAACACAAGGCGATCATCGATGCGATCGAGATAGGTGACTCGTCAGCCGCAGCCCGGGCGATGATCGAACACCTTGATGCTGTAGAAGAAGGTCTACTCGCGGAGGTCGACTGAAGTGGGTTGAATAATGGAACCGATCGCAGCAAATAGCGGTCAGACTCCGGGACACGAAGGCTACCACCCCAGCGCGGTAGATCGCGTGCGGTCCCGTGAGGTACTTCTTGGAACCTTTGCAGCCCTTGGGTCACCACTGACCGCTGAGATCTGCGGGTCGGCGGGCTTCGACTGGGTGCTAGTCGATCTGGAGCACGGCGCTGGCATGGCGACGAGCATGTGCTCCTCAGCCAGTTGCAGGCGCTAGCCGCTACGCCTTCCGAAGGCGTGGTGAGGGTCGCCTCGAACAGCCGCGTGGACATCACCAAGGTCCTCGATCGCGGTGCGGCGGATGTCATGGTTCCCCGGATAGAGACCGCAGCCGACGCCCAGACTGCTGCGAGCCACGTCCGCTACCCGCCACACGGAGATCGCGGGGTCGCACTCATGAACCGGGGTGCCGGATTCGGAACCATCTCCGCGCATAACCTAAAAGCCGTTGAGCCGCTCTTGATCGTGCAGATCGAGACACCTCCGGCCCTGTCGAACCTCTCCGCCATCGCCGGGACGGCTGGAGTCGACGTCCTGTTCGTAGGCCCCTCGGACCTGACCTGGTCCCTTGGAGTTGCCGGGCAGTTCGACGACGACCGATACCGTGCGGCAGTTAGAGACGTCGCCGAGGCGGCGGCGAAGCACTCCAAGGCTGCGGGGGTGCTGCTCAGCGACATTGAGATGGCTCCCCGCTACCTCGACCTCGGTTATACCTTCATCGGCATCTCCGGCGACGCCGGCTTTCTTCAAGTGGCCGCCCGGGCTGCGGTCACGAAGCTGAGGGATCTGACGTCCCACCCATCGACGGCACCTCACCACTGAAATCAGCGCGGTGATACCAGCTCTGGCGACCCTCGGCCATCTGGTATCGCACAAGCGCGTCCACTGGCTGATGCGAGCCGCTGGCCTGCAAGGGCGCTACCCGCGAGCGTGGAAGCGGACCACCGTCAGCGGGGACCAGTCGGTCCCCGCGACACGATCGGCCGCGATTTCCACGCCGCCCTTCCCGAGACGAAGTCATGCGACGATATCACGTACATAAAAGCATGGTCCGAGCGGCTCTATCTCGCAACCGTTATCGACCTTTACTCTCGCAAATTTATTGTCTGAACCGCCGCCATGCACAGTCGGCCCGTTGGACCTAAAAAGGTTCATGAGCGTAGTCGTCATGCGGCTAGCTCGTAATTGTCGGTGGCGGGCTGGCGAACTCCTCACTGATGAACAGCTCGTGGCGATGCTGGCGCAAGAACACGAACAGCTTCGCCCGCCGCACCGCCTTGATCACCGCCTGCTCCGCCGCCGATGGCCCCACCGGCGCACACCACGCAACAGGGCGCATCACCCGACCAGGAAATAGATCGAACTTCGCACCCGCCGGCGGGGTTGTGCAGGGACGGTGGCACGGGAACCAGGAAAGGCTGTGGTGACCCGATGGCGCCCGCTGTCTGCGACGCGTCAGCGCACCGGCGGGTCGACCGCGACAGGCTCAGGGTGGGCGTGCTGGTGGTTGGCGTTGCGCGGGGTCGCCAGCACCTGTGCGTGCCGAAAACGTCGTCCACGGTCCTGACCAGCAGGGTTGCCTCCCGGCCGTCGGGTAGTGATGATCACCGATCATGTGCCTGCGGTTCGTCTTCCTCCTAATCACGAGAGTCGCCGCGTGGCTACGGCTGTCGCGGCGTGAGGAGAGGTGGAAGACCGCGGAAATCCTGATCCTGCGCCACCAGGTCGCCGTCCTGCAGCGGCGGCAGCCGCGCCGCCCGAAGCTGAACTGGGCGGATCGGGCCCTGCTCGCGGCCCTGCTCGGCCTGATACCGAAAGCGCGGCGGCAAGGGCTGAGGCTGCTGGTTACCCCGGACACGATCGTGCGCTGGCAGCGCGACATCGTCCGCGGCCGCTGGACCGCCAGGTCCATGCGCGGCAGGACTGGCCGTCCGACGACCCGGCGGAACATCCAGGCCCTGGTCCGGCGGCTAGCCCGCGAGAACCCCGAATGGGGATACCGAAGGATCCACGGCGAGCTGGCCGGCCTCGGGGTTAAAGTCGCAGCATCGACCGTATGGGAGATCCTCAAGGCCAGCGGCATCGACCCGGCCCGGCTGCGGATGGGGCCGACCTGGCAACAATTCGTGCGCTCTCAGGCCGAGGCGATCCTGGCGTGCGACTTCTTCACGGTCGACCTGCTCGACGGCACCCAGGCCTATGTTCTCGCCGTGATCGAGCACGCAACCCGGCGTATCCGTATCCTCGGGGTCACCCTGCATCCCACTGGGGAGTGGACCGCCCAGCAGGCACGCAACCTCCTCATGGACCTCGGTGAACACGCGGATCAGGTCAAGTTCATGATCCGCGACCGCGGATCGAACTTCACCGCCGCATTCGACGCCATTCTCGCCGACGCCGGCATCCGGACCATCCTCTGCAACATCCGGACGCCCCGCATGAACGCGATCGCCGAACGCTGGATCGGGGGATGCCGCCGCGAGCTCCTAGACCGCACCCTTATCTGGAACCAGGCCCATCTGCGGCGGATCCTGAGCGACTGCGAGACCCACCACAATCAGCACCGGCCGCACCGCTCTCTGAGCGGCGCCGCGCCGTTGAAACCGCTACCCGAGCCGGTCAATCTCGACCTGTACCGCATCCGAAGACAAGCTCAGGTCGGTGGCCTGATTAACGAATATCGCCTGGTGGCATGACGTGGACGAGGTTATCGGCACGCACAGGGTCTGCAACCGGGTCCTGACCTGGACTTTTGGGTGGAGCTATGGGGATTCGAACCCCGGACCTCTGACCGGTAAATCATCCACCTCAGCCAGGCAGGCGGCAGCGAACCGCGGC
>Ga0307375_10002882_pt1 | contig 17305 bp, 16 predicted proteins | sample TR1MG_FD_202531 | JGI IMG/M metagenome (GOLD analysis project Ga0307375, IMG submission 202531) | Soil microbial communities from Risofladan, Vaasa, Finland - TR-1 | ecosystem: Environmental > Terrestrial > Soil > Coastal area > Acid sulfate soil | place: Finland: Risofladan, Vaasa | collected... | reverse complement strand
TCGCGCAAATCGCCGCGGCCGGTTTCGACCCGGTCTACGGCGCGCGCCCGCTCAAGCGCGCGATCCAGTCGGAAATCGAGAATCCGCTGGCGAGGCGCATCCTCGAAGGCGAATTCGGCGCCAAGGATACGGTGAAGATCGCGGCCAAGGGCGGCGTGATCCAGTTCAGCAAAGGTTGACGGCGAAGCGCCCGGCATTGCAAAGGCGCAATGCCGGGCGGCGCCAAATATATGGCCGGCCGAATACCTTATGAGCGCCCGGCTCCAGGTAGAGGCCGATATTCAGTCCTGCCTTGGATTCAAGGTCGTTGCATCAACGGCCTACCCTCACTCGTACCGCCTTGGTGTATCCGCCGCGGCTTCTATGGTTTTCCAGGCGGTTCGGATTCATGCTGAAAGGCTGGAATGTGCCCGCGGAGTCGGAGGCGCCCTCGGGACAGTCTAGGCTGCATTGGCACTCTGGCGGACGCGGACGCGACTGCGCTGGCTTCGTTATCGCTGCGCTTTGGTTAGCGGCGCCCGCACGTGGTAGCCCTGTTCCCTTAACGTATAACCTGCGGCACCACCGGCTGCCGCACCGACCACGAAGGCGCAGCCCTGCAGGGCACCCAGCATCGTCAATACGATTACAAATTTCAAGATCTTCAGTCGAGACATTTGCGTTCTCCTATTTCCCCCGGGGATCACATTAGGTGCAAGTCGTTCTTGACCGACTTTACGCCAGCCACGCTACGGGCACGTTACCCGCTTCCTCGGGTATCTATCCCGGCGTCACTGCAAGCTGCTGGAGCGTAAAGTAGAAACTGGCGCCCTCGTCAGGGCGTGACTTGGCCCATATCCGACCGCCATGACGCTCGATGATGCGTTTGGCTGTCGCTAGCCCAATTCCTATCCCTTCGTATTGACTGTCGCCGTGCAGGTGCTGAAATGCGCTAAAGAGCCTGTGTGCATGCTGTTCGGAGAAGCCAACACCGTTGTCCTTGATTTCGACCACAATTGCATCGCCGCTTCCAGCCCTTGCCGTCACTTCAATTACCGCCGGATTGCGCTGCTGCGAGAATTTGATCGCGTTTGACAGTACATTTTCAAACACGACTCTCAGTAAAGCGGGATCGCCAGCCACCTGCGGAAGTCTTCCGATCTTCCAATGTATTCCAGGCGAGTGTTCAGCCACTCCAAGCGCAAGGCGTGCGCTAGCCACGATCAACTCCAGATCGGCGGCGCGGCAGTCGCTTTGATACAGTTGGCTGGAACGCGAGAACATAAGCAGGTCATTAGTCAGCTTGGTAAGACCGGCCGCCGAATGCGCGATGCGATCCAGGCGCATTGCCATCGCGTTCAATTCGGCCATGTCATCGCGCACCTGCGCCGCAAGCGTTTCGATATTGCGCAGCGGCGGCCCCAGGTCGCGCGAGATCAATAGCGTAAAGTCATCCACGAGCTCGTTATCCATGTTCTGGTCATCGCGCTGCGTGCATTTGGATTCGTCTGTGTTATCCACATGTGCCGGGCGCTTCGGCGCCATTGCACGCTCGCGCATGCCGAACGGTTCTTGCTCGACGCGCTTGCGCTCGGTGATGTCGGTGACCACGCCGCCCAGGGCGGTAATTCGGCCATGCGCATCGCGAATCGGAAACTTGCACACAACGCTGATGTGCCGGCCATTTCGATACCCTGCGGTTTCTTCGAATTCCAGTGCCGCGCCGGCCGCGATCACGCTGGCATCGTTGGCCTGGAAGCGCGCAGCCTGCTCTGCGGAAAAGATTTCGGCATCAGTGCGCTCCAGTACCGTGTCCCGTTCCAGACCGAATGAGCTGCAGAACTGGTCGTTCACGTACTGGTAGCGCCCGTCAAGGTTTTTGATGAACATGAGGGAGGGGCTATGGTTCATGAAAGCCTCGAGCCTCGCTTGGCTCTCCTCGAGGCGCTGCGCGGCCTGCCTACGCTCGGTAAGGTCGCGCGTCACTTTGCCAAAGCCGCGTAACTTTCCGGATTCATCACGTATGGCGGTAATGACGACTCCCGCCCAGAATCGCGAACCGTCCTTGCGTACACGCCAGCCTTCGTCCTCGAATCGGCCGACGGTCCTTGCCGCTTCCAGTGCCGCATCGGGTTTGCCGGAGTCTATGTCTTCGCGCGTGTAGAACTGGGAGAAGTGCCTGCCGACGATTTCATCTGAGCGGTACCCCTTCATGCGCTCTGCGCCCTGGTTCCAGCTTGCCACGCGACCTGCCGGATCCAGCATGTAAAGGGCGTAGTCCTGCACACTTTCGACCAGCAGGCGGAAACGCTCGTCGCTATGGTAAAGTCGGTCGACGACGCGCTTGCGCGATAGGTTGTTCGTCCTGGCCATGAATTCCTCCGTTGCTGCGGCGTCCGATGCGTTGCTGGACGCCGATAGGTCCGTAGCCAAGTTAGGCCGTGGATCAAGGGGCCATCTGGCTTACGGTGCCAGCGTAAAGTTCTGCGTCGCATCCGCCGCAGAAACATCAATAGCGGCAGACGACTGTGTCGTGTAGCCGTTGGCGGAGGCCTCAATGGTGTATTTACCTGCCACCGCAGTTTGTGCTGCGAGCGCAATCGGCAGTGTCGCGCTGTACTGGCCGAGCAGCGGCGCGGCGACGGGCAAGGTCAGCGAATAAGCGCCGGTCGTATCATCGGCGGCCACGAACTTCACCGTCACGACCGGTGCGGTGCCGAAGGTTTGCTTCGCTGCCACGTAGGCGGTTTCGGTCGTGCTGGTTGGATTCAACACGGCCGTGCCGCTGACATTGTGAGTGACAGACACCGGCAGCGTGATCGGCGCGGCGTCGGTGCTTAAATCGACGACGCTGGTGGTGCTCGCGACCGGCACTGCGGCAATGACTGCGCTGGCATAGCCGTCCGCGGTCAGGACGACATCGTAGTTGCCGGGCGCGAGGCGACTAAGGAAGAACTTGCCGGTTTGCGCGTTCGGCGCAGTCGATTGAACGATGACGCCGTCCTGCTGCGCCGTAACCATGACGTTGCTGCCGAGCAGCGCGGGATCGACAAAGCCGTCTATGCCGTTCAATGCAGAGGGAACCACGGTGATGACGGGTTTCAGCGCGTAGGTGCCGTTGCCGCGCGTCACGATGGACTTGCAGGCGTTGAAATCGAGCACCAGATCGACACGCTGTCCGGCCGCCACGTCGAATTGATTGATCAGTTTGATTCCGCTTTGCACCGCACTCGGCGTAACCAGCGCGGTCTCAGTCCCGCCCGTGGGGACAACCGAGTTGGCGAAGCCCGCGCCGGTGTTCGGGTCCAGCACCAGGCGCAATTGCGTGTAATGCCCCGCTGCCAGCGGTGTCTCGCCAAGGCTGTCGAGCACGCCGTTGTTCAGGCTGAGCAAATCGATTTTTTGCGCCGGGTTCAGCGTAATGTCCGTCCAGCCGGAGTCGGTGTCGGAGGCCGAACTGCTTTGGTTCACGCGCACTTTGTCAACGGTCACATACACCTTGTCAAAGCCGCAGGCCGGCGCATCGGTTAGCGAAACGCCGAGCGTGCCTGCTGAGGCAGCGCTGCCGCCACTACCACCACCACCGCTGCCGCACCCGGCGACAAGTGCAGCCAGTAGCGCTGCCAGCAACCATGCCAGTGCCTTGAACTGGATTCCGAAGCGTTTCATTTTGATCCTCCTGTTTCTTTGATACTGAACGGGTTCGAGCTGAGTTGTAGGATGAAAATCCGCACGCATCATGCGAAGCGTGCTTCGCGCATACCCACATAAGAGCATACGTTTGCAGGCATGCGCCGCCTGCGTACTTGTGCACACCATGCTGCGCTTTTTCAATGCGAAGGAACCGGGCCCGGTCGCATTGCGGATCACGCTTGCTCGTTTCGCGACCTCTTGGCCGCTCGCGCGGGAACTGCCTGTCCGGCGCAGAGAATAAAAGCGCCCGCAATGTTCGGGCGGGCGTAAAACCGGCACGGCCATCATGGATGGAGGGTTTGGCTCGTGACCGGCCGGGTGAAAATGCAGGCATTCGTAAGGCGGGGAACATCGTCGATCCGCAGCAACACGAATACGAACGCGGGGACGCCGATGAATTTACGCCCGTCTGCAAGGCTTCGATCGTTTTCACGATGTCCCTTACCTCATCGTTGGTTAATGTATCGACGCACGCTTTCGCACTCCAGATCGCGCAGGGGCCTTTGTGGACGTCAGTCGGCCCAGCTTGCGGTGGTATCGTTGGAGGTCGACACCGTTGCCGCGCAGGAGGGCGCATTGGTCGCGTCGAGATAGCAGAAGCTCACGATAAGAAATCGAATCACGTTTTCATCCAATGTTTCCACGGTTGTTCCCTTTCTCTCAATTGTCTGGCAGACGCCTGCAGCGGTTGGCCCTAGTGTCATAGTTGCAGCAGCAGTTTCAAGATGTAAAACGTTCCAGCGAACGTGCCGATGGCCACCAGCAAATGATCGACCGCGTGCGGACCGATGCTGTCCAGCCAGAATTTACCGGCGATGAGCCCAAGCACCCCGACTCCGAGGCAATAGAAGCTGGTTGGCTGATTGCGCCCGATCAGATCGACAATCCAATAGAGCCACCCGCGGGGCCTGAGCAGATTCCATGCGATGCAGCCGACACCGGTCCACATGAGGCCAGCCAGCAATAGCCACGTGAGCCACTCAAGCGATCCTTTCGCTCTGTATTCCATCGTCCCCTCCGACAACGCCGCGATTTTGTGATTCACGATTTGGCAAGCACCGTTCCGTCGACGACGCGTACGCGCTCGCCGACCCTGACCGCAGGGGCGGTGGGCTGCGGCAGCGTGCGGATTGAGCCGTCATCCATGTGTACTGTGACCCGGTAGCTGTAGTGCTCCTTCGCGTTCTTCTCGATTTCGTTGCCGGCGAAGGCGCCACCGGCGGCGCCGAGAATGGTCATTGCGGTGTTGCCACTGCCGCGCCCGATCTGATTGCCGACCAGGGCGCCTGTCACGCCACCGGCAACTGCGCCAAGTCCGGTTGCATCACCTTTGATTAGGACAGTATGGATCGAGGCGACTGTGCCGCAGGTGTCGCACATGTTCGCGTACGCCGGGAGTTTGGGCATGCCGTTGTTGCTATGCCCCGTGCCGGCGGCGATTCGTGCGCTTGTTGGCGCTGGCGCCGCTCCGTCGGTCTTGTCGGAGTGAGCGTTCGGCAACAGGCCGCCGATTGCGGCAGCACCCACCAGGCTGACAACCATCACGGATGCGGCGGCGCCCAATACGAGGGGATGTGCCTTATGTATGATGCTAGTCTCCACGTCGGTTTCTCCTTCAGCTGCCGGATGAAGTGCTGCAAGTACTTTGTAATATTAGGCCCGAGAGCCACTCACTTAGCTGTCGCGCCCGAATGATGCGTTTCTTATCGCAAATGCCATGCCAAAAATCAGTTTTAGCCGAAAATCAGGGAGTTAGATAATTTATTGCCTGGCCATAACATCTGTTCGGCAAACCATGTGTGGTCCGTGCACGACAGCATGACCCCAAGTGGCACGCAAATAATTGATTCACTGTGACTATCATTTGTCGTCTATAACGGACAAAAGCATTAAATGTTGGGGCTGCGCAGCACTATCGATAGGCCTTATCAAACGAGCCACGGCGCGCAAGCGCCCGCAAAAATCGTTGTGCGCGAGGGAACCGGTTCAAGCGCCTGTTTGTGTTGCAAGGTTAAAGCGGCGCCGGCGGGCTCATGGCCGCCGAATGCGCTTTCTTTCGGCCGTAGGTTTCGAACATTCCGAACCGCCTGAACCAAGCGACGTCGGTGGCAAGCAAACTGTTTTGGGCGTGACCTATTTTCCTATTCAAATCCGCGGGCGCTATACGCAGTCGAAGAGTGTTGGAAGCGCACATGAATTTCGGCACACCAAAGGCCAACGGCGCCGCGTGCCCTCCGTCCATTATTCATCGTGGTGTTCGGATAACGCTGAAGCTCGGCCACTTATGAGTAATCTGGGCCCGCGGTTCGAGCCCGGGTTGCCCTAGCGCGGCGTGGGCAAGTCGGCGCTCGCCGGTATGACGCCTTCTTCAGTGACTGAGCGTATATTCGCCGAAGGCGCGGGAGGAATAACCGGTATACCGGCACCGTTGATCGGGACGCCGAGTGTGGCGCGCCCGCATTCATTGCCGGCTTCATCGCGATAGACCAGTTCATTGGTATCGAAATCGTATTCCGGGTGGCATGGCTGGCTCCATTGTTCCAGGAAATGCATATAGAACGGGATGTAAAGTCCTTCGCGCGGATTTTGGCGCTGCAGTGCAAATACGTATTCGGGCTGATGCCTCACTTCGAACCCGGTATGGCAATGCTGTACCCAGACGTGATCGCCGAGAATGATCACCTTCCAGAATGGCTCATGCTCGTAGAATTTCAGTGTGATCTTCTTACCGGCTTTGCGCAGTTCCGCGAGACAGGCGATGCTGGCCTCGATTTCCTTGTGAAAAGACAACAGTGTGATGTCCGGAGGCAGGGAATCGACGCGCCGGCGCAAGCCTGTTCCGATCGGATTGAGCAGCATGACGCGAATTTCGTAGGCGGACTGCAATGCCCCCAGAAGCAGGCTTCGGTCTTCGACCAAGGTATCGTATCCGGTCAGTGTCAAAATGTAAGCATCGCGTGCCACCGCAAGCCGCTTGACCAGCGCCCGCTCACGTCGGTGCGACAGCCAGTTGCGCCGGTCGTTGCGCGCGTGGACAAGCGCGATCAGCTTTGCCATCGCCACTCGCTGTCGGTTGTCCCAGACTATTTTTGCAAAATTGAACAGCAGCACCATAGTCGAAGCCATACCGATTTCGGTGGCGAGCAGCAGATTCGCGTCGTGCTCGACCATCGGCCACCACTCATAGAGGACGTAACTGGCGGCCTGCGGTAGGGAAAACGCTATTGCCACTGCGAGCACGGTGATAATCCCGTGCGACAGAATCTGCCGCAGGCTCAGCAGCAGGGCCTGCGGCCGGGTACTATCGTGCATTATTGACCTCCTTGCTCCGTCGACGATCCGAATGCGGGCGCGAGGCGAGGCAGTGCCGAGAGCCGACGCTGCCCGCGTGCGCGTTGCAAATCTGACACGCCTGACACGCAAAATGAAAAGCGCCCGCATTTTGAGTACGGGCGTGAAACCGGCACGGCCATGAGGGACCCCCCGCGGCAGAATAGTTGACGCCTCGATAGAATCTGAACCTTGGGGGCGATAAGGAAGAAGGATGGCTCGATACGGACAAGCATTTAGAGACAGAGCGGTAGCGCGGTTGCTGCCGCCGGAGAGCGCCGCGGTGGAAGTGGTTGCACGCGAGATCGGTATTGGGGCGAGGACGCTGGAGCGCTGGCGCGAGCAGGCGCAGTCCAGGCCCGCCCGCGGGCGGGCCTGGACTGCGGCGGGCCGGCTTGAGGCGGTAATCACCACCGCGGGGATGGACGAAGCGGGCAAGAGCGCGTGGTGCCGCGAGCATGGCCTGTATCCAGGCGAATTGGAAAAGTGGCGCGCGAGCGCCACCGCGTCGCTTGCCGAACCCGAGGAGGCGGGTGCCAGCCCGCAAGCCACGCGGCAAGACAAGAAGCGCATCAAGGAACTGGAACGCGACCTGCTGCGCAAAGACCGTGCGCTGGCCGAGACGACAGCGCTACTGGTGCTGTCAAAAAAAGTCGCGGCGATCTTCAACAAGGGAGAGGCCGAATGATTGGCCTCGGGGATCGCCAGGCGTTGGCCCGAGATATCCATAGCGCGCATACGGCGGGCGCGCGCTTGAAGCTTGCCTGCGAGACCGCCGGCATCGATGTGCGCACCCTGCAGCGCTGGAACGCCTCTGAAGGGCTCGTGGCTGGCGATGGCAGGCCGCAGGCCCTGCGCCCGGTACCCGGGCACGCCTTGAGCGAGGCCGAGCGGGCGCAAGTGCTGGCCGTGGTCAACGCGCCGCGCTTTGCCTCTGTGCCGCCGGCGCGCATTGTGCCCATGCTCGCCGATGAGGGCGTCTACCTCGCGAGCGAGTCCACCTTCAGCCGCGTGCTGCGCGAGCACGGGCAAAGCGCCCACCGTGGTCGCGCCAAGGCGCCCAAGGCAATAAGGCCGCCCACCACGCATATCGCCACTGCCGTGCGCGAAGTGTGGTGCTGGGACATGACCTATTTGCCCGCGCAGGTGATGGGACGTTGGTTCTACTTGTACCTGATCCTGGACCTGTACAGCCGAAAGATCGTGGGGTGGGAGGTACACGAGACTGACCACGCTGACCATGCCGCGCATCTGGTGCGGCGCACCGCGCTCGCCGAGGGCATTGCCGCCATGGGTACCAAGCCTGTGCTGCACGGGGACAACGGCTCCACGCTCAAAGCAACGACGGTCCTGGCGATGCTCAACTGGCTGGGCGTCAAGCCCTCGTACTCCCGGCCCCGCGTGAGCGACGACAACGCCTACGCCGAGTCGCTGTTTCGCACGGCCAAGTACCGGCCTGAGTTTCCCGTAAAGGGCTTTGCCGACCTCGACGGCGCTCGTGCCTGGGCGGCTGGCTTCGTGCGTTGGTACAACTTTGATCATCGTCATAGTGGCATTCGTTATGTCAGTCCGGCTCAGCGCCATGCGGGCGAGGATCACGCAATCCTGGCTGCCAGACATGCCCTGTACATCAAGGCGCGCGAACGAAACCCCGCCCGCTGGTCCGGTAACACACGTAACTGGTCGCCTGTAGGCGCCGTAACGCTCAACCCCGAACGCGACTGCATCATCAAGTCCCATTCGGTTAGCAACGATATTCAGCCGTTGGCTGCATGATTGAGGCGACAACTACCTTGACTCGCGCCGGGGAGGAAGGTTTACTTACTAACCGGCCGGGTGAAGCTGTAAACTTTCGTGAATCCAGGGATATCCATGACCAGCAGCAGAGCGAATATGAAGAACAGAACGCCAACGCATTCACCACCCGCCGGCAGGGCGTCAATTTCGCTTGCGACGGCCGGCACCTCGTCATCGCTCAACGCGGCGATTCGCGCTTTTTCTCCTGCGGGGGTAACGCCGATTTTTTCCAATCCGATACGCACGTTGTCGTGCGCCAGATAGCGCTGGAATTTTTGCCGCGGTGAATCTGCCCGGTTTGTGGCGATGATGCAGTAGGTCGGTACCATTGCGGCGTGCGCAGGTGTGACAGGCGCGTCGAACCAGAAAAGACGTGCAATAAGAAATCGAATCATGCTTTTGTCGAATGTTTGCAAGGTTGCCTTCGGCCTTGAAGATTTGGATTGGTCGATGCAATGCTCGGCCACCGCGGCGTCATCAATGCAGCAGCAGGCTCAAACCGAAAAGCGTTCCAGCGAACGTGCGCGGACCGATGCTATCGAGCCAGAATTTGCCGGCGAGCAGCCCTAGAACCGTAACTCCGAGATGGTAAAAACTGGTCGGCTGATCACGATCAGCCAGATCGGGGGCCCAATGGCCTCCGATTGCGGCAGCGCCCACCCGGCTCACAATCATAACGGATGCGGCGGCGCCCAATACGGGGGGATGTGTCTCATGTATGTTCCTCGTTTCCACGTCAGTTTCTCTTTCACCTGTCGCATGACGTCCTCCGCGTAATTTGTAAGATCAGACGGTCGACTAATCCGATGCCTGTCGTATGCGAATGACGGATTCCCTGGTGCAAATGTCGTGCCTGAAGGCGATTACACCAAGATATCCGCGAGTTAGCCGCGCGATTCCGTAGCCGAAGTATCTGTTTGCCGAATGATCTGTGGTCGATGGACGACGCATCAACCCGTCAGTAGACCGGAAATAATTGATTCATCGCGACTATTACTTGTCGTTTACAACCGACAACAGGATTTGATAAAACGGTGCCGAAAGACGTGCCGTCGGGCGTATTCGATAGCGGGACTAGCTCCGTTATCCAAATGCTGCACAGCGTGCCTCTGCCTCGGCACCTTGTGGCTTTGGCCGAGTGCGTTCCAGTTCGTCACAAGGCATATTGCGTGGGATCACTGCGCCCGCCATCCATGATCGACGACGCCAGCGGCGATACGCAGCAGGATCAGTGCGGCTTGAATGTACGACGACAATAGTCGACACCATCGCGCCAGCCCTGTACGAATAATGTGCCCTTGGCGGGAGGTCTTCTTCGGAGGCCAGACGTGTTGTTCAAGCTCGCGCAACCGGCGTTGAAACCGCTCTTATATTCGGAGGGGAAGCCGGAAAGGTTAATGGAATTCGCTACCTGCGAAGGTTTGGCGGCACCCGGGCGCGAAAACTGGGAGACGCAACCCGTCAGCACCAGGCAAAACGACAACAACAGCGCGGTTCCCGCGGCTGCAATACGTTCACTTGCGATGACCGCTTGTTCGCGATAAGCCATGAAGGACGCAAAGCAATGCGCATGCCTGCCGCGCAACCGGCGCCGCCGAATCAGTTGCTGTCGGATTTGAACATACCCGGCTCGAGCCCGTGGCGCTCGATCAGCTTGTAGAACTCGGTGCGGTTGCGTTGCGCGAGCTTTGCGGCCTGCGCGACGTTGCCTTGGGTGATCTTCAGGATGCGTACCAGATAGTCGCGCTCGAACGCGCGTTTTGCCTGGTCGAGCGGAGTCAGTCCGGATGTCTCATGGTTCAGCGCATCTTGCACCAACGACGCGGGGATCACGGCGCCGGTGCACAGGGCTACCGTCTGTTCGACCACGTTCTGCAACTGTCTCACGTTACCCGGCCACGGCGCCGCTACCAATTGCTCCATGGCGTCGGGTGCGAAGCCGTTCACTTCCTTGCGGTAGCGTGTCGTGACCTGCTTCAGAAAATGCACGGCGAGCGGGATGATGTCCTCGGGACGCTGTGCCAGTGCAGGGATGGTCAGCGCGACCACGTTCAGGCGGTAATAGAGATCTTCGCGGAACTGCCTTTCCGCGATGCGCCGTTCCAGGCTGCGGTGTGTGGCCGAGATGACACGTATGTCGACATCGGCGGTCTGGTTCGCGCCCACCGGTCGCACTTGGCGCTCCTGCAGCACACGCAGCAGTTTTGCCTGCAGCGCCAGCGGCATATCGCCGATCTCGTCAAGCAATAGGGTTCCGCCATCGGCGCTCTGCAGCAAGCCCTTGTGGTCGTAGGCAGCTCCGGTGAACGCGCCTTTCCTGTGCCCGAACAGCTCCGATTCCATCAATGCTTCCGGTATTGCGGCGCAGTTCACGGCGACGAACGGCCCGACAGCGCGGGCGCTGGCACGATGGATGGCGCGTGCGAGCAACTCCTTGCCGGTGCCGCTTGCCCCGTAGATGAAAACGCTTGCATCGGATTGAGCGACGAGCCGAGCGCGACTAAGCACGTCTTCCATCGCCGCGCTGGCGGTAACGAAGCCATCGCGCCAATTGCCGTCCGCCAATTGCACGTCCGCGACACTTACGCCCGCCGACAGCTTCAGCGCCTGCGCAACCTGTTCGAGCAAGGCATGATTGTCGAGTGGTTTGGGCAAAAAGCCGAAAACGCCGCGTTTGGTCGCGGTCACGGCTTCCGGTATGGTGCCGTGCGCCGTGAGGATGATCACCGGCAGAGTCGGCGCCGCATTGCGGATGGCTTCGAACAAGGCCATGCCGTCCATGCCGTCCATTTTCAGGTCGGTAATCACCAGCGCGGGGCGCGACGTCGCGATGGCCGCCAGAGCCTTTTGCCCGCCGTCCACCGCCTGCACTTCGTAGCCCGAGGCGGTGAGACGCATCGACAGCAGCTTGAGGATATCCGGATCGTCATCGACCAGCAGGATAAGGGGTTTGCCTACGCTCATTTGCAGTCGTTCATCAGTGTCTGGGTTGGCTTTCCCGCTCGCGTTGCAATATGGAGCGCTCGAGTTCTTTCAGCTCTTCGAGCTGTTTGCGCATGGTGCTGTCAGCTTCCGTCAACGCCTGGATCTGATTGCGCATCTGGCTGGCGTATCTTTGTTCGTTCGCGCGCTCGTTTAATTGCGCATAGAGTAGCCTGGCAAACGAACGCAGCGGGCTTGCCGCGCCGTTCGGTGCAGCGATTGGCTCGAGCAGGCTCGCGGCCCGGGCTATGTCCTGGACACTGGCGCCGGGTGTCGCGAGCAACAAGGCAAGCCGTATCCGGTTGTTCGCATCTTTGTCTTCCGTGTATGCCTGGTCGCTCGCGCTGTACTCGCGCCGTTGCTGCTCTGCCGTCATCGCCGCGACGCGCTGCGAGTAGTTGATTAGCTGAATTACCTGGTGCTCCTCCAACACCCTGTCGGGCAAGATATGGCTGCGTATCGCCGCGCAGCCTGCGAGCAGCAGCGCGATGAGGAATAGAAGGCCGTAGCGCATGGTTGCCTAAGCGGTTCCAGGGGTGCGCAGTACAGGTAGACTGACGCGAAAATGCGCACCGGGCCCGCGGTTTGTGATCACTTCGATGTTGCCCCGATGGGCAAGCACGATTTCGCGCGCTATCGCCAAACCCAATCCGCTGCCTTTGATCCGTCCTTGATGGCCGAGCTTACCTTGGAAAAACCAGTCAAACACCCGTTCGCTGTCCTCGGCGGCGATACCGGGACCTGCGTCGTCCACCTCAACCAGGATTATATCGTTCTCGGTGCGCACGGCGAAGGAAATAGTGCCACCGTCCGGGGAATATTTGAGTGCGTTTGATAGCAGATTGTCCACGACTACGCGCAGCTTATCCGCATCTGCCGTCAACATGGAGGGGGTGAGGCTCAGGTTGAGATTCAGCTTGCGGGCGGCGATGGCGAGCTTGTGTTCTTCCGCCACCTCGCGCACGATATCTGCTATATCGACTGGACGGAGTTCGAGCCGGCTGACGCTATCGAGGGCCTGCTGGTGGCCCAGCAGGCCCTCGATCAGGTACTGTAATCGCAGGCTGTTGTGCCTGAGAATTTCGGCAATCTCGCCTTGCTGGCGATTAAGCGCCCCGCTCGATCCGTCCGCGAGCAGTTCGGAGCCTTCGCGCAGCGCTGTAAGCGGCGTTTTGAGTTCATGCGACACCTGATGCAGGAACTTTGTCTTTTGTTCCTCCAGTTCGATCAGCCGCTGCCTTAGCCACTCGAGACGCTGACCCAGATATACCAGATCCGCCGGACCATGCACGTGGATGCCAGTGGCGAACTCGGCGCTGCCAAGCTGGCGAATCGCGTGGTCGAGTTGACGTATCGGTTTGGCGATGAGGAATGCGAATAACGTGGCGATCAGGACGCCAAGCGGAATCGAGGCGGCGAACTGCCATAGCAGCGAGCGCTGGGCACGGCGGGCGGCCGCACCCATGTGCTCAATTTCACGGTCGATCAGACGATTGCTCTGCTTTAGCACGCCGTTTGCCAGTTCGGAAAGTTCGATGTAGCCTTCGATCAATTGTTTGCGCCCGGTGTCGTTGGCGTTTCCAGCGCCCAACTGCTCGAACAGGGCCTGCTCCTTGTCTATGGTCCGGTTCAACTCGCGCAATTGCGTGTCGCTGAGGGGCAACAGCGACATATCGCTGGTGGTTTGCTTGAAACTATGCCGCACTTTGGCGTACTCAACGAGCAACGAGTCGTCGCCGAGAATCAAATATTGGCGCGCCAGGCGCTCCATGGTTGTGACCTGCTCCATCAGCACGCGGCTGCTGCGCGCCGCCTCCGCCGCCTGCTCCACCGCCGTCTGGCTCTGGGTGGTGAGCTGGTCCATGTAGGCAGTCGCGTCGAGCAAGGCCAGGATCAGGGGCATTGAGACCAGCGCGAAGCCGAGCAGCAATAGCGTCAGGAATGATCCTGGATAGCGAAATCCCGACACTTTTAACGCACTCTTCATATGGCATTGGACATTGGGGCTTCAATTCAATGATAACAGCGCACGCTAACGCCAGCGCGCCGGCCGCGCCGTGTGCGGACCTGACTCAAGCTTGCGGCCGCAACTGCCAGATTTCACCGCCTTTATGGCAATCGGGTGACCGGGTCAGAATTGATCGCCAGGCCGGCAAAAGCACTGGTCCCAGCTCACGCTCTCGGCCCGTTCCATTGCTTAATCGACGAAATTGACAGACCCTGATGGAGCGGCTGCTTTCGGGTAACGGCGCTAGGCCAACGTCAGCTTTAGAGACAGATCGCCACCGGTTAAATCCGCAGCCGACAGCGGACTTTCTGAAGCGGGCAATTCAATCTACGGCCTTTTTTCAGTCTGCCATGCCCAACAGCCGGTTGAAGGCTTTGTCCAGTCTTTCGTTCGAACTCGCCAGTCGCCCTCTGGTGTACTTCATCCAGGTCTTGTCTGCGACCAGGGTCTTCCTGACCTCCGCCTGCATGTGCTCCACTCGGGCGGGTGGCGGACCCCCAATCCCCAATGCCGACGCGCGTCCTGGTAATGAACTCCGGCGAAAGCACTTGACGGACGTGTTCTTCCGTCATCGGCAGCTTCGCATCCGGAAGCCTAAAAGGCAACAGTGTCGGATCAACTTGCACCAATTACATATAATGGGTTCTTTGAAATTGCCATCAACGGGAGCAGCCATGCAGTTCGATCCAAAACGCAGTGATTTCACCCTGGGCATCATCGGCACCGGCGCCATGGGGCGCGGCATAGCGCAAGTCGCCACCACCGGCGGCATGCGCGTGCTGATGACCGACGCGCGCGCGGGCGCGGCGGCAGAGGCCAAGGCATTTGTCGCCAAGATGCTCGATCGCGCAGTGGAGAAGGGCAGCCTAAGCAAGGAGGCGCATGCGGCTGCTGTGGGCCGCCTCGAGGTGGTCGACGGCCCCGCCGCGATGGCGCCCTGCCATCTGGTGATCGAGGTCATTGTCGAAGACCTGGCGGCGAAGCAAGCCTTGTTCGCCCAACTCGAGGGCATTGTCGGCGCCGACTGCATCCTCGCCACCAACACCTCCTCGCTTGCGGTGACCACCATCGCCGCGAAGCTCAAAGCGCCGGAGCGCTTCGCCGGCATGCATTTCTTCAACCCGGTGCCGCTGATGAAACTGGTCGAGGTGATCGACGGCGTGCGCACGGCGCCCGAGGTGGGCGACGCCTTGATGGAGGTCGGCCGGCGCATGGGGCGCGAGCCGGTGCGGGTGAAAGATGCGCCGGGCTTCATCGTCAACCAGGTCGGCCGCGGCTTCGGCGTCGAAGCGGCGCATATCGCTTCGGAGGGCATCGCCGGCTTCGTCGACATCGATCGCGTCATGCGCGACGTAGCGGGTTTTCGCATGGGCCCGTTCGAACTGATGGAGCTTACCGGGCTCGACGTGAGCCAGCCCGCCAGCGTCGCCATCTACGAGCAGTGCTATCACGAGCCGCGCTATCGCCCGGCGCAACTGATGCGCAGCCGTTACGAGGCAGGCATTTTCGGGCGCAAGACCAACAAGGGTTTCTACGACTATGCAGAGGGCAAGGCGGTGGTGCCGGCCGAGCCCGCGGCGCCTTCCGCGCGGCCGCAGAGCGTCTGGCTAAGCCACGCCGAACCCGACGGCCATGCCGTGCTCGCGGCGCTGCTGAAGACGATGAACGTGCCGCTGGAGAGCGGGGCCATACCCAGCGCGCATGCGCTGATCCTGGTGACCCCCTACGGCGACGATGCGACTGCTTGCGCGGTGGAGCAGGGCCTGGACGCGAAGCGCACGGTAGCCGTGGATACGCTATTCCCCATGGTCAAGCGGCGCACCATCATGACCACACCCGTCACCGATCCCGCTTATCGCGATGCGGCGCACGGACTGCTCGCGAGTGATGGCGTGCCGGTGACGGTGATCAAGGACAGCCCGGGGTTCGTCGCCCAGCGCATCGTGGCCCTGATCGTGAACATAGGCTGCTATCTCGCGCAGAGCCGGACCGCGGCCCCGGCCGACGTCGACAAGGGCGCGACGCTGGGGCTCAACTACCCGCACGGACCCATGGCTTTCGGCGACGTATTGGGACCGGCCAAGGTGCTCAAGGTGCTCGACAACATGATGAAGCTCTACGCCGATCCGCGCTACCGGCCGAACCTGTGGCTGACGCGCCGCGCGCGCCTGGGGGTGTCGCTGCTGACGCCGGACAGCTGATCGCGCTCATGTGCCGAATGTCAACAGACCCTATGGCAGGCGGACGGCGATAAGGTGGCCGTCGCCCAAGGCACCCGCGTCGCTACGCGGGTGCAGGGACGCGGTGACGGCGCGCGCGCGCCAGCAATTCTTCCCACAGCGTGTCCATATGCTTGCGGAACACGGTGTCGGCATCGGCATGGAGCACGTACCAGCCGCCGGCGTTCAATTCGAGCGCCAGCTGTCCGGGCGCCCATCCGGCGTAGCCGTTGAAGAAACGCAGCTGCTCGGGCGGGGCGTGCAGCAACTCCTCGACCACTGCCGGATCCAGGGCGAAGGACAGATCGCCGAACACGCGTAGCGCACCCGCCGGGTTCTTCTTCGCGCGGAATATGGCGAACAGCTTCGCGGCTTCCACCGGACCGCCGAGGTAGAGCGGCTCGGTGAAGCGCTTCAGCACGTCGTTGCCGGGCAGGATCTGCGCGAGCGAGTGCGGTCCGGGTCGATTGATGATGAAGCCCACGTCGCTGCCGTCCTCGGCCCGCGTGACCAGCACGACGGCATGGCGGAAATTGGGATCGACCAAGGCCGGCGAGGCGACCAGAAACACCGCGTTTGCGGAATCGCCGCTTCCCGCCGCTGCGATGGGCGATGCCGCCAGCAGGACCGCGAGCAGCAGTAGCCGCCGCAGGCTCATCGCGCGGCCTGCACTTGCGCGTGCCGAAAGCAGCCGACAAGATGGTCGTTGACCATGCCCGTGGCCTGCATGAACGCATAGCAGATCGTCGAGCCCACGAACTTGAAACCGCGCAGCTGCAGGTCCTTGCTCATCGCATCGGATTCGCGCGTGCGCGCGGGCACCTGTTTCATGTTGCGCCTGCGATTCTGTTTCGGCTTGCCGCCGACGAAGCGCCAGACATAATCGTCGAACGATCCGAATTCTTTCTGTACCGCGAGGAAGGCCTTGGCGTTTTGTATGGCGGCGGCGATCTTGAGCCGGTTGCGCACGATACCAGCGTCGGCGAGCAGGCGCGCCACCCTGTGCTCGGAGTAGCGCGCGATCTTGCACACATCGAAATCGTCGAAGGCCTTGCGGTAGTTGTCGCGCTTGTTGAGGATGGTGGACCAGGACAGGCCGGCTTGCGCGCCTTCGAGGATCAGGAGTTCGAACAGCGCGCGCTCGTCATGCAGCGGCATCCCCCATTCCCGGTCGTGGTAGGCGCGGTAGGCTTCGCTGCCGAGGCACCAGGGACAGCGCTTGTTGCCGTCGATTTTGCTCATGGGCGTATCATAGCGTCGCCGCGCAAACCGTGCATCGGGGCGTGCCCAAGCGGCC
>Ga0307375_10002881_pt1 | contig 17306 bp, 16 predicted proteins | sample TR1MG_FD_202531 | JGI IMG/M metagenome (GOLD analysis project Ga0307375, IMG submission 202531) | Soil microbial communities from Risofladan, Vaasa, Finland - TR-1 | ecosystem: Environmental > Terrestrial > Soil > Coastal area > Acid sulfate soil | place: Finland: Risofladan, Vaasa | collected... | reverse complement strand
GAATCCGGTCAAATCCTTATAATGCGTGGCTTGTTCATTCCCTGATAGCTCAGTTGGTAGAGCGACGGACTGTTAATCCGCAGGTCCCTGGTTCGAGTCCAGGTCGGGGAGCCAGATAGATAAAGGCTCGGAAGGTTTCAATACTTTCCGAGCCTTTTGCTTTTGTGTAATTCCTGTGTAATTGCGCCAGCAATTATGCGGAACTCTTCCTGTAGCGTTCCGCCAGCTTATCCATTGCGCTTTCGATATGTGTGCCATTCTGGTGGCTGTAGCGTTCTACCATGCTCAGGTTCTTGTGGCCGGAAATCCGTTTCACCGTTGGTAAATCCACTCCTGCCTGTACCAGATGCGTGATAGCCGTATGGCGTAGCGTGTGCCGCACAACCTGCTTGGCATCCAGCCCAGCATTCGTCACCACGCGCCGGAAAGGCTTGTCCAGGTTGACCGTGTGCCCTTCCTTCGCGCCGGGTGACGGGAACAGCCACGGCGTTCCCGGTTGCAACACCTTCACGTATTCGGCCAGGAAGTCGGCAAGGTGCGCGGTGATGGGCTGTTCCCGTGCGCCTGCCTTGGCTTTCGGAATGAAGATCGTGCGCCGTTCCAGGTCGATGTGCTCGCGACTGATGCCGAAAATCTCGCTGCGGCGCATGGAGGTTTCCAGGCCGATGAGGATGAACGGGTAAATCTGGATATTCTGGTCTTCCTGGGCCGCTTTCAGCAGCCGTTCAATCTGATCTATCGTCAAATAGGTAATCCGCCCACTGCTCTCCTTCAAGCGTTTGATGGCTGCTGGCCGGTGATCCAGCCAAGTCCATTCCACGGCCTTGGTGAACAGGTGCGATAGCGCCGCCAGTTCGCGGTTGATGGTGCCCGGCTTGGTCTTGCCTTCTTTATAGAGCGGCTGGCCGTCCTTGGTGACGTTGTGCTGGGCATCCTCATCCAGGCGCTGCTTCTTGTAGCGCTCCACGTCGAAAGTGCTGATTTTCGATAATGGCAAAGCGCCAAAGAATGGCACGAGGTGCATTTTCAGCCGGTAACGCTTCATCTTGAGGTCTTTGCCGCCTTCCTGCTCCAGCTTGACCAGATATTTATCTGCGGCATCGGCAAAGCCCAGCGCGATCTTGCGCCCCTTGGGCAGATTGAGCCGTCCGGCCTTGGCATCCTGCCGGGCTTTCTCGATGAATTCTTCCGCCTGGGTGCGCGTGGTGCCATCCGATTCGCGGCCAATCACGCGGTGGATGCGCTGCCCGTCCACCATGACGTTGACGGTAAACACGCCATCGTTATTGGCAAGACGCTCGAAGGTGATTCCATGCTCGTTGACCTTCTCGCCGGGCGCGAGTTTGCGCATGAGCGGACGGGTGAGCTTGATATATGTCTTGGCCATGTTGCCCTCCTAAAATGGGATGTCGGCGTCAAAATCATCAAAGGAGCCAGCTTTAGGTTCAGTCTTCTTTTTGACCCATGTTGGCAAGCTTGATTTTTCAGCCTCGCCCTTTGCCACGGCGTTGAATGTCTCCCAGTGCTCCCGGAGCCGTTCCAAAATCAGGCTGTTCTCTTCAATGTGCCAAGTCCATTCACCGTTTCCCTTGTCATGACGCCCCTTCCAAAGCAGGCCATTTTCCCGGACAAGTTTCCAAAGGGTCTGTTCTTCATGTGTGAGCATGTCTGGGTAGCGGATAGCCAGTTTGGCAAAACGGTCGGGATCATCAACATCCCATAAGTTTGCCGCCTCATCGGCGATTGACTTGTCATTCTGGCCGCCAAAAGTTTTGTCCTCGTCTATAAGCACACGATTTAGGCTTTCCTCGATTGCCCACTCGATATAGCTTGATACCGTGCGCCGCTGTTTCCTGGCCGCAAGTTCGGCCAGATACCGCAATTTAGGGTCAAGCCGCACCGTCACTGTTTCCGAGCGTGAAAGCTTGCCGCCCCCGCTTTTGCGCTTCTCCTGTTCAGCCATTTTCATATCCTCCACGTCAAAGATTCCAATTCGTTCTAGTTAATTCTAATGGCACACGTGTTCTATTGCAACACATATTTATATGAGTTATTCTTGTGCTGTCTTTCAACACACATAAAGGTGGCGCAATGAATGATCTTATCCAACGCAAAGAAGTAACGCTGTTCCCTGATGGCCGGATGGACACCAAGAACGCATCCACCTACACCGGGCTTTCCGAAAAAACGCTGGCCATGATGCGCTGCAACGGCAACGGGCCGAAGTTCGTTAAGCGAGGCCGGATTTTTTATTTCATGGAGGACGTGGATACCTGGCTCAATGCGGGCGGTCGTTGCACCAGCACGGCGCAAGCACAACAAAGCGCGGCATAAGAGCGCTGCCGCGCATGATGCCGGAACCGAACCTTCAACAGGCGCAAGCCTTTCTGGCTTTGCTGGCCGGGGATGAAGCCGTCACCTTTCAAACTTTCGACGAAGGCGCAACCCAAAACCCACGGCCTGCGCGCATTCTGCACGGCAATCTTGAAGAACACGGCGCAACCCTTGCCAGCCTCAACGCACAGGGAGCCGGTGTATTCGTCATGGTCAACCGTGGCGATGGGCTGGGGCGCAAGGCGGAAAACGTCACTACCATTCGGGCGCTATTCGTCGATCTTGACGGCGCACCGCTGGAGCCGGTGCTGGCCTGTGGCCTTGATCCCCATATCGTCATTGAATCCAGCCCAGCGCGCTATCACGCTTACTGGCTGGCGGACGACTGCCAGCTTGACCGCTTCACCCCGCTGCAAGCCGCCATCGCCGCCAAATTCAACGGCGACCGGGTGGTCAAGGATTTACCCCGCGTCATGCGCCTGCCGGGGTTCTGGCACCAGAAGGGCGAACCGTTCCAGACCCGCATCATCAATCAAAACCCTGTCGCGCCTTATGCCGTCGCCGACCTTATTGAACGGCTTGAGATGAATGCCCATCCCACGGCGCAAACCGCTGGCATCACCACGCCGCAAACATTGACCTTCGACCGCAAAAACGCCATTGCCGGATTCGCTCAAGGCAATCGGGATGATAGCCTGTTCCGCTATGCGTGCAGCCTGCGCGGGCGCGGCGTGGAAAAGGAAGAGGCACGGCTTTTGGTGCAGGCAGCAGCAGCCAACTGCCTGCCAGCAATGCCCGAACCTGATGCCACCAATTGTTTGGATAGCGCATGGCGCTATGACAGCGCGCGCACCGAGCACCTGACCGATGTCGGCAACGCCATGCGGCTGGTAAGCCTGCATGGCAACGACCTGCGCTATGTCCCGGAATTCAAGAAATGGCTGGTGTGGGACGGCGGGCGCTGGCTGATCGACGGGGTTGGCGAGATCATGCGCCGGGCAAAGGACACTGCCGCCACCATCTATGTCGAAGCCAAGAACGCCTCGCAAGCAGGGGAGCAACCAATGGCCGACAAGTTGGCATCCCATGCAGGCAGAAGCCAAGCCGTGCTAAAGCTCAAGGCCATGATCGAACTGGCGCAGTCCGAGCCGGGCATTCCGGCGCGCACCACCGAACTGGACAACAACAATTACCTGCTGGGTGTGGCCAACGGTGTCATCAACCTGGAAACCGGCGCACTGCGCGAGCCTCGCCGCGAAGACCTGATCACCAAGCGGGCGCTGGTGGCCTATGATCCCGATGCTCATGCCCCGTTGTTCCTCGCCTTTCTCGACCGCATCATGGGCGGCAACTCGGCGCTGATCGGTTTCATCCATCGCGCCGTGGGTTACAGCCTCACCGGCCTCACCGATGAGCAATGCCTGTTCTTCCTTCATGGCAGCGGCCAGAACGGCAAGAGCACCCTACTCACCGCCATCAAGGAATTGCTGGGCGACTATGCCATGCAATGCCCCGCCGAAACACTCATGGTCAAACAGGGCGGCGGCATCCCCAACGACATCGCCCGGTTGCGCGGTGCGCGCATGGTCGCCACCTCAGAAACCGAAGATGGACGCCGCTTTGCGGAAACCATGATCAAGCAACTCACCGGCCAGGACACCATCGCCGCGCGCTTCCTGTTTGCTGAATACTTCGAGTTCATCCCCAATTTCAAAATCTGGCTGGCGGCAAACCACAAGCCCGTCATCCGGGGCGACGATTTCGCCATCTGGCGGCGCATCCGCCTGATACCCTTTGCCGTCACCATTCCGCCGGAAGAGAAAGATGGAAAACTGCCGGACAAGCTGCGCGCCGAATATCCCGGCATCCTTGCGTGGGCAGTGCAAGGCTGTTTGGAATGGCAGCGCCAAGGACTCAATCCGCCGCCCGAAGTGCTGGCCGCTACCGAGGAATATAAGAGCGAAATGGATTTGATCGGCAAGTGGATCGAGGAATGCTGCCTCACCACACCCCACGCCACTGCCAAGGCTGGCGCACTGTATGGCAGCTACAAGCGCTGGGTGGAAGACAATGGCGGCTTCCCCCTGTCCAGCACTAAGTTCGGCCTCAAGCTGGGCGACAGGGGCTTTGCCAAGGAAAAATCCGGCACGGTCGTTTATCGCGGCATTGGCCTGCTGGATACTTCGGACAGTTGGGATGGTTTTTCAGGAAGTACCCATGACACCCCCTACACAAGCAGGGATTCAGCGAAACCCTCCCAACCCTCCAAACTGTCCGGCGACGCCTATTTGGCGGCAAGCCAGGGGGAATAATAACCCTTGTCATAAACAGCGCAATGATTCAGACTCGCAAACACTTTTGCTTGGAACAGCCCGGCAATGCTGCGGTAGGCTCGGAAAAACATACAGAACTGCCAATAAATGACGATAAATATTGCGCTCATCACCAGTGAAGCCCTAGTGCTCGGCTGCGACAGCATTTCAAGCGTGACCCAGTATTTGCTTGACCCTTGGTCCTTCATTACACGTGACGAGAATGGTGAGATCGTCGTCGATGAAGCAAACCGTGTCTCGGCCCAGTTTGACTATGGCGCTCTCGTACCAGTGGTAACAAATGCCTTCGGCGGCGTCACAAAAATGTTTCGCCTATCGACTGGCCATGTTGAAGTGGCGGCAACTACAGCCGGTCTTGCCAAACTCAACGAACAGACAATACGGGGCATTGCTGTTGAATTCTCTCATCAGCAGCACAATGAGGTATCCGTCAAGGAAGTAGCAACAAATTTTCTGTCATTCATAAAGGCAAAATTTGACGCACACTGCGCGGAATCTCAAACGCCGTCTGAATTCCAAGGTGATATTGAATTTTTGCTCGGTGGATTCGGAGAAAACGACAGCTTTCCATCGCTTTACCGCATCAAGGTCAAAGAGAATTTCCTTGAATGTGTTTATGAAAATGGTAAGAGTGGGTTGGCTTGGGCTGGTCAATCAGATGGGGTCGAACGTCTGATTTTTGGCGTAGATAGCCAGATGCGTTCACAAATCACCCTCGAAACAAACCGCCTGATTGATAGCGCGCACCAGAACATGAAAGAGGCTATGCTTAGAGTCATCGGTGACGTTCTTCAGGCTGCGGGAATAACGAGCTTCCCGGAAAACATCAATACGGAACTACCGCCAGTACCTGTTGCCGAATTACCATGGAGTCAGTTTAGGCTAGATGTAGATTTTGCCAATCTACCTCTACAGGATGCTGTTGATTTCGTGTCTTATCTGGTAAATTTGCAAAGTGGCCGGTCAAAATTTGTGCGTGGCGTAGCCACGGTGGGGGGAAGAACCCACATTGGCATCATCAATAAGGGCGATCCGCTAAAAATGCTGAATGAACCGGAAATCTCACATAGGAATGTTGGATTCACAAATGATTACTAATTCACGCAGTGGTTCTCTTCCAAGCACAAGGCCAGGTGAGGTCAGAGTTGGCCCATCCCCATCAATTTCAGGCAGCACTGCTGGGAAGGATGGAAATGTGACCAACAAACCCTTTGTTGCACGGGAACGCATTGTCATGGATCAGGGAAAACTTCGGATAGTGCAAGCCCGCTAGCCTCGGGATGCGTTTTCATTGATCAACCTACACCCGTCCATTTGGCGGGTGTTTTGTTTTTTGGCGAACATTTTTCCGATGTCATGAAAAGTCATTGCGGTAAAAAGAAACTTGCGCCCATGAACAACTCCCGCTAGCCTAAATCTCTTTTGCAATGCCGGATTTGCGAAAAAATTCACCCTGGCAACGCACCGGCTAAAAACAAATACAGGAAAGCGCCAACATGGCAAAGCTGACAGAACAAGAACAACAAGAAATCATCCGTTTTCTGGAATCGGGGAAACCGCTGCCGGACAAATACCGCTTTCTGCTGTTTGATGACAAGCGCGAGGTCGAGCTGGTTTGGAACGGCAAGACCGGCGAGGTGTGCAACGTGGTGCTGCCGTTCCAGGTGATCGAGCAGGTGGACGAGCCGCGTTCGGAAAAGCCCGCCTCCCTGCAACTCGGCCTGTTCGACACCGATGCCCGTGGCCGCCAGCTCAAGGGCTGGACCAACAAACTAATCTGGGGCGACAACAAGCTGATTCTTTCCAGCCTGAAAAATGGCCCCCTACGCGAAGAAATCGAGAAACAGGGCGGCATCAAGCTGATCTACATCGACCCGCCCTTCGATGTGGGCGCGGATTTCTCCATGGATATCGAGATCGGCGGCGACACCTTCACCAAACGCCCCAACGTGCTGGAAGAACTGGCCTACCGCGACACTTGGGGCAAGGGCGCGGACTCCTTCATCTCCATGATTTACGAGCGGCTGGTGCTGATGCGGGATTTGCTCGCGGAGGATGGCAGTATTTACGTGCATTGCGATTGGCGGCTGAATGGAAATATCCGTGTCGTTATGGATGAAATATTTGGCTCCGCGCAATTTAGAAATGAAATTGTTTGGTGTTATACATCCGCGTCAAATCCCGGAAAGGATTTCCCAAAGAAACACGACACGATATTGCGTTTCAGTAAATCAGACAATTACTTCTTCAATAAAGACGCAGTTCGAGTTCCATACGATGAAAAGACAGTAGCTAACTATAAAGAGGGACTAGGCGGGTCGGGAACTTTTTACGACGGCGGTATCAAAAATACCGAGGGGGTTTTGAAAGATGGAAAAGTTCCGGAGGATTGGTGGGAATTAGCTATTTCGGCTCGTTATCCAATAGATGGTATTAAGCGAACCGGCTACCCAACAGAAAAACCAATTCCTTTGCTAGAACGCATCATCAAAGCCTCATCCAATGAAGGCGACTTAGTAGTGGATTTTTTCTGCGGTTCTGGCACGACTGCGGTGGTGGCGGAAAGGCTGGGACGCAAATGGATCACTAGCGATCTTGGCAAGTTCGCCGTCCACACTACGCGCAAGCGCATGATCGGCGTGCAGCGACAATTGAAGGCCGAGGATAAGCCTTACCGAGCTTTTGAAATCCTTAACTTGGGAAAGTATGAGCGCCAGCATTATATCGGCGTGAACCCCAACTTGCGTGAGGCGGAAAAGCAGAAACAATTGGAGGAAAAGGAAGCCGCCTTCCTCGACCTTATCCTGCACGCCTACCGCGCCGAAAAGACCGATGGCTTCGCCACTTTTCACGGTAAGAAGGCCGGGCGACTGGTGGTGATTGGCCCGGTCAACATGCCGGTGACGCGCCTGTTTGTCGAAGAAGTGATTCTGGAATGCCGCAAGAAACACATCACCAAGGTGGACATCCTGGGCTTCGAGTTTGAGATGGGCTTGTTCCCCAACGTGCTGGACGAGGCGAAAGCCAAGGGCATAGACATCGCGCCCAAGTTTATTCCCGCCGACGTGTTCGACAAGCGCGCGGTGGAGAAGAACCAGGTGGTGTTCCACGATGTTTCATACATCGAGGTGAGACCTCACGTCAAAGGCAACAGCGTGTCGGTGGAGTTGACGGATTTCTCGGTGTTCTATTCGCAGGATTCCATCGCTGCCGCCGAAGAGTCGCTCAAGGGCAAAGCCAGCAAGATCGTGGTGGACAAAGGCCAGATCGTAAAGGTGAGCAAGGACAAGGACGGTATCGTCACCCGTGAAGTGCTGACTAAGGCATGGACGGACTGGATTGATTATTGGTCGGTGGACTTCGACTTCGAGAGCAAGCGGGAGATTATCCGTATCAAGAAAATGCCAGCCGGGCAAGGCGCGATTAGCGGGCTTGAGCCACCGCAAATGCAGATCGACGAGTATGAGGAAGTTTGGACAGGCGACTATGTGTTCGAGAATGAATGGCAGTCCTTCCGCACCAAGAAAGACCGCTCGCTCGAACTGGTGAGCGTGGCGCAAGAAGTCATGCCGGGGCGGCGCAAGATCGCGGTGAAGGTGGTGGATATTTTTGGCAATGACACGATGACGATTATTGAGGTTAATGTGGGAGGGAAAATCTGATGGCACTGCATCAAGATTTCCCCGATTCCCCCTACGTCATTCTTGACCCAGAGATTCGCTGGTTTCCGGCGGATGAGGCATTACGAGAAACCAGCGCCGAGAAGCTAATGCCGCCGCTAGTGCCTGAACTGCGCAAGCAGGTGAAGGCATGGCGCGACAGCGGCTATGCCAAGGCCACGGAAACCAGTCGCAGCCTGCTCAACTGGTGGTTCAAAACGCCGCACCTGCTGCCGAAATCCGATGGCACCATGGCGGAGTTTCAATACTATTTCGCCCAGAGGGAGGCGCTGGAAACCATTGTTTATCTGGTTGATGTGGTGAGGGTCAAGGACAAGTACGACCTGATGCGATTTGCCGGTAATGCGCCAGTGACACCCTCGATGTTTGACGAAACCTGGCGGCGCTTCGTGGTGAAGATGGCGACGGGGGCAGGTAAAACAAAAGTAATGAGCCTGGTGCTGGCGTGGAGTTATTTTCACAAGCTGTACGAGCCGGAATCCACACTTTCGCGCAACTTTCTGGTGATCACGCCCAACATTATCGTGCTGGATCGTATCTACAAGGATTTCCAGGGGCTGCGCATCTTTTTTGAAGACCCGGTGTTGCCTGACAACGGCATGGACGGGCACAACTGGCGGGACGATTTCCAGCTTACCCTGCATGTGCAGGACGAGGTGCGCATCACCCACCCCGTCGGCAATATTTTCCTGACCAACATCCATCGCGTCTATTCAGGCGAAGACATCCCGCCATCGCCTGACGATGAAGACACGATGGATTATTTTCTGGGCAAGCGACCCACTGGCGCGACCACGGATTCCAAGGTGGACTTGGGCATGATCGTGCGCGACATCGACGAGCTGATGGTGTTGAACGATGAGGCGCACCACATCCACGACAGCAGTTTGGCATGGTTCAAGTCCATTGAGGACATCCACAACCGCCTCAAGCAGAAAGGCGATGCCCTGAGCTTGCAGGTAGATGTGACGGCCACGCCCAAGCACAACAACGGTGCGATTTTCGTGCAGACCGTGGCCGATTACCCGCTGGTGGAGGCAATTTCGCAAAACGTGGTCAAGCATCCGGTGCTGCCGGATGCCGCCAGTCGCGCCAAGCTGGTGGAAAAGCAGAGCGCTAAATACACCGAAAAATACGCGGATTACGTCAACCTGGGCGTGGTGGAGTGGCGCAAGGCGTATGCCGAGCACGAGAAGCTGGGCAAGAAGGCCATCCTGTTCATGATGACCGACGACACCAAGAATTGCGACGACGTAGCGGAATTCCTGGAAGGCAACTACCCCGACTTGAAAGGCGCTGTGCTGGTGATTCACACCAAGAACAACGGCGAGATTTCCGAAGCGGCAAGCGGCAAGAACAAGGAAGAACTGGAAAAGTTGCGCCAGCAGGCCAACGACATCGACAGCCTGGACAATCCTTACAAGGCTATTGTTTCCGTGCTGATGCTGAAAGAAGGCTGGGACGTGCGCAACGTGACCACCATCGTGGGCCTGCGCGCGTATGCTGCCCCGAGCAACATCCTGCCGGAGCAGACACTGGGACGCGGCTTGCGCAAGATGTATCCGGGTGGCGTGGAGGAATATGTGAGTGTCGTCGGCACGGATGCCTTCATGGAGTTCGTGGAATCCATCCAGGCCGAGGGCGTGGTGCTGGAGCGCAAGCCTATGGGCGAAGGCACTGGGCCAAAAACGCCGCTGGTGGTAGAGATCGACAACGAAAACGTAAAGAAGGACATCGAGGCGCTGGACATCGAAATCCCGGTGATGACGCCGCGCGTTTACCGTGAATACAAGAATCTGGCCGATCTGGATGTGGGCACGCTGGGCGCTGGCAAGGTGGCCTACCAATCGTTCAGCGAGGAAGAGCAGCGGGAAATCGTGTTCAAGGACATCACCACCGGCGAAGTGACCCACACCACCATTCTGGACACGGCGGGAATTGCCGATTACCGCAGCGTGATGGGCTATTTTGCGCAGACCGTCATGAAGGACTTGCGCCTGATCAGCGGCTACGATGTGCTTTACGGCAAAATCAAGGCGTTTGTGCGGGATGAGTTGTTCGACAAGCAGGTGGAACTGGAAGATGCCAACACCCTGCGCAACCTCTCGGAACTGGCCGCCACCAAGACGCTGGTCGAGACTTTCAAGAAGGCTATCAACGCGCTGACCGTGCGGGACAAGGGCGATGCCGAAATCCGCGATTCCATCAAACTGCGGCAGACCCGCCCTTTTGTGGCGAAGGATCAAGGCTACTTGGTGCCGAAAAAAAGCATCTTCAACAAGATCATTGGCGACAGCCATTTAGAGCTGCTGTTCGCCAGTTTTCTCGAAGGCTGCGACGACGTGGTTTCTTACGCCAAGAATTACCTGGCGGTGCATTTCAAGCTGGACTACGTGAACGCGGACGGGGATATTTCCAACTACTACCCGGACTTCATGGTGAAGCTGTCGGCCAAAGAGATTTTCATTGTCGAAACCAAGGGACAGGCTGATCTTGATGTGCCTCTGAAAATGGCGCGGCTCAAGCAATGGTGCGAGGACATCAACCGGGTGCAGTCGGATGTGAAATATGGTTTTGTGTATGTGGATCAGGAGAGTTTTGAGAAGTACAAGCCGGGGTCATTTCGGAAGCTGGTCGCGGGGTTCGTTGAGTATCAATAACCCTATTTATATATATTTTTAACTTGCCATCTATCTAAAACTTACCATAATGGTAATATCTCGAAACTTATCAGCCTACGATGCTGTCCCACCCGCAGAGGGTGAAAATCGGAAAATCGCCGGTGGCCCTTTGTATGCGTTGGCGAAAATCCAGGCACTGACTGAGCGGCCGGACACGGTGAAGCTCTGGACAGAAAAGTGCCGACGGGATGTAGCGAATCTTTTGCTTGACCCGTCCGGTGTGGGTGAGTTAATTCGGGAACTTACCGAAAACAACTACCGCAATTCGGAATGGTGCGACAACGGCAAGAACGCATGGGCAGCCTGCGATGATTACAAACTTGTGCGTAATGAGTTTTTAGAACGCGCCGGCAAGTGGTTTCGCATGGAGTATTTCTTGAAGTTTGCAGAGAGTAAGACAGGTAAGCTGGTGCTGGTGGTTTCATGCCACACATCAAAATGAATATGGAGAAAATCATGGACGATAAGACGCTGTGCCCGCTGTGCGGTGAGGGGCATGTAACCCCGCGCACTGAAAACACAGTGACAGAATATCGGGGTCAACAAGGAACCGTGGCGCTGCAATACATCGAATGCGACGTGTGCGGCTCAGAAATCGCAGGGGATGCGGAAGGCCGTGCCAATAAGCGCGCCGTGCTGCGCTTTCGCAAAACAGTCGATGGCTTGCTGACCGGGGAGGAAGTCCGCGCCATTCGGAAAAAATACCAGCTTACCCAAGCACAAGCTGCCAAGCTGCTCGGGGGGGGGCTAGTGGCATTCAGCAAGTACGAGAATGACGACGTAGCGCATTCCGACGCGATGGATAATCTTTTGCGCCTCGTGCGGCGTAGCGAAGAAGCCTTTTGGGAATTGGTTGAAGAGAAACAGTTTGAGGAACTTTTGCATCGCCGACCAGTACGGGTAACACACTACGCCGCGCTAGATGCTGTGCACGTTGTCTTGACCGTTCGGATGGGAGAGCATGTGCCAGCGCATCTTGCGAACCAGTTGTCCTATCTTGCCCCGCATCGTTCTACTCAGTTTGAGGTGCCACAATGGATTCAGTAGAGTTGCGGCCCCGCTTAGCAAGTTTTCGTGTTGTTGCGTTTTCCGGGAAATTTAACGCCATCACTGCCAAAAAGCCGGTAGAAATTGCCCTTGAAATGCAGCCTCGAATTGATTTGGAGCTTCGGGTGCCCACGGAGGAAGAGAACCCGCTGGAGGCACTTGTCCACATTCAAATTAACGGGAAAGCCACCCCACGAGACGAACAAGAACAGCCAATCGGAAATTTTGAAGCCGAGTACGAAGCTCGCTTTGTTTATCCGCCCGACGCCAAGGAACCGGACATTTCCCCACGCTTTGACCGCGAACCCTATCAATACAGCCTTATCTCGCAAGCATTCCCCCTTGCGTCCAGCCATTTTCGGCGCGAATTGTTATCCATGGGAATTGACGCACGAACTCTACCGCTGGGCCTTTAATCTCCATCTAAGCCGCTCAGTCACGGCGCTTGCAAGAAGAACCGCAAGCCCCGCGCCATCGCTACACCGTGCCCACCTGACAGAGCGCCGAAGGCATAACCCCGCCATCGGCTTGCCGCCCTCGCCACGTTGGGCACGCTCCGATTCCGCCGCCGCTTCACCACTGCGCGCCTCGCGCCAAGTGCCGCGCCAGGCGCTTGCGGTTCGCAGGCGGCTAGCGTAGTGCCAGCCTGAAAGTCCTGTACCGTCTCGCCCTTGGGTAAGGGTCTTGTCGTGCGGCAAAGTAACATAATGCCGAAATTATGCGCAATGGCCTTCGTCCACTGTCCGGCTCGCGCCCGCATAATTTGCATTATGCTAAATTGCCGCCCGGATATTGTTTTTCATCCCCCACCCACCCAGCGGGTCAGGCTACGCGGGGTCGCGCTTCGCTGCTCCTTTCCCGCTCACCTGTCCCGCCCCCATCCGCCCCAAGGGGCTCCCTCAAAACCGCCCATCAATCCTTCGTCGCATCCCGCCGCCCCAGCGCCGCCACAATGCGCCACACCGCCGCACGGTCGGCCTCATTGAGCAACAGCCAGCGTTGCGCCAGTTCCGCCGCATCCGGCGACAACTCGCCCGGCAACCTCACCGGCTCCGCCTCGTCCAGCAGCCATGACATGCTTTTGCCCAGCGCATGAATAAGCCGCTCCAAGGCAGGCAGGCCGGGATCGGATTTGCCGCTTTCCAGTTTGGACAAACGGGTTTGCTCGAACTGCGCCAGTTCCGCCAGCGCGCGCTGGGTCAGCCGCTGCGCTTCGCGCTCGGCTTTGATGCGTTTTCCAAGGGTCAAGAGATCGGCTGCCATAGCGGCATTTTATGCAGAAACGGCATAAACCACTAGCTGCGCTTGCATCATGCTTGATGAGCATTCAAAATATGCTTTCCGTGAATAACAAAGGATCATCACCATGAACAAAGCCGAAACCATCGACCAGATAGCCCGCTCGGCGGAACTCCCCAAAGCCGACGCCAAGCGCGTGCTGGACGCGCTGGAAGCACGCATCAAGGCGCACTCAGACGCGGGCGAGCGCGTCATGCTGCGCGGGCTGGGCAGCTTTTCCAAGGGTGCGCCAGCGCAGAAGGTCGGGCGCAACCCGCGCACCGGCCAGCCGCTGACCTATACCGCCTATCATCGCGTCACCGGCGCACCGTCATGCAGCGAAAGCAAACTGTGCGGAGAAATCAGCGCCGACACCAGCTTGAACCCCAACGCGGCAAAACGGGCAATGGATGCCTTCAAAGGCTCGCTGGCGTCCGCGTTGAGGAATGGTGACATGGTGACCTTGACCGGCTTCGGCAGCTTCTACGTGGGCAAGCGTAGCGCCCGCAACGGGCGCAACCCGCAGACCGGCGCAACGATCAAGATTGCCGCCGCACAAGTGCCACGCTTCCGAGCATCCAAGACCGGCAACCGGGGCGGTAAATTCAGCCCGGCCAGCGCGTTGAAAGACGCGGTGAATTGATCGAATTATTTCCACGCATGGAAACCACGCCGAAAGCCTTGTCCCAAGCGGTTTTCGGCGTTTTCATTGTCACAACGCCAAGCAAACTTTCCAAAGGATTTCGGTAAAATATGGGCGGCATCGGCTCCGGTAATCGCTACCGTTACGGCACCAAGAACACCGTCGAAGGCCGCACCAGCCTGGACGTGAACCGCTGGGCGCGGGAAGGTTATCTGTCGCCGGTGCGGTCGTTCAGTTGGCAATGGACATGGGGCGACGGAAGCAAATCCACCATCAACGTGCGCGTGGAATCGGAATGCTCGATTCGGCTTATCTATCGTGTCCGGTTCGGTGGCGAACAAGATTGGACGGATGTCGATTACACCATCGGCCTGGAGCGCGCCCCCTGCCGCTTTGGCGGCGAGCGCGTCTGGTTCCGCTGCCCCGGTCGCGGCTGCGGGCGGCGCGTGACCAAGCTGTATTCGGTGGGGCGTTATTACGTCTGCCGCCATTGCGGCAATCTGGTCTATGAAAGCCAGCGCAAGGACGGCGCATCGCGCGCCATGTCCCGCGCCAACCGAATGCGCCGCAAGATCAATCCTGCCAGCTTTCTGGCGGGCACCTTTCCTGGCAAACCCAAGGGGATGCACCAGCGCACCTATGAGCGCCTAGCCCACGCAGCCCTTGCCGCTGACCACGCCGCAATGATGGGCTGGGAAAGCAAGTTTGCGGGACTGGAAGCCCAGCTTTCCAAAATCAAAATCAAGTAACGCCGTCCCGGTCAGGGATTCCGTTTCCGGCAGGGACGTGAGAGCAAGGCAATAATCCCTCCTGCAAAATCTCGTTTTGTGTGATAGATTGATCGCTGTCGATCAATAACTATCCGCTGCCAATGATTACCTGCCGCCTCTCCACCATTCTCGGCGCAAAGCGCCTGAAGGTTTCCGACGTATGCCGCGCCACCGGCATTGCCCGCGCCACGCTGGATCGCTACTACTACGACCGGGTAAACAGTTTCGACCGTGACGTGCTGGGCAAGCTGTGCCAATTCCTCCAGGTCAAACCCGGCGACTTGCTGGCGCTGGTGGATCAGGGTGATCTATTCGGCGCAACCGGGCAGGAAGGGCAGGTAGCACCATGACCGAACGGGAAATGAAGCTACTGCTGGACGCCCGCGCCATCAAACAGGTGCAGGTTCACTACGCCGTCATGTCGCAAGGTTACATGATCGTCGCCGACGGCAAGCCGCTGGAAACCGGCAAACGGGAAACGCGGAAATTCAAGACGCTGGACGCTGCCGCCAAGCTGCTATTCAAGCTGGGCGTGGCGGATTTCGCGGTGAAGTTGCGGACGACGGCTTAACGCAGGTTCGGACAGCAAGAAAGCCCCCAAATGAAAGCGATGATGCGTTACCGCAAATGCAAGGAAGGGCTGATCCTCGGCCAGGGAAACACCGCGCCGAAAATTGGGACGTTTACGCCGCCGGCAGTGTATGCCGTGAAACGTTGCCCGACCCTCCGCTTGATTTGGAAGAACCCCGGCCATGAAAAACTTCCTTGAAGTCGATGCCGGGGATTTCAAGCTGGCCACCCGGATATTCAGCGGCAAGCGCTGCAAGCTCGGGCCAGCGCTCTTGGCATTCGAGGGCGGCTTCTTGTCCATTGAATCCGGTGACGCCACCGCAGTAATGCACGCAAGCGGCGAATGGCACGGGCGGGCAACCTTCTCAGGGGAAGTTCTGCGCGCCCTGGCTACGGTTCCCCCAGCGGGAAACCCCATCGTGATTTCCTACGCAGAGGGGCATCTGCTGGTGTCGAATATCACTATCCAATGCCACTGGAGCCGTATCAGTGAGGCGTTTATCGCTGACCTTGAAAACCCCAAACCGCTTGATCTGCTGGCATTGGAAAGTATTCTCCCGCGCGCCGAAATGGCGAGCACCAATCTGGGGAGAAAAATAAAAACCACCCGAAACAAGTTGGAACAAAGGTTGAAAAAAGCCGCGTTGCAACTTGAAGATTTTGAAGTCACCGAAGCAGAGCTTCGGGAGATGGTCGAAGCCAGGATCAGGTCGCGCCTGAGCACCGCCTATTGAAAAATCCGCGAGTGGCCGCCGAAGCCGCCCGCAGCGGGAAAATCATTATGCCGCGCAGCGACCACGCCGCAAAAAGCGAAGGGGCGACGCCCCACCAGCCCCGTTTTGCGGCCTTCCCCCACCGGGGGCAAGGGGGCGATGGGGTTGGTTTGTGGCGGTTTTTACCCGAAGGGCGCAAGACATAACGGCCTCTTATACGAACCCGTCAGGGCGGGCGGCTTTTTGCCCGGCGCTCGCTTCGTATAAGACGCCGTTATGTTACAAACCGCCACAGATGCCAGCGCAGCCGACAAGACCAGCGAAGCGAATCAAGAGAACCGCATAGCGACCACGCGCCAGTGCCCGTTTCCGTCCGGGGCGCTGGCTGTGAATAGCCCGGCAATGCCGGACAGAATGGGTTTAGGCTCCGGCGTCTTTTGCCGGTGCCGTGGGTTGTGGCTCCGGCGCTCTATGCCGGTGCAGATTCGCAAAGCGAACCTAATGCCGCGCAGCGACAAGACCGCGAACCGTGCGCGGGCGCTGACTTGTCCGGCACCACCGCACTAGCCGCCTGCGAACCGCAAGCGCCTGGCGAGGGGTTTTTCGCTAGGCGCGCAGTGGTGAAGCGGCGGCGGAATCGGAGCGTGCCCAACGTGGCGAGGGCGGCAAGCCGATGGCGGGGTTATGCCTTCGGCGCTCTGTCAGGTGGGCACAGGATAGCTACCGTTGAACCGCAAGCGCCTTGCGGGGTTCTTCGCTAGGCGCGCCGTGGTGAAACGGTAGCGGAAACGAAGCGTGCCCAACGTGGCAAGGGCGGCAAGCCGATGGCGGCTTTATGCCTTCGGCGCTTTGTCCGGTTGCCTCGGTGTAGCGATGGCGCGGGGCTTGCGGTTCTTCTTGCAAGCGCCGTGACTGAGCGGTCAGGGAACGCAATCAAAGCTAGGGATGTCCGACGAAGCAGTTACATTTGCCAATGAAAAATCAATGCGTTAGCGCATCGTTTCTGTGTAATTCCTGTGTAATCGCGCCCGGATAATTACACAAAACCGGGGAACCCGGCAGATACTTGGCATTGCTTGAAGGCAACTAATAACGATAAATAACAATAAGATGAGAATGTGCTAGAATACGCCGGAACCGCTGGACTGAATACTGTTAATCCGCAGGTCCCTGGTTCGAGTCCAGGTCGGGGAGCCAGATATTAAAAAGGGCCACAGCCTAGGCTGTGGCCCTTTTTTGCTTTGCCGTGACAATTGC